>ERZ780030.21-NODE-21-length-95971-cov-13.864705_pt1 | contig 95971 bp, 74 predicted proteins | sample MGYA00511857_ERZ780030 | MGnify/ENA primary metagenome ERZ780030 (study PRJEB29588, sample SAMEA2162530) | human gut metagenome | biome: human gut; feature: human-associated habitat; material: faeces | place: Denmark | collected 2008/2010 ... | reverse complement strand
CCATGAAGCTGGCAATGGATAATGGAATCAGGTCTATTGCATTTCCTTCTATATCAACGGGAGCATATAGTTTTCCAGTTGAACAGGCAGCAAAAATTGCAGTACATACAGTAAACAGATTCTTACAGGATAATCAGGATTGCTTTGAACTGGTGGAGTGGGTACTATTTGATACTCATACTGAATCGGTGTATGAAGCCGAGGTTAATAAGATATATGAGGAGAATGAGTAGTATTTAAAAAATATTATGATTGAAATAGCTCTGATAACAAAGAGGAATGAATGATAGATATAGAAAAAATAGCAATGACATTTGGAATAAGTTTCAAGACTGTAAAATGTTATATTAAAGATATAGATGATATTTAGGACGCAATATGATAGAATAGTTACAACAAAAAAGCAGGAATATGAAAATATGGAATTAAGACTATTACGCTATTTTCTGACAGTAGCAAAAGAACAGAGCTTTACAAAAGCAGCAGAACAATTGTATATTACACAACCAACGCTTTCAAGACAAATGGCGGCATTTGAAGAGAAGCTTGGAGTAACATTATTTATTCGAAGTGGGAAGAAGGTTTCGCTTACTGATGAGGGGATTCTATTAAAAAGGCGAGCTCTGGAGATTCTTAATCTTGAGGAAAGGACGATTGAGGAACTGAAAGGAAAAGAAGAAGTTGTAGAGGGTACGATAACCATTGGATGCGGTGAATTTGCGGCAGTGGAGATATTGGCGAAGATATGTAAAACATATAAAGAAAAGTATCCGCTGGTACAGATTGTATTGCATACCGCAACAGCAGATGCAGTGTATGAGATGATTAACAAAGGACTTGTAGACATTGCATTATTCCTGGAGCCGGTGGACACCGAAGGGCTGGATTATATCCGGATTACGGATTGTGATCACTGGTGTGTTGGAATGCGACCGGATGATCCACTGGCCGAAAAGGAGTTTATAAAAAAAGAAGATCTCATTGGAAAACCATTGATTCTACCAGAAAGAGTGAATGTTCAAAGTGAACTTGCCAATTGGTTTGGAAAAGACTTTTCGAAACTGAAGATTGCTTTTACAAGTAATCTTGGAACGAATGCAGGAGTCATGGCGGCAAATGGACTGGGATATCCGGTATCCATCGAAGGTGCTGCAAAATATTGGCGAGAGGAGATTCTTGTACAGAGAAGAATCTTTCCTGAAATCACGACAAGTACTGTGATTGCCTGGAGGCGAAATATTCCATATTCTCTGGCAGTCAGTAAAATGATAGAAGAAATAAATGCTTTTCAGGCATAGAATGGAATTCAATATAAGCATTAGACATAATAAAATTATCAGGTATAAAATAGATGTATAAGAGAAAATCAAATCTTATACATCTATTTTTATGCGAGAAATTTGCGAAGAAAGGAGCTTTTATTATGAGTAAAAAATTAGTGGCATTTTTCAGTGCAAGCGGAACAACAAAAAAGGTAGCAGAGATGGTTGCAGAGGAAGCAAAAGCAGATTTATTTGAGATTGAGCCGAAAGTTCCATATACAAAGGCTGATCTTGACTGGATGAATAAAAAATCCAGAAGCAGTGTGGAAATGAGTGATAAGAAATACAGACCAGAGATTATGAATAAAGAGATGGATATGAGTTCTTATGACGAGATCCTTCTAGGATTTCCTATCTGGTGGTATGTGGCTCCGACAATTATAAATACATTTTTGGAAGCCTATGAGTTCAGTGGTAAAAAAATCGTGCTTTTTGCAACATCCGGAGGAAGTGGATTCGGGAACACTGTGAAAGAATTGCAGCTATCTGCACCAGACGCAGTTATAACAGAAGGCAGAATGCTAAATCGTGGAACAAAACAGGAAATCAGTGAATGGATAAACTCTTTATAAACAACAGTGTTATGGAGGTATACAAAATATGGAAAAAATAGTACAGACAGCAGGACGAAATGCACTTGGTAAATTTGCACCGGAGTTTGCACATTTTAATGATGATGTGCTTTTCGGTGAAAACTGGAACAACCAGGATATTGGTGTGAAGACAAGAAGTATCATTACAGTGGTTGCTCTGATGGCTTCCGGAATTACGGATTCTTCTTTAAAATATCATCTTCAAAATGCAAAAAAATATGGTGTGACACAAAAAGAGATTGCAGCAGTAATCACACATGTCGCATTCTATGCAGGATGGCCAAAAGCATGGGCTGTATTCAATCTTGCAAAAGAAGTGTGGGAGGAAGGTGAAGGAGATTTACCATACGAGGAGGAAGCAATGCGGGCGCATGCAAAAGAGATGGTATTACCAATTGGTGCACCAAATGATGGCTTTGCACAGTATTTTTCTGGCAGAAGTTTTCTTGCACCGATATCAACTTCTCAGGTTGGAATTTTCAATGTGACATTTGAACCTGGATGTAGAAATAACTGGCACATCCATCATGCAAAAAGAGGAGGTGGACAGATTCTGGTGTGTATTGCCGGAAGAGGATATTATCAGGAAGAAGGCAAAGACGTTGTAGAAATGAAGCCGGGTGACTGCATCAATATTCAGGCAGAAGTAAAGCACTGGCATGGTGCTGCACCGAATGAATGGTTTTCTCATCTGGCAATAGAGGTTCCGGGTGAAAATGTTTCTAATGAATGGCTTGAACCAGTAAGTGATGAAGAATATGTGACAGCTTGCAAAACTCCTGAAGAGGAAAATAAAAATTTCTAAATATACAAAATCCTTAGTAGTAACATTTTTATAATCCACTTTTATGGGGGTAGTAGAAGGCACCATGTAGCAATGCAGGTGTCTTTTTTAGTATAACGTCAGTTGCATTGTTCCGCTATTTTGGTAAATATTGTTCCGATATTATTGATATTATTCCGTTAAAGAGGTATACTATATCTTAGATTGGAGGGATAATCTATGTTTATGACAGTAAAACAGGCTTCTGAAAAATGGGGCATTTCTGATAGAAGAATCAGAGTTCTTTGCTCTGAGGGAAAAATTCCGGGTGCGTACCAGGAAGGACGTGGCTGGAAAATTCCAGTGGATGCAAAGAAACCTGCTGATGGTCGTTATAAGTCAAAGGAGAGTCTGTTGGCACAAATTGACCGCAAGAAGGTAGAACTGGATAGCAGAAGACCATTAACCGCGGGCGAGGTTGCAAGGCTCAACGAAGAATTTATCATAGAGTACACATACAACTCCAATGCCATCGAAGGAAATACACTTACACTGCGAGAAACGGATTTAGTTCTTCGTGGTCTTACGATTGACCAGAAACCGTTGAAAGACCATATGGAGGCAGTCGGTCATAAAGAAGCATTTGATTTCGTGAGTGAACTGGTAAAAGATAATGTTCCGATTAGTGAGAGCATCATCAAACAGATTCACTATCTTGTTCTTGCGGATAAGAAGGAAGACCGTGGCGTTTATCGCAGAGTTCCGGTTCATATTATGGGCGCACAGCATGAACCCGTGCAGCCGTATCTTATTGAACCAAAAATGGAACAGTTGCTATATGATTTTGCTGCAAGCACAGAGCATATCGTGACAAAACTGGCTCGTTTTCACATCGAGTTTGAAGGCATCCATCCTTTCATCGATGGTAATGGCAGAACCGGAAGACTGCTTGTAAATCTTGAGTTGATGAAAGCCGGATTCCCGCCTATAGATATTAAGTTTACAGACAGAATTACCTATTATAATGCATTTGATGAATATCATGTAAAGCACAATCTTTCGGCAATGGAAAATCTGTTTGCAGGATACATCAATGCCAGATTGGATATGTATTTAGATATGTTGTAGGATTAATCGACCTGCTTTTGAATATGGAGGTCGCCTATGCCTTTTGAAATAGTACGAAATGATATTGTAAATATGCAAGTGGATGCGGTGGTAAACATTTTTTAAGGTATTAGACATAATAAAATTATCAGGTATAAAATAGATGTATAAGAGAAAATCAAATCTTATACATCTATTTTTATGAGAGAGTTACAGGGCATGATGGAGTTATAGCGTGGGAATTGTTTTTTGATTATGATAAGCCGGTATGGAGCAAAACAGTTCTATAGTGGCTTATTTGTTTGAAATTATGAACTATTGTTCATTGTATTCCATTTATGTAAGTACAAACAACGAAAGGGGAAAGAAAATAGTTTATATGTAAACGATACATAATTCATATATAAGCACTACTATAAACGAAGCTTTAGAGAAAGGAAAATGCAACTTTATTATGTATCGATATAATTAAATCTGTTGTTCAGATTTTTAGAAGCGGTATAATGAGTACTTAAAAAAATCTGAATAGAAGTTAAGTAAATTATTAACAAAATTCTTCATATTTTTGTCCTCCTTTTTATTTTTTATGAGCCAAGTATATTACATTGATTTTTATAATACTTGCCAAAATCAATTTTAAGGTAGACAAATTTTGAAAAAAATGAGAAAGAACCATTTTGATTCTTTCTCATTGGGATTAAGGCTTTATTTTTTTTCTATATTCAGATGGTGATATCCCCTTAGCTTTTTTAAATATTCGACTAAAATATAAAGGGTTGTCATAACCGATAATTTCGGCAATTTCTGTCACATTGTAATCAGTATTTTGTAACAGGATCTCAGCGTTATATAATCTTTTGGATAAAATGTATTGCATTGGAGTAAATCCTGTATATTGTTTAAAGCTTCTAATGAACCAGCTAACACTAACATGATTATTTTGTGCATATTCGTTAATACTTATATTTTCGCTATAATGTTCATTAAAATAAAGTGTAGCTTTATCAATTTCTTCGATAACATAAGTGTTATCGGGTTTAAGTTGAGATAAAAAACTCCTTTGGAGCATAATAAATATTTGTTTTAAGTACATTTCTAACATCTGTTCATAATTCTCTTTACACATCTGAAGTTCATATATCATATTTCTAAATATTCCTTGATATTCAATATGAGAACCACAATAGAAGATATTCTTATTATCCGGAAAGCCATAAGAGCGAAGAATATTAGTAACATTTCCGCCAGTAAAGTGTACCCAATATGCTTCTGTTTGGTCATCACTATAGTATTCATATTTTTGGGGTTCTTTAGGTCGGTATAAAACCATATGGCCTGCTGTAACTATTTCTTCTTTACCGTTAAAATGAAAGTGTGCTTTACCAGCAGCGATATAAAGCAATTGGAAGTCTTTTCGCCCTTTGGGACGCCAGGTTGGCAATTTGGGACAAGTATAAAGATGATAAGTTCCTACACTAGTTACTATCAATGGTTTTGATTTGTCTTTTATGTCTAACATTGAGTTGTTTAGATATGCGTTATTTGTATACATTTAAACCTCCTTTATAAGAGTACGAATATATCATTGTGGATTTTGTCTAATTAAAAAAGCAATTTTGTCCTTGTTTCTATCAATTCTATCATTTTGTGCATATTTTGTCCAATAAATGATATGGAATTAAGAATAGTATTTTTATATACTACTTATAACGAAGCAGACAGACTAATAAACAACGAAGCAAAAAGTTAATAAAAGGTAATGTATGATAAGGAAGGAGAATTCTTATGGAAGAAAAGAGATACCTAAAATGGTATAACAAGGTAGGCTATGGTTCGGGTGATATTGCAGGTAATGTGGTATATGCATTCCTGACAGCATTCGTAATGATTTATTTAACCGATACAATTGGGTTAAATTCAGGTATAGTTGGTACATTGATAGCAGTATCAAAGATATTTGACGGAGTATCAGATATATTCTTTGGTTCTATGATTGATAGAACTAAATCAAAAATGGGTAAAGCAAGACCATGGATGTTTTACGGGTTCTTTGGATGTGCACTTACATTATTTGGAGTATTTGCAATTCCAACAAATATGGGAAAGACAGCACAGTATGCATGGTTCTTTATCGCTTACACATTATTAAATGCAGTATTCTACACAGCAAATAATATAGCATATGCATCATTAACATCACTTGTAACAAAGAACAGTAAAGAACGAGTAGAGATGGGTTCTTTCAGATTCATGTTCTCATTTGGTACTAATATGTTAATTTCAGCATTTACATTTAACGCTGTTGAAGCACTTGGTGGTGGAGCAGCAGGCTGGAGAGCAATTGCAATTATTTATTGCATTATTGGTCTTGTTACAAACACATTATCATGTTTCTCGGTTAAGGAACTTCCAGAAGAGGAGCTTAGAGAAGGAGAAGAAGTTAAGAAAGAGGAAAAACTTAAATTTACAGAAACACTTAAACTTCTTATGTCAAATAAATATTTCTTTATGATATGTGGAGTATTCATTCTTTTACAGTTAAGAGCAGCAATGGTTGGTGTTGGTACATATTATATGACATATGTGTTGCTTAATCAGAAATTATTTGGTACATTCTCATGGGCAATTAATATTCCATTGATTTTAGTACTTATAATTACACCTACATTAGTAGCTAAAGCAGGCGGATTATATAAGGTAAATAAGTATAGCTATATTTTCGCAACATTGTGTCGTTTAGGAATTGTGTTTGCAGGTTACATTGGAAGTGTTCCTCTTATGTTAGTATTTACAGTATTATCATCAATTGGTGAAGGTCCATGGCAGGGAGATTTTGGTGCAGTAATTGCAAATTGTTCAGAACACACTTACCTTAAGACAGGAAAGAGAATTGATGGTTCAATGTTCTCTTGTACATCATTCGGAACAAAGCTTGGTGGTGGTATTGGTGTTGCTCTTTCTGGATGGTTACTTGATATGAGCGGATATGTTAACAATGCAACAGTGCAGCCAGATAGCTGTATCAGTATGTTAAATGTTATGTATTTGTGGCTTCCATTTGTTTTTGATTTGATTGTTACAATTGTTTTTTCATTTATGAATATTGAAGAGGCAAACAGAAAATTAAAAGAAAATAAGCAGTAACTAGTAATAGCCTCTAAAGTTTATCTTTAGGGGATATATGTAGAAAGTGAGGAATAAATATGAACGCAGATATTAAATGGTTAGATAATCCTGAGATATTTAGAATAAATCAGAGTGCAGCTCATAGTGACCATAATTATTTTTTGAATTATGAGGATATGGAAGAGCAGAATCAGAGATTAGTACAGTCTTTAAATGGACAGTGGAGTTTTAGTTTTAGTAAAAATGCAATGAGCAGACCGAAAAAGTTTTATGAAGAAGATTATGACATCAGTGGATTTGACAAGATTATGGTTCCGGGTCACATCGAACTTGCAAGTTATGACCAGATTAGATATATAAATACAATGTACCCATGGGAAGGTAAAACATATAGAAGAGGAGCTTATACATGCGGTAATAATATTTCCGGTGCAGGAATGTTTAGTGAAGCAGAGTATAATCCGGTAGGATCATACGTTACTCGATTTGATTTAGACGAAGCACTTTGTGGCAAGCGAATTTCTATTTGCTTTGAAGGTGTAGAACAAGCAATGTATTTGTGGCTTAATGGACAGTTTGTTGGTTATGCAGAAGATAGCTTTACACCATCTGAATTTGATTTAACACCATATATCAGAGAAAAGGGTAATGTATTGGCGGTTGAAGTTCACAAGATGTGTACAGCAGCATTTTTAGAGGACCAGGATTTCTTTAGATTCTTTGGAATATTTAGAAATGTATCATTAAGGGCTATTCCGGATGTTCATGTTGAAGATATGTGGCTTAATCCAATATTAAATAGCGATAATGAAAGTGGAAAGCTTGAAGCAACAGTTAAAGTTTCATCTATTGCCAGCAAAGATGTATCAGTTCATTTAGTTATGAAGGATATTACAGATAAAGTAGTATTGGAAAGCAACATAGCATTAGAAGAAAAAGATGGTAAGCTTATTGGTTTTATCTCAGAAGATGTAACAGAAGTAAAAGCTTGGAATAATCACAGTCCTTACCTTTATAAAATAGTTCTTGAAGTAAGAAGTGCAGATGGAGAAATATTAGAAGTTGTTCCATATAGCGTTGGCTTTAGAAGAATAGAGATTATTGATAAGGTTATATACTTAAATGGAAAAAGACTTGTAATAGTTGGTGTAAACAGACATGAATGGAATCCAAAGACAGGAAGAAATATTAGTATAGAAGATATGGTTTCAGATATTTCTTGTATAAAGAGAAATAATATCAATTCAGTAAGAACATGTCATTATCCTGACCAGATTCCTTGGTACTATATGTGTGATGAGGCTGGAATATATGTAATGGCAGAGACTAACTTAGAAAGTCATGGTTCATGGCAGAAGTTAGGAGCTATTGAGCCATCTTGGAATGTACCGGGTTCTGTACCACAGTGGAGAGAAGCGGTAGTTGACCGAGCAAGAAGTAATTATGAAACATTCAAGAATCACACATCAATTATTTTCTGGTCACTAGGAAATGAGTCTTATGGTGGAGATGATATTGAAGCTATGAATACTTATTTCAAAGAGCAGAATGATGGAAGATTAGTACATTATGAAGGCTCATACTACACAAGAGAATACGAAGATACAATATCAGATGTGGAAAGCCGTATGTATGCTAAGCCATATGAAATTGAAGAATATTTAAGTAACAATCCAAAGAAACCATATATTTTATGTGAGTTTATGCATGATATGGGTAATTCAATGGGTGGACTTGATTCGTATATGAATCTTATTGATAAGTACGAGATGTATCAGGGTGGATATATATGGGATTTTATCGACCAGGCATTTTTAGTAAAAGATGAAGTTACAGGAAGAGAAGTATTAAGATATGGTGGAGATTTCGATGATAAGCCATCTGATTATGAGTTCTCAGCTGACGGAATCGTTTTTGCTGACCGTAGAGAAAAACCAGCAATGCAGGAAGTGAGGTATTTTTATGGATTGTACAAATAAGAAAGAAATTAGAGTTGTATATGGAGATTACACACTTGGAGTACACGGAGAAGGATATGATTATATATTCTCCTATGCACAGGGCGGTTTGGAGTCAATTGTAAAAAATGGTTATGAATGGTTATATCGTTGCCCAAAGCCTACATTTTGGAGAGCTTTAACTGATAATGACAGAGGAAGTAAGTTCCATATTAAGAGTGGTAATTGGATTGCTGCAGATACATTTATAGACTGTATTGATATTGAAGTAATTACAGATGGCGAATCACAGGGAAAGTCGATTGCACCTGATAATAACAAATATGGTTCAGATGTATATGCAAGTGAGGTAAGTGTGAAATTCACTTATCAGACAATCATTAATCCGACTACAACAGTAATTGTCACATATACAGTTAATAATAAAGGAAACATTACAGTGAATGTGCATTATGTTGGCGTGAAGGGACTTCCGGAATTGCCAGTGTTCGGCTTAAGATTTATAATGCCAACTTTAGCAGATAAGTATATATACAATGGATTATCCGGTGAAACATATCCAGACAGAAAAAAAGGTGCAACAAAGGGCATATATGAAGTTGATGATTTAAGCCTTACACCATACATTGTTCCACAGGAATGTGGCGTTAGAATGGATGTAGATTGGGTAGAAATCGTTAGACATACAAGTCTTAACAATGCGAGAAAGGATATTTCACCACAGGTATTAAGACTTGAAAAAACAGATAAAGAAATAGCATTTTCTTGTTTACCATATACAGCATTAGAAATAGAAAACGCAACACATCATGAAGAACTTCCACCTGCTAGAAGAACAGTGTTATGTGTATACGGAGCTGTTAGAGGTGTTGGTGGTATTGATACATGGGGAAGTGATGTAGAAGAGGCTTACCATATCGATGCAGGAAAAGATATAACATATTCATTTAAGATATGTTAAGCAGATGTAACTGATTATGAAGTTATAGAAAAGAGGTTTTTATAATGAATACACAAACATTGATTGAAAAACTGCAAAATGGTGAGTTGGATGATAGATTGCTAGATATTTATGTAGATAATAAGCTTATGGATTATCAAAGAAATAGATATATAGTAGCAATTAAAAAATTCGAAGACTTATACGATGCGGGAGAAGTAGTATTATTTAGTGCACCGGGTAGAAGCGAAGTTGGTGGAAATCATACTGACCATCAGCATGGCAAGGTGTTAGCTGCATCTATTAACCTTGACAGCCTTGGAGTTGTAAGAGCTACAGATGACAATACAATTCGACTTGTTTCAGACAACTATGATGAGATAGTAATATCTCTTGATGATATTCTATTAAAGGAAGAAGAAAAAGAAACAACTACAGCATTGATTAAAGGTGTTGTTTCAGGATTCTTAAATAGAAAGTTTCAAGTTGGTGGTTTTAAAGCATATGTTACAAGTGATGTATTGATAGGAGCTGGATTATCTTCATCAGCTGCTTTTGAAACATTAATTGGCACTATTTTATCTGGATTGTATAACAATATGAGCGTATCAGCAATTGATATTGCTATTATAGGTCAGTATGCAGAAAATATTTATTTTGGAAAGCCTTGTGGACTTATGGACCAGATGGCATGCTCTGTGGGAAATCTTGTATATATTGACTTTGAAAACACAAGCAAGCCGGTTGTAGAAAAAGTTGAGTTTGATATGGAAGAGTATGGTTACAGCTTATGTATTACTGATACCAAGGGTTCACATGCTGATTTGACAGATGAGTATGCTGCAGTACCAAAAGAAATGAAGCAGGTTGCAAAACACTTTGGTAAAGAAGTATTAAGAGGAATCACAGCACAGGACATTATCAGAGAAATTCAAGCATTACGTTCAGAATTTGGCGACAGAAGTGTACTTAGAGCGTTACATTTTGTAAGTGAGAATGACAGAGTAACTTGTGAAGTTGAAGCTTTAAAAACTGGAGATTTTGTTGGATTTTTAAATTTAGTAAAGGCATCAGGAGATTCTTCTTATAAGTATTTACAGAATGTATATTCAAACAGTGATGTAAACAACCAGAATATATCTGTGGCATTGGCAATAAGCGATGTTGTGCTACAGAATAATGGTGTAAGCAGAGTGCATGGTGGTGGCTTTGCAGGAACTATACAGGCATTCGTTAAAAATGAATATGTAGATGAATATAAAAAGAATATGAATTTAGTATTTGGAGAAGGAGCTTGTAGCGACTTAAGAATTAGAAAATATGGTGGCATACAGGTAGTTTAGGAAAGCAGGTGTTTATATTATGAGAATATTAGTATTAGGTGGAGCTGGATATATTGGTTCCCATACAGTATATGAACTTATTGATGCAGGTCATGAGGTTATCGTGATTGATAATTTATTAACAGGATTTAAGGAAGCTGTTCATCCACAGGCAAAGTTCTATGAGGGTGACATCAGAGATAAGGCTTTTTTAGATGATGTATTTAGCAAAGAAAAGATTGATGGAATTATTCATTTTGCAGCAAGCTCACAGGTTGGAGAAAGTATGGTTGACCCATTGAAGTACTATAATAACAATTTGTGCGGTACAGAAGTATTACTAGAGAGTATGGTACAGCATGGAATTAATAAAATCGTATTTTCATCAACAGCAGCAACTTATGGAGAACCGGAAAGGATTCCAATTATGGAATCAGACAGAACAGAGCCAACGAACTGTTATGGTGAGACAAAGTTATCTATGGAAAAGATGTTTAAATGGACATCTAAAGCACATGATTTAAGATATGTATCACTCAGATATTTTAACGCATGTGGAGCACATCCAAATGGACTTATTGGTGAAGCACATAATCCGGAAACACATTTGATTCCATTGATTTTACAGGTTCCTAACGGTAAGAGAGAATTTATTTCTGTATACGGAAATGATTATGATACAAAGGATGGAACATGTGTAAGAGATTATATTCATGTAAACGATTTAGCACAGGCACATATTCTTGCTATGGAATATCTTGCTAAAGGTGGAGAAAGCGATGTGTTTAACTTAGGTAATGGTGTAGGCTTCACTGTTAAAGAAGTAATTGAAACAGCAAGAGAAGTAACAAAGCATCCAATTCCAGCAAAGGAAGAACAAAGAAGAGCAGGAGACCCATCGGTACTTATTGCTTCAAGCGATAAAGCAAAGAACGTACTTGGTTGGAAACCACAATTTGCAGATTTAAGTGTAATCATTAAGACTGCGTGGGAATGGCATGTAAATCATCCAAGCGGATACTAGGATAAATGGAAGGAGGTTTTTGATATGAACAAATTGATTTCTGAATTGGTCAAATATGGAATCCAAAGAGGGTTAATTGATGCAGAGGACAAGGTCTTTGTAATCAACCGACTTCTAGAAGTGTTTGGATTAAATAGCTTTGAATGGTCAGATGAGGAAGTAAGAGAAATTCATTGTATATTGTCAGATATGACAGATTATGCAGTGGAAAACGGAATCATTGAGGAAGATACAATTACAAACAGAGATTTATTTGATACAAAGGTGATGGGAATTATAACACCAATGCCATCAAGCGTAAGAAGTAAGTTTAGGGAATTATATGAAAAGTCTCCAAAGCTTGCAACAGATTTTTATTACAGATTTAGCCAGGATACTAATTATATCCGTGCTGACAGAATTGTAAGAGATGAAAAATGGAAAGCAGATACAGAATATGGCGAGATAGATATTACAATTAATTTATCAAAGCCAGAGAAAGACCCAAGAGATATTGCAAAGGCAGCAAGCCAGAGTAAGAGTGAATATCCTAAGTGTTTATTATGCAAAGAAAATGAGGGATATGCAGGAACATTATCTCATCCAGCTCGTCAGAACCACAGAATTATTCCAATAAAGTTAAATGAGCAGAACTATTTTCTGCAGTATTCTCCTTATGTTTATTATAATGAGCATTGCATAGTATTTAACGAAGAACATACACCTATGAAGATAGATAGAAGTGTATTTGTAAAGTTATTGGATTTTGTTTCAATGTTTCCACATTATACAATTGGTTCTAATGCAGATTTACCAATAGTTGGTGGTTCTATTTTGAGCCATGACCATTTCCAAGGTGGAGCATATTCATTTGCTATGGCGAAGGCACCATATGAATATAAGTTTAATGTGACAAAATATGAGGACGTGACAATTGGTATTGTAAAATGGCCTATGTCGGTGATTAGATTACAAAGTGAAAGCAAAGAAAGTATAGTAGAACTTTCAAGTAGAATTTTAGATTCTTGGAGAGCATATACCGATCAAGAGGCATTTATATATTCTGAAACAGATGGTGTGCCACATAATACAATCACACCGATTGCAAGAATGAATGGTTCGTTATACGAAATGGACCTTGTGCTTAGAAATAATATTACCACAGAGGAAAAACCTTGGGGTGTATATCATCCGGACGAAAAATTACATCATATTAAAAAAGAGAATATAGGCTTAATCGAAGTAATGGGATTAGCTGTATTGCCGGCAAGACTTAAAAAAGAAATGGAAGAGCTCGCAGATGCGATTATAGCAGGAAAAGATATTAGAGCCATAGATAATATCAGAAAACATGCAGAATGGGTAGATGAATGGTATGCAAATTATGAAATTACTTCTGATAACATAAAGGAAGTATTACATATAGAAATTGCAAAAAGATTTGTTCAGGTTCTTGAATGTGCAGGTGTATTTAAGAGAACTGAAAAAGGCATGGAGCAGTTTAAAAGATTTTTGTCAGTTTTGTAGTTATTAATTTGAACAAGTATGATGGATAGCATGTATATAGGAGATGATTTTGTGCCATTGACATATGAAAAAAGAAATGAAGGAGTATCGGCAGAGTGGAAAAAATCTGTGCATGTTCCGCCACATTTGCATGAAGCAATAGAAATAATTTATGTGACAGATGGTACAGTTGAATTGGGTGTAGGACAAGAATTGTTTCATATGGAGCAAGGTGATTTTGCCATAGTATTTCCAAATGTTATCCATCATTATCAAGTGTTTGGTCAAGGAGAAAATAAGGCTATATATTTATTCTTGGACCCATCATTAACACAGAATTTTTATGAGGATTTACAAAAGTATAGCCCGGCATATCCGATAATTGATAAGGAACATGTGCATATGGACATTGTAAATTCAATAAAAGCACTGGCAAATAATACAGAGGGTAATCCAATGATAATTCAAGCATATGTACATATTATTTTAGCCCATGTATTTTCTGATATGGAAATGACCGATAAAGATTTGGTTGGAGGCGACGATATAATATACTGTGCGGTTGAATATATTGCAAAGAATTTCAGGGAAGATATACATCTTGAAAAAATGGCGTATGATTTAGCAGTTAGCAAATATGTGCTATCTCGAATGTTCGCAAAGACATTTCATTGTAACTTTAATAAATACTTAAATGGAATAAGACTTAATTATGCGATTTCAGCTTTGGAGAACACTAATGAGTCTATAACTAATATAAGTCTTGATGCAGGCTTTGAAAGTCAGCGAACATTTAATCGTGTATTTAAGGATAGATACAAGATGACACCGAGGGAATATCGAAACAGAATGCATAGCAAGAGAAGTAAGGAGAGTGACATCTAAGATGGTAGAAAGAAAATATTTTGGAGAAACTCAAAATGGTGATATTGTTAGTAAATTCTTACTTGAAAATAAAAGTGGAATGCAAGTAGAGGTTTCAGATTTAGGAGCATTAATATTGGCTATATCAATTATAGATAAAGAAGGTATACAAAGGGATGTTGCTCTTGGATTTGAAAAAGTGGAAGACTACTTTGATACAGAAACCGGAATGGGAGCGTATGTTGGAAGAAATGCCAATAGAATTAAAGGTGCATGCGTAAATATTGAAGGTGTGGATTATAAGTTGGATGCTAATGAAGGAAACAACAATCTTCATAGCGGATTTAACAGGTCACATTGTCAAATGTATTATTCAGAAAAAGGTGCAGATGATAGTGGTGAATATGTTGAGTTTCATCGAGTAAGTCCACATTTAGAGCAAGGCTTTCCGGGAGATTTAGAGCAGACTATTCGATATACTCTTACAAAGAATAATGAATTAATGATTGATTATGTTATGAGCAGTGATAAAACAACTATTGTTAATCCAACAAATCATACATACTTCAATTTAGATGGACATAGTAACGGAACTATATTGGAACATGAACTGGAAATTTATTCAGATTCTTTTTTGGATATAGATAAAGAAATGATTCCAACAGGTGACATTATAGATGTTAGTGGTACACCAATGGATTTTCGTGAGAAGAAAAAGATAGGTTTAGATATTGATAGCGAATATTTGCCATTGAGAACTGCTAACGGATATGACCATAATTACATCTTTAAGAATGACAGAACATTAAAAAAAGTTGCAAAGCTGTATTCATCAGAATCTGGCATTAGTATGACGGTGTTATCAGATTTATGCGGATTGCAGATTTATACAGGTAACTTCTTAAACGGACAAGCCGGAAAAGATGGTTCTACATATGGGAAGCATAGTGGAATATGTCTTGAAACACAATTTTATCCTAATTCATGTAATGATAAGAGATTTCCAAGCCCTTTATTAGAAGCAGGAACTAAATTTGTTTCAAGAACAGTATATAAGTTTGAGTTACAGTAACGTGTTTTAAAAGCTTTATATTAAGCAGAAAGGAATGCATATGGTTGATTTTGTAGAAATGACAATTAAGCAGCAAAAGAGAATAGCTTTAATAGCTCATGATGGAAAGAAAGATGAGATTATTAAATGGTGTCAGGCAAACAAGGATATTTTGAGCAAACATAAATTGTCTGGAACAGGCACAACTGCTAGAATGATAGCAGATTGTGTAGGTTTAGAGATAAAAGGATATAATAGTGGACCATTAGGTGGAGACCAGCAGATAGGTGCAAAGATTGTCGAAGGAAATATAGACATGGTAATTTTCTTTTCTGACCCACTTGCAGCTCAGCCACATGACCCGGATGTGAAAGCGCTTTTACGAATTTCACAAGTATATGATATTCCAATTGCAAATAATAAAGCAACAGCAGATTTCCTTATTAAGTCTTCATTGATGGATGAAGAGTATATTCATCAGGTTGAAAACTTTAAAAATACAATTGAGAATAGAGTTAAAGAATTTGCAAAGGCTTAATACGTATATATATTTGTGTAATTTATAAATAGATTGCGATAAGACAAGGAGTTGATAGGCTATGTTTGATACAATACATCATGTTGCAATTATTGTGTCCGATTATGAGAAATCAAAAAAATTCTATGTGGAGCAATTAGGACTTCCTATTATAAGGGAGAATTATAGAAAAGATAGAAATGATTATAAATTAGACTTGAAGGTGGGCGATATTGAGCTTGAAATCTTTGGTATGGAAAAGGCACCTGACAGAGTAACAGAACCAGAGGCTTGTGGTTTACGTCATTTAGCTTTTAAAGTAGAAAATATTGAAGAAACTGTAAAAAGTTTGAATTTAAAAGGAATCCAAACTGAAAAAATTAGATTAGACGAGTACACAAAAAAAAGAATGACTTTTTTTCGTGACCCAGATGGTCTTCCAATAGAATTGCATGAATAGTTATTAGTAAATTTATCACTACACAAATATGATTGTCAATAAAATGATAATACGTTTGTTGTTGATAATGGGCAAACGATGTGTTTAAAGGTTAGAAGCGATAGATATGATTGTTAAAATATATTGAGTAGAAAGCAAGTAAATCATTGATAAATATTGTAAATTTCTTTTTCATTTTAAAAATCTCCTTTCTTTGTTTTCATATCCTCATTATAAACTAGTTTCAAAGAATTTCGTGCCAAATAAGAATTAAAAATGGTCAAAAGTTGCAGAATAAATTGTTGATTCTGCTCTTGGTGAGAAGACATATATTTAATAATATAAAGGTTTTAGGTATGTCAGTTGAACTTGTGAAGATAATTGCAGACATTTCTGGATACTGTGTATAGAAGTTTAGGAAGAATGTATGTTGTGGTCAAGCTTTTTTGTAACACTTTGTTCGATAAATACCTACCTGTAATGAGCCTCCATTGGTGTTAAATAATTATTGTATGAATGAGGGCGAACATAGTTATACCAATTTATGTATTTCGTAGTTAGTTCATCCATCATCTCTACATTTGAAAATGAAGTTATGTTATAAAAGTTGCTTTTGAAAGTGTTATAAAATCTTTCCATGGGAGCATTATCATAAGGACAGCCAGCCTTACTCATACTTTGTGTTATATTATTCTCTTTGCAAAAATTTACAAATTCCCATGAAGTAAACTGTACCCCCTGGTCTGAATGCAAAATCACTTTAGGGTAGTTTTCCTTTTCAAGGGCTGTCTTCAGAGTGCTTATTGCCAAATCAGTGTTGATATAATCACTGTTTAACGAAGCGACAGCTGACCTGTCATACAAATCAATAATTGAACAGTTGTATCTGAATTTTCCATTTGGCTGGCGCATATATGTGAAGTCTGTGCACCATACTTTGTTCTTGCAGTCGACAGTAAAATTCTGATTTAAGAGATTGTCAAAGATTTTATTCTTTTTGCCAGCCTTGTAACCTGGCTTAGAATGCATAATTACTGCACAAAGATTCAATTCCTTGTTCATATATTTATGCATTGTGGTATTGCTTAACTCATAGCCATATCGTTTGATAAAAATGCGTATAGCCCTATCGTTTGATAAAATGCGCATAGCCCTATAGCCTATAACACGATTGCTGTTGTAATAAACATACTTTATAAGCTCAAAGATATGTGCTAAGCGTTCACGATATTTTCGCTTTGCATCCTTTTTGTAGTTGTAATAACAATTAGGACTAATGCCAAACTTCTGGCATAGCCATCTTAAACCAAATATATTTTTATTGTCATCGATGAATCGATATACCACTAATCGATTTCCTTCGCGAAGAATGCCACCGCTTTTTTTAAGAAAGCAATCTCTTTATCTTTTTCATTAAGAAGCTGATTTAATCTTCTGATTTCCTTTGCTTCATTAGATTCTGCGGTTTTGCTGGTGGTATAGAGGCATTCTTCCTTATATTCGTTAACCCATTTGCTAACGGAGCTTTTGGCAACATTAAATTCAACAGCAATTTGCGGTATTGATTTGTCGCCTGCCATATAAGCTTTAACTACTTCTTTTTTGAAGTCTTCGGTGTAATGTACTGACATAGTAACGTCCTCCTTGTTTGAGTAATATTATAATATATTATTCGAACACGGTGTTACAAATTTATTATATCACAACACATCCTCCACCAGCATATTAAAGTAATTTGATATCCGTAGTATAAATTCGGCAGATGGGGTGCCACCCCACGTTCTATCCTACTGACAGTTTTGGCGCTGTATCTGATAGCAACAGCAAGATCCTACTGATAAATGCCACGCTGTCAGAAGGAACTGTTACAATAACACTTACGTATGAAAGAGTAAATATCTACTGTGCAGGACTAGAAAAAATAACGCTTTTGTGATAGACTAAAATCGTTCTGGTAATGAGGTTATAGAACTTGGCAACAATTTATTTTATTGATAGCGAAAATGTAGGAGATAGCTGGATTGACTTATTAGGGAAAACTAATAGTCGATTTCTTGTTTTCTACACAGGGCATTCACCTCGTATTGCTTATCCACAGGCAATACAGTTAATGAGTGCAACTAACAAGCCGGAATTCGTTGAATGTTATGAAGGCAACAATGGATTGGACTTTCAGTTAGTATCATATTTAGGATATGAGTTACATGCCGATAATACCAATGAAATGGTCATTGTATCAAATGATACAGGATTTGATGCAGTAGTTCATTTTTGGATGGACCGTGAAATGGATGTCAAAAGAATTAATCGCTTAAATCCATCAAATACTCAAATTCTAGAAGGTAAAGAACCTGTATCTGATGATGAATTTATTACCAGTTCATTATCAGTAAAAGTGACAGAAAAGGTAAGTGGTATAGACAAAAGGGAACTCTATACTATTATCAATTGCATAGGGATAGATGACCAATCATATATTCATCTTGCACTTGTTCACTTTTATGGTAATAAAAATGGAGAGAACATATATAAATGCTTGAAGAAAGAAAAATTTGCGGCTCCTCCTGTTCAGTGGACAAAAGAAACAAGGATGAAAAAACTTATAGAGCTTATTATTAAGTATGAGAGCAATTCTAAAGTTTCAATTCCAGATTCTTTAACGGGATTTATCGTTAATAATATTGTTGATGATAAAAAAGCTATGGGAGATAAGTTAAACAAATCCTATGGAGGTTCGGGACCGCAGTTAAATAAAATGTTCAAACCGTTTTATAAAACTCTTGCTAAAATCAAGAAAAAATAAAAAGAAAGATTCCAGAACAGATATCCATGCGGCATTCTTGTGCTGTATGGATAACCTCATTAAGAAGAAATATTGAGCAACTATTTACTTGAATTAACAACATATAGTCAATTTAATCCTGATGTATTAGAGAAGTATAGTGAAAATAAATCATCAACCATGTTAGAAAACATAAAACATGCAGAAGATAAGCAAAATTTATTACAGCAAGCATTTGCAGAATGCCCTTTTAATTTAGATATATACGAAAAATTGTTGCAATTTGGGTTTTTTGATTTTGATACCTTTATAGATGCAAAAAAGATTTTTAGGAAATCAGAAATGGATAATTTGCTTGAAGAAAAAATCAAGAGTAATTTGAAAGATATGGAGAATGTAAAAAATATGTTAAAGTTCTAGCAAGTTATAAAAACAAAGATGAATCGTCTGTATTATCAATGTTTTATCAAGATACTATCAGTAAAATCAAGAATGATTATCACGAAATATTTTTAGTGTGCGTTGATTCAAGAAGATTAAGCACTTGGATTAAGGATCATATCAATAAGGATAGAGATAAAATTGCCTCAACTTCAGAAGAGAGCATAAGAGATAAAATTAGTACATGGATTAAAAATACTGTTGATGATAAACAATATGAAAATCTGTCAGTTATGGGATTGATTAGTATTGACGATATAAAATATAAGGACAGCACAAAAAACACATTGGCAGAAGTACAAACAGAGTATGCAGATAAGATGATTGCATTGATACTGGATTATATAAAAGAGCTTGGAAAGAAAAAGATTGCTTATGAAGAAGCATATGATAAGTATAATGCAGGTCTGAAAAAACATATGGATGCTATAGCTGCTAAAAATGATGAACTGAAACAGCAAGGATTATTTGCATTTTCAAAGAAGAAGGAATTAAAAGCGGAACTTGATAGACTTAACAATGAGTATGAAGAGTATCGCAGAACAGAGCCAGTAAATTTAAAAAATGCGTATTTTAATATGTAGATTGGAGTGTGCCTATGGATATAAAACAACTTCAAGAACAATATGCTAGTTTAAAATCTCAAAGAGACAACATGGCTGATGAAGTGGAATACTTAAAGGATAATGAACGTAAATTATCTTATGTTATAACCGATGAAAAATCGTCTGTTGAGCATATAGAAAATACTATTGAATCATTGCAGGAGACTCTTTCAGATTTAAACAGTTTATTAGAAACGCATGAGGACGAAATATCTGATATATCAGATAAATTGGAAAGTAAAGATAAAGAATTATCTGATATGGATCAGCAACTTGCTGAGAAGAAAAAACAATTAGATAAACTTATGAATGATGAACTATGCAAAAAATCTTTGACAGTTAATAATAAAAATTCGTACTTTGCCTCATTAAAAAAGAATACGAGTACGACACCAATAGTCACAGAATATTGTAAAAGTGATAAAGAATTTATGGTGCTTAATGCTGGAATGAGGTTACCAGAATACAAAAAATTCTCATATATAATCATAAGAAGTAATAAAACAATAGTGGGAATGCAGGAAAATGTACCTACTATGTCAGAGATAAAGAGTGTTGCCGACAAATCAATATCTGGTGTAAGCATACCGAGAATGCAGTATTTGAAAAAGCATATTATTGATGCTGCTAGTAAATATAAGAACCTTACACCAAATTTAATAATTCCATTATCAGAGCCTTGTCCGTTGGGTGGTCAATCAGATTTTAACCAACAAGGATATGGATGGGAATGGGATTGGTCATATGGAATAGGAGATTATACGGAAGGTACATATTATGGGGAAATGACAGGTTTTTCAGTAATAGGTATTAGGATAAATGGATCTGATTATTATTAAATAGCATCTGTCTATATAGTGTGTACTTAATATAGAGCAGCTTTTATGACTCCGATAGAGAAAGAAAGGTTGGTGGCATATGAAGGTAAGCGTACAACAAATGCAAGGTGTATCAGCATACATAGAAACACATTATGAAGCATTGGCATATTGCCGACAGGAAAAGAAAACATGTCATTATAAAGAATATTGGAAATGTGCCAATTCAAAGTCTGTACAATTTAATAAGGACTGTATAGGATATACAAAGTGTGCTGATTTTATTTCAGATGCGAGATATAATGAAAAACTTGCTAAAGTATCCAGAAAATCAGTAAAGAAAAATCAGAATAGGGCAACTCAAAAATCAGTTAAATCTAAGCTGAAGAAACAAAATAAAGTACCCAAAAGAGTTGTGGAGAGAAAGTTACCAGACAATGCACTTGGTAATGATCTGAGAATCAGAGCTGTACTTGAACAATTTATGAATCAATAATATACCTATACTGATATATAACAGGTACTTAATTTCTATAGGTTTAAGAGTACCCCCCTATGTCATATATGCTTGCTTAAATCAATGATTTTGAGGTTAATTTGGCTTCATATATTCGTAGGTGAACAAGTTTACCTATGATGTATTTTGAAGCGGATTTGAGTTGATTTTTATTGATTTATTCAAAGGATATGGATGTGTTTTGTGGGGAACTGGATGTAGTTCATCTTAAATCTTGTGCCAATTCTAATAAGCGAATAGAAGATATGTCTGCCAGTCGGTCATATCTTTTTCTTTTGGCGTTGATTTCTTTGCGGAATGATTTTCGATGTGCTGATATATATTTGATTATGATATATTCCATAGTGCGCCTCCTTAATCTTCCATGCTAAAAGGTTCATAATCAAAAGGATCTGGTTCATTGATTACTTCATGCGGTAGAAACATTTCTGTATAAAGTAATTCTTGAGCATATAGAGCCTCTTGTGTGTACCGATTTAGAGAGCCACGTTTGAGAGATAGGGAAAATAATTCTTCATAGGATAGTTGCCTGATTTGTGATTTTGTCATTGTAAAATTCCTCCTTTGAGTGTTATTTTGCTTTTCAATAGTTACGCAACGAGAAGCGGAGAAGGTGAAATTTTTCTTCTCAAAATTTATGTAATAAGAAGCGGAAAAGGTGAAATTTTTTTGGAAAAATATCGGAGAGGTGAAGATGCCTAAGATAACCCCTCATGGTCGAGTTATAATAAGGACAAGTTAGAAAACTCCAGTAAATACAAGGGGTTGCACTAATTTAGTCCTTATTTTTAACTCCCTGAAAAAGGGAAAAATAAGACAGCGCTGTCATTCCAGAATATGAATTATTACAGATCCAGACTGGAAATGGATTTGTGTAAGACAAGAGTAAAAACAACAGAATTATTGTAATTATAGGACTGAATTAGCTCGCACGGAATATAGATTCCGGTTGTCTAATTCAGTCCTCTTTTTGATTGACGACGATGAAAGGTGATGAAAAATGGCTAGAATTATTTCTATTGTAAACCAAAAAGGGGGAACTGGAAAGTCCGCATGTACAGCTAATTTAGCAGTAGGATTAGCACAAAAGAATATGAAAGTGTTAATCGTTGATGCCGATCCACAGTCTGATGTATCTGCAGGATTTGGATATCGTGATTGTGATGAAAGTAATGAAACACTTACAGCTCTTATGGATACAGTAATGAAAGATGAAGATATTCCTTCAGACTGTTATATCAGGCATCAGGCAGAAGGAATAGACATTATCTGTTCTAACATTGGACTGGCAGGTACGGAAGTACAGTTGGTAAATGCAATGAGCAGGGAATATGTATTGAAACAGATTTTATATGGTATCAAGGATCAATATGATGCAATTATCATTGATTGTATGCCATCATTGGGAATGATCACAATCAATGCACTGGCTGCATCAGATGAAGTACTAATTCCGGTTGAAGCGTCTTACCTGCCAATCAAAGGATTGCAGCAGTTATTAAAAACAATCGGTAAGGTCCGTAAGCAAATCAATCCGAAGCTGCAAGTCGGTGGAATTCTGTTTACGATGGTCGATGCTCATACGAATGATGCCAGGAATAATATGGAACTTCTCAGAAATGTATATGGAAGTCAAATTCATATCTTCGATAATTATATTCCATTTTCTGTAAGAATGAAGGAAGCAGTCAGAGAAGGACAGAGTATTTTCTCTTATGATCCGAAAGGCAAAGCTACAGAAGCTTATCGGAGAGTGACGGAGGAGGTGCTGAAAGATGCCATCTAAAAAAAGAGCAACTCCCGTTTCCTTACAGCCGCTTGATGCATTGTTTGGAACAAACGAAGAGACAACCAATGGAATTAGTGAGATAGCAATAGGAAGTCTTCATCCATTTACGAATCACCCGTTTCAAGTAAGAGATGATAAGAAAATGGAAGAATTAGCGGAAAGTATTACACAATATGGCGTGTTGGTTCCTGGTATTGTGCGGTTGAGAGAGTCCGGTGGTTATGAGCTGGTAGCTGGTCATCGGCGAAAACGAGCATGTGAACTTTCTGGACTAGAGAAAATGCCGGTTATCATCAAAGATCTTACAGATGATGAAGCGACGGTGATTATGGTAGATTCCAACATTCAACGAGAAGAGCTGCTGATCAGCGAAAAGGCATTTGCTTATAAAATGAAATATGAGGCGTTAAAGCGTCAGGGAAAACGATCTGATTTAACTTCTTGCCAAGTTGGCAAGAAGTTGGCGGCAGAAGAAGTCAGTCAGAATACAGGAGATAGTTCCAGACAGATTCTTCGATATATTCATCTGACAGAGTTAGTAGCAGAGCTATTAGAATTGGCAGACGAGAAGAAGCTTCCCTTTAACACAGCTGTTGAACTTTCTTATTTGAGAACTGAAGAGCAGCAGATATTATTTCAGTATATGAGTAATCACAATATGGTACCGTCCATGAAGCAGGCAAAGGAATTGAAGCAGATTTCAAAAGAGCAGATGTTGACGTATTCAGAGATTGACCAGATTTGCATGAATGAAAGTACTGAAAAAGTTCAGGTGCAGATTCCGGCGAAGAAATTGAAACAATATTTTCCAGAGACATATACAAAGGATCAGATGGAAGAAATTATATTTATGCTTCTGGCATCGTGGGCAGAAAGAGAGGGGAAAGAATGAGCAATGAAGATACGGCAAGTAGAATACAAGTTTATCTGAAGAAGATAGAAAAGATACGTGTTAAACGGATGAAAAGAGAGAAGTTTAAACATTTGTTGAAAACATTAGGATTATCAACAGGAAGGAAGTGAAAGTATGGCTTTAAAGATTGTACGAAGATATGATGCGAACGGAAGGGAGCTTACTGAGAAAGATATGGAAACCTTTCGATTGGATTCTCCTGTGGTTAGAAAAATATTGGCAAATCTTAATCGGGAGGTGGCGGAAGGAATCAGAGAGAGGGAGAAAAAAGGTGACGATTGAAGACGTAATTAAAAAATCAATATTGCCACTGGCATTTATGCTATTCTGGTTCTGGATGGTATCCACCATCATGAAAGTCAGTGGACAGACAGACTTGTTCTGGTGGATATTTCTTTCCGGACTTCCATTTGGAATACATAAAATGCGGCTGATCCTGATTCCAAAAGGAATGGATATAACAGCAACACTTGGGATGGCTGCATTAAGTGTCATCATTGGAGCTTTGATTGGAAGTATCATGATTCCAGTGTATGTAATCCGTGCGGTATACGTTTTCTTACGATATATCATCGGAAAATAATTGAATATTTGATAAGAGGCAGGCTTGCGAAAATAAAATCGTAAGCTTGCCTCTTTTTTTGTACCAAAAATCAGGCAATTCAGGGGAAATCCCTTTTGCAAATATATATTTTTGGAGGATTTTTAAGATGAGAGAGCGAATTGAAAGTAAGCATGTAACAAAGGAAATCAAAAGTCAGATGCCAGTAATCCCGGTGGAAATTGTTAAAGAAAGAGGCTGTACGTTCTGCCCGTATTATCTGGGCAATTATGAGAAACAGCCACGCTGTATGATGAAAACCTGTGCCTGGGATGATGAAAATGAACGTTTCCATCCAATTCTTCGTAAACTGATCCCATTTTACAAAGAGAAGATGGAAAAAGCAGAAGAAAAATTCCTAGCAATGAAAAAGATTTACACAACGCTGTTAGGAATGTTTGACGATGAAATGAAGCAGGAAGAGTTGGAAAAAGATGAATGTTACGGATGTGCCTATGGAAAATGTGGACCATGTATCGGTATCTGTTACAAATCAATGAAAGCATAGGAGGGTTAAGCCAATGAATACAACAATTATTTCCGGGCGATTGGTAAGAAATCCCGGATACAACGAAGTGGAGAATGAAAAAGGACTTCATAAGATTGCCAAGTTTGTTCTGGCAGTCAGAAGAAATTATTCTGATGAAGTCAGTTTCATTCCGGTAAAGGCTTTTGCAAAGAAAGCAGAATTTGCCAGAGATTATCTGATGCAGGGAACGAAGGTCATGGTGGAAGGCGAGATTGTCACGGGTAATTATGAAGATAAAGATACCGGGAAAAAGATCTATACCACCGAAGTGTATGCAAACCGGATTGAATTTGCAGGTGCAAAAATGGTTGACAGACCACCATTTCCAGAAGATGCGGAAGGGTTTTTAGAGATACCGGAGGGCATGGAAGAGGAAATGCCGTTTAGATAGAGGAGGATAAAAGATGGTTTCAGTAGATCAGGCGTATATGGTAGGGCATATGAAAAATGCCGATGGAAGTATCAATAACAAAAATGTAGTGCTGTCAGCAGCATGTGAAGCAGCGGAACTGTTCCAGTGCATGATGTCAGTAAATCAGAAATTGGAGGACTGGCAGAGATTTAACCATACTTTGGAGATGCATCTGAGAAGTGTGGAATGTGAGAAAATCCATGATATCTGTCAGGCAGTATATGGAATGAAACATCCGTCCAATGAACTGGAAGGATTGTATCTGGCAAGGGAGGATGAACAGATATGCCTGCTGTACTATCAGGTATTTGTGGGTATGCTGGAAATCAATATTACTTCAGCCGAAGTGCTGTACAAACAGAAGGAGGAAACAATTAATGAGTAAGATGGAGTATATGCCGGTAGATTGTCTGCAGGTGCCAAAGGTGCTGTTCCAGATAGAAAAACACAAAAATCTGTCAAATACAGCAAAGATTTTATATAGCTTATTTCTGGATCGTTTGAAGTTTGCAGTGCAGAATGGCTGGGTAGATCATAATGGGGATTTGTTTGTAATCTATCCGAAAAGTGAAATGAAAAAAGACTTGAATACGACCAGATATGGAGTAGATCAGGCAGTACAGGAACTGGTTAAGGCTGGAAAGCTGATGCGAATTATTCCAAACAATGGAAAAGCGAACCACTTTTATATCAGCGATATTTATGAAAATGAGAAGGAGGAAAAATCAATGATGACATTAGATACTATTATGGCAAATATGCCGTTAGTTGAAAGAGAAATTATTATGGATAAGATGGTGAAAGCATCCAGGGATATTTTGGAAACAATTGCAGATATGGGATATATTGATGAATACGAAACGTCTTTAACTGCAATGGAAGAGAGAGGATATCAGGATGAGCTTGGCGAGATGGATATTGATCAAATTCAGGCTGATGGATATGAGTTTGGCATGGATCTTGCGTTTGGAATTCTGGAGGAAAATGAAAATAATCCTGCTCGTGTGTTAGATATTCAGAAATATGTGAACAGACAGTATGAAAGCTGTTCAAAAAAGAAGTTTATGAAGGTCCTGGAAACCCTCGTTCATGCGATGGGGAATGATGAAGGCTTTATTGGTGATATGTATGCTTGCAACAAGAAGGCTAGAAATTATTATTTGGATGAAATGATTCAGTCATTTAATTTTGTGTTTGATGAGATGTGTCATGGTACAGGCAGTGCAGCAAATTGTGATTTCGATGTAGAAGAGTAGGAAAATATTATGGCAGATTTTGAATATTTCAGAGCAGAAGAATCTGACCAGTTTTCTTTTTTTCGGATACCAAAAGCTCTGTTCACAGAAAAAGAGTTTGCAAGCCTGTCTACAGACGCAAAGCTCCTTTACGGAATTCTGCTTGATCGAATCAGCCTATCCAAGAAAAATGGATGGATTGATAGTGATGGTTATGTCTATATCATTTACACGATCGCAGAATTGCAGGAACTATTGCGAATGTCGCATACGACAGTGACAAAGCTTCTTTATGAGCTTGACAGTGTGCATGGGATTGGATTGATTGAACGGTATCGGCAGGGGAATAATCGTCCCTCTGTCATATACGTGAAAAATTTTGTGAAACGGATTAGAGGAAAGCCCGTAAGATACTTTGCTTCTGGAACGCCAGAAACTGGAAATCCGGACTGCAAGGAATTGGAAATCCGGATTGCAAGAAACTGGAAGTCCGGAACGCAAAAAAATAGAAGTCCGGACTGCAAGAATCTGGATGGAAGTAATACTAAGATAAATAAGACTGAAAAGAATCATACTGATAAGAGTAAGGGCAATACTCCCGCTTTGGAAGAAAAATTCGGTCTGTATGGGAGATTTAAAAATGTTGTTCTGTCGGAAGCTGAACTGCAGGAGTTGATGACGTTATTTCCATGGGATTATCAGAAACGGATTGATCATCTTTCTGTTTATATGAAATCCAGTGGAAAAGAGTATCAGAATCATTTTGCAACAATCTGTCTTTGGGCAGAACGAGATGGAGCCAGGGCAGGAATGGATAAATATGAATTTCAGGAAGGAGAAAGCCTGTGATGGAAAATAAAGTAACAGCAGATTATCTGGATGAAGAGGGATGTCTTCATTGTGGTATCTGTGGAAAAAGAAAACAGATGAAAGTTAGTCTGATGGGATTTGAGCATGTAGTGTCCTGTTTGTGTGAATGCGAGGTAAAAGCCAGGCAGGAACTTGATGAGAAGATGCAGCGGGAAGAAGCACAGCGGCAGCTTTATCAGAGAAAATCCGTCGGACTTCGGGAAAGAAGATTCTGGGAATGGAAATTTGAAAATGACAATGGAAGCAACCAGAAGACACTAATTGCCAGGCAGTATGTAGAAAACTGGACAAATATGAAGAGAAAAAATGTAGGATTGCTTTTGATGGGACCAGTTGGAACCGGGAAAAGTTTCTTTGCAGGCTGTATTGCAAATGCACTTTTGGAACAGGGAGAACGTGTTATGATGACGAATTTTTCCAGGATCTTAAACGAAATTACTAGCTATCAGGCAGATAAGAACCAGATTATACAAAATCTTGTGGATTATCCGCTGCTGATTATTGATGATTTAGGAATAGAACGAAATTCCGAGTTTGCTTTGGAGCAGGTCTATAATGTGATAGATAGCCGTTATTGTAAAATGCTTCCGCTGATCGTAACAACGAATCTGGGACTGAATGAAATGAAATCCACAGATTTGGATACTGCCCATCAGCGTATTTACAGTAGAATACTTGAAATGTGTGTTCCCATCTATTGTGGTGGAGAAGATAAGAGAAAAGAAGAAGGGACAGAAAAACTCGTACAGGTGCAGAACCTGATTACCGGTTAATCTTTCTTTTTTCATTAAAGGGGGTGATTGCCATGATTATTGATCTGGACAGCAGTTGAATCGCTGAAAGGAGGGAAAAGTCATGCAGGAAGAGGTAACTCAGAAAACGGTCACGTTCTGTATTCGGGCTACTAAGATTACAGCAGACCTGTTGAAAAAGGTTCTTGTTGCGTATCTGCGTCATCAGAAGCAGAAATCAGTAGAGAAGAAAGCACAGAAAAATCAGCCGAAACAGGGAAAGGTCACGGTAAAAGAGCTGGCAAAACAGAATGCCGGGATGGTCAATATCGAGATCACGGACAAAAATATCAAGTCTTTTGAACGGTATGCCAGAAAATACGGGATCAATTATGCTCTGAAAAAAGACAAGAGCAAAGATCCTCCAGTTTATCTGGTATTCTTCAAGGGACGTGATCAGGATGCCCTAAATGCTGCTTTTCGTGAGTTTTCCCAGAAACAGATTCAAAAAGCGAATAAGCCTTCCATTCATAAGCGTCTTGCAGCTTACCGGGCAATGATGCCAAAGAAGACGAAGGACAAAGTAAAGAACCGGCATCAGGAGCAGAGTCGATGAAAAAGAAAAGCGGCAAAACTCTGATGCAGAAGTGGAAGAATAAAATCGGGGGTAAGCTGTCCGCCCTGGATAAAAAGAAGCTGGTTCTTACAAATATCCCTTATGCTCTGGCTGCTTTCTATGCAGACCGGGCATTTTTTCTTTACCGGAACAGTCCGGGAGAAGATATGGGGAACAAACTTTTATATGCAATGGAACACGCAGACCGGATTTTTGCTGGTTTTGTGTTAAGCAATAACTGGAAAGATCTGCTAGCAGGTATTGTTGTTGCAGTTGTTCTGAAAGTGTTGGTCTGGCAGAAACAGGCAGACGCAAAGAAATTAAGGAAAGGCATCGAGTATGGTTCAGCCAGATGGGGAACCGCAGAGGATATCAAGCCTTATATGTCGGAAGATCCATGGATGAACATTCCATTGACAGCAACAGAAGCACTGACCATGGAGAGCAGACCGAAGCAGCCGAAGTATGCAAGAAATAAAAATATAGTGGTCATCGGCGGCAGTGGTTCCGGTAAGACACGTTTTTTCGTAAAACCATCGGTCATGCAGATGAACTGTTCCATGGTCATTACAGATCCGAAAGGCACTTTGATTGAAGAGTGCGGGAAGATGTTAGCAAAGGGACCACCTAAGAAAGATAAGAATGGAAATATTATGAAAGATAAATCTGGAAAAGTGGTACATGAGCCATATGTGATTAAGGTTCTGAATACCATCAATTTTTCCAAGTCCCTTCATTACAATCCATTTGCTTATATACGGTCTGAAAAGGATATCCTGAAGCTGGTAACGACAATCATTGTTAATACCAAAGGTGAAGGGGAAAAAGCTTCCGAAGATTTTTGGGTGAAAGCAGAGAAATTGCTCTACACAGCACTGATTGCTTTTATCTGGTATGAAGGTGATGAAGAGGAAAAAAATCTGAATACCCTTTTGGATCTTTTGAATGAAAGCGAAACCCGTGAAGAGGATGAAACTTACCAGAATCCAGTGGATATGATGTTCCAGGAACTGGAAGAAAGAGATCCGCAGCACTTTGCGGTCAGACAGTATAAAAAATACAAAATGGCCGCCGGCAAAACTGCAAAATCGATTTTGATTTCCTGTGGAGCCAGACTTGCCCCATTTGACATCGCAGAGCTTCGTGGGATCATGTCTTATGATGAAATGGAACTGGATAAGATCGGTGACAGGAAAACAGCCTTGTTTCTGATTATGTCTGATACAGATACAACCTTCAACTTTGTGATTGCGATGCTGCAGTCACAGCTTTTCAATTTGCTTTGTGATAAGGCAGATGATGTATATGGTGGAAGACTTCCGGTGCATGTGCGTGTCATCGCTGATGAGTTTGCCAACATCGGACAGATTCCTCAGTTTGACAAGCTAATCGCAACCATCCGAAGCAGGGAAATCTCTGCTTCTATTATTTTGCAGTCACAGAGTCAGCTAAAGGCAATGTATAAGGATAGTGCAGATACCATTCTGGGTAACTGTGTGCGCCCAGAAGTCGCCAGCGCATTATAAATTCGGCGGCGTGGTATTTATGGAATACTGCCTTTAGCAAGCAGTAGGTAAAAGTATCAAGTGATGAAAAATCACAGCCTATTATTCTACAACTTATCCGAGAGGGGAAACCCGAAGGGGAGTGTAGCATGTTGTCGCTTTTGTCAATGGATAAAAGCCTGAATGATAAGGTACTAATCCTGTGTATCTGAAAATTCAAGAATAAAAATTCGTGTATGAGGTACAAAGCTAAACTGCCTGAACGATAGCCAGAGTGGGGGAATCCGCACTCCGCATACGAAAAGGATTGAAACGTATGCTATTCCATGTTGGTTTCATTTCGCAGTTATGAAAGCAAGCGATACTCATGGAAGGACAACCGCAAGACAGCGGGTAAATGGCGAAAGTCGGTGCCGACAACACGAAACGCTAATTCCATAAATACTAACTGGGGATGACCTAAACCTGGTAACGGGCATGGTCACACAGCTCCCATAGTAGTCTGAGACGTTAATGACGTTCACATGGCGAAGGGGAGCAGCTTATTTACTAATACGATATGAAAGGACGGTGCGAGAGGCATTGAGAAATCCAATCCAAGTATTAAGTAGTTTGACGGAAAAGTCAAAGAATGAATCTTACAGGTTTCAAAGATTATATCGGAATCTGTACAATCCAGAGTTCTATTGGCTTGCATATAAAAACATATATGCAAACACAGGCAGTATGACTGCCGGTGCAGATGGAACTACTATTGATGGCATGAGTGACGAAAGAATCCAAAGGATTATTGAATCCATGCGAGATAAAAGTTACCTGCCAAAACCTGCACGCAGGGAATATATTGCTAAGAAAAACAGTAATAAAAAGCGTCCGTTGGGAATCCAGTCGGGCAATGACAAACTGGTGCAGGAAGTAGTGAAGATGATTTTAGAAAGCATTTATGAGCCTGTGTTTAAGAAAACATCTCATGGGTTCAGACCAAACAAAAGCTGTCAGACAGCATTATACCAGATACAGAAAACCTTTACGGGAACGAACTGGTTTGTTGAGGGCGATATACACGCCTGCTTCGACAGTTTTAATCACCACACAATCATCAGATTGCTGAGAAAACGTATTGATGATGAAATGTTTCTACAACTCATCTGGAAATTTCTAAAAGCAGGCTATATGGAGCAATGGACGTACAATCGGACATACAGCGGAGTACCGCAGGGTTCAGGTGTCAGTCCAGTGCTTGCAAATGTGTACCTTCACGAATTAGATAAATTTATGGAGGAATATGCACAGAAATATAACCGAGGAAAGAAGAAACAAATGAACTCCGACTACAAGAAAGTTGCCAAAAAGGCATCCTATTATAGATGTATGGGCAAAAAGAAGTGGGCGGATTTATCTCCAGAAGAACGCTGGGAACGCAATAAACATTTGAAAATGCTTGAAAAGCAAACACGACAGCTAACTCCGACCGAACCTTTGGATGAGACGTATAAACGGATTCAGTACACCCGATACGCTGATGATTTCATCATTGGAGTAATTGGGAGCAAAGCGGACGCAGAACAGATGAAAGCTGACGTCGGCAGATTTCTCAGGGAAGAACTGGATTTGGAAATGTCCGAAACCAAAACCAAAGTTACGCATACAGGAGACAGAGCCAGATTTTTAGGCTATGACATTACGGTATCCAGAAGTCAGGATTTAAAGAAATCCGCAGGAGGATACAAAATCAGAAGCAATGCAGGAGTGGTGAAATTACTTGTACCCAGAGAAAAATGGGTGGGAAAGTTACTGGAATATCATGCAATCAAAATCAAGATTAACGAAAACGGAAAAGAAAGATTTGTAGCCCTACACAGAGGAAAACTGGTAAATCAAAGCGATATAGAGATTCTGGCAAGATATAATGCGGAAGTTCGTGGACTTTACAACTATTATGCCATAGCAAATGATTCCTTCAAGATAGGCAGATTTGCCAATCTTATGAAGTACAGTATGTACAAGACATTTGCCTGTAAGTATAAAACAAATGTTCACGAAATCAAGCGCAGATATTGTGTTGGAGGTCTGTTTACAATCGCATACGATACCAGAGCAGGAAGGAAAATCACGACCTTTTACAGAGACGGGTTTAAGCGAAAAGAATCAGCTACGAAGTTTGACAATGTGAGCGAACTTCCGCAGTTCTCAAAATACGCTAAAACCAACACTCTGAAACAGAGAGTGGAACGCCATACCTGTGAACTTTGTGGAAAGGATTGCAGAAATCTGGAAATCCATCAAGTAAAGAAACTAAAAGACTTAAAGGGCAATGCGGAGTGGGTACTCCTTATGCGCAAAAGGAGACGGAAAACTCTTGTGGTATGCCCTGAATGTCATAAACTGATTCATTCTTAATACCGTAAATATAATAAGCGGAAAGCCGTATACATCGAGAGGTGTACGTGCGGTTTGGGAGGGAGGGGACGCAAGTCCTGCAAAGGATGAGCTGAACCTTACCTCATGATACTACACTATTTCTTGGTGGAAAAGAGAAAACTACCTTAAAGGAAATGAGCGAACTTCTGGGTAAGGAAACCATTGATCTGTATAACACTTCGGAAACGAGGAGCAATCAGAAGTCCTTTGGATTGAATTACCAGAAAACAGGCAAACAGCTGATGACAGAAGATGAGATTGCAGTCATGGATGGAGGAAAATGTATCCTGCAGATTCGTGGTGCCAGACCATTTTTCTCAGACAAATATGATATCACGAAACACAAAAATTATCGGTTTCTTGCAGATGAAAATGAGAAAAACCGATACAAAGTAGAAAAAGAGTTAAATCCGCAGTACACACCGAAACCCGAAGAAGAGGTGGAGGTAATTCAGGTGGAGCTGTCGGAGTAACCATGGGAATGAACGAAAAATAATGAGGAAAGGAATAACTGACATTAGGTGCGCCGGCTTTTTAGTCGGTGTTTTTTTCATTCCCGTAAACACCTGAAAAAAGTCAGTTTTGGTGAATGTATATGGCATTTTTTAGCAGTGCAATTACAACTTTAAAAACTCTTGTAGTCGCAATCGGCGCAGGTCTTGGCGTGTGGGGTGTCGTAAACCTTCTGGAAGGATATGGAAATGACAATCCCGGTGCTAAGAGCCAGGGCATCAAACAGCTGATGGCCGGTGCCGGAATCATGCTGCTGGGAACTACCCTGATTCCACAGCTGGCAACATTGTTCTCTTAAGAGGAGTGGTAGATGAACACCATCATTGAGAGAATTACGGAAGCGATAAAGGATATCCTGATCGGGCTTATCAAGTCAAGTTTGGATAACATGTTCACGTCTGTCAATGAGCAGGTGGGAACCATAGCCGGGCAGGTGGGACAGACACCGCAGGGATGGAATGCAGGGATTTTTAATCTGATTCAGAATATATCCCAAACGGTGATTGTCCCCATTGCGGGACTGATCATCACCTTTGTCCTGTGCTATGAATTGATCACGATGGTAACACAGAAAAACAATTTCCATGAATTTGAGACTTATAACATTTTCCTCTGGATCTTCAAAGCGTATGTAGCCATTTATCTGGTGACAAATACGTTCAATATCACGATGGCGGTCTTTGATGTTGGCCAGCATGTGGTCAACAATGCCGCAGGGGTGATATCAGGAAACACTGCGGTGGATGCAACAGAAGCAATTACACGGATTGTGGATGCCCTGGAGGATATGGAGTTAGGGGATTTGTTCCTGCTATCCATGGAAACGATGTTGATCAGTGTTACCATGCACATTCTGTCAATTATCATTACGGTAATCTTGTTCGGAAGAATGATAGAAATTTACCTTTATACTTCCATAGCACCAATTCCGTTTGCCACCATGACCAATAAGGAATGGGGCAATATCGGAAACAACTATTTAAAAGGCTTGTTCGCACTGGCATTTCAGGGATTCTTCATGATGGTCTGTGTGGGAATTTATGCAGTTTTAGTAAATGCAATGACCATATCCAGTGACCTTCATGCAGCAATGTTTTCAGTAGCGGCTTATACCGTGATTCTTGCATTTTCATTATTCAAGACCGGAAGCCTTAGCAAATCAATATTTAATGCCCACTAACGGGCAGGAAAGGAGCGCATACCATGGCGTATGTACCAGTACCAAAAGACCTTACCAAGGTCAAAACAAAAGTAGCGTTAAATCTGACAAAGCGGCAGCTGATTTTCTTTTCACTTGCCGCAGTTGTGGGAATTCCGTTTTATCTGGTCATGAGAAAACCAATCGGTTCCAGTATCGCAGCCATCCTGATGGTAACGATCATGCTTCCGTTTTTCTTCATGGCAATGTATGAAAAAGACGGTCTTCCCTTTGAAAAAGTGGTGGCAAATATCATTCGACAGAAGTTTATCTGTCCGGCAGTAAGACCATATAAGACAGAAAATTTTTATCAGGAGATTTCCACCCTTGTGAAAAAGGAGGGTGTGCCGGATGGCAAAAAAGACAAAGCAGGAGGCTCAGCAGGAGCGTCTGTCCCTGGCGGAAAAAAGAAACCGTCAGGAAAGAAGAAACAAAAAAAGCAGAAAAGAAAGAGAACAGGAAAAGCGTAGAAAGAAGCAGGAACGGGATCGTAGGAAACAGAAAAACATTCCTACAACTGCACAGCAGAGTATTCCGTATATTCGGATGCTGCAGGATGGTATCTGCCAGGTGACAAAGACCTTTTTCTCCAAGACGATTCAGTTTTATGACATCAACTATCAGCTTGCTCTAAATGAGGATAAGACCACGATATTTGAAAATTACTGTGATTTCTTAAATTACTTTGATTCTTCCATCAGTGTGCAGCTGTCCTTTATCAATCAGCAGGTGGATGTGGCAGAATTTGAAAAAAGTATTGATATTCCGGATCAGAACGATGACTTCAATGCCATTCGTGAAGAGTACCGTACTATGCTGAAAAATCAGCTTTCCAAAGGAAATAATGGTCTGGTAAAGACAAAGTATATCACTTTTGGAATCGAAGCAGAAAACCTGAAGGTGGCAAGACCAAGGCTTGAAAGAATCGAAACAGATATCTTAAATAACTTTAAGGTTTTGGGAGCACAGGCGCATTCCCTGAATGGTCTGGAAAGGCTGGAGATTCTGTATCATGTGTTCAACCAGGATCGGATTGAACCATTTAAGTTCCAGTATAAGATGCTTCCAGAAACAGGATTAAAGACCAAAGATTTTATTGCACCGACTTCCTTTAACTTTTCCAAGAATCAGACATTTTTGATGGGAAGAACGATGGGAAGTGTGAGTTATCTGCAGATTCTGGCACCGGAGCTTACAGACCGGATGCTTGCAGATTTCTTGGATGTGGATGACAGCATCAATGTTAACATTCATATCCAGTCCATTGACCAGAGTTCTGCGATCAAGATGATCAAGAGCAAGATTTCAGATCTGGATAAGATGAAGATTGAAGAGCAGAAGCGGGCAGTACGTTCCGGTTATGATATGGACGTGCTTCCATCGGACCTTGTGACTTATGGAGAAGAGGCGAAGAACCTGTTGGAAGATCTGCAGTCCAGAAATGAACGAATGTTTCTTGTAACGGTTCTGGTGATGAATACCGCAAGGAAGCGTCAGAAACTGGATAACAATATTTTCCAGGTGCAGGGAATTGCACAGAAATATAACTGTTCTTTAAAACAACTGGATTATCAGCAGGAAGCAGCACTCATGTCCTGTATTCCACTGGGAGTCAATCGGATTGAAATTCAGAGAGGGCTTACCACATCTTCAACAGCGATCTTCGTGCCATTTACGACACAGGAACTGTTTCAGGAAGGGGAAGCTCTTTATTATGGATTGAATGCATTATCCAACAACATGATCATGGTTGATCGGAAACGTTTGAAGAACCCGAATGGACTGATTCTTGGTACACCAGGTTCCGGTAAGTCTTTCTCAGCAAAGAGGGAAATTACAAACTGCTTTTTGATCACGGAAGACGATATCATTATCTGTGATCCAGAAGCCGAATATTCGGCACTTGTGCAGGCACTGCATGGGCAGGTAGTTCGGGTTTCGCCAGTATCTGACCAGTATATCAATCCAATGGATCTGAACCTGAACTATTCCGAGGAAGATAATCCACTGTCATTGAAAGCAGATTTTATTCTGTCTTTGTGTGAGCTGATTGTTGGAGGAAAGAATGGACTGGAGCCGGTAGAAAAGACCATCATTGACCGTTGTGTGCGGTTAGTATATCAGGAATATCTTGCCGATCCAGTACCGGAGAAGATGCCAATCTTGGAGGATTTATATAACCTTCTGAGAAAACAGGAAGAGCCAGAAGCACAGCGACTGGCCACTTCGTTGGAAATCTATGTTACAGGTTCTTTGAATGTGTTTAACCATCAGACAAACGTGGACATCAATAACCGCATTGTCTGCTTTGATATCAAGGAACTTGGTAAGCAGTTGAAAAAGATTGGGATGCTTGTCATTCAGGATCAGGTCTGGAACAGGGTAACAATGAACCGTTCTGCTCATAAGTCCACCAGATACTATGTGGATGAGTTCCATCTTCTTTTGAAGGAAGAGCAGACCGCAGCTTATAGTGTGGAGATATGGAAGAGATTTCGTAAATGGGGTGGTATTCCAACTGGAATCACCCAGAATATAAAAGATTTATTGTCTTCCAGGGAGATAGAGAATATATTTGAAAATTCAGATTTTATTTATATGCTGAACCAGGCTTCCGGAGACAGGCAGATTCTGGCAAAGCAGCTGAATATCTCACCAACCCAGCTGTCCTATGTAACCAACAGTAATGAGGGGGAAGGACTTTTGTTCTATGGAAATGTCATTATCCCATTTGTAGACAGATTCCCGAAGAATTCCCTCTATAAAATCATGACAACCCGCTTAGAGGAGACTTCCGAAGTAGGTTAAATCAAAGGAGAAAACAATGTTACGAGCAATTTCATATGTATTAACTTTTAGTGGCGGTGCTGTTTTCGGCATCGCTTTTCTCTGCTTATTACAGGCAGGGAAAGGGTATCCGAAGAAGGAGGAGTAAGTAGTGGCAGAACAGAGAATGAAAGTCAGGGACAAGAAAGTCCAAAAGATGACCAAGGATGGTCTGGTGGAAGAAAACCTGACAGATAAATCTTCTGTTCGTGTCAGTAACCGTGCCAGTGATGTGCAGATGGGAAGAAAACAGGGGGAAAAAGAAGAAAACCTTGTGGATAAGTCTCCCCGCCAGTCTGAACGGAGTGGGAAAAATATTCGTCCCTCTGTGCAAAAATCCAGAGATGCACCGGAACTGATACGGACAGAGAAGCAAAGTGGGGATTTTGGACAGAGTAGTAAGCAGCAAAATAGAAAAAGAATCCGTGCTGAAGTCGGAAAAGAATCCAGACTTGCAGAAAAATCCGAAGTCGGACAGTTAGGGAGACTGAAAGATAAACGTGCTGATCTATCAGAAAACAGGGGAGACAGCCGGAGAAATCAGACCGGTGGCAGCAAAAAGCCTAAACAAAAACAACGTTTGAAGTTTGCTTATGAGGAAACTGGTGCTTCTGTGAAAAATGACAAAGATATGGAGAAATTGAACCAGATGGATACGGATGGAGTCAATTTCCGCCATCAGAAACAGAAAGAAAAAGCCAAAAAGTTTTCTTATGAAGAAGCAAGAAAGAGAAAGGAAGCAAAGCAGCATTCCAAGAAAGCACAGGTCTATCAGGCAAATGAAGGAGAATCTCCTGGAAAGAAAAAATCCCGTTTGAAGTTTGGTGAAGGGGAATCTGTGAAAACAGAAAAAGCTTCTGTTGTCAAGAAAGCAGGAAGTGCAACTTCCGTAGCATTGCACCGTGAGATCAGCAAAAATGAAGACGATAATGCGGCGGTAGAAGGTGCCCATAAGTTGGAAGAAGGCGGCGAAGGTATTTACCGGCTGGAACAGAGAAGTGCCAGACGAAGGAAACAGAGGGCTTCCAGAAAGAGAAGCAGACTGGAGAGACAGGTAGAGAAACAGACACAGGCGGCAGCCCGTCAGGAGCAGAAGAAGCTGAAAAAGCAGATTCAGAAGCAACAGATCAAACGGGATTATGCCAAAGCGAAGCGAAGTGAACAGACAGTAGGAACAGCTGCAAAAGGTACGATTGATTATATCAAGAAGATTGGCGGCAAAGTGACCAACTTCTTTAAAGAAAACCGGAAAGTGTATATCAGTGTAGCAGTTCTGATCGGATTGATGTTTCTGATCATAACGAATGTCACGTCATGCTCTGCAGTGTTTTTACAAAATGTGATCACTTACACAGGAACCAGTTATCTGTCATCGGATCAGGCAATCCGGGAAGCGGAACTGTATTATACACAGCTGGAAGCTAATCTGCAGGAGCGGATCAACAACATGGAATCTGAAGAACCGGGACATGAGGAATACCGATATAACATCGGACCTATTGAGCATGATCCGTTTATCCTGATCAGTTATCTGTCAGCAAAGTATGAAGAGTTTACGTTTGAACAGGTCAAGCCGGAGCTGGATGCTTTGTTTGCAGAGCAATATCATCTGACTACAGAAGCGGTCAATGAGACTGTGACAGAGACAGCAACAGTAAGAGTTGGAGAATCTTTGGGACAGGTTGTAACAAGCGGATATTGTAATTGTCCAATCTGCTGTGGTATTTGGAGCGGAGGACCAACTGCCAGTGGAGCATATCCAACAGCCAATCACACCTTAGCGGTAGATGCTTCCAATCCGTTTGTTCCAATGGGAACAAAGGTGGTAATGAATGGTGTCGAATATACGGTAGAAGATACCGGAGCTTTCGCAAGATACGGGGTACAGTTTGACGTCTACTATGATAATCATGCGGCGGCATCTGCACATGGACATCAGACATGGGAATGTTATCTGGCAGATGATAATGGAAGTCAGGAAGTGGAAGTGACTAGGACAAGGGATGTAGATGTGCTGAATGTCACCTTAAATAGTGGAAACCTGATGTCAATCTGTCAGGACAGGCTGGGATTTTTCCAGAAAGAACTGTTCAGTGCCTACAACGATACAAAAGGCAACTTGCAGATGTTTGCAACACCGGTTGATTTTAACTGGTACTCCAGTGTGACCAGCTATTATGGATACAGGATTCATCCAATATCAGGAGCAAATCAGCTTCATAATGGTATGGATATCGGAGCACCGGAGGGAACAAAAGTGATGGCAGGACTGACCGGAACAGTTACAACTTCTGCTTATAACGACAGCTATGGAAATTACGTCATTATCAAAGACAGAAAAGGTTATGAACTGCGGTATGCACATTTAAGCAGCCGGAGTGTATCTGCAGGAGCATCCGTCACGAAAGGTGATGAGATAGGTCTTGTAGGAAATACTGGTAATTCCACAGGAAGCCATCTTCATATTGAACTTCTGAAAAATGGAGAGCGGTTAAACCCGATCTTTTATCTGGAAACTGGAGAAGGAGCAGGCTTTGGCGGCAATGAATATACCAGTGAAGCAGCACAGCGTTTGTTAAATGAAGCAGCGAGATATCTTGGAACACCATATGTATGGGGTGGATATTCCCCAAGTGGATTCGATTGTTCTGGATTTGTAAGCTACTGTCTGACAAACTCTGGTGTAAGGAATACAGGAAGACTAACAGCACAGGGACTGTACAACATTTGTACACCAGTATCCCAGTCGGAGGCGCAGCCGGGAGATCTGATTTTCTTTACTGGAACTTACGACGCAGGGGAGCCGGTAACGCATATCGGAATCTATGTAGGCAATGGTCAGATGATCCATTGTGGACATCCGGTGCAGTATACGTCCATCAATTCCCCATACTGGCAGAGCCATTTCTATGGATTTGGACGATGGTAAGAAAAAAGGGCGGCTGCATCAGCCGTCCGGAAAGGAGAACCGATGAAAAGTCTTGAAAAAGCTACGGCAGATTATGAGAAAGCCAAAGAGAAAATGGAAGCTTCCAAAGCCAGATATGAAGCAGATTTAAAGCGGTTTAAGGCTGCGGAGATTGCAAAAACAGAAGCGGAAAATCTGGAAATTGTAAGAATTATCCGTGCAATGGATATGAGTATTCCGGAATTGGAAGCTTTCAAAAAGAGAATGAAAAATGAACTGCCCGGCAGGGTAGAAATACAGAAGGAGGAAACAAAAGCCGATGATGAATCTGGAAAAAATGAAACAGAAGAAGAGAACAATTACTAAAAGCAGGGTAAAAAAGAGCTTGCTTGCAGCAACGACATTTCTTTGCCTGACAACACCTTTGCTCCAGACACAGACTGCTTATGCAGCTAAGAATACCACGCCTGCAATCACGATTGAGAAACCGGATGGCTGGAAACAGGGAGAAACAACCATTGCTGTTACGGTAGATGCCAGTCATATGCCGGAAGGTTTCTCAATAGCAAAGATTGAAGCAAAAGCAGGAAAAGATGGAAGCTGGCAGGATGTAACCGGAAGTGGAAGTATCACGATCACTGGAAATCAGACAGTGTATGTGCGTGTGACAGATGGTGAGGGGAAGGTCTATGAGCAGAATCGCTCTATTAAGTGTTATGACACGGAAAAGCCTACACTCTCTGCTTCCCTGACAGATGGTGTGCTGACGATTCAGGGGAATGATACAGTATCAGGGATTACTGCAGTAACAGTCAATGGCACCACTTATACAGACTTGAAGGATGGAATGCTGAGAGTGCAACTGACACAGAAAGATTTTACAACAAAACAGATTGAAATCACGGTAACGGATGGTGCCGGAAATACTTCTGAAAAGTATGTGTTGCAGAATCCTTATTATGAATGGGCAAAGAAGCAGGCAGAAAAACAGAAAACCTCCAATGACAGTAATGGCGCAATGGCAACTACGACCAGTGCAGATACAACTGGGACTGAGAAAACAACGACTTCACCACTTCCACAGGATGCACAGGCTTCTGAGCCAACAGATGCAAAAGGAACCGTGGATGATCGGACAGTAACAGGTATTGAGGAACAGCTTAATAAAGAAGGCGAGACAGCAGATTCTGTTACCAAAACAGCTACGGAAGGCACAAAAGAGTTTTATACCATTTCAACTAAGAGTGGTAAGATTTTCTATCTGATTATTGACAATTCAAAATCTCAGGATAATGTGTATTTTCTTACAGAAGTCAGTGAAAAAGATCTGATGAACTTTACACTTTCTGATTCGGTGACACTTCCGGAAGTAGATACGGTTTATGCAGAACCAGAGAAAAAAGCAGAGGAAGAAAAGCCGGAAACGACAGAGTCAGCCGAGAAAGATAAGGTAGAGGATGATATTCAGATGCCTGAAGATAAAAGTCCATTTGGAACGTATCTTTTGATTGCACTGGTTGCAGTCGGAGCTGCGGCAGGAGGATATTACTTCAAAGTCTATAAACCAAAGCATGAATATGATGACGAGGATGAGATGGAAGAGGATGAAGATGAATCCGAAGATTCAGAGTCAGAAAAACGGGAAGTAGACGATGCAGATGAGCAGGAAGAAAGTACAGAACCGGAAATCCTGAGAGATGAAGATTTTGACGATAATGTGCTGGAAGATGAAGAAGAGGAGCAGGAGTAAATGAAATTAGTGATTGCAGAAAAGCCATCGGTTGCGATGGCACTGGCTTCCGTGCTTGGAGCCAGAACAAGAAAAGATGGCTACGTGGAGGGAAACGGTTATATCGTTTCCTGGTGCGTAGGACATCTGGTTGGATTATGTGATGCATCGGAATACGATGAAAAATATAAAAAATGGAGATATGAAGATCTGCCGATTGTGCCGGAATGTTGGAAACACAAGATTTTGGAGGGCACAAAGAAGCAGTTCGGAATCTTAAAGAAACTGATGAGAGATTCCAAAGTAGATGAAGTGATCTGTGCAACTGATGCAGGACGTGAAGGTGAGCTGATCTTCCGTCTGGTGTATGAGCAGGCAGGATGTAAAATGCCGATGAAGCGACTCTGGATCTCTTCCATGGAAGAACAGGCAATTAAAGATGGATTTTCGTCATTAAAAGACGGTTCGTGTTATGACAGTCTCTATCAGTCAGCACTTTGCAGGGCAAAGGCAGACTGGCTGGTGGGAATCAATGCGAGCCGTCTTTTTTCCGTTCTGTATAACCAGAATCTGAAAGTTGGAAGAGTACAGACACCAACACTTGCCATGATTGTGGATCGAAATCAGAAGATCAAGGAATTTACCAAAGAAAAATATTATATGGCTCATATCAAGTTTGACGATATGGATGCGGTCACAGAGCATTTTCAGAAAAAAGAAGATGCAGATAAAGTGGCTGCAGAGTGTCAGGAGCGCATGTGCGAAGTGGAGAAGGATGATGTGAAAGAGAAAACGGTCCGCCCTCCGAAGCTTTATGATCTGACCACCCTGCAGAGGGAAGCTAACAGAATGTTTGGCTATACCGCACAGCAGACATTGGATGCCGTGCAAGAGATGTATGAGCAGAAACTTGTCACTTATCCGAGAACAGACAGCCAGTATCTGACAGATGAGATGGGAGAAAGCACAGAAACTCTGATTCAGATGTTACTTGGGAAAATGCCCTATGCCGAAGGGCTGGAATATCAGCCGGACGTGAGTAAGGTATTAAATTCAAAGAAAGTATCTGATCACCATGCAATTATCCCGACCGTGGAAGTAGCAAAGGCAGATATAGGTAAACTGAAAGAACGAAACTGCAAGATTTTGTATCTGATTAGTGCCAGGGTACTGACAGCAACCGCAGATCCTTATATTTATGAAAGCCATAAATGCCAGATTACCTGTAATTATCATACGTTTTATCTCTCAGCAAAGAAAACAAAGCAGGAAGGGTTCAAGACAATTGAGAAAAAACTGAAACAGTTCTTTGGAATCATTGCAGAAAAAGAAGAGCCGGAGTTGGATATCTGGGCAGGCAAGCATTATGGTCCCTGTGATTCTTTTGTATCGGAGCATTTTACACAGCCACCGAAACAGTACACAGAAGATACCCTGCTTTCTGCGATGGAACGTGCAGGGAATGAAGAACTGACCGAAGATACAGAAAAGAAAGGACTTGGCACACCGGCAACAAGGGCAGCAATCATTGAAAAACTGATTCAGTCTGGCTTTGTGAAAAGGGAAAAGAAAAATCTGGTGCCGACGGATGATGGAAATGTATTGATTACGGTTCTACCGGACGAGATTAAATCTCCGAAGATGACAGCAGAGTGGGAAATGGCATTGAACCACATTGCCCAGAATACAGAGACAGCAGATGAATTCCTAAATGGGATTACAGAGCTGATGCAGGAACTGGTTGCCAGATACCAGGGAATTTCAGAAGAAAAGAAAGAGCAGTTTCAGGGAAAGGCAAAAGGAGAAGTCATTGGCAAATGTCCCCGTTGTGGAGCTGATGTCCGGGAAGGAAAAGTAAACTTTTACTGTTCTGACCGGAATTGTGCTTTTACCTTGTGGAAGAATGATAAATTCCTTGCAAGCCAGGGGAAAAGGATGGATAAGACGACAGCAAAGAAGTTCCTGTCTAAAGGAAAAATCCATTATAAGGATCTGGTATCAAGAAAAACAGGGAGACAGTATGAAGCAACTGTGGAAATGGTTGATCCCGGCGAGGGAAATGTGCAGTTCAATCTGAGTTTTCCGCAACGATAAGTAGTGTATTGCAGGCAGTCTAAGGACTGTCTGTTTTAATACAAATATTATGAAAGAGAGGACCTTAGTATGAAGAAAAAAGGTAATTTTAGAAAAGTAGTATCTGGCTTGCTGGCAGGCATGACAATGCTTAGTACAGTGCTGTCTCCGATGACGGCATATGCAGCGGAGATCCGGCCAGAGGAAAAACCTCCACTTTATGAGGAAGTGAAAGACCTTCTGGATGAAGATGAGGTGGTGACTGCCAAAGATTATGAAATCGAAACAGGCAGTGTATTTGATGTGAAATCAGACTACACAGGACTGGAAATCAAGGATGATAACAAGGTCAAAGTCACATTTGAGGAAGCAAAGAACAAAAAGAATGAGGATTTTACGACAGATCATGCGGACACTTACAAAGCGGTCTATTATGTGGAACCGGTAAATCAGGAGCATCCGAAGTACCAGATCAGCCGAAACCTGATTGTGCGTGAGAAAGAAACAGAAGTACAGACAGAGGCTGCAGGGAGTGAAGCAGTGACTGAATCCGAAACAGCTGGCAGTGAACAGCAGACAGAAGAAGCGGAGGATTCAGAAGCAGAATCGGAGATTACCGATATTGACGCTGATGAATTTGATGATTTGGTAGAGCAGGCACAGAATCAGGATACCTATGATGAAGAATCAGGGTTAGAGCTTCATGATGTTTTGGAACAGGCAGGAGACGAAGGTGTGGATCTTGAGGCTATGGAAGAAGGAGAGATTGCAACATTTGAAGCAGTTTCGGCTTATTCAGCAAGAAGTACACAGCAGGTAACAATTGAAAAAGGACCACTGTATAGATATGCAGATTATAATCTTGGAACCTATCTGACAGAGCCGTACTATATCAGCTACGGAAGCGTCAGAGCAATTGCGTATTGTGTACAGCCAGCAAAGCCAGGACCTGGATCTGGAAATTATACAATTACAAAGATTGGAGACAATCAGGCGTTAGCAAAAGTGTGTTATTACGGTACAGATGCCGCAGGAAGCGAGAGTTTTTTCGCTAATAAACACACGGATTTTTCAGAAGGAAAAAGATTCATCATTATTCATATGGCTGCATCATATGCCAACGGAAGTAGTGATGCATTTTACGGAACCAATGCTACAGGAGAGGCTTTGGCAAAAGAACTCTATAATTATTGTGTGAATAAGCCGGAAATACCAGATGTAGCGATGTCATTTTCAAAGCCGGATGTAAAGGCTTATGTAGATGGAAATGTTCAGAGAACGGAGAACATTCAGTTCAACGCATCTTCCCAGCAGAAAATCACAATGGACTTACCAAAAGGAGTAAAGCTCCATAATGTATCTACTGGAAATGTAAGTGCGGCAGGTGCAAGCGTAACAATTGGAGGAGGAACCACGTTTTATCTCTCAGCTCCTCTGACACAGACAAGAGATGTAAGTGCTACTTTTTCTGCAAAAATGAAGGGAAGTATTACAAAAGATTATTCAGCATATAAATTGACTACGAATGCAAGTGTTCAGGATCTGGCATTTGTATTTGGAGAAGGTGTCGCTGATGAAAAATATGTAAGCTTAAAGGTGTCCTGGATTGAACAGGCTACGATCGAAATCGTAAAGAAAGACGATACAGCGGATGTTAATCTTGCAGGTGCAGTATTCGGTGTATACAGCGATGAGGCTTGTACAAAGCTGATCACTCAGATGCCGGCAACAGATAAGAATGGAAAATCTTCTGTTACGATCATCAAGACACAGGATACTGTTTATCTGAAAGAGATCACAGCACCACAGGGATATGTAGTAAATGCAACGGCAACAAATGTAAAACTGGTAGCAAGTAAAACCTCATCGGTAACTGTGGAAAATAAGGAACAGCTGGCAGAGCTTACTATTTACAAAGAAGGACAGGTTCTTACCGGAGCAGATGTCAGTGAAAATGGAACGGTATTCCAGTATGAAAACCGCAGACAGAAAAATGCAGTGTATAACGTGTATGCCGGGGCAGATATCGTAACTGCTTATGGCACAAAAGTGTACAGTAAAGGTGACCTGGTAAAAGATAATCTGACTACGGGAGAGAATGGTTCTGTTACTCTGAAGAACCTGCATCTTGGAAGCTATGTGGTGAAAGAAGCAAAAGCACCGGACAATTTCTATAACGGCAGCGAAGAAAAGCCAGTGACTCTGACTTATGCCGGACAGAATAAAGAAGTTGTATTTGCAGATGTGACTTTTAACAACGAAAGACAGAAAGCAGATGTTTCCGTAGTAAAACAGGATAAAGATACAAAGAAACCACTGAATGGCGGTATTTTTGCTCTGTATGCATCCGATGATATTAGAAATGCAGACGGAACCGTTGTTGTGAAAAAAGGAACACTGATTGAGAAAGCAACTACTGGAGCAGATGGAACTGCAAAATTCACAGCAGATCTTCCGATTGGATATTCCTATTCTGTAAAAGAAGATCAGGCGCCGGAAGGCTATGTAAGAAATACAGAAAATGTGTATACGTTCAAGTTTTCTTACACCAATGATAAAGAAGCAACCGTATTATTTGCCCATACCTTCAGCAATGACCGTGTGACAGCAAAAATCAATTTATTCAAAGTTGATAAAGAAACAGGAAAAGCAGTACCACAGGGAGATGCCACACTGAAAGGTGCAGTTTATGGTCTGTATGCCCGTGAAGATATCGTGCATCCGGACGGAGCAACCGGAACTATTTATAAAGCAGGAGAACAGGTAGCATCTCTTACAACAGATGACAAAGGACAGGCTTCTGTAAAAGGTTTATATCTTGGCAAATATTATGTCAAAGAGATCACACCGCCGACCGGATACCTGGCAGATACAGAAGAGCATGATCTTGTGTGCAGTTATGAAGGAGATATGACAGCAGAAGTAAAAAGAGAGTGCACTTCCAGTGAGCAGGTCATCAAGCAGCCATTCCAGATCATCAAAGCAGCCAATAATGGAAAGACCGATGCAGATCTGTTATCCGGAGCCGGATTTACAGTTTATCTGAAATCTTCCCTTACAAAGAAAGCAGATGGAAGCTATGATTTTGATTCTGCCAAACCAGTAGTGAGTGGAGAAAATGGAGCAACTGAGATTTTCACAGATGAAAAAGGGTATGCCTGCAGTATTCCATTACCATTTGGAAGCTATATCGTGCGTGAAACTACAACACCGCACAATTACAAGCCAGTCGATGATTTTGAAGTGAATATCACAGAACATCATCCAAACGAGCCACAGATCTGGCGAGTGCTTCTGGATGAAGAGTTTAAGGCAAAACTGAAAATCGTGAAAAAAGACGATGAAACAAAGAAATCTGTATTGATTGCCGGAACAGAATTTAAGGTATATGACCTGGACAACAAGAAGTATGTGGAGCAGGTAACAACTTACCCAGTGACAACTACTCACAAGTCCTATTTTACGGACAGCCAGGGATATCTGATCATGCCGAAGAATCTGAAGATCGGACATTACCGGATTGAGGAAGTCAACGCACCGGAAGGGTACACAATCAATAAGAATTATGTAGAGATTGCGGTGGATGTAAATACAGCATACCAGATGGATTCTGAGAGCGGAGATGCCATTATTACGGTAGACTACGAGAACCATCCGGTAAAAGGAAAGCTGACGATCTATAAAAAAGGTGAGATGCTGACCGGATTTAAAAAGGATTTTGTTTATGAAGAAAGATACCTGAAGGGTGCATCCTTTCATGTCTATGCAGCTGAAAATATCTATACACCGGATTATCAGAAAGATGAAAACGGAAACAGACAGCTGATCTATGCAAAAGATGCACTGGTAACAACGATAACGACCGGGGAAGACGGAAAAGCAGTTGCTGATAACCTGCCGCTTGGTTCTTACTATGTGGTAGAAAAGACTGCACCGGAAGGATTTGTCCTGAACCATGACAGATCGGATGTCTCATTTGTCTATGCGGATCAGGATACACCTGTGATCGAACAGGAAGTGACGGTTGGCGATGACCGCCAGAAAGTTGCAATCCAGGTAGAAAAACAGGATGCAGAAAATGGTGCAACCGTAGCAGGAGCTGTCTTTGGTATCTATAACAAAGCGGATATTAAGGCAGATGGAAAAGTAATCGTGAAAGCAGACACACTCTTACAGGAAATGACTTCTGATAACGATGGTCTTGCAGCATGTACGCTGGATCTGCCGCTTGGACAGTATTATGTGAAAGAGTTAAAAGCACCGGCGGGATTTGTATCCTCTGATGAAGTTCTGAATCTGGATGCTTCTTACCAGGGACAGGATGTGAAGACAGTAAAACTGAAAACAGTGAAAAAGAACCAGCCGACAACAGTAGAAATCACAAAATCTGATGTAACCACAGGTGTGGAACTGGATGGAGCAAAACTCACCGTTCTTGATAAAGAAGGAAATTTCGTGGATCAGTGGACTTCTGTAAAAGATCAGCCACATGTGATCAAACGACTGACTGTGGGTGAAGAATATACCCTTCGAGAGGAAATGGCACCTTATGGATATCTGAAAGCAACGGATGTGAAGTTCACGCTGGAAGATACTGCTGAGATTCAGAAAGTAGAGATAAAAGATGAAGTTCCGACAGGACTTCTGATCATCAACAAAAATGGAGAGTTTCTGGATAAGGTAACACTTCTGGATCATGTAAAAGGTACCGTGGAGCATCTTTTTGAGTATGTAACCGGAAGCCTTACAGATGTGACGTTCGACGTATTTGCTGCGGAAGATATCAAAGCAGCAGATGGTGTCAGTAAAGATTATTTCAAAGCAGATGAAAAAGTGGGAACCATTACCACAGATTCCAATGGTATTGCACAGATGGGAGATCTCCCGGCTGGAAAATACTATGTGAAGGAAGTAAAAACAGCCCATGGTTATGTGCTGGACAAAGAGCCGAGATATGTTGACCTTTCCTACCGTGATCAGGACACACCAGTCATCACTTATGATGAGAAATGGCAGAATGCCCGTCAGAAAGTAAAGGTTACGGTTCTGAAGAAAGAAAAAGATACAGACCGTGTTCTTGCAGGTGGTGTCTTCGGTCTTTATACCAGTGAAGATATCAAAAATGCAAAGGGCGAGGTACTTCTTGAGAAAGACAGTCTGATCGAGCAGCGGGTAACGGATGAAAAAGGACAGATTATTTTTACGGCAGATCTTCCGGTAGACGGAAAATACTATGTGAAAGAAATCTTTGCGCCGGACGGATTTGTTACAACAGAAGAAGTACAGGAATTTACCTTTGAATATGCCGGAGAAGACCAGGCAGAAGTAAGCTACGACTTTACTTTTGAAAATCAGCCAACCACAGTGGAGCTGTCCAAAACAGACCTGACAACAGGTAAAGAACTTCCAGGTGCACACCTGAAAGTAACGGATTCAGATGGCAATACAGTAGATGAATGGACTTCTACGGAAGAATCCCATGTGATCAAAGAACTGGTTGTTGGTAAGAAATACACCATGACAGAGACAAAACCGGCAGATGGATATGTCACTGCAGAAAGTATTACTTTCACAGTAGAGAATACAGCAGAGGTTCAGAAGCATGAGATGAAAGATGATGTGACAAAAGTAGAGATCAGTAAGACTGATATCACAGGAGAAACTGAGATTCCAGGTGCGAAACTGACGATTCTCGATAAGGATGATCAGGTAGTAGAGAGCTGGACTTCCACAGAGGAAGCACACTATATCGAAAAACTTCCAATCGGTAAATATACCTTACGTGAAGAGCAGGCACCGAAAGGATATCTTCTGACATCGGATGTTAGTTTTGAAGTAAAGGATACTGGAGAGATCCAGAAAGTAGCTATGAAAGATGACACTGCCAAGGGAAAAGTGATTCTCAATAAGACAGATAAATCATCAGGAGAACCGCTGAAAGGGGTAGAATTTGAACTTCGTGACAGCAAAGGAAAAGTTCTGGAAACCTTAAAGACAGATGCTGCCGGTCATGCAGAAAGTAAGCTGTATGAGATTGCCACATTTAAGAACGGCAAATATGATACCGCTATCAAGTATTATCTGGTGGAAACAAAGACACTGGACGGATACACACTGGATCAGACCAAGCATGAAGTGACATTTGCCTATGCAGATGACAGTACACCGGTTGTAGAAGTTACCTTTAATCTGACAAATGAGAAACCGGAAGTTCCAGAAACACCGAAAACACCGGATACACCACAGTCCCATGAAGAGACAAAGGTATCAAATGCACCGAAAACAGGTGACAGCACGAATATATGGCTGCCGATCCTGCTTCTGGTAATCTCCACAGGAGGTATGGCAGGACTTTATATCAGCAGGAAAAGGAAAAGCAAATAAGGAAACTAAAACCAACGGTTATGATTGGGAGCTTCTATGTGAGGCTCCCTTTTTCATACAAAAAAACACAGAAAGGAACAGAAAACTATGATGAAAACAATGGAAAAAAGACAGGAAGCACGAAAAAACCAGGAGAAAACAGTAAAGAGAATGATGGCTTATCAGAAGAAAGCCGAGCAGATGGTCAGCAGAAAAAGAATGAACCATCACATGATCAGAAAGGGGTAAAAGCGTATGATGAACAGAAAAGAATTTTATGAATATGTCAAAAACAATGTAAAGGAGTATCTGCCAGAGTCTTATAAGGACGCAGAAATTAAACTTCAGGAAGTAGAAAAAAACAATGGTTTGAAGCTGACAGGTATTACGATTCCGAATGGAGATCAGAGAATCGTACCGACAGTCTATCTGGATTCCCTCTACCAGGAATATATCCATGGAAAAGATGTAGACTCTTGTGTTGGCGATGTGGCTGATATGCGTATTGAGGCACAGGGAAAAGCAGAATTTTTTGATATGGGAGTTCCAGATATTCTGGATTATGAAAAGATGAAGGACAAATTACAGATGAGAATTTGTGATAAGGAATGGAATACAGATCTTCTTGCAGATAAAGTAGTCACAGAACACGGAGATTTTGTAGCTTATTATGCAGTAAATCTGGAGGAAAATGGAGAAGGGATCAGCAGTATTCCGGTAACTGTTTCTCTGATGAACGAGTGGGGAGTATCTGCCGAACAGATTCAAGCGAATGCGATGGTGGCAGACCGAAAACGTGGTGTCACACTTATGGATATGAATGAGATTATCAAATCTATGATTTTTGGTGAAGAACCAGAAAACCTGCTGAATGAAAAAATGGATATGGAAGCCATGGAAAACCCAATGTTCTGTCTGACAAACAAAGCTAAGATGAATGGAGCTTCCCTGTTACTGCAGGAAGATATTCGTAAACAGATTGGGGAATGCCTGGGAAGTGATTACTTTGTCATCCCATCTTCCATTCATGAAGTGCTGATTCTTCCTGATAACGGCATTTTTCAGGTTCCGGAATTAAATGCGATGGTACAGGAAGTCAATGAGACACAGGTGGAAAGACAGGAACAGCTTTCGGATAAGGTTCAGTTCTGTGATAAAAAGACCGCAGTAATGGAAAATGCTGAGCGTAGGGAAGCTCGTTTGGAGAAAGAAAAAGCAGCCGAAAAAGTGGAAGTAAAAGGTGGAATCCATGGAAGACTGGAAAAAGCCAAGGCAGAGATCAAGGCAAAAGAGGCAGACAAAGTGCCAAAGAATAAGTCAAAAGATCTTGCCGCAGCATTATAAAGAGAAACAACGATGATTTTAAGGGGACTGTACTAAGCAGTCCCTGATTTTATGAAAAGGAGTAGCACATGGCAAATAAATTATATGCAATGGAACAGCTGACGGAAGAGGTGGCAAAAGATGTAGCTGCCAGTCCGCAGGAATGGATGCGGTTCCTAAACACTTCATCCAGACTGTACAAATACACTTTTCCAGAACAGCTTTTAATTTATGCACAGCGACCGGAAGCAACTGCCGTAGCATCCATGGAAATCTGGAATCAGAAGATGTACCGCTGGATCAAAAAGGGATCCAAGGGGATTGCCTTGATTGACAATACTTCCGGACCAAAAACAAAACTTCGGTATGTATTTGATGTGCAGGACACTTATAAAGTGCGGAATCTGGGAAAAGATCCACAGTTATGGAATCTTCCGGTGGAAGGTGAACAACTGGTTGCAGATTATCTGCAGGAGCAGTTAACACTGGAAGATACAGAAGGAGGGCTTGCTGAAAGTCTGCATCAGGCAGCGAAGGAGAGTATGCAGGAATGGCTTCCAGATGCATTGGAAGAACTGAGACTGGATGTGACAGGGACATTTTTGGAAGAACTGGACGAACAGAATCAGGAAGTAGAATTCCGGGAACTGATGACCAATAGTGTCTGGTATGTATTACTAAACAGGTGTGGACTGGATGTACAGGAATATCTGGATGCAGAGGATTTTCGGCATATTACGGACTTCAATCAGCTGAAAGTATTAGGACATCTGGGAAGCGCAGTCAACGAGATCAGCAGACCAGTTCTGATGCAGATTGGACGATATGTTCTGAATGATCTGGAAAATGACCTGAAAACGGTTGCAAAAGAAAAAGAAGTAGCTTATAATGAATTTAACGCGTTAATTCGTGAAAGTAATACAGATAACACAGAAGATAGAGAAGAAAAAAAGGAGGAAACAGACTATGAGAGAGATCAGTTACAGCCAGAACGGAGAGTATCAGATTCCAGATATCAGCCTGGAAGAGACGAGAGGAACCATCGGCAAGTACGGAATGATGCGGAAAGAGTATCTGAGAAATCACAAGGTAGCCAGGTTCAACATTCTGACACTGCAGAACCGTCTGGACAGTCATCTGATGGAGATCGACAGCCAGGCAAGACAGAGAGTAGACGACCTGATGAACGAACTTCTGGAGAAAGATCCGGCACCGGACAAAATGGCAGACGGGATGGCATGGACCAGACACATGAACCAGATCAAGGCACAGGCAGAGGAGCTGGTGATTCAGGAGATTATTTACAGTTAAGTCTGTTCCCAACAGAAGAGGAACAGTTAGGAGAAATAAGGAAAGCGGCAGCTGCATTGGAACAGCCAGCCGCTTTTCTTATTTCCGATGAAGTGGTAAATGATATTCTCCGCACGGGAAGCGGACAGAAAAATACACTGTTTCATATTACAGCAAGACTGATTGAAGGTCTGGATAATGAAGAAATGCGGAGTTTTCTGAAAGATGAATATGGAACTGGTGGCAAAGGATTTACCATAGATGGTCAGAAAATCAGTATCTGGTATGACAATGATGGTATCCGTATCCGGCGAGGGGACTCTGCCAGAAGAAACTTTGACCGCATGGTTACGTGGGAAGAAGCAGCGAACAGAATTCGGGATATGTATGAGGATGGAAATTACGTGGATAATTTGATTTCCAATAATGCCATTGAACAGGAGCAGGAAGAAATGACCAATCTTCTTGCACTTCATTTTCGGGATACTTGCAGAAACTGGGAAAAGAAACAATCATATTCAGACTGGCAGGATGTAGTGAGTGGAGCATGGACAGATCAAGAGGAAGCAGATGCGATTGTCTATCGTTTTGAATGGCTGCAGAAATATATGGATGAGAATCCGGGAGATTATCACCGCTGGGAGATTCAGCATAATCCGAAATATTTCCAACGCTTTCAGGATCTTCAGAGGGAGCGTTCCTGGGTAGACCAGAAATTTACGGTCGAACGTCCGGCACTATCCTTTATCACACAGGATGAAATTGACGCAGTGTTAAGAAGAGGCGGCATTACTGCAGGAGGACGTAACCGAATCTATGAGTATTTCATGGAACATCATGATATGAAAGATGCAGCTGAGTTCCTGAAAAATGAGTATGGAACAGGTGGTTCCTCACCCGGAATACCAGGAGCAGATGCTTCCGACGCATCCCATGATGCAAAAGGATTAAAACTTGCAAAAGGGAAAATTGGCAGTCCAGAGGTAGAAGTTTTATTAAAGTGGAACAAGGTTGCAGAACGTGTTCGCCAGTTAATCCGCACAGATGATTATTTGTCACCGGAAGAAATGGAAAAGTACGAAGAACGACAGGAAGCACAAAGACTGGCAGATTTGGAAGAAGCACAGCAGATGTTAGGAGAACAGCTGGAGCAGGATACTTTGACAGCGGAAGATATAACTGATTTGCGATTAGTTGATTCAGAATATATGTCTGGTACCAGAACAAAAATCCACGATTTTGATTGCAAAGTTAAGGGAGAAGCGAATCGACTTCAATACACATTAGAATATCATGATGATGGAGAAGGTTTCACGATTCATACGGAAAAAGATGATATTTGGAATCGAATGTCAACACAAGAATTGGAACGTCTGGATGTAAAACTCGGACAAGAAGTACTTTATTATCATTATCACAACAAAACTGTAAATGCGGATACTTTAGATGAATTACGGGAAATCAGGGAAGAAATTATGGAGGAAGAGTCCTTGTATTTTACTGCGATTTCTCAACGTGTGTGGACAGATTATGATAAAAAAGAAAAAGAATTATCTGGAGAAGTTGAGGTATCGGAAGAAAAAGAATCTTTGGAAGAGATTAACGGAATATCAGAAACGATTCCAGCAACGAACTTCCGCATCACAGATGATGAGCTTGGACAGGGTACAGCAAAAGAAAAGTTCCGTGCCAATATCATGGCTATCCAGTTGTTAAAGAAATGTGAGGATGAGAATCGCAATGCAACACCGGAAGAACAGGAAATCTTATCCAGGTACGTTGGCTGGGGAGGTCTTGCAGATGCATTTGATGAGACAAAATCTGCATGGGAGACAGAATATCTGGAATTAAAGACCGTCCTTACACCGGAAGAATATGCTGCAGCCAGAGCTTCCACATTAAATGCTCATTATACACAGCCGATTGTGATTGAAAGTATGTATCAGGTGTTGGAGAATCTGGGATTTACAAAGGGAAATATCCTGGAGCCATCTATGGGAGTCGGGAACTTCTTTGGAAAGCTTCCAGAGAATTTAAACCAGTCCAAACTCTATGGAGTGGAACTGGACAGCATCAGTGGCAGAATTGCTAAACTTCTCTATCCAGATGCCAATATCCAGATCAAAGGCTTTGAGAAGACGGATTATCCCAATGATTTCTTTGACGTGGCAATCGGAAATGTGCCATTCGGTGCATATAAGGTCAATGACCGTCAGTATGACCGCTACAATTTTATGATTCATGATTACTTTCTTGCCAAGACTATAGATCAGTTACGTCCAGGTGGTGTAGCTGCGTTGATCACAACAAAGGGAACTATGGACAAGGCATCACCGGAAGTCCGGAAATATTTGGCAGAGCGTGCAGACTTGTTGGGTGCAATCCGACTGCCGAACACAGCTTTTAAGGCAAATGCAGGAACAGAAGTCAGTGCTGATATTTTGTTTTTCCAGAAGCGTGAGAGTTTCACAAAAGAGATGCCAGACTGGGTGAATTTGGAGAGTGATGCAAATGGGATTACCATTAACAAGTATTTTGTTCAGCATCCGGGATTGATTCTTGGTGAGATGAAAGAAGTGTCCGGTCCGTATGGTATGGAAACAACCTGTGCTCCAATGGAAGGAGCTGATCTGGAATTACAGTTACAAGAAGCTGTAAAACACATCAAGGGAAGCATGGTAGCGGCAGTAGATATAGAGGCAGAACTGGATGAGATGCCAGAGAGTATTCCGGCAGATCCGAATGTTCGAAATTACAGCTATACGGTGGTAGATGATCAGGTATATTATCGTGTCAATTCTTTGATGAATCAGGTGAAAATGCCTGCAGCCACTGCAGAACGTGTAAAAGGCATGGTTGCAATCCGTGATACCGTTCGTGAACTGATCGCCATGCAGATGGAAGAATTTGTCACAGACGAAGAAATCCAGAAACAGCAGAAAAAACTGAATCAGGTGTATGATACCTACACAGCAAAGTATGGAGTTATTGGAAGTAATGCTAACAAACGTGCATTTTCTGATGACTCTTCTTATTGTCTGCTGTGTTCCCTGGAAGACTTGAATGAAGATGGAACATTGAAGCGGAAAGCGGACATGTTTACCAAACGAACCATTAAAAAGGCGGTCGCTGTGACAAGTGTGGAGACAGCCACAGAAGCACTTGCTCTGTCCCTAAATGAAAAGGCTAAAGTAGATCTCCCATATATGGCACAGTTGACCGGAAAGACCGAAGAGAAAATCACAGAAGAGCTGGTTGGAGTTATCTTCAAAAATCCACTGACAGACCAGTGGGAAAGTGGAGATGAATATCTGTCCGGAAATGTTAGGGATAAATTAAATACAGCGAGAACTTTTGCAGAGAATCATCCAGAATTTACACCGAATGTCCGTGCATTGGAGGCAGTTCAGCCGAGAGATCTGGAAGCATCGGAGATTGAAGTGCGTATTGGAGCCACCTGGATTGAACCTTCGGATTATCAGGAGTTTATGGTGGAACTGCTTCATACGCCGAGGTATCTTGCGCAGAAGGAAATACAGGTAAAATTCTCTGAGATAAATGGTGAGTGGCGGATTACAGGAAAGAACGCCGACAGTCCAAGAAATGCGTTTGCCTATGCAACGTATGGAACGGAGAGAGCAAATGCCTACCGGATTCTGGAAGATACCTTGAATCTAAAAGATGTTAGAATCTATGATAAAGTCGTAAATGACAATGGGGATGAAGTGCGAGTTTTGAATAAAAAAGAAACTATGTTGGCATCACAAAAGCAGGATGCTTTGAAGGCTGCATTCCAAGATTGGATTTTTAAGGATCAGCAGAGGAGAGAAAGACTGGTAAGCGTGTACAATGAACGTTTTAATAGTATCCGTCCCCGTGAATACGATGGAAGTCATCTGACTTTCCCAGGAATGAATCCGGAAATAGAACTTCGATCGCATCAGAAAAATGCAGTCGCACATCAGCTATACGGTGATAATGTGCTTCTGGCACATGTAGTAGGAGCTGGGAAGACTTACGAAATGGTAGCGGCGGCAATGGAGAGCAAACGTCTGGGATTATCTCAGAAAAACCTCTTTGTAGTTCCAAACCATTTGACGGAGCAGTGGGGAGCAGAATTCCTGCAGTTATATCCAGGGGCGAACATTCTGGTAGCAACGAAAAAGGATTTTGAACCGGCAAATCGAAAGAAGTTCTGTGCCAGAATCGCTATGGGAAATTACGATGCTGTTATTATTGGTCATTCCCAGTTTGAGCGTATTCCAATCTCTGATGAGAAACAGGAAGCCATGCTTCAGAGGCAGATTGATGATCTGGAAATGGCAATCCAGAGTGCAAGGTATGAACAGGATGGTGGACGTTATACCGTCAAACAGATTGAAAAGACAAGAAAAACATTGCAGACAAGGCTGGAGAAACTGAATCAGAAAGAGAAAAAAGATCAGGTAGTTACGTTTGAAGAACTGGGAGTGGATCATTTATATGTAGATGAAGCACACAGTTATAAAAACGCATTTCTTTATACAAAAATGAGAAATGTAGCCGGGATTGCACAGAATGAAGCACAGAAGTCGGCGGATATGTTTAATAAATGTCAGTATCTGGATGAGATTACCGGAGGAAAAGGCATTACCTTTGCTACGGGCACACCGATTAGCAACAGCATGACGGAATTATATGTTATGCAGAGGTATCTGCAGAACAGCAAATTACAAAATATGGGACTTGGACTGTTTGATTCCTGGGCCTCCACCTTTGGCGAGGTAGTCACGAGCATTGAGCTTGCACCAGAAGGAACAGGCTACCGTGCAAAGTCAAGATTTGCAAGATTTTATAATATTCCGGAACTGATGAATATGTTTAAGGAGATTGCAGATATCAAGACTTCCGATCAGTTAAAGCTTCCTGTGCCAGAGGCGGAATATGAAACAGTGGTGCTGAAACCAACGGAACAGCAGAAAGAAATCGTAGAAAGTCTGGGGGAACGTGCAGAAGTTGTCAGAAACGGAGGGGTAGATGCTTCGGTTGATAATATGCTGAAAATTACCAATGATGGAAGAAAATTGGCATTGGATCAGCGTTTGGTGAACGAATTATTGCCAGATAATCCAGAAAGCAAAATATCAGTCTGTGCAGAGAAAAGTTATGAGATCTGGAAAGGCACGGCAGCACAGAAATCTGCACAATTGATTTTCTGTGACTTGAGTACCCCGAAAGGCGATGGCAGCTTCAATGTTTATGATGACTTGAAGCAGAAATTGATGGAAAAAGGTGTACCGGAAAAAGAGATTGCTTTTATTCATGATGCAAATACAGAAGCAAAGAAGACGGAGCTGTTTGGAAAAGTGAAATCCGGGCAGGTTCGTTTTTTGATTGGCTCAACAGCAAAGATGGGTGCCGGGACCAATGTGCAGGATCGTCTGATTGCGTTGCATCATCTGGATATTGGTTGGAAACCATCTGACTTGGAACAGAGAGAAGGGCGTATTATCCGCCAGGGAAATCATAATAAAAAGGTTCATATCTTCCGATATGTAACAGAATCCACATTTGACAGCTACATGTGGCAGTTGATTGAGAACAAGCAGAAATTCATTTCTCAGATTATGACCAGTAAAGCACCTGTGCGAAGCTGTGAAGATGTGGACGAAGCGGCACTTTCCTATGCAGAGGTAAAAGCTCTTGCAACCGGAAATCCAGCAGTAAAAGAGAAGATGGCATTGGATGTTGATGTGGCAAAATTAAAACTTTTAAAAGCCAACCACATGAATAACCAGTATCGCCTGGAAGATGATATTGCAAGGAATTTTCCACAACAGATTGCAAAACTGACAGAAATCATTGACAGCTACAAGGCAGACATCGCTCATTATTCTGAGCATAAAAGCACAGATCCAGAGCAGTTTACTATGGAGATTGGTGGCAAAGTGTTCACAGAAAAGAAAGAGGCAGGAGCAGCACTTCTGGCGGTATGTAAAGATATTAAAACTGTAGATGCTGCGATGGATATCGGAAACTATCAGGGATTCAATATGAGGATTCAGTTTGATGGATGGAGTAAAGAATTTATATTATCTGTCAAACATGAGGCTGTCTCGAAAGTTCATCTTGGAGCAGATGCACTTGGAAATATTACCCGTATCAACAATCTGTTGGACAGTTATCCAGAGAAGCTTTCAGAAGCACAACAAAGATTGGAAACAGTGTATGAACAGATGGCAAATGCGAAAGAAGAAGTGGGAAAGCCATTTCCAAAAGAAGAGGAGTTGAACCAGAAACTGGAGCGACTGTCAGAGCTAAATGCATTGCTCAATATGGATGAACGGGAAGATGCAGAAGCAGAGGTATCTGAATCAGATGAGAAAGAAGAAAGACCGGCACGTGGTTCTATCCATGAAAAACTGCAGATTTATAAAGAAAAGAGTCAGCGGGAAAGTGAAACTGGCAAGGATAACAGAAAACGCGACTTTGGTCTGGAATAAGAAAACAAGGAAGATGGCATAATCTGACAGAAAGTATGTTCTGTGGGTTATGCCATTTTTCAGAATACAGGAGGAACTTATATGGCAAGAAACAGGATAATAGGTAGAGAAACGCAGAAAATGCAGGAATATACGCAGGAACAGATCAATCAGGCAGAGAGTAGAGGTATAGAAATATCAACAGATGTAAAAGAACAGCTTTTTGAATATGCGAATCTGATCGGCGAGAAAGAGAAAGTTAGGGCTTTGGTAAGAAATCTGGCAGATGCAGTGAGCCAGGCAGATTCAGAAGGTGTAGAGGATTTGCTGGATGACGCAAGAATGGATATTCAGGAACTGCCAGATCCAACCATAGGTAAGCTGGAACTACGTGACTATGGATATATGGAAGAAGATATGGTGCCACTTAGAAAAGAAGCAGCTTTGGATTATCACAGAATGGGTTCTAAGATTTATCGTCTTGGCAGTGCTGGCAGTAAAGGTGAATATGCGAGTAAAGAAATGATACAGGCACATGACGGTTTGTTTGGAATGGAATCGCAGATGTGGGAACGGATAAAAGATAACAACCTAGATTATGCAGAAGAAAATTTAGGAGCATTTCAGGAGCCTATGAGTGTCATTGAGCAGGAAGAAGCACTGAAATTATACGATGCAGGAGCAGATATCTATCTGATCACTAATTTTTCATCACCTATGTATGTCACAGAACGCATGGAAATTGAACGAGGACCGGAGCATTATCAGATGTCTATGACAGAACTGGAGCGTTTCCGTAACCTGGAATGGGAAATGCAGAAATATCCACAGATTCAATCTTTGAAAGAAGCAAATCTGTTGTTAGGAACAAGAAGGACATTTGGAATTTATCAGATTCGGGATGATTTACCGGGAGAAAACTATGCATTTATGAATATGAGTTTTATTGAAAGTCATGGTATGCAGATAAAAAAAGAAGATTATAAGCTGGTCTATGTTGGTGAATTATCAGGAAATATGTCACTGGATGATATTTTTGAAAAGTTCAACATTGACAGACCGGAAGACTTCCGTGGGCATTCCCTGTCTGTCAGTGATATCATAGTTCTGAATGACGGGAAAAAGGTAACTGCTCATTTTGTAGACAGTATCAGTTTTGAACAGCTGGATTCTTTCCTGAATCTGGAAGAACAGGTTCTTAGTGAACTGGCATATGAGGTAGGAGAACGATATTTTGCTATTCAGAGAACAGAAGAAGGATATGATTATTCCTTTTACGATGAAGATTTCCGCTTGATGGATGGTGGCATTTATGAGAATGATGAAATTTCTATTGAAGAAGCGGCGGAGGAACTTTTGGAAGACGAAGGCTGGACGGGAGAACGCATCCGTGGGGATTATGATCAGTTGATGGAAAAAGTAGAAGAAATGGATGAAGCTGTAATGGCAGAGATTCAGAAAAGCCAGGGCGAATATAAGCCATTGGCAAAGGTGGAGGAACTGGAAGAGGCCAATTATAACATGATTGATAATGTACTCAATAATATGCCGCCTAAGAAAGAAGCTTATCTGGAATATTATGCTGCAGAATGTGATGAAATTCATGATATGGGAGCTTATGAGAAAAGCACAGATGTGAAAGAAATCGCAGCAATCTATGAGAAGTACAGAGAAGATCCGGAAAACGCTTATAAAGGCAGTGGAATGGGAATTATTTATCGTGATCCGGAGGATAGCTTGTTTGATGAAACAGAACTGTTGATTGTAATGGGAACAACGATACACGGCGACTTCTTGGATAATGTGCGGTTTTTAAAAGATCAGCCGGTGGTGCGTGAAGGTTTAGAGAAGATTCATAAAGCATTGCCTGATTATAAATATATCCCGATTCAGGATGTGCGTGAGGCAATGTATCCGAAAAAAATGACAACAGAAGAACTGGCAGCAGCATTGGATGAGATTGCGGAAGACTTCGATCCGTATGACTATCGGGACCATGTAGAGCCAGGGCAGGATACCATACAGGAAGTCATGCTGGATCTGCAAAGTGGAAATGTTGGTTCTTATATTTCCTTTCTGAAGGATGTGATTGAAGAAGACTGTGAGCAGTCCGTGTGGGCAGGTGTTTTGCTGGAACGGCTGAAATCCTACGAACCAGATATATCCAAAGAAACAGAGCCAATGGTGTATGTGAATTACTGTGAAAAGCGAGAGCTGATGGAACCACGCTGTCAGAAGCTCTCAGATCTGGATTCCTGTACTGCACAGAAGGATAAGGAATGGTACGCAGACCGTAATCCGAGGACGGATGAGCCGATGGTAACAGCCCAGATGTTTTTTACTATATATTATGCGGAAAAAGGCGATAAAATGCTGCAACATTTCAAAGGGAAAATAGATATTGGAACAGGAAATGGCGGTATTTTAAGTCAGCTGAAACTCCAAAATGAACTGAAACTTACGGATGAAAGCTGGATTGGTTATCTGAAAAACAAGGGAAATGAAGAGTTTCAGAAGTGTATGGAAGATCTGACCGATATGCAGAACCATGTGCTGCCATATTTGCAGAGCTTTTGCAGTCTGGAAGAAAAAAATGTGCAGGAAAAGCAGGAACGGCAGGTTGCAGAAAAGCAGGACAGCAGAGTAGAAGCGTCAAGAGCAGCGAATGTGACAAAAGGGGATAATGACAAAGCTGTGAAAAAGGTAGTTTCGAGTATGCAAACAGAAAAGAATAAAGCAACTACGAAGGCAAAGAAGCCATCTATTCATGAACGACTGGAAATCAATAAGAGAAAAATCCAAGAAAAGCAGGGAAAAGATGAGCTGGAGAGAGGAGCTGATCGGGATGTAAGAACGGTATAAATTTATAGAAAGGCACTTGGCTCCGTTTTGGACATAGCAAAAGTGCTGACAGTGACGAACGAAGATGTGCTGCCTGCTTATTTGCAGAGAGTATCTGATTTTGAAGACTGCCTACTTGCAACTTGTACGAAGGCGAATCAGTGTGATGCGATTGTGACAAGGAATAAAAAGGATTTTCTTTCCTTTTGGATTACACTGCTTTCTCCGGAAGAACTGCTGAATATTTATTCGTAAAAATATGTTTTTACAATCGGCAGCAGAAGGAAAGTTGAATGATAACTCCGATCCAGCATACTGCAAAATATAAAAATTTTATAACAAAGTGGAAAACCCTGCGTAGGATCAGAAATGTTCTCACAGGGTTTCATGTATCTAATAAAATATAGAAATTTAGCGGATTTCTGCTAGAATAAGAAAAACTGTTAAAAAAATATCGTACATAGATCAAAAAGACTATATATGGGCGACTTTTTAAAGCCGATTTATATAAAATAGAAGAAAAAAAGGTGGTCGATACCGTGGATATAAAAACAGCGGTCATATATCGTTTAAACGATCTGATTAATCAGAAAGATATCACAGTGAATGAGGCGGCGGTATGTTCTGGCGTTCCTCCTTCAACATTAAAGAATATTTTGTATGGTCAGAGTAAGAATGCTGGCGTAGTTACAATAAAAAAGATATGCGATGGATTGGATGTCACAATACAGGAATTTTTTGCTGATCCCATCTTTGCAGATTTGGAACCCGAACTATAGGAAGAGTAAATGCTCATAGGATTCAGATTCTGCAGGATGGATTTTTTATGAAAAATGGTTAGGGGAAACTAACTTAGGAGGACATAGATGTATAAAATAGCAATTTGCGATGATGATAAAAATTACAGGGAGAAAATAGAGAAGGTTATAGAAACGGAAGGGATTCTTCCTAAGAGCGAGATACGGTTTTATGAATACGAGTCAGGAAAGGAACTACTGAAAAATGCTGATATTTTGCATGATTTGGTCTTTATGGATATGCGTATGCCCGGATTGGATGGGAATAAATCGGTACTGAAGCTGAGGGAATACAATAGGGCAGCGATATTGGTGTTCTGCTCCGGATACTTTGAACCGACTTCAGACAGCATCAATATTGGGCAGCCGTTCCGGTATATTATGAAAGACTTGCATGACAGAAGTCTAAAAAGGGAAATCCCTGCAATTTTATCAAAAGTAAAATTGCACTGTGGAGATTCTTCCGTGACGGTTACATCAGCGGGAAGAGTAATTCGTATCTATACGGAAGACATTTTATATATCTGTCTGGCGAAAAGGGGTTGCTCTATATACGTTGCTAGGCAGGGGGAGATAGATGAGATGCATTGTAAGGAATCTTTAGGCGATTTATATGAACGTCTGGCCGGAAGGGGATTTGAGTATGCACATAACAGTTATATTGTAAATCTGGCGAAAGTGGAAGGATTGGAAAAGAATGTGGCGCTGCTACAGATGGGAATCCAATTGAATGTTTCAAGGTCGAGAAAAGGTCAGTTTGCTGACGCTCTGATCATGTTTCTTGGGGAAAGGAACGGCATGGTATGATAGTAAGAGATTTTTTGATCTGCCTTCTTCAAATGTATCTGTTGGAAGATCTGGAAAAGAACATGCTTCCATACAGAAGAGAAAACTTTTGGGGAAAATTTCTCATATATTTTGTCGTAGCGCTGATAATGCTCGGAATCAACCACTTGGAATCCTCAATATTTAATATGGTAATGATTCCGGTAACGTATATGATTGTGTCAATGGTTGTGTTCCGGGGAAATATATGGAAGAAGCTGGTTATAGTATGCTGCTATTATGTGCTGGCAATTATTCCTGAATTTCTCTTTGCAACGCTTACGAATGCGTATGGCGTGACTGGTGCATCTGAGGGTTTTGGGACGGAAATAGAAAAGACATTAGCGCTACTACTGATGAGTACCATGACATTTCTGTTTATTAAATGCATTAATCAGGTAACGAGAAAAAGGGATTATCTGACGATTGAGAATAAAACTTTTACTGTGCTACTCATGCTGCCAACCGCTACGATCATTATATTAGGATGTGTGTTTTATTCAAATATTTCTTTTGAAGGAATGAACAGGGTTATGGTTCCGGTAGGAGCTTCACTGCTGCTATTGACGAATATCTTCATTTTCTCAGTGTTTGACCGGTTTGTAGAGAAATCAGAAGAAGTGAAGAAGATGGCCCGGCTTTACCAGAAAAGCAGGGCGGAGATTGCTAATTTACAGTATATGAATAAGGTCAATGAGGATAACAGGGCATTCTTACACGATATAAATAAATTTATTTGTACAGTAGCCGGTTTGATGGAAGAAGGAGAAAATCAAGAGGTCAAGGAGATTATGGAACATTTAGGTGTCCGGATTCAGAGCCTTCAAAAAGGTGTGTATTGCGAACACCCGATCTTGAACAGCATCCTGTGCGAAAGGAAATTCCTTGCGGAATCTAAGAATATTTCCTATAAGATTACCCTGGGTAATGATCTCAGGCTGGACTTTTTGGAAGAACTGGATATGATCTCAATCGTAGGTAATCTTTTGGATAACGCACTGGAAGCGGCAGAAAAGACAAAAGATGGCCGATATGTGGAATGCAGGATGTATATGGGAAATGAGGAACATTTCCTTGTTATGGAATTTTGCAACGGGTATGTTGTTCCACTGTTAAAGGACAAGGACCGGTACATAAGCACCAAAAGAGATGCAGACAGTCACGGAATCGGACTGCATACGGTTGGAAAACTGGTTAAAAAGTATGCTGGAATTATGAGAGTGGAGGTCGGAGAACAGGAGTTCTCTGTTAAGCTGATCTTTACAATAAAATAAAGATGTGCAAAAATCGCCCAAAAAGTTACCGTTTTTGCCACGGTAATTGAAAAGAGGGCGATTTTTGTGTAAACTTTCGAAAAAAAAGGGAGGCATGTAACTATGAAAAAAACAATCAGAAAAAGCTTGGGTATCAAAGTACTTGGAGTTGTAAACTGTCTTGCACTCTGCCTGACGGCATATACGGCAAATCTGGCGTGCAACTGGCTGTACTATCAGGAAGAAGAGCCGGAAGAAGTTAAGAAAATGAGGAAATTCTAGTGTGGAAAAAAACTACCGGCTGGCTTTTTGAAGTGCAAAAAAGGAACGGGATTCTTGAAGAAAAAGACCGCAGGTTGTATGAATATGCTTACGGTGTACTGCTGGGCAGGGTCGCGATATACCTTATCACTGTCATACTTGGCATCGCAACGGGGAATTGGCTGGAGATGCTAGTCTTTTTATTGCCCTTTACTGTTCTAAGGCAGTATGCCGGAGGAATTCATTTAGAAAAAGCAGGGAGCTGCATGATTGTTTCCAGTATTCTTGTCCTTCTATGCAGTCAGTATCTGGCATCTGACCTAATTGTGACGTGGCAAATGCGGATTATATGGCTTGTCGCAGTTGGATTCATATTTGCTATGGCACCGGTGGATGCCAGCAGCAAGAAACTGGATGTGAAAGAGAAGAAAGTTTATGGGATGCGCGCGAGGGTAATTTTAGTGATTGAATGTGCGATAGCAGGTGTTTTTTCTGTGACCGGATATTCCCTGATCGTAAAGGGGCTTATGGTAGCGCATATTGTTTTGGCGTCCGGTTTGATATTGGGATGGATCAAAATTTTTTTTGACAAAGAGTTAGAGGTAACTAATTACAGGTAGAAATAAGAAATGATTGAGAAAAACATATTACAAAATGATGGTAAACAGAGAGAAAAAGAACATTATGCCAGAGGAATATAAAAGTGAATATAAAAATGATAAAAAATACGGAAAACATTAGTAAAGAGAAAATAACCTTGTTTTGTCTGCCATTTGCGGGAGGCGGTGCTTCTGCTTATAACCAGTGGGCGAAAAAGATGCAGGGGAAAGTAACGGTATGTCCAGTTCAGCTTCCGGGAAGGGAAGAACAGATCATGGAGAAACCGTATATAGATATGTCGGTTATGTTAGATGACCTGGAAGAGGCTGTAAGAAAGGTTGTGTACGGACCGTATGCCTTATGGGGACACAGTATGGGTGGGAAGATCGCCTATGAGCTGGAAAAACGGTTGGAGGCAGCGGGATATACTGCAAAATGTCTGTTTATTTCCGGCAGCCGGGTTCCTAGCATTCCGGAGCCAAATCCAATCTATCATCTTCCGGATGAAGAGTTTAAGAGGGAACTGGGGAGATTTGAAGGGACGCCAAAGGAGATACTGGAGAACCAGGAATTGCTGGATTTCTTTCTGCCTATGCTGCGGGCAGATTTTACCATGGATGAAACGTATTATGACAAGGCGGGAATAGTGCTGCATACGCCTATCGCTGCATTTGGCGGAGAAAAGGACGGCGAAGCGGATGAGAGTGCGATCTTGGAATGGGGAAAGTATACGGACAATGATTTTAACTACCGGATATTTCCGGGAGGACATTTTTATCTGCGGGATTGTGAAGACGAAGTAATAAGTGAGGTCATGAGACTGCTTTAGAGAATGAAAAATGGAGATTAAACGATACGGAGAAAAGGAATTTCTGTCAGCAGACAAACTTTATATCCGTGAAAATAAGATACATATATGGTGTATCCGCTGGCCTGAAATGACAGATTTCTGGAAGAACCATGAATATATCCTGAGTGGGCAGGAATTGGAGCAAGCCGGAAGATTCCGTTTTCCTGAAGACAGGATGCGTTATATAGCCGGGAAGGTTGTCGTGCGGATCCTCTTAAAAAGATACTTAGATATGGAAACGATTGATTTTTCTGTCAATGAACTGGGTAAGCCTTATCATAAAAAGATTGCAGGAAAGCGGACAGTGGATTTTAACATTTCGCACTCGGGTGAATTCATACTGGCGGTATTCGCTGTCGGAATGGATATCGGAGTGGATGTGCAGGAGATGGCAGAGTGCCCGGACTATAGGGAGATAGCGGAAAATTTTTATACTGCAGAAGAAGCGGAAGATGTAAAAAATGAAGGACCGGATCTGTTTTTCCAGTACTGGGCGGCGAAAGAGGCATATGTAAAGGCGCTTGGGATTGGATTAGGAAGAGGAATGGATTTCTTCTCTGTCAGAAACGGAAAAATTGCAGAAAAAGATAAGAAAGATCAGGACTGGTTTCTGTATCCGGTCAGGATCAAAGGATATGCTGCGTATGTGGCGGCGCATAAGAAAGGAGACAGATAAAATGGGTTATAAGAAAGATATGAGCAAATATGAGAATCTGGAAGGCTGGGAGAGATGTGGCTTTGGAGAACAGCTTGATAGGTGGGCGGAAAAATATGGAGAAAGAACTGCGGTCACGGACAGTGAAGACGAGATCAGTTATATGGAATTAAAGCAAAAAGCAGATTGTCTTGCGGCAGCTTTTCTGCGTAAAGGGATTTTAAAGGGAGATAAAGTGCTTGTGCAGCTTCCGAACAGGATTTCTTTTGTGATTGTGTTTTTTGCGCTTTCCAAGATTGGGGCGGTGCCAATCATGATGCTGCCGGCCCACAGGGAGGCGGAACTGGAAGGAATTATTGAACTGGCAAAGCCGGCCGCTTATATTGTGGTGGAGAAATATCTGGGATTTTCATATGTGCCGATGGCAAATGCGATGAAAGAGAAATATTCATGTATCCGGCATATATTTGTAGATAGCGAATCCGGGGATATCAGTGGAATGATTGCGGAAACGTGTGGAGAAAATGGAGCATTTCCGGCTGTGGATGGGTATGAAACGGCGGTGCTTTTGCTGTCAGGCGGGACGACAGGGGTTCCGAAACTGATTCCGCGCACCCATACGGATTATATGTATAATGCCCGCATGTCCGCGAAGAGATGCCGCCTGGATAGCAGTGACGTTTATCTGGCGTCTCTTCCGGTAGCTCATAATTTCCCGTTATGCTGCCCGGGGCTTTTAGGCACGCTGGACGTGGGAGGAAAAGTTGTGCTTGCGTCTGCGACCAGCCCGGATGATATCCTTGACGCAATTACAGAGGAAGGCGTTACGATTACCGCATTGGTTCCTGCTATGGTTACTGTGTGCATGGAAATGTTGGAATGGGATGAAGATTATGACATATCCAGCCTGCGAATTTTGCAGGTGGGCGGCGCAATGCTGGAAGATTCCCTTGCAGATAAGATCATTAAAGAATGGCCTTGCAAACTGATGCAGGTATTTGGTACGGCGGAGGGGCTGCTGTCCTTTACCAGTCCGGAAGATGAAGATTCCCTGATTGCAAGATGCCAGGGAACTCCGGTGTCTCCTGCGGATGAAGTGAAGATTGTGGATGAAGAGGATAAGACCGTACCGGAAGGAGTTTTTGGGGAATTATTATCCAGAGGCCCGTATACGATTGATGGTTATTATATGGCGGAGGAAGCGAATAAAAAGAGCTTTACGCCGGACGGATTTTATCGGACGGGCGATAAGGCTATGTGGACGAAAGACGGAAGACTGCGTTTGGGTGGGAGGATCAAAGAGCAGATTAACCGCGCCGGAGAAAAGATCATGCCTTCAGAGATTGAAGCTTACCTTTGCAGGCATCTGGAGATCAAAGAGGCAGCCGTTGTCGGCGTTCCGGATGAAACCCTTGGAAATCGGATATGCGCATTCCTTGTAACCGATGATGAAGCCGGGATCGATTTACAGGAAATCCACAGGTTTCTGCGGGAAATAGGCGTTGCGGCGTATAAAATGCCAGATCAGATAGAACGGGTTGAAACATGGCCGCTGACCAGCGTAGGGAAAATAGATAAGAAAGCATTAGAACGGATGGCGCAGGAAAAGTAGAAGGAGACAGTAGCATGGAATATATAGAGATAAAGGAACAGATCAAACAAAAACTGCCGGTAGCTAGAGATTTTGGAGATTCCGAAAATCTGTTGGAGCTTGGGCTTTCATCCCTGACGATCATGCGTCTGGTAAACCAGTGGAGAAAACAGGGGGTTAAGGTTTCTTTCGGTTCATTGATGGAAAATCCCACCTTTGAAGGCTGGTGGGCGTTAATCCAGCGCAGCATGAAGAAAAAAGCGGGCAAAAAACGGGCGCAAGAATCTAAGATAACGCCGGAAAAGGATATGAAACAGCCGTTTCCTTTAACAGACGTACAGTATGCATATTGGGTTGGCAGGGATGAAGAACAGTATCTTGGAGGGATAGACTGTCACGCATATTTGGAGTTTGATGGGGAAAACATAGAACCGGAGCGTCTGGAAAAAGCATGGAATGTACTGCAGTATCATCATCCTATGCTGCGCGCCTGCTTTTTGGATGATGGAACACAGAAAATCCTGGATAAGCCGTATTGTGAAAAAATAAAGGTTCATGATTTTTCCCGGATGTCATCTGAGGAAGCAGAGGCAATGGCAGTATCTGTCAGAGAACGTTTATCCCATCGGAAGTTAAAGATTGAGGAAGGCGAAGTAGCAGGAATAGAGCTTACGCTTTTTCCTGAAAATAAGGCACGCCTTCATGTGGACATGGCGCTTCTGGTTGCTGATGTACAGAGTCTGCAGATATTATTGAGGGATTTGGCATCTGCTTACCGAGGGGAAAACCTGCCGAAAGAATCAAAAGGGTGGAATTTTGCTTCCTATCTGGAACGGCAGAAACAGGAAGAAGGGGAGGAACGGAAAAACGCAGAAAAATACTGGAAGAATCGTTTAGAGCATTTGCCAAAAGGCCCTGACCTTCCATTGGCAAAACGTCCGCAAGAAGTGGAAAAAACGGTGTTCAACCGCAGGATTGTGAGAATCGAAAAGGAAGAATGGGATCATTTGCAAATGCGGGCAAAAAAATACCAGACAACTCCGGCAATGGTTCTTCTTACTGCATATGCGGTGGTTCTGGAACGATGGAGCAGGAATCATTGTTTCCTTATTAACATCCCGTTTTTTAACCGGAAAACAGAGCAGCAGGGGTTAGAGGAAGTAATAGCAGATTTTACTACTCTGTTATTGCTGGAGATTAACTGCGAAGAAAATCCGACTTTTGCGGAATTGTTGGACAGGATTCAGAAGCAGCTTCATGAGGATATGAAGTATACGGCATATTCCGGCGTGCAAGTACAGAGAGACATTGCGCAGATGTGTGGGGACGCATCGGCAGTGGCTCCGGTTGTTTTTGCCTGCAATCTGGGAACGCCGTTGGTAAATGATACGTTCCGGAAAGAACTGGGGCAGTTTTCCTATATGATTTCCCAGACGCCGCAGGTGTGGAATGATTTTCAGAGTTATGAAGATGAAAATGGCGTACAGCTTACATGGGACAGCGTGGATGAGTTATTCCCGGAGAATATGATCCCGGATATGTTGGAGAGTTTTGAGATTCTTCTGCATGAATTGGGAAAGAAGGACTGGAATCAGAGATTTGATGTGTTTCCGGAAAAAAGAAAAAGAGAAGTTGAAGATACAGCGCATACAGGAGTGCCGGAGCGTTCGGAATGCCTGCATTGGGCTGTTATGAACCATGCGGAAGTTTGCCCGGAAGATATTGCGCTTATTGATGCGGGAAGCGGAAGGTCGGTATCCTATGGGGAATTAAAAACACGGGCAACAGCAGTGGCGGCAGGAATTTCAGAAAAGGATATTAAGGGCGTCCCGATTGCACTTACCCTGCCGCGAGGGATAGAACAGATCGAGGCGGCATTAGGAATTTTGCTTTCCGGAAATTCATACCTTCCGGTCAGCTTGAGCCAGCCTAAAGACCGGAGAGCGTTAATTCATGAGAAAACGGAAGTCCGCTATGTGGTCACGAATCGGGAATTATCCGAAAAACTGGATTGGCCGGAAGGTACGGAAATCCTTGTGATGGAAGGTATGGAAGAGGGACAGGAAAATGTGAAACTGCCGGAGGTGTCGCCGAAGGACAGTGCCTATATCATCATGACGTCAGGCTCTACAGGTGTTCCAAAGGGCGTAGAGATTGCACATGAAAGCGCATGGAATACGGTTCAGGATATTAATGAAAAATACCATGTGACAAGTGCGGATCGGGCGTTGGCTGTTTCGGCTATGGATTTTGACTTGTCGGTATATGATGTTTTTGGAATTTTAGGCGCAGGAGGAACATTGGTATTGCTTCCGGAGCAGGAAAGAAGGAATGCAGATTACTGGCTGGAACAGGTGTTGAAATACCAGATTACCGTTTGGAATTCAGTGCCGGTGCTTCTGGAAATGCTTTTGATACGGGCGGAATCCATGAAACAGAAACTGCCGATTAGGGCGGTTATGCTTTCCGGAGACTGGATTGGGATGGACCTCCCGGAGAGGGTTGTGGCATGGACAGAGGATTGCCAGTTTGTCGCTATGGGAGGAGCCACCGAAGCAAGCATCTGGTCTAATTATCAGAATGTTACCCTGCCAATGCCGGAAAACTGGAAATCTATTCCTTATGGAAGGCCACTTAGGTATCAGGCATATCGTGTTGTGGATGAGTATGGAAGGGATTGCCCTTACTGGGCAGAAGGCGAACTCTGGATCGGCGGTTTTGGCGTGGCAAAAGGATATAGGGGAGATTCTGCGCTTACGGAGCAGAAATTTGTCAAAGATCAGTATGGAAGATGGTATCGGACCGGCGATCTCGGAAGAATCTGGAACGATGGGACAATTGAATTTTTGGGAAGAAAAGACCATCAGGTAAAGATTCGCGGACACAGGATTGAATTGGGAGAAATTGAACATACGATTCAGGAGTTTCCGGGTGTGGCTCATGCAGTTGTTGATACAGTCAGTGACGGTCATGACAATAAAACACTGGCTGCTTATATCGGAGCGCCGCTGCAGGAAGATTCTAAAGTTACAACATATTTGTACGGCACAGATATCTTTGGCGCAGGCTGGAAAGAACTGAAGGATGATGTCAGCAATTGGCAGATGCAGCAGGAACGGAAGACGGAATACAAAAATTTCCTTGCCTATGCAGACCAGAGATGTGTACAGCTTATGTTGGAGACACTCATAGAGTTAGGCGTTTTTGTATCAGAGAAGGAAGTTCTTTCGCAGAAGGAAATTTTTGAAAAAGGGAATATTACGGAAATACAGAAAAATACTGTGGCAAGATGGTTGGAAATTTTAAAGAAGGAAGGAATCCTGAAAGAAGAGGACGGCAGACTATCGCGTACCGGGAAGGAAGTGGCTGTACCGGAAAAAGCTGGAGATGCGGAAACGTATTTTAAGAAACTGAAGCCGTATCTGAAGCATATGGTTACCGGGAATGAAGTTCCGCTGGACGTATTCTACCAGAAAGAGCCGGCTTTGGCTCCGAATATGCTGCTTCGGAGAATTCCGGGCTGCGAGGAAACAGTGGAAAGACTGGTGCAGGGATTAAGGCTTCTGGCAGAAGAACGCAGAAAAGAGCCACTCCAGATTATAGAAATTGGTACAAGGGACACTGCAATTACAAGACAGTTTTTGAATGCACTGGAAGATGTAAGCGTGGCTTATACATATGCGGATTCTTCAAAATATTTTCTGCAGGAAGCAGAGAAAGAACTTGCGGGATATGAGAGAGTCGAGTTTGAGATGCTGAATCTGGAAGAAGGCATGGATAAGCAGCAGATGTCCTTGCATAGTTATGACGTTGTGATATCGGTAAATGCTTTACATAGAAATATTGATGCTGCGGATGCGGTAAAGAAAGTAGCGGAATTACTGAAGCCAAACGGAATATTGCTAATGACTGACCTTGTGGTAAGGACATACCTTCAGGAACTTACAGCGGCTTTTTTGGAAAATGGTTTTGCGGATATTCGGGACAAGAAAAGAGAAGCAGGGCTGGTTACCCCGGATTGCCTGCTGTGGAGAGAATGTTTATCAGAGGCAGGAATGGGCGAAGACTGTGCTGTGACAGAGAGATATGGAAGATGTATATGCTGCAGCAGACAGCAGGCGTCTGTCCTGTCCTATCATAATGGAGCACTAAGGGAATACCTGTCAGAAAAACTGCCGGAGTATATGGTTCCACAGAACTATCATTTCATGGAGCAGCTCCCAACATTGTCCAATGGGAAGATTAACAGGAAGCAATTGCGAGAAGATTTTAAAGAAGAAACTGCGGTTATCCGATTTTCAAAGGCAACGACAGAAACAGAAGAAAAGCTTTTAGATATCTGGAAACAATTATTTGGATATGAAAATATCGGAATTGAAGATAATTATTTTAGCCTTGGGGGAGACTCGCTGATTGCCACAAGGTTGACCTCGGAAGTACAGAAAACCTTTGGCTGCAAAATAACGATCAGTACGATTTTTGAAAATCTGACCGTAAAATCTCTGGCAAAAGCTATTGAACAGTCCGAACAGAAAGAAGAAGATACACTGCAGATCAAACCGAATCTGGAGGAAGCATATCATCCGTTCCCATTAACCGATGTGCAGTATGCTTACTGGCTTGGCAGAAGCGGATTGTATGAATTGGGAAATGTTGCAACGCACTGTTATTTTGAACTGGATGCAGACGGCCTTGATACTGAGTGCGCAGAGACGGCATGGAATCTGTTGATACAGAGGCATGGGATGATGCGTGTTATTATCCAGCCGGATGGTATGCAGCGCATACTGGAGAATACTCCCCAGTATCATATTGACGTGACGGATATCCGACAATTGGAAGTGACAGAAAAAGAAAAGGCATTGGATGAAAAACGGGCAGAGATGTCTCATCAGGTAATTCAGACAGATGAATGGCCTCTGTTTGATGTGCGAATCACTAAAATAGAGGACCAGAAGCATAGAATCCATATCAGTTTTGACAATATTATCTTTGATGGCTGGAGTATGTTCCATCTCTTAGATGAGTGGGCAGAAGTATATCGAAATGGAAAAGCGGAAATGCCGATTACTTTGTCTTTCCGGGATTACGTGCTGGGACTGAAGCAGATAAAGTCTACCTCTGCTTATGAGAAAGATAAAAAATATTGGGAAGACCGGGTGGAGACTTTTGCGGACGCACCGGATCTGCCGCTTGCAAAGAACGAAAGCCAGATTACAGAGCAGCGTTTCTGTCGCCGGAGCGCAAAACTGTCACAGAAAGAATGGCAGTCTGTAAAAGACGCGGCGGGAAGACTGGAGGTAACGCCTTCTGTTCTTTTGATGAGCGCTTATGCTGAGACTCTCCGCCGATGGAGCAGCAATAAGGATTTTACGCTTAATCTGACGCAGTTTGACCGGAAACAATTGCATCCGGAAGTGAACGATCTGGTTGGAGACTTTACAACACTGACGCTGTTGGAGATAAAAAATACAGGAAATAGTTTTGCGGAAAGGACAAAGGCAATTCAGAAGCAGCTGACAGAAGATCTGGAGCATACAGCTTATGGCGCAGTTGAACTGGAGCGCGAATTAAAGAAAAAGACTGGAAATATGCGGGGCGCTATTATGCCGGTAGTGTTTACCAGTGGCCTTGGCGTGGAGCAGTGGAATGAAGGAAAGTGGCTTGGAAAACTGAACTATAACATTTCACAGACGCCGCAGGTGTGGCTGGATCATCAGGTGGTTGAAATGGATGGCTGTTTATGCCTGTTTTGGGATTCCGTGGACGAATTATTTTATCTGGGAATGCTGGATGAGATGTTCCGGGCATATACCGGCCTGCTTCATACGCTGGCAGTTCATCCGGAGATCATGCAGGAAAAAACGGCAAGTCTGGTAACAGCGGAAATTTCAGAAAAACGGCGTCAGGCGAATGAAACGGCGGCTGAATTTGAAGAGAAAACGTTGGATGGATTATTCTTGGAGGCGGCAGACAAATTCCCGGATAAGGAGGCGCTGGTAACGTGCAGCAGGCGGATGACATATCGGGAAATAAAAGAAGAAGCGTTTTACATTTCCGGGCAGTTACAGAGCATGGGAATAAAAAAAGAAGAAACGGTAGCTGTATTTATGGAAAAAGGTTGGGAGCAGGTAGTTGCTGTTTATGGAATCCTGTTTGCCGGAGCCGCATATCTTCCGATAGATATCCATAATCCAAAGGAACGGGTAGAAAAGATTCTCCGTGACAGCGGGACAAGAATTATACTTGTACAGAAACAGGCGGATGAGCAGGATACCGAATGGCTGCACGAGTGGGATTGTATTTCTGTGTCTGGATTAAAAACCGATTCTGAATACAAAGCACAGGAGAATAAGGCGGGAGACCTTGCGTATGTGATCTATACGTCGGGAACAACCGGGATGCCGAAAGGAGTAATGATTACCCACCATAATGCAGTTAATACGATACTGGATATCAATGTACGCTATCAGATTACAGAACAGGATACGGCGTTTGGAATCTCCAATCTTCATTTTGACCTGTCTGTTTATGATGTTTTTGGCATTTTAGGCGCAGGTGGGAAACTGGTTCTTTCGGATCCGGAATATGGAAAAGATCCGGCGCATTGGATTCAATGGTTGAATCAGGAGAATATTACCGTATGGAACAGCGTGCCAGCTTTTGTAGAAATGCTGGCAGAATATGAGGAATATCAAAGGCAGGTAACTTCACAATCGCTGCGGTTAGTAATGATGAGCGGTGACTGGGTTCCTGTTTCACTTCCGGGGAGAATCCGTAATCTGTTCCAGAATGTTGAGATTGTTGCACTTGGAGGAGCGACAGAAGGTAGTATCTGGTCAAATCATTTCGAGATTCCAGAGGTTGTGCCGGAGGATTGGAAGAGTATTCCGTATGGGAAACCGCTTGCAAACCAGAAGTATTATGTTCTGGATCAGAATATGGAAGATTGCCCTGACTGGGTACCGGGAACACTTTATATTGCCGGAGATGGCATTGCACAGGGATATTTAAACGATAAAGAAAAAACAGAGGAAAAATTTGTTGTCTTAGATAGAACTGGAGAACGGTTGTATTGTACAGGGGATATGGGAAAGTATTGGTCAGATGGAAATATAGAATTTTTAGGTAGAATGGATAATCAGGTTAAGATTGATGGATATAGGGTGGAATTAGGAGAGATAGAGGCGGCCTTGAGAAATATTCCCACAATAAGGGCAGCTGTTGTTGTAGAAAAAAAAGTTGGCAATAAGAATGTATTGGCTGCTGTTTTTATAGCTGACAGTGACAATGTTAATGAAAATAGTGGCTATGACAATATTAAAAGCAATTTATCTAAAGTTCTACCGCAGTATATGATTCCTTCTATTTTTCAGAAAATAGAAAGATTTCCATTAGGAAGCAATGGCAAGATTGATCGAAAAAAGATTCTTATTAATTTAGCGGAGTGTGAATTAAAAAAGGAAACATCAGTTTGTCGTGCAGAAAATGAATTGCAGGAGAAGCTATTACATATTTGGACGGATATTTTAGAACAAGAAGTTAATTTAGATAGTGATTTCTTTGATATGGGAGGAAATTCTTTACAAGCTGTACGATTGACAAATCTTATATCAGAAAAGTTTGATTTGGAAGTTGGAATTGGTGAGTTGTTTGAAAATTCTACTGTAAGAAGAATGTCTGAATTGATTGGAGAAAAAGGAATAAAATGAAAAAATTAAAAGTAATTGTTTGTGGTAGTACATTTGGTCAACTTTATTTAAAGGCTTTAAGATCTTCGCCAGAGAAATTTCAGTTGATAGGGATATTAGGAACGGGAAGTGACAGGACTCTTCGTTGCGCTGAAGAATATAATATCAAAGTATATAAAAGTATAGACGAGGTGCCTGATGATATTGATTTGGCTTGCGTGGCAGTTAGAACCGCTGCATTTGGAGGGAATGGTACGGAAATAGCTTTACAATTATTAGAAAAAGGAATTAATGTCATACAGGAACATCCTTCACACCCGAAAGATATGGAAATGTGTTATAGGGTCGCTAGAAAAAAAAGACTAGTTTATCATATAGGCAATTTATATCCGCATTTAGGTGATGTGCAAAGATTTATAAAATGTGCAAAATATCTCAATAATGAGGACAGGCTTTTGTATGTGGATACGGTCTTTTCTTCTCAAGTGTCATATCCATTGATTAAAATTTTGCAATTAGCGATGCCTAGTATTCAAGGCTGGGAACCGCAAAAGCATGTGGAAGGTGGTAAAGTCTTCCAAGTTATGAATGGAAGATTGGGAGGTATACCGATTTGTATGCAGATGAACAATGAAGTAGTTCCGAGGGATGCTAATAATTACATGCATCTATTACACAAAATAACTTTTTTCTATACTGGAGGACATCTTACATTAGAGGACACATTTGGTCCTGTGATTTGGCATCCGCGAATGTTCATACCAATTCAAACAGCACTTGCTGGTACGCTAAATATTAGGTTTCCTGATAATGTATATCAAAATACAGGATATATTTTGTCAAACAGAAATCAGAATAAGACTTTTGAGCATATTCTGACTGCAGTATGGCCGGAGGCCATACTGCAGGATTTGTATCATGTGTATGCTCAAATTGAGAAAGGTATTGTTGATATGCAAACAAATCAACGGGAAATATTATGCTCAAAGCAATGGAATCAGATAACAAAAGATTTTGGCTATTCTCAAATAATACCAGAACAATATATATACTCTCTCAACTTATCAATATATAGATTGTACATCAAGAAAGCGTGTAAGAAATATATGGAAAAATCATGTTTATAAAATTGAAAATTGGCCTATGTTCCATTTTGAAGTTGGGAAATCGGATGTTAGGAATGATGTACTACATATTAGTTTTGATTGTTTGATTTTAGATGCTTTGGTAACTTTTCAAAAATCAGATAATATCTGTTTTTTAGATGAAGTTATAAAAATACAGCGTCAATTTTGGAAACTGGTTCAGTATAGGGAGTATGATGGAACAAAACTATTAAAAAATCTGGCAAAAGGTAAAGTGGGGAAAGCAGTATTGCCCATTGTATATACTTGTATGTTGGATGGATGCAGTTGCTCGGAACAACCATTATTTAAAGAGGTTTATGCTTTAAGCAAAACTCCTCAGGTTATGTTGGATCATCATGTAAGAGATGATTTGGGGAGCTTAAAATTATCGTTCGATTATGTAACGGATTTGTTTCGGGAAGAAGATGTGGAGAAAATTTTGTTGGCTTATGTAAAGCGTGTTAAAAGTGCAATGACACAGATAGAGTGGGATTGTATTGTGATTTAAGAAAAAGGAGTAGAATTGTGTTTAATAAAATTTCAATATCAACCGAGAACTGGAATAAGATATGTGAACAGGCAAAAAAACACTCTCTCAAAGGGAGTGAACTGTTGAAAGCGGTTTTCATGAAAATAAAATATATATGGGGAACTGATGAATATAAAAGTTTTTTCACCATGGAGTGGCAACAGATTTTTGACTATATATCCAATAAGGATAGTTTAGCAGTAAGTAGTTCGATTTCAATTGAAGTAATGGATGAAGAAAAAGCAGAACCGTATATATTAATAGAAACTAATGGAAAAGCAAATTTGAGTAGTGATATAGGTCATTGTATTTCAAAGATAATTACTCAAATGGCACAGATGGATTTAGAGGATATAAATATTTCTTTTCTAACGGAGGAACAAAAAAATAGGCGTTGCAAGTTAAATGATACATGCAAAGAATATCATTACAAGGGGTTACATGAAGAGTTGTCTTTATAATGGATGTACATTAGAAGAGATTATAAATAGCGAAAAAGTTGCCCCCAAATATCGTTGGTTATTGTCACGTTGGGTAAAAGTATTAGAAGAAAAAGGCTATATTTTAAAAACAGAAGATGAAAAATATTCTATAGTGAAATGTTATTCAGATGAAGAATATTCTTATCTTATGAATGATGTATTTGAGAACTGGGTTGAAGAATATGGTGATATCAACTTGATGAGTTATATTAAAGACAATGCTGTACAATTGCAGGGAATATTGGAAGGAAATATAGATCCAGTTGGTGTTTTATATCCAGAGGGTTCAACAAAATATACGGAAGCACTATATGTGACTAGTTCTGTTGCTAAGATTATTAATAATTACTATTGTCATTTTATTTTGGAATATATTAAAAATAATTCCGATAGAAAAATTAGAATATTAGAGATTGGAGCTGGAACGGCGGCCACAGCAAAACCGATCATACAAGCATTAGGAGATACAGATTATGAGTATTATTTTACGGATATTACAAAATATTTTTTCCCAGCAGCGAAGAATTTTTTTAAAGATAACCATCGAGTTGTTTTGCGGCAATTTAATGTTGATGAAGATTATAAAAAACAAGGATTTCAACCCAATTATTTTGATATAGTTATTGGTGCGTATGTACTTGAAAATGTAAAAGATATTAAAAAAAGTATAAATATTATTAAGGAGTTAGTCGCACCACAAGGATATCTATTGTTTTCTGAACCAGTTAGAAATGAGCCTTGGATATTGGCTTCACAAGCACTGATGATGACGGAGCCGGAAGATGATATTAGGAAAGACACTTTTTTCATCCCACCATCTGGCTGGATTGATGTATTGGATACTTGTGATATAACGTCTTCTACGAATACATTTCCAGAGGAAGAGTCGTCTTTGTATAATTTAGGGGCAGTATTGTTTATTAAACAATTCAAGACCAATACATGCTTAGTGAACAGAGAGAAGATAAAGGATAACATTTTAAGATATATACCTGAATATATGATGCCATCCTCTATGATTTATTTAAATGACTTTCCATTATCACTAAATGGAAAAATCGATTCAAAAAAATTATTTACATATGTACCAGAAATAGTAAATGATAAAATTGGAATTTCCGATAAAAGTGGTATTCAAAGTGAATTGGAAAAAAATATTCAAGAAGTGTGGAAAGAAATTTTGGAAATTGATCAGCTTGGAGCAGAGGACAATTTTTATGATCACGGCGCAGACTCGTTGATTATGGCTCAAGCGGTAACGAAAATTAGGGAAAAATTAAGAATAGAGATTCCATTTGAATCTTTATTGAGGGAGATGATTAATACACCTACAGTTCATGGTTGTGCTGAATATATAAGTAAGCATAGAGTGCATAATATTAAAGATAAAGAGGAAGAATTGCCGTTATTTTTCGTTAAAGAGTTTAATGAGACATCTAATGTAGATAGAGTAAGGATTTTAGTACATGGGGCATTAGGAACTGTTGAAAATTATTCAGATTTAGGAAATGCATTATCCAAACAAAATATAGGACGGGTTGTTGCATTTGGGATTGCCGATTATACGAAATATATGCAAATTGACACAAAGAATCTTCTGTCTACTTTAGCAAGTCAATATGTAAAATATATTTACGAAAAAGGATGGAAGAATATTCAGTTAATTGGATATAGTTTTAGTGGAAGTATTATAATTGAAATGGCAAGAATGCTAATGGAACAAAATGTAAATGTCGATAATGTGGTAATCATTGAAGGTGGGAGCATACCCATTAATATTAAATCTTCTATTATTATAGAATTGTTATTTTTGGATAGTATGGGGATCTCAGAGACTGTCTTGGGGATTAGCCAAGTAGGAATATTAAAAGCGGTATTTGAGGCTGTAAAGGAGCAAGGACTCCCAAGTGTTGATGATAATACATTGCTGTCTATATTGCAAAATGATATAGATAAAGAGAAAATGGTAGAACTAATAAAAAGGGGAGAAAGTGAACGTTGGGAAATGTATCAAAAATTTTCCGATAGTAAAAACTCTTTGAAAGCTCTTTTTGGTATATATAGAAAATCGTTTGAAGCATTACAAACACTTCCGGATATATATTTTGGGGATGTAACATACTGTAGTGTAAAGGAGAGGGAGGGAGCCTATGAAAGTTTTGATGAGATTACCATCAAATGGGAAGATATTTTATTAGGAAATATAAAACAGGAAATGATAAACGGAAATCATTATAATTGTATTACAGAAAAAAATGCTGAAAAAGTAGCAACACTTTTAATGCATGAATTAGGAGTATCACAGATAGAGCAAGTTAATGATCTGGTTACGGATTATAAAGAGGAAGCCATAACAGAGAAATTTTTGATAGAAAATGATTTATTCATCCAATTTGCATTATATAAGAGGAAAGAAAGTATTCTGTATGCAATGATTTGTTTTATGAAAAGCAAAGATATCTTTGCTGACGATAATACTGAGTATACTTTTGATGAAATGAAAGAAAAGTTAAATATTGCTCCTAAAAATGAAAAAATATTGTTGCGTTGGTTAAGAAACTTGAAAGCATATGGAATTATTCAAGCTACAAATAATCGGTATAGGTTATGTTTACATATAACAGAGGAACAATTTGAAGAAACATGGAGTAAAATGTTAGCACTTTGGAATGGAAAATTGTGTAGTGAGTTAGGAAACGAATATTTACTTAACAATATTAAAAAACTTTCAGAGCTATTTTCGGGACATGTGAACCCAACACATTTACTGTTTCCAGAAGGGAAATTTGACTATGCAAATGCATTATATAAAGAAACGTTTGTGTTCAAATTTTTAAATAATTTAGTTCTAAAGTCGTTGAAAATGGTTGAACAATCGAATGGAAAGTTAGAAATTTTAGAATTAGGAGCAGGAACAGGTTCTACGACGGATGCCGTACTTGAGCTAATTAAAGAAAATAATAAGGTAACATATTTTTATACCGATATTTCACAATTCTTTTTAAAAGAGGCTCAGCGAAGATATGCAGATATAGACAATATATTATATTCGCAATTAAACATAGATGACTTAAATTTTGATTCCAAGGTGGATATAATAATTGCTAACGGAGTGCTGAATAACGCAAAACACATAGATAGTACGTTTGAAAAAATGATAAATTTGGTAAGACCTGGAGGAAAAATATTTATCATTGAGCAAGTGGCAGAGTCTTTAGAAATACTGGTTTCTCAGGTATTTATGATGGAGGATATTGATAATAGTACAGAGAGTGAGACATTTAGAAGTGTTGAAGAATGGAAACGTATATTTAACAATGATAGGATAGAAAAAGTAGAAGTATATCCTGATATGCATTTTATAGAACAAAGGCTGTTTATAATATCCTGCAATTAAGAAACAATTGATATGGCTGCTCTCAAACCTTTACTGAGAGCAGTCGTTAATATATCTTTTTAATTGTGCTAGCTCATGAGAATTTTTTAGGAGTGACTAGTGTGAAAGAAAGTAGAGGACAGATATAAATGAGTGCACTTAAATAAGCTGTCTAAAAAGAGAAAGAATTTACAACTCCTCCTCCCGTGCTTTGTAGTATAGCTTCTTGAAACTATTATTGCACAGAGTAAGGGGGGGAATCTTTCGTTACTATTTGTGCCGTTGACTGAAAGGCAGCGGAATGGAGATTAAGATGGAATTTGAATCAGAAAAAATAATTAGTAAATTTAATAAAGGAACAATAGTGTTAGTTCATGGCGCTTATCATGGTCCATGGTGCTGGGAGGATAATTTTAAGCCGTTCTTTGTAAAACGAGGATATAGTGTTATAGTGGTCAATTTTAGTAATCCAAATCCAAAAGTGAAAATAAATGACTATATGGAACATCTCAATGAAGTGGTGGGAGAAATTAGTGGAAAAGTTTATTTTATTTCACATTCGTTAGGAACTGCAATAGTGGAAAAATATATTACTAAGTTTTCGCCTAAATTAGATGCCGTTGTCTTTTTGGCTCCTAGTCCAGTAATAAAAAGACTTCAAAAAGCCTTCCTTGTTAATTTTCATAATATAATGAGGAGTAAAAGTTGTTTCTACTTTTCTAATCGCCTAGATGAAAGTGTGGAAAGCGTTTATCTGGATAAGTTTACTGATGAGTCAAGGCAAATTGAACTTTTAATGATTCGCAAGAAAGTACCTGTAGGTTATGAGTGGAATTATAAGACATTAGTTATGGGGTCATTAAATGATAATTGTATGCCCATATCAGTGCTTCTGGATACTGCTAAAATTTTCAAGGCAAAATTGATTATTTATCAGGAGCATTGCCATGATATGATGTTAGATCCTGCGTGGGAAATCGTGGCGGAGGATATTCTGGGGTTTATTTTAGTATAGTTTTCTTTCGGGCAAATATTAAAATGATTAATCGACTTATTCGGATGTAAAAAGAAATAATTCTTTATAAATGATTTTTATAAAGTAAGAAATTTTGAGATATCACAATTTAATAAAGTGCTTTACTGAAAATAAGGAAAAATTGGGTGAAGTAAAAAGATTATTTTCATTTTCAAAATTGATTTTTCGGTAGAATTTAGTCATGATAGTTAAAAAGCATGAACAAGAAAAAATTAGTTGCATTTTTTATATTCTTGAACCTCACCGAAAATCATTGATTCTGTAGTGTAAGAGTAATTTCTACTGCTGTTTTTGAGAATAACCAGAAATATCAAGTGAAATTTGAGGGCAAAACTAAAATCAACTTACCTCCGCAGCAATGAAAATTGATTTTTTACTTTAGCTAAGTAAAAAAAATTAAAATTAAAATGTCAATCCCCCTTGACAAAGGAGATTTTCCTGCTATAATTAAAACAGTGTTTTGAATACGATGTTTTGAAAACACCGTTTTAATAAGAAAGGTGGATGAGCGATGGCAAGTAGGATTGAAGGATTTGACGAGAAAATTCTTTCCTGCGCGAAAGAAGAATTTTTAGAAAAAGGCTATACGGATGCTTCGATACGGACGATTGCTCAAAATGCCGGTGTCAGCACCAGTACAATATATACGCGGTATTCAGATAAAGAGGGATTGTTCCGCTTTCTTGTGGAACCGGTAGCTAAAGGTCTGAAAGAGTTATTGCGGCAATCATTAAGTGATTTTTCTTCTTTGACGGGGCACGAGCAGAACGAAAAATTTATGGAATACTCAGATCGTGGTTTTGAAGCTGTGATTGCATATATCTATGAATATTTTTCTGAATTTAAGCTGCTGATTACCGGAGCACCGGGAAATTACTATCAGGAATTTTTAGAAGGATTAGTAGAACTGGATACGAACTGCACAAAGAAATTCTTGATTCAAGTTGGAAGTAAAACTCTGGCGGAAGGGCGAGTTACAGATGGATTCCTGCACGTTGTTTCCAGTGCTTTTTATTCTGGTATATTTGAAGTGGTGATTCATGATATGCCGATGGAAGAAGCAAAGAATTATATCAATGAGTTACGCGCTTTTTATGGGAATGGCTGGAAAGAATATTACCGGAAATAGAAAGAAGGTGCGAAGGAAATGCAGAAAACAGAAGAATTTTGTGTGGACGAAAGCGGATGGATACACTGCCCTTTTTGTAAATGCAGAACGCGGACAAAGATACGGGCAGACACTTCATTGAAAAACTTTCCAATATTTTGTCCCAAATGCAAACAGGAATGTTTGATAGATGTTGACAACATGAAAATACGATTATCAGTAGTGCCAGACGCTAAGACGCAGAGCCGATAATTTGTTTGTGTAAAATTACATGACAGATTATCGGCTTATTCTTTTGAATAAGAGTTAGTGAAATCTAACCAAAGGAGGGATTTATATGAATCAGTCACAGGGCGGAAATCCGTTTGGCAGGCTTGTAGAGTTTGCCAGACCGCATAAGACTGGCTACATCGTTTCTGTTGTTCTTGCTGTGTTGGGAGTTGCCTTTGGTATCGTCCCCTATTTTGCAACAGCTAGAATGACGATTGAGTTACTCTCCGGGAATCAAGATTTATCATTTTACATGGTATGGTGTCTGATTTCCGGCGGCTGCTTTGTCCTAAAAGCAATATTGATGGGAATTTCCACGAGGGCGTCCCATGAAGCAACCTTTGAAGTGCTGTCCGAGGCAAGGCGGAAAATTGCTTCAAAACTTACCAGAGTGCCTATGGGCTATATTCTCAATACTCCGTCCGGGCAGCTAAAAAATGGCATGGTGGAACGAATTGAACAGTTAGAGGTTCCCCTTGCTCATGTAATCCCGGAAATGACTTCAAATCTTCTTGTACCAATCGCAATCATCGTTTATCTGTTCATCTTGGACTGGAGAATGGCGTTAGTATCGCTGATTACTATTCCTGTTGGAATGATGTGCTACATGGGAATGATGAAGGAATATCCCAAGAAGTATGGGGAAGTTGTAAAAGCTGGAAATCACATGAGCGCAACAACGGTAGAATACATCGGCGGTATTGAAATCATTAAGGCATTTAATCAGGCAGATAATTCCTATCAGAAATTTACAGATGCCGTCCATGCAAACGCAGATCTGATCTTAGACTGGATGAAAGATACACAAAAATATTCGGCGATTATGATGAGCGTATGGCCTGCTGCACTGATTAGTGTACTTCCGGTGGGGTGTCTGTTTTATATGAATGGCACTCTGTCAGCAGCAACCTTTATTACAGTAACAGTTTTGTCATTAGGAATTGCAGGACCTCTTGTTGCGGCTATGTTTTTTACCGATGATATTGCAAAAATAAGTACGGTAATGGGAGAGATTGACAGTATATTGAATCAGCCAGAACTTGTTCGACCAAAGGAAGCGTGTAATTTACAAAATCTTGATATATCTCTGGAAAATGTGCATTTTGCATATGATGAAAAAGAGGTTTTAAAAGGAATTGATTTGATAATTCCACAAGGGAAAACTACAGCCTTTGTAGGACCGTCCGGCAGCGGAAAATCAACGATTGCAAAATTGATTGCGTCCTTTTGGGATGTAACCGGAGGACTGATTACGATTGGAGATAAAAGTATCAAAGAAATTTCCACTGACCAACTGAACGATTTGATTTCTTATGTATCGCAGGACAACTATCTGTTTAACGATACAGTGCGTAATAATATCCGTATGGGAAAACCGGGGGCAAGTGATGACGAAGTAGAACAGATTGCAAAAAAATCCGGCTGTCACGAGTTTATTGTGAATCTTGAGCATGGATACGAAACTATAGTCGGGGGTGCTGGCGGTCATTTATCCGGCGGAGAGCGTCAGAGAATTGCGATTGCTAGAGCCATGTTGAAAAATGCTCCTATAGTGATTCTTGATGAAGCAACATCATATACCGATCCGGAAAATGAAGCAGTTATACAGGAGGCAATCAGCCGACTGACAAAGGGTAAAACCTTGATTGTTATTGCTCATCGTTTATCAACGATAATAGATTCTGACCAAATTGTTGTTGTTAAAAACGGAACGATTCAGGCAAAGGGAACGCACGAGGAATTGTTAAAAGAGTGCAGTCTTTACCATACGATGTGGACAGCGCACATGGATGCAAAGGAGGTGAAAACTATATGATACGTTCATTTCGGAAATTCTTTGAATTTGCGGGCCACCAGAGCCGGAATTGGTATTTGGGACTCTTTTATGAAATCATACGCTGTATTTTAGAAGCTCTGCAATTTGCTGCTCTTCTGGTAGTTTTGGATGGATTAGTTCGTGACAATATTACTACACAGACCGCTCTGCTTGCCTTTGGTATTATGCTAGTCAGTGTGATCGGCACCATTATTTTTTGGTATTTGGCGCATGGCAAAGAAGGCGAAGGCAGCTACCGAATGTGTGAGGACAAGAGGATTCAAATTGGCAACCGCATGAAATATATGCCGATGGGCTATTTCAACAGCCATAGTCTGGGCAATCTCACATCCGTTTCAACAGCGACCATGAGTGACCTTGAAAGTATGTCCTTTGCTATCATCGTGCGGACTTTGGTGGGAGTAATCCACGCCAGTATTTTTTCTATTGCCATGTGCTACTTTAGCTGGAAGATTAGTTTGATCTTTTTGGTTGGCGTGATTTTGTTCATGGTAATCAACACAATGCTCCTGCGCTGCTCCAAGAGATTATCTCCCATACGATTAGAGGCGCAGACGGAGTTCATGGACGCCGTACTGGAATACATACAGGGAATGGGTGTTGTGCGGGCGTTCCACATGGCAAAGCAGTCAAATACCACGCTGGAAAAATCCATTGACGAAACGCAGAAGAAAAACCAGCTTATTGAAAGGCAGCGGATTCCCTATATAGCCGCTGAGCAGGTTGTCCTTCGGATTGCCAGTGCCGCCGCTGCTTTCTGCTCTATCGCACTTTTTGTAAACGGTACGCTGAAATTAACATATTGTCTGATAATCTTAGTATCGGCGTTCATGGTATATAGCCAGTTGGAAAGCGCGGGAGAAATGTTCTTTATGCTTTCAATGATCGATGCTTCTATTGATCGTGTGGAGGAAATCAACCAAAGTCCTCAGATTGACATTGACGGCAAAGAGCAGACCCCAGACCGGCTGGATATTGAAATGCAGGATGTGAGTTTTTCTTACGGGGATAAAAAAGTGATCGACCATGTATCGCTCACAATTCCACAAGGAACCACAACGGCGATTGTCGGCCCGTCGGGTTCTGGAAAAACAACACTGGTAAATCTAATCGCGCGCTTTTGGGATGTTGACAGCGGAAGTGTCCGTATCGGTGGCATTGATGTTAAAGATTACAAGCTGGACAGCCTGATGAAAAATATCAGCATGGTATTTCAGAATGTGTATCTGTTCCCGGACACGATTGAGAACAATATTAAATTTGGTTCCCCTAACGCTACCCATGAAGATGTGGTGAAGGCAGCAAAGGCGGCAAGGTGCCATGACTTCATTTCAGCATTGCCGGAGGGCTACCAGACGGTAATCGGAGAAAGCGGTGCGACCATTTCCGGCGGCGAAAAGCAGAGGATTTCTATTGCAAGAGCGATTATGAAAGATGCGCCCATCATTATTCTTGACGAGGCCACAGCAAATGTCGATCCCGAAAATGAAGCAGAGCTTCAGAAAGCGATTGAAGCGCTGACACAGGGGAAAACAATTATTATGATTGCCCATCGGTTGAAAACCGTAAAAAATGCGGATCAAATCATCGTTATCGACCGTGGTAAAATCTCTCAGCAAGGTACGCATGATGAACTTATCAAGCAAGCAGGTATTTATGCGGATTTTGTTGGCATGAGAGAAAAAGCTATCGGTTGGAAAATCAAGGCAGACAGCCTTGCATAAAAGAAAGGAGTTCCTACAATGGACAAGAAAAAATTGAACGCAAAAGACTTTATCAACATTGGTATCTTTACTGTCATCTACTTTGTGATGTTCTTTATCACGGGTATGCTTGGGTACATCCCTATCTTTGCAGTTATCATTCCATTGGTGTTGGGAATACTGGGCGGCATCCCGTTCATGCTGTTTCTGACAAAGACAGGGAAATTCGGCGCGGCTACTATTATGGGTACGTTGGTCAGTGTCCTCTGCTTTCTGATGGGACAAAGCTGGATTTCAATTCCGTTTGGAATCGTATTAGGTTTCCTGGCTGATTTGATCTTTAAGGCTGGCGAATATAAAAGCTGGAAACATACTGTGCTGGGATATTGCGTGTTTACCGAATGGGTAATCGGCTCCATGCTGCCTATGTGGATTATGAGAGATACCTTTTTTGAGGCTTATAGAAGCAAGGGAGGTACGGATGAATACATCAATGCCGTTATGGGTCTTACCGCTAACTGGATGCTACCGGTAGTTATTGTTTTAGGCATCGTCGGCGGAGTGATCGGCGCTTATTTAGGCAAGGCAATTTTGAAGAAGCATTTTGTAAAGGCGGGCATTGTTTAATGAAACCAGAATTATTACTGTCAGTTGATTCGGAGCGGCGTTTCTGGCTTGACCCAAGAACAAAGCTATATATGCTGGTAATATTCAGTATTGTAATGATTGACGGAAAAACGGACGGTATTAGTTTCTGGTTAAAGCCGGTTCTGGCATTAGTGCCCTTTTTCCTCCTCCTTTCGGGCAGGAGGAAAAAGGTTGCCATCATCTATTTGATTGTTTTTATTGTTTCATGGACGGTAAACGTGTTTCTTGTTCCGTATATGGGACTGATAGGGACAATTATAATATCGCTGCTAGCTCAATTTGGAACAAGATGGTTTCCCAGCGCCATGATGGGCTACTATCTTCTTTCGACCACAAAGGTTAGTGAATTTGTCCTTGCCATGCAGCGTATGCACATACCAGAAGCATTTATTATTCCGTTTTCTGTTATGTTTCGGTTCTTTCCTACAATTTTCGAAGAAGCGGAATCTATTGGAAACGCTATGCGTATGAGAGGAATTACGGAAAAAAATTTTTTTAAGAATCCACAAGCAGTATTAGAATATCGAATTGTCCCTCTTATGATGTCCGTAGTAACAATAGGGAATGACCTGTCAGCGGCAGCGTTAACAAGGGGATTAGGAAACGGTAAAAAACGAACAAGTATTTGTAAAATCGGTTTCCATTGGAAAGACTTTGTGATTATGTTTATTGTTACGGTTGCCCTGTTGGTGTTTCTGCTTTTTTCGGGAGGGCTGAAATGATAGAGTTTAAAGATGTATCTTTTCAATATGAACAAGGTAGTTCAAAAGGAAAAATCAAAAATATAAATTTGACAATCCATGACGGAGAGATTGTTTTGATTTGCGGAGAGTCAGGTTGTGGAAAGACAACTCTTACACGTTTAATAAATGGGCTTATCCCGCATTATTATGAGGGGACACTTACCGGACAGATGATTGTAGAAGGAATAGATGTAAAGAATGTATCCTTATATGAACTGTCGGGTGTAGTTGGCTCTGTCTTTCAGAATCCGAGGACACAGTTTTTTACGGTAGATACTACAAGTGAGATTGCGTTTGGATGTGAAAATTTGGGAATTGACACAGAAGAAATCAATTCACGAATCAAAAAAACGGTAGATGCGTTAAAAATTGAAGATTTGTTGAATCGGAGCTTATTTGCACTATCTGGCGGGGAAAAACAGAAAATTGCCTGCGCATCTGTATCGGCAATGGAACCATCAATTTTTGTATTGGACGAGCCATCTTCAAATCTGGATATTCGGTCAATTAGAGAATTAAAAAATGTGCTACGGAAATGGAAATCACAGGGGAAAACGATTGTGATTGCTGAGCATCGCTTGTATTATCTGATGGATATTGCAGATAGGGTTTTACTTATGGAAGATGGGCATATAAAAGAAAACCATGCCGTTTCGGATTTTAGAAAAAAATCTACAGATGAATTACATACTTTGGGACTTAGAACTTTACAATCAGAGGATTTTAGCAAAACGCAAAGTATAGTCAGTGCAACAAAACAACTGTATATTCGGGACTTTGAAGCCTCTTATAAAGATTCTTCCGGGAGGAAGAAGAAAAAGCATAAGGTATTGGATATATCGGATTTGATGATACCGCAAGGTTCGGTGGTAGGAGTAATCGGCAACAATGGAGCCGGAAAAACTACCTTTGCTAATAATCTGTGCGGACTACTTCAGGCAGGGAAAGGCTGCATGAGCATGGATGGAAAAACATATATGGCAAATCAGAGACTTAAAGTCTGCTATATGGTTATGCAGGATGTAAACCATCAGCTCTTTACAGAAAGTGTGATGGATGAAATTTTGCTTAGCCTGGACAATACAGATGAAGAAAAGGCAATGCTTGAAGCAGAACAGATTATGGAAAATCTGCATATTTCAGAGTTTAAGGAAGCACATCCGATGTCATTGTCTGGAGGACAGAAACAGCGGGTAGCCATTGCCAGTGCGATTGCGTCCGATAAACAGATTATTGTCTTTGATGAACCTACAAGCGGATTGGATTATCGTCACATGAAGAAAGTAGCAAAAAATTTGCGGGAATTGAGTGCATTAGGAAAAACATTATTTATAGTTACTCATGATCCGGAACTGATTGCGGAATGCTGTAACTACTTTGTATTTATTGAAAATGGAAAAGTGCTATGGAGTGACGGTTGGAACAGAATAAGCAGGGAACGACTACAAAGGTTCTTTGATTTTGAGGGCAATTGATGATGAATATTCATGCGTCTGGAGAAGATTACTTAGAAGCTATACTTGTTTTGCAAAAGAAAAAAGGTAGGGTTCGTTCTGTTGACCTTGCTCTGCATATGGGTTTTAGCAAGCCAAGCATCAGCCATGCGGTAGGTCTATTAAAGAAAGAAGGATTGCTTACAGTTGATGCAGATGGTTGCTTGCATTTGACCAATATGGGAAAAGATGTTGCTGAAAAAATCTATGAACGCCACCTGTTTTTCACGGAACAGCTTGTAGCTGTCGGGGTTGATCAGAAAACTGCAGAGCAGGATGCCTGTCGGATAGAACATGCGATTAGTGAAGAGTCTTTTCAAAAATTGAAAGCTTCAGTTAAAAAATAGAGTAATGGTGCAGTAGCATCAAATAGATTATTCTGGTTTTGTAATATATATTTAAACAATAAAGTACTAACAAACATCATCTATATATTGTGCTTGTAATATTGACGTAAACAAAATCTAGTGCTATGATAAATGTGCAAATAGTTTCATTCGGGAATACCCTGAATAAGAAATTTCATTCCGGAACGGTCCGGAATTAGTAAGCAGATTGTGCAAAGCACACCGGAGAAGTCCGTTTGGGCTTCTGGAATATTGGTTCAGGCATCAGCCTAAAAACAGAAATGACATCAAAAAGCAAAGAATTGTTTTTTGGTGTCTTTTTTTACTTTATAGGAAACTGCTCATACGGAGCACTCTTGAATGAAAGATGCCCGCCGGTAGGCGGGCATACTAAAAGGACGGTTGTGGTTTAAAAGATATAAAAACCCTCTTCGCCAAAATCGTCATCATTGATATCATCAAATTCGTGAAAGAAGTAATCCATATCCAGAAGTTCATCGTCGCTCATAGAGCGAACTTCAGCAGAAGTCATGCCTTCCGGTGGATTTTTCATATATTTTTCTCTAAGTTCCTTTGCAAGCTGGGCTTCTGTAATGTATTCGTTTGAAATTGCCCGATGCAGTTTCAGATCAGATTTACGATGTCTGGCATAGAGTCCGTAATAACGAATCATTTTAAAATGTTTTTCCGGGATATGCTGAGTGAGCATAGAGATAAAGTCAAGTACAGGAACAGTTTCGGTAATCAGCTTTTCATCTTCATGACGGTTGTAATGAAAAGTAACAAAGTCGCCATCGTAAGAATCAATACGAGAAGTTGCGATGACAGGGTGGCCAAGATAGCGACCGATATATTTAATGACTTTGGATGGTTCACATTTATTCGGAAGTGCACGGACATAGAAACCATTTTTATGATTGGCGTAGATAGAGGATTTCACTTTTTTAAAGGAGTCTCCAAGTCTGGAGAGAAGTTCACTTAAAAGAGTGGTCTGAAAAGAATCACGAAGGAGCCGGTAGTTAAAATGGTCGACCTTGCGCCAGGGTATAGAGGTTCCAGCACCGCCTTCAGAGAGAAGACAGTGAATGTGGGGATTCCATTTAAGATCACGTCCAAAAGTGTGAAGGACACAGATAAAACCAGGGGTAAAACGCTGAGATTTATTGATCTTGAAAAACATACGGGAGATTACACTGTTGACGGCTGAAAAAAGGCAGTTTAAAAGGGAACGGTCTTTTAAGAAAAAAGGGCGGAGTTCTTCGGCAATGGTGAAAATACAATGTCTATGAGGAGTTTTTATGATCTTAAAGGACATAGAAGTAGTGCGGTCAATGGAGTATTTATTGCCGCAGGTCGGGCAAAAACGACTTTTGCAGCGAAAGGGGAGAAATTTAAGATTACCGCAGTGTCCACAACCGTACATAGCACCACCAAAAGAGGGATTCCCGCAATTGATTATTTTATCAACATTTTCGATAACGGAGTCACGAGGATGTTGGAGATAGATCATTTCTTCATAATGCTCTTTGAAAATTTTTTGTAGTATATTCATAGAACCATTATGAAGTATTTTAAATAAAAAAGAAACCCCTTATCCCCTCATGAATGAGGGGCAGGAGAGCTGAAGTGTCGAAGACACTTTTTTATGATGAATTGTAGAAATTACCAATGGAGGACACATGGGAAAGGGAAGAATGCCGAATGAAAATGAGAAAGAAATAAAATTCCGGATTTGTAATTCGGGAGGACGGATACTTTACTTCATGGATATGGAACTGACGGATGAAGAACAGGTGAGAATGATATGCCAGTTGAATCAATGGTATTCAGATACGGATCAGGACGTGGAAGGATTTGTGGAGGAATTTTACTGGTTTGTAATAGGAATCATGGACGATATGATTCTCCTGAATCCAAGATATCTTCTTTTAGAAGAGGTCATGGAGCAGTTCTTGCTGTTGATGCCGGAAACAAGACGTAGATGCTATGGAACAGGCTGGCTTCGGAAAAATATCTGTCCTGCTGGGACCCCCCTTTCAGAGAGGAGTGCGGAGATTGATTATAAGTCTGTACATAAGAAAACAGATTTCCTCTGAGTTCATCCAGTGAATGAAACTATCTGATATCAAGCCCTGCCATCCACTGATCTTTCATGGTGCGGAACCAGCGCTCAATTTTTGCCTTCTGTGTCGGGGAGTATGGCTGATCATAATGGATGACAGAACCGATCCGGGCTGCAAGCAGTTCCATCTGCTTGTTTTTATAGCTTCTGCCATTATCAAAGTTAAAAAGTTGTGGGCGGCCGTATTTTGCAACGGCAGACTTAATGACCGACATAAGATTTACAAAGTTATCGTGAAAAAAGACATCAATGCCGACAATGAAGCGGCTGGCATCATCAATCAGCGTAATGATATATACCTGGTGTTTCTTACCATCGTCAGTTTTTAAATAAGGTCCCACACTGGAATCTCCGCACCAGACTTCATTGACGTGAGGTCTTTCATAACGGCGCATATCAGGGTTTGTGGATGTTTTAAACTGGACTGCCAGCTGGTTGATATACTGGTTGGTTAATGGTAGATGCCGATACTTCCCCATTTTTAATGCTGCCATTGTCCTGAAGCTGGGAAGATTTAGAAGACAATAATTGAGTCGTCAGTGCAATCTTATTTATCTCTTGTGACGGAAACAGGTTTCCGTTTTGCCGGAAGTAAGTCTGAATTGATTTCAGGAGCATCGAGCAGTGCAGTAAAATTCTGCTGAATGATATCCAGTGTCTTTTGTTTTTTCTGTAATTCTTGCTTTTCCCGGACAGTAGTAGCCTGTTCAGATTCAAGATTTTCAATCAGCTTTTGAACTTTATTAGAGCTTGGGATTTTGGTAACGCCGAGATCCTGAAGCTCTTTTTTTAGTGAATCGTGGAGCTGGTATTCTGCCTGATGTTTGGTGCGGTATGCTTTTGGATTTTTAGCAGATTTACAATCTTCAATTACTTTACGACAAAGCCGGTAAGAATCGCAGTGTTTCTGAATGACTTTCTGCATGCTCAGCTCATTGTTGATTTGCGTTATTCTCTGCTCAGCCGCTTTAACAGAAGCATCGACATCAGAAAGATGCTGTTGGAAATCTTCATAATTCAGCAGATTATTTTCGGAAAGATAGTTGAAGGTGCGGGCTGCTTCTTTCAGATTATTGAGTTTTGCCCAACGTTCAAATCCTTCTCGATTGCCGGTCGTAACATAAGTGGAAATATTGATATACAGGCGAGCTTCCCTGGACAGATGCTTTGGAGCTTTCGCTTTGCTACGATTTTTAGCCAGACGGATGCGAACATTTTCTTCGGAATAATAGCTTCCGAGAGATTTCATATAAGTGAAGTTCTTCTGCTCCGGTGCACGGAAGGACAGGTGCTTTCCCTGCCGGACTTCATATCCGGCTAACTGCATCTTTTGCAGAAATTCCTCATAGTTGATGGAAGTCCAGATTGATTTATCAACTGCGACACGTAGCTTGGCTTTCCAACTGGTGCCACGATGATATTCCATGTTCTCTTTATAGCTTTTACCTTTTTCTCCGGTTGGCATGCTGGTGGCAAGTCCATTTTCATGGCAGATACGATTACTGATTCTGCAGAGTTTATGGTAGCTCCGCTTATTGGAAACATACTTGTGATGATCAACAAAGCTTGCAGCGTTGAAGATGATATGATTGTGAATATGATTTTTGTCAACGTGTGTGCTGATCACGTACTCATATTTTCCTTTCAGCACTTCGTCAGCAAATTGTTGACCTAAGCGATGGGCATTTTCGGCATCAACTTCTCCAGGTTTAAATGATTGGATCAGATGAAATGCCAGGTTATCGCCTTTATCCATTCCATTCTTTTTTGCCATTTCTCTTGTCATAGAAAATTCAAGATCTGCAG
>ERZ780030.7-NODE-7-length-111670-cov-7.397393_pt1 | contig 111670 bp, 106 predicted proteins | sample MGYA00511857_ERZ780030 | MGnify/ENA primary metagenome ERZ780030 (study PRJEB29588, sample SAMEA2162530) | human gut metagenome | biome: human gut; feature: human-associated habitat; material: faeces | place: Denmark | collected 2008/2010 ... | reverse complement strand
TATTTTTGTAAAATCATTTACTCTTTACACTTTGAATTATACAGGAAGCTACTATATTAATAATCCCTATTCCAACCGCAGCATTCAAATAACCTTTTAATACACCTAATTGAGATTTTCCATTAATTATTTTGTCTTCCTTTCTCTGCATTTTTTTTGCTAAATCAGAAGACACCAAACCGGAAAAAGAAGTCATATATATTGCCAAGACAATTGAAACAACTGTTATTCCATCAGATGCTATAATTGAATACTCTACCTTAAACACATAAGATAAAATCCCACAACATATAACAATTATTCCCAACACAATTTTATGCTTTTTATACATCTATCAATCACCTTATTTTCTCAAAGAAATTCCGTTCAACTTCATTTTCATCATATCTATCATCTTCATTTTTTCTAACTGCTACTTCAATATTTTTTATTATAGACGTAAAATCAAAACTTTGCTCTATGCCAAAGTCATCCTCGCCAATCAATATAATATCACTAAAATATCCTTGATCTTTCTTTTTCTTGAGAATTTGAATTCCGTTTTTCAAATTACCAACAAATGTATTTGGATACTCAATTTGCATCATTATTTTTTCAGGCATATCTAATCCAAGTTCATTTGCTTGTTGCATAAAAATAGATTCTTTATCTAACGTATTGGATATATTTCTGTACTGTGTAAACTTTAATTTTTTTAAAACCTTTACTGACTTTTGAAATTCATCTAAAGAGGAATATAAATTTTTTATTATTATGTCCGCTTGTAATTCCTCTGTAAAATACGCTTTTATAGCACCTTTTTTTGTAATATCACTTAAATATAATAATTGAGATTCTGTATCTAAAATTAAAAACAATTGTTTTCTTAATTCTATTTCATACTTTTTTCTTGTATTCTTATGTTGTTTTTCTTTCTCCGTATCCAGAACAATTTCACCATACAATTTAGAATTATCATATTGACAATACATCCATAAATATCTATTATCAACAATCTTCTTTTCTATCAGGAACACCTCATTATTATATTCATACTTATTTTTTCCAAATGATATAATCTTCTCAACATCATCATATATTGAATTATGCCCCTCAATTATTATATGTAGTGCTTTGAACTTCAACTTCATCCCTTCTTTCGTTTCAAGAATCGGTATTATTTTATCCGACACAACAGATTTCCCACATATTCCACAGCATACTTAGTTTCATTACTTATTAAATCTATTTTTCAGCATCTTCCAGACAATGGAATGTTATATCCCTCATCAAAATCCATCAAATAATCTGGATGCCTTCTTTGAACAATATTTCTTATAACGCTTGGATTTGGAGCATTAAAAAATTCGAATCCATACTCATTAATAATTCTCTCTATAAATTTGCCTCGTGAGATACAATTTTTATAAAATGCGCCCCCACCACTAGTCAATGCTTCTTTTAACTCTTGAGGACATTGTCCATTATAATTTAAAATTATTCTAAATTGAAAACTCTGTTTATCTGATGTTATTTTCATATTATCATAGTCAGCACCTGGATAAGCATTCATAAATTTCTGCTCTTTTCCATATGGTACCTGTGCCTCAATATATTTTATTCTACCCGGTCTTGCCAAATATCCCAATATGTAACAAAGCCCTTGTTCTGATGTAAAAATATCCATTGCTCTTCCAGTTAAAACATATCCCATACTTTAATTCTCCTTTTTTATATAATGTGTTTATTTCTCGCATATTCAGCAACTTTGTCATCGTCATTATATACCAAATCATATTGACTCTTTATCTTTCTTATATCAGCATCATCTTTAATATCACCAATAAATTGATCAAAATCTGGATTTTCTGCAAGTCGATCTATTGTATCCCAGTCAAGATTTTCGTTCTGCCTTGAATTAAACATTACAACACTTTGACTCACATTTTCTGCATTCAGTTTAATAACCCCAATACCAAATGCATTATTCAGTCTTTTTAACTCTGCTAAAAAACTTTCATCTTCATCTATATCCAATGCGACAATATATCCTTCATTTGCCCAGCTTGAATTTGACACCGCCTGAAAATAATACTCTCTTAAATTTGTAAAATTTAAATTTTTCTTCATCTCAAACGAGTAGATTTTATATGGACAATCACCTACCAATCGCTGTAATTCCAAAGTTCTGTCTGAATAATCTTCAAAAGGGAAATGTACACCTACAATATCTGGATGCAACCACTGGTTGTATCCTTTTTTTGTTTTACCTGTTCTTTCATGGAAAATTGTTTTTGTTACACAGCGAAATTCAGGACTGGCATAAACATATGAAGATAATAATAAATGCAAATCTCTCTCATTATATCCTGTTGGCTCAATTTCAACTATTTCGCCATCTGTACCATCCTCACATTCTAAATTTTTGAGATAAAATTTAGAAGGTCTCTTAGATGTTTGCGTGAATATACTATTTTCATTATCACGGATATCTATGTAAAGGCGTGCCTGTAATGTATTTAGTGGTGTTTTACCCTTACTTCCAATTTTATCTGTCAAGTTATTTATTTCACCATACTTCCAAATTTGAGCTACTGTCAATGGTTTTTTCTCCATCTCCATCACTTCCTTTGTCATATCCAAAAATGTGTATCCACTGCTCTTCTTTCTCATACAGGCACCTCTTCTATATCTTCGGTAAAAACGAACTTAAATCCGGTCTATCCTTAATTACTTCCCATCTACCGATTTTCATTTTCTTTATTATTTTTCCATTACCAAAATCTAGTAAATCTTCTCTTTTAAATCCAGCAATAAGTTTTCTTAAACTTCCCAAATCCGCTGATGTAAGTAAAAAAGCTTCTTCCGGATCCACTAGTTTACAATAAGCCCATAGTTGCCCTAAATCTCTTAAAGTTAATTTTGTCTTCTTAGCTTCTATAAAAACAAGTTTGACCTTTCCCTGTTTTCTTGCAATTCCAAGAACATCTATCTGTATATCTACTCCGTTCGCCTGTTCCTTTACAATGTCATATTTTGCAAGTACTCTATCAAGTCTCTCACTGTGACAGTCTGTTGTAATGATTTCATATCCCTTATAATTATCTATCATATACTGTTCAAGCCACATTCTCATTGGCTCATATAATTCTTCTTCTAACATTTGCTATCCTTACCATATCCTAAATCATGAGCTATTTCCTTCCATGAATCATAATGATGTCCCCTAATTTCTTCAGGTATGAATTCGTCATTTTCACTTGGATGGGCTGGTTTAACTTTTTTCTTTCCAGTTAATTCCCAATAATATCTGTGTGTTACATCAGAAACTCTTTTATTTTGCTGTTCAATAAACATAATCTGTTCATTGGCAAAGGTATCTAAAGCCTCATTTTTATGAATAACAGCAAATCCTATTGGCTCGTATTCATTTGCCCATACCTTAACCTGATGTTCTTTTTTCCAAAAATCCGGCTTTCCTTCGTTATATTTTTTTAGATTGCCATCTCTCATATTAGGATGTCCCCAATCAATATTTTGCACTGGAATATCTACACTTTTTAAAAGATTACAAAAATCTGTTACTAATTCCCAGTTTTGAGGTATTTCAAAATACACTCTATGCATCTCTTTTTCAAAAAAATAATTTGATTTTCTTATATATCCTGTCACATCGGCAAAACCTTTAATAAACTGTCTTCTTTCATCCTCTGTAAATGAAAACACTTCTGGTGAAATCCTTATATTTTCATGTGATGTAGCCCTACCTATGTATCGTAAAATTTCTCTCATTAAATAATCTTCATTGGATTTACTAAATGAAAGATACGAAACATTTGCACTTTGATTAAACATTAAAGAAGTTCCAAGCAATGGTTCAAGTACTTGCCTTATATCTGTAATACTGGCTTTTACATATATGGCAACATCCTTTTGAAATTCCGTTTCTAATTTTTTATGTGGAATTTCAATTACAACTGTAGTTTCATTAACACCTCTTTGTATTTCTCCATTACCAGTTACCATTCCTAGTAAATATGCCATTTCATTATTCATTACTTTCACCTTCTATTCTAAATGTAGCTTCTTTCATTTTTTCTGGTTTAAAAAACTTAATATACGGTGATTCAAATACATATACATCAGGACTTTCATTTTTTATTATTTTCTCAAGCCAATTAATTTTTATAATATAATAATCATCACCCTTATCACGCATTTTCTGCATTTCATTTGATGTCATAGTAAACAAGCCGTTTTTTCTTTTACTTGCTTTCACTTCAATATATAAATGCCTACTATTCAACTTAAGTTCTATGTCACATCCCTTACCAATAGATTTATCATCCCATTTTTCATTTTCTATTGCTCCTTCATTATGCCATATAATTTCAGTTAAATCCGCTTTTTGAATTCGTAATGCCTTTAACAATCTATTATCCCTGTTAATAAGTAATTTATATACATATTGTTCACCTAACCATCCTAAGCGAAATAATTGCTCCGTAGTAAATGATGATTTCATCATTTCTGATTTTTTGGTATTTCTATGCGTGGACTTATTTACAGATGATGTTATATGTACAATGTTAGGTCGCATTATTGCTTTCCCATCAAGTAGTTTACTTGATAATGTCCGCAAAAAATTTGTATACACATTAAAACCTTTAAAATAATCTTTTTCAAACTGAACTGCTTTTTCAATTACACATTTATGAATATATTCACTATTCTGCTGAGTCTTTGTGAATTTAAATCCATATTCTTTTACAAGTTCTGCAATAAAATGATTATCGTTTATTCTGTTCCCATATTTGTTATCCAAGCAATCAACTAAACAACTAGGGCAGCCATCCGTGTCGCTCAAATATATTCTAAACTGATATCCATATTTACTTTTTGGTTTTGTCACATAGGGAAACTCTTCCGAATATTTTCCTTTATATTCTTCTTTAAACTTATCTAGCTTATCTTCTGGTACAGTAGCTTCTATTGTTTCTATAACGCCAGGTTTTGCTAAATATCCTATTGCTTCATACTTGTCTTCAACAGATTTCCATTCAATTCTGCTCACAAAATACTCCTCCTATGCTCTGTTTGACGACTACGCTGTACACGTTGTCTTTCCATACCACTTACTTGCACTTATTTTTTTCATTTCTTTCTCTATATAATTTTTATCATTAACATTAAGTTCATATATTTTATAGACAATATCATTAAGCTGTTCATTAAGCTTATACCATTCATCGTCCATATATGTAACTGTTTCCATTTTATTAACAATTGATACTACTTTTTCAAATGCATCATCATCAATAACAATAGGAATTCCTTTCAAATATTGAGCATCTGTATGGATTGTAAGTCTGGAATTATTAAATCCAAATCGTATTAAAAAATAATTACATACCCTTGAATGAAGTAATCCCAAAACATATTTACACATTTTTGTATTTTTAAGTTTTATCGTTGTTACTGTCTCCGATGGTTTCAAATTTCCACCAAAGCTTGCTGTAATTCCTGCTTCAGCACTAAAAATATTCTGAATAAATATTTGATTACCATCGTCTGGCACATCTTGATCTTTGAATCCAAATTTTCTTATTTGTTTTCCTCTTATTGCTTTTTCTGATTTATCTCGTCCACGTTTAATAGTATCAGTACAAACATCTCCCAATTGTTCATATGAATCTTTTAACTTATCATATATTGGAACTTCCTCATTATCTGTAAATACTATTATTTCATCTTCATAATAATTTTGTGCCACATCTGACATAAATGTAATTTTACCATGATTATATGAATAAAATTTTATCTTATTATTCTCTTCATAATTATTTTTAACGGTCAAAACCACCTGTTCACCTCGGACAGTCTTAAAATGTATTCCAAGTTCAATTATAGAGATTATTGTCTTTTCTTTAAGCAGAGTTTCTCGTATATTCTTATATGATGAGATGTGCAGAAGATTCTTAGGTATAATAAATGATATAATACCATCCGTTTTTGCCAATTCAAATGCTCTATATATAGCTGCTACAAATAAATTAGAGCCTGCACTTTTAACTTTTGCTACAAAATGTGCATCTCCTTCGATGCTCACATTTTTTCCTAATGGAGCATATGGTGGATTTCCAATAATATAATCGAACTTACTATGTCTCATCTTTTTCAATACTATGTCACCACTTTGCCCAATTGTATCCATTGTTTTAATCTTTTTAGATTCCGTTAATTCACGGCATTTTTTAACTGTCATTAAATCAAAATCGCATCCATAAACTTTACTATATCCTTTTTGCTGCAATGCATATATAAAGCTTCCTGTTCCACAACATGGATCTAATATACTTGCTTTTTCTGGAATTTTAAGAAATTTTACAATACTAGATGCCAACTCAGTATCTGTATAAAATATCCCATTATTCTTTTTAAAATCTCCATCCAAAGACTTTTCATAATCTATACTTTTCTCTTCAAAGGTAATGTTATTACTCATTTCTATACATCTCCCATATTCTATCTGCAATTGCTTCTGCTAATAATGGCGGAACTGCATTTCCTATCTGACTTCTTATATAAAATTTACTTCCATAAAACACAAAATTGTCATCAAAGCTCTGAATCCTAGCTGCCTCCCTAGGCGTAATAGCTCTATTTAATTCGGGATGAGAATTAGTTCCATTAGAAGGAGTGTCAAATCTAGTATCTATTGTTGGTGAAACCTCATCCCATACAAGTCTTCCCCAAGTTGTGTTAAATTTTTGTTTTCCCCATAGTTCTTCTGGTAAACACTCTTTTCCTTTTTCTGCTGGTATCATTGCCAATTTTTCTAAAGCTTTCTCTGAATGTGCCGATGCTTTATGATTATATAAATGCTTACTGCCTTTTCTCATAAATTTTTGATACTCAGTCTCTGGAGCTGTAATATATTCTTGTTCAAATTCACCTTCCGCCGATTGTAAATATGCCAAATCTGATATAGCATCTCTAACTGTAACTATACTTTCAGTTCCCTTAGGTAAGGTAATATCCTTATGCTTTGAACATATAAATATAGCTCTCTCTCTTGCCTGCGGCACTCCAAATTTTTTTGCATTAAGCACTCCATATTGCACCTTGTATCCTAATTTATGGATATAATTAAGAATCTCATCCTTAAACCATCCACCTGCCGTATTCAATAAACTTTTTACATTTTCTATAACAAACACTTCTGGTTGTATTTCTTGAACAAGATTCAGATATTCCATAAAAAGAAAATTTCTCGGATCATTTAATCCTAATTTTTTCCCTTTCATTGAAAATCCTTGGCACGGGGGGCCACCTATAATCATATTTACGCCCTTTAATTTAGACTCTGTAATTATTCTATCCTTAGTCTTATCATCTGTAATATCCCCAACAATCACCTCTGTATCCGGCATATTTTTCTTAAATGTATCTGCTGCCTTTTCATTAAAATCAATGGCAACAACTGTTTTAAAATGTGAATTTTTATGCATTCCATACGAAAATCCGCCAGCTCCACAAAATAAATCTAATATATAAAACTCTTTTATTTGACTCATAATTCTTTCTCCTACTAAAAGTAAAAGATCTCCTGTATTTTAATATCATATCATATTCTATGTACAATAAAACGGACACATGTAAAATCAATTAATCATTACAATGCTGCGTTTCCACTTTTTACCCACTCATCCACTTCAGAAAATTTAAACTTCCAAAGTCGTCCTATCTTATGTGCCGGTATATCCGTTTTTTTTATCCAATTTCTTATAGTGTCTTTTGTTACACCTAAATATTCGGCTGTTTCTTCTAAATTCGACCATTTTTCAGTAGTCTCAGACATAGTCTTTCTCCAATTCTGAAATGTATAAAATAGCAAATAAATTATAACACGAACAGCTGTTTTCCTCAACTTCTATTTCACTGTTTAAATATGATTTATTAGCATTTAATACATCTTTAATATTCAATTATATATCTCATCTAATTTAATATTGAGCAGAGGAATCATCTCCCTCCGCCCCTATTCCAAATTTTATCTTCCGCTTTATCTTTACCAGCATCTCTATCGACACTCTCATCATAAATTCTCTGAAACTCCTCATAAAGCTCATCTCCATCCAGCTTTATCTCCAGCATTTTCATTACTTCCGAAAACAACCTTATGCTTCCACTTACATCAGCAATATCAAATCCGAATATATCTGCCTTAACAGAATTACTGACATTCTCATAACCACCAAGCTCTGATATTCTCCCGACAATCCAGTCAGCTTTGTCCACAGGTTCAGTTTCTCTAATTTCCACAAATTTATTTTTATCTGTTACATCCGTCATACTATCACCAACTTTTGCTACATTCACGTCAGACAAATTAAGAATCTCTGGTATTTCTATGCCATCTAAATCATTCTGTTGTTTCCTAACTCCATCAGTTGGCTCTTTCTGTCTGCTTATTTCATTCTGATTATTATCTGAATTCATTACCTCAACATTTGCATCAGGCTCATCAACTACTGCCGCTCCTTCCTCAACCGCAGTCTTTTCTTCCATCCTCGGTATTTCAATCTCTCTATCAGCAACAATCTCCTCGTTCCCCGACACCGCATAATAAGCTGTATACAAATCTTCTTTCATAATGCCATCAGCAAGCTGCAACTGCCTCTTAATCTCTCTTTTCTCCTGCTTCAGTTTGTCCAGTTCTTCCTGCACTTCCACATGCCACATCTGATACTCCTTATATTGTGCTTCTGTCTTAATTCTCCGTTTCCGGCTAGAGCTTTCTCTATATATCTCCTGTTGTCTGTCATCAATCCGCTGTATTTTATCTTTCTGCTCACTTCTGAAATCTATAAGTCCCACAACATCTCTGATATCATTATTTACCAGTAACAGGTATTCGTCCTGCAGCTGATGAAACCTTTTCAAATCTTCGGTATACTTTGCTCCACCAACAACAAATCGTTTCTGTTCCACAATCCTCAGTCTATATAGCTTTGCAAAAAACCGCTTCTGATATGGTGACAGCTTCGCTTTGTGCAATCCTCTGATATCAGACGAATAAAAGTGGGGCTTGCTCATCCAAGGCATATCTACATGATGTCTAAGCCTATCCTCTGCAAACATTTCATCCATCTTTACCAGACTATGATAATATCGGAATCCCGGTGCCTGCACTTCCATCCACGCATCTTTCTTGAATACATATCCAAGTCTTTTCATCAGATATTTAAAATGCTCCACATTCCCGGCTGCATATGCACACATCTTGGCATCACGAAGAATTATTTCTTTCATGGACATTTCCTTTTCCCACTTGTCCCTGCTGATATTCTTTGGATTTCTGCTATACTCTGCCGGCATTATGGAAAGTCCAAGTTCATCACAATATTTATTTGTGATAGGCTGGAGATGATTCTTCCAGTTGCTTTTCGGTGAATTGTATTTCTTGCCGGTTGTCATGCTGACACTGTTCCATATAAGATGTCCATGCATATGCTCTCTGTCTGTGTGGACTGCATACACAGCCTCATAATCATCACCAAGCACATCCTTCGCAAAGTGCTCCAGGACGTACATTGCCTGTTCTGCAGTTACTTTTTCTTCCGGCGAAAACGATATAATCACATGATAGCCTTGTCTTTTACCTGTCTTATGAAATATATTCTTTGTCTCCTCCATCTGCTCAAATGCCGTATCCGGCAGGCAGTTAATACCGCCCACCAGTACACATTCTTCTGTCTTATCCGGATTCTGGATATATTCCAAAGCATTCTTTAGGTGCGATGCTGGATTTCTACCTTCTGACTCTTTTATATTTAAGATCTTTGTAATCGCCATACTTCCAGCATCTCCCCGAATGTTTTCTTTACATCATCCAGACTGTTCTGCAATTTATCAATATCGCTGTAATACAATCTTCCCTGTGAATTGCCAAGCTTTACCGCCTGATTAATATTATTTGCAATACCGGCAATAACACGGATTACTCTTGCCCTGTCCTCGGGATAACTTGTATCAATGTCGCCGCCTGTCCGGATCAATTCTCTTATATATGCACTTGCTGTCATTCCTGTTCGTTTAAGTGCTGCTTTTAGAATATCCATATCTTTCTCTGACAGCTTCACAGATATCTTATAATCTTTCCTGTCAGACTTGTATCTTCTCTTTCCATCTGCCATACATTTCTCCCCTTTCGTAGTTTTCTAATGCTGTATCAAACCAATCTCTTTTTATCTGTACCATTGCTTTTCCAACCTTTCTTAAAAATGTGTTCATAGGTTTTGCAAGATGCGGAAAAGGTCGGACCTTTTCCCGAAAAAATATAAACGCCATCAGCGTTTACAAAATTTTTCGTCTTGGCAGGAGCACCTGCACCCTGTATATGATATGTGGTGGTTAATATTCCACCACAATTACTGATATGGTGGCGCTTTTTGCCATCACTTTGCTGTTTTAGTGGCGTTTTCCGCCACCACTTTTCCATTTTGATGGCACTTTCCGCCACCATGACTTTTTTCACTCTGATTTGAGTGGTGGCGCTTTTTGCCGTCACTTTGCTGTTTTGACGGCGCTTTTTGCCCCCACTTTTGCATTTTGACGGCACTTTTTGCCTCCACTTTTGCATTTTGACGGCACTTTTTGCCTCCACACTTTTTCGGCTCTGATTTGTGCGGGGGCGCTTTCTGCCCCCACTTTGTGGTTTTGGTGGCGCTTTTTGCCCCCATATTCATGTTTTGGCGGCACTTTTCGCCCCCACTTGCCGGATTCACCTATTCAGTTATCTCTTTTGCCATTTCATTCGCATCCGATATCACATTTTCTGCTACATCTATATCCGCTTCCGGCATCTCATTTGTTTCAGGCGGTATATCCACTTCATCCTGTTCACTTATCACAGAATCCCCTACTGCCGCTTCATAATCCATTTCTTCTGCAACCTTGATCCGATTACGCTGCGGCTCATAATCCGGATTGTAATAATCTTCGTAACCATAGATTTTCTGTTCAAAGTACTTCCTTGGACATTTGCCCCGCATGGTGAAATAACCTTTTGCCTCAAGCTCTGCATTATATTCCTTTATAATTGCATATGCCTTTGTCATCCCGATACCAAGCATCCGGCTTATCTCGCCTGCATCTATGAATGCTTCCTTTATACCCTTCATGCAGCTCCTCCTTTCATAAATTGTTATTTTAAATACGTGTTTTCACAAAGCAGCTATCCTATTCTTTATTTATTCCGTATTTTTAGTTCGTGTTTATCTTAATATCCTTTTCAGAATTTGTCAATAGAACTTTTTATATTTACGCACTTGCAATTCGTTTTTGTTTATGATAAAGTAATCGTACAATCATAAATAAGTCACTTACTGATACGTATTTCATTTAATATCAATCTGATACGCATCTTTACAACGGACTATTTCATATAAAGGAAGGTGGACAGAATGACTAATTCTCATTCCATTAAAATCACTATGTCTTCTCCAGAAGAAATCGGGAAGGCAATACAGAAACAGCGCAGAGCACAGAAGATTACTCAAAAAGAGTTTGCACAGCATCTTGGTAAATCAGAACGCACTATCCAGAAATATGAGTCTGGTGAAATACTAATGAAGATAGATGTTTTAAAACAGATTGCTAATGAATTAAATGTTCCATGGCAGGAGCTTTTATCTCCAGAAGATAATAATATTCCCAAAGATAATACGACTACTAAATATCCGGCATATGAATTCCACACTATGTCAGATGTAATCAACGCTCTCTTTGCCATAACTGAACTTACTGATTTTTCATTTGAGCTGACCAACACCAAACCTCCTGAAAATCCTGAATGGACTGCCGGGATCAAGGTTAATGGCAAAGGCAATGGAAAATATGATGCAGACTTCTGTCTCTTTATGGAAAACTGGATAGCAAAGAAGAATATGCTTCAGACAGGAAAGCTTTCAAAAGAAAAGTTTGATTCATGGAAATCAGATATGTTAGCATATTATAAGGATTCCCGACTGGATAATGAAGCTGATTCAAAAACTGAATAATTGCAGGCTTACACCTTTAGTAATGAAAAAGCTCCGGCACACTCCTTCTCGCAAAAGGAATGACCGAAGCTATGTAAGTGATTGACCCGAAGGCTTTATAATCACCCTGAACAAGTAGATTATATCATAGCCTTTTGATGATTGCACAACAATTTTTACAAAAAGGAGATGATATTTATGCCAGCTTACAAAGATGAAAAAACTGGTAAATGGTTCGCCAAGTTCTATTACACGAACTGGCAGGGAATCAAGAAACAGAAGTGGAAAAGAGGCTTCGCCACCAAAAAGGAAGCTTTAGGATTTGAAAGGAACTTTTTGGAACAGCAGTCTGCCAATCCTGACATGACATTTCAAAACCTTTATGAAATTTATATGGAGGATATGGCTGCAAGACTTAAGCAGTCAACTCTTCTGACAAAAAAGGCGGTACTACAGACGCATATTCTTCCATTCTTCAGTAGCAAGCCGATTAATGAAATCAAAGCCTCTGATGTACGAAGATGGCAGGCGAAGCTTATGAGTTCGCCGAATAATTACTCCCAGACCTATCTGAAGAAGATTAACACGGAGCTTAACAGCATCATCAATTACGCCAAGCGATTCTATGATCTCAACACCAATCCCTGCGGCAAGGCAGGCACCATTGGAAAGGCTAAAGCAGAGGAAATGGATTACTGGACTTATGATGAATATATTGCTTTCAGGGAAGGGGTAAAAGATAAGCCATTATCATATATCTGCTTTGAAGTCCTGTACTGGACTGGTATGCGAGAAGGTGAACTGCTTGCTCTATCACCTGCTGATATTGACCTTGATAACAAGACAATATCCATCAACAGAACATATCAGCGGATAGAAGGAAAAGATGTATTTACATCACCTAAGACAAGAAAAAGTAAGCGAAAGATTCCGATTCCGGATTTTCTCTGCCAAGAGCTATCAGACTATATCCAGTCAAGGTATATGCTTGACGCAGATGAAAGGCTGTTCCCGGTAACAAAATCATATCTCTCACACGAGATGATAAGAGGTTGCAAAAACACAGATGTAAAGAAGATACGAATCCACGATATCAGGCATTCGCACGCCAGCTTACTTATTAATCAGGGCTGTGATGCGCTGATGTTAGCAGACAGGCTCGGACACGAGAAAGTATCCACAACACTTAACACATACTCTCATCTGTTTCCACATAAACAGCAGGAGCTTGTGCATAGTCTGGAATCATTACAGGCGACAGATTCGCCAACACCTGAACCACCATCTGATAACCCTCTGCTTGAAGCAGCAGGTATCACATGTGAAGTGCCTCAGACTCAAGACAATGGCTCAAATGTAACAATCCGACCTCAGTTTGGACCTGCGTTAGTACCACCAAATACCGCATCAGGGAAAATCATCCAGATGCCACAAAGAAAGATCATATAGAAGAAATCCAGCAGTCATCAGGGTTTCTTGCTATTAAAGTTAATGACAACCAACTGAAAACGATAGAAAAAGAGTAGTTGCTATTAGTAGCAAATTAGTAGCAGAGCAAAAGAAAAAGTCTCGGAATCCGCTTGTTTAGCGGGTTCCAAGACTTGTGGCTCTTATTCAAACTCAATCGTTCCAGGTGGTTTACTAGTCAGATCATAGAATACTCTGTTGACCCCACGCACCTCATTTATAATTCTGCTCATGACTGTCTGGAGAACCTCAAATGGAATCTCTGCGCTCTCTGCTGTCATGAAATCAATTGTGTTGACTGCACGAAGTGCAACCGCATAATCGTAAGTTCTTTCGTCACCCATAACACCAACGGAACGCATGTTAGTGAGGGCTGCGAAATACTGGTTTGGCATCCATGCTGGAGCCTTGCCGTTAGCTTTCTTGTACTCAGCTACGGCCTTGTCAACCTCTGAACGGTAGATAAAGTCAGCATCCTGAACAATACGAACCTTATCAGCTGTTACCTCGCCGATAATTCTGATTCCAAGTCCCGGACCTGGGAATGGCTGACGGAATACAAGATGTTCTGGTATTCCAAGCTCAAGACCAGCCTTACGAACCTCATCTTTGAAAAGGTTGCGTAGTGGCTCAATGATTTCCTTGAAGTCAACGAAATCAGGAAGTCCTCCTACATTGTGGTGAGACTTGATTACGGCTGATTCACCGCCAAGTCCGCTTTCTACAACGTCTGGATATATAGTTCCCTGTGCAAGGAAGTCAACTGCACCAATTTTCTTGGCTTCTTCCTCAAATACACGGATAAACTCTTCACCAATAATCTTTCTCTTAGCTTCTGGCTCTGTAACGCCTGCAAGCTTAGAGTAATATCTCTCCTGTGCATTAACTCTTATAAAGTTAAGGTCGAACTGTCCTTCTGGTCCAAATACGCTCTCAACTTCATCGCCTTCATCTTTACGGAGAAGACCGTGATCTACGAATACGCATGTAAGCTGCTTTCCAATAGCTCTTGAAAGAAGTCCGGCTGCAACAGATGAATCAACACCACCTGAAAGAGCAAGTAAAACCTTGCCACTGCCAACCTTCTCGCGGATTTCCTTAATTGTATTCTCAACAAATGCATCCATCTTCCATGTTCCGGCACATCCGCATACTCCACGAACAAAGTTGTGAAGCATCTTGGTTCCTTCCTGAGTATGAAGAACCTCTGGGTGGAACTGGATTGCATAAAGATTCTTCTCTGTACACTCTGCTGCTGCAACTGGGCAGTCTGCTGTGTGGGCAACAATCTTGAATCCTGGTGCAATCTGTGAGATGTAATCAAAATGGCTCATCCACACAATAGTTTTCTCTGAGACATCTGAGAATAAAGCGCTGCTCTTATCTACAAATGTTTCTGTCTTTCCATACTCTCTTACTGGTGCCTTCTCAACCTTGCCACCAAGCACATGCTGCATAAGCTGTGCGCCATAGCAAAGACCAAGTACAGGTACACCAAGTTCGAAAAGTTCTTTAGTACATGTTGGCGCGCCATCTTCATAACAGCTGTTAGGACCACCCGTAAGGATAATTCCTTTAGGGTTCATGGCCTTAATCTGCGCCAGGTCTGTCTTGTAAGAATAGATCTCACAATATACATTACATTCACGGACACGGCGCGCAACCAGCTGGTTGTACTGACCGCCGAAGTCAATGACAATAACTTTCTCCTGATCCATGATCAATCTCCAATCTTGTGTATTTATATATACATTATAGTTAAACTTGCCACTTATGACAAGCCTTAATTCTCCCCAATTCCTATCTTGCTAATTCTACTCCAGACAATCCTTATCTATGCATCTTTCTCCCCAATTCTCTTCTTCACATAAGAATCCATCTTCTCTCTGACCATCGCCATCTTTCTGTTGGTCTCCTCATTATCAGAATGAAAATGCATAAGCTTTGCAAGATAGCCCTGTTCCACAGTAATCCGCACGCTCTCATCATACACAAGCTCATAAGCAAGTGATACATGACCAATAACAGTATCAGCCGGTGTGCGTCTTATTGCTTTGAGTATACAGTGTTCCTCATCAAACGCTTCTAACACTTCATCTGTAATATCACTCTTCATCAGTTCTTCAGTCGTAGTGTTATATATTTCTTCAAGTGGAGTATCAATATTAACCTTAAATATATCAACCTTATCAGCGTCACGAAGCACATTGCAGAATGCCTGCTCACGGCGATTAAGTCCCTGTGGAATTCTATACATATTGTGACACCTTATTGCAAGCTCAAGCATTTCAATGTCCGATTTATTCAATCTGTCATACAGAAATACTCCATCAGAACTATATCGATCCTCTAATGCTCCTGACTTGTAACCTGTACATTTGACCATACCTTTAAGAAAAGTACTGATAAGACCATCTTTGAACAACAGGTCTGCACCGAATTTTGCATGGTCAACAGAGTCCGCATCTGAAAATGTGTTATAACGCTTTATCTGTTCAAATCTTCCAACATCATGAAGCATTCCGGATAACCATGCCAGCTCAACATCATAGGCACACATTCCAGCTGCCTTTGCAATTCTTTCGCACAAAGCTGCAACTCTGTAAGTGTGGTCAATTTTTAATTTAATCTTAGGGTCATCTGCATTATAAGCTGCTGTGTATTCTGCAAATGCTTTCTTAACATGCACTCTGTCAACATACACACGGTTTATCTTGGCATTTTCATAATAACCTTCAACATCAGCAATCTTTCCCTCATTCCATGTGTCTATAATATCAGGCACATCAGATAAAGAATGGCACACAATTGAAGTCAGTCTTCGGATGTCATCGTTAATCTCAATAGTATCAGGTATATGAATCACCTTCATGCCTGCTGCATATCCTGCTTTAATGCCATTAATACTGTCCTCAATGACTACACATTCTGACGGTTCACATCCGATAAAGCCTGCTGCCCTTAAGAATATGTCCGGCTCAGGCTTTCCATGCTCAACCTCATCTCCATATACAACACCAGAAAGATAATCCCATGCTCCTATTCTGTGAAGACTCTTTTCAGCACTTGATTTCTGTGTTGAAGTTGCAACAGCACATTTGAGTCCATTATCCTTAATATAATCAAGCAGCATATGAAGCCCCGGCTTAACCGGAACTTCCTCTGTCTCCCTGATTTTGTAAACATGATCTGTGCGCATTGTCCGCATTTCCCAGTAATCCTGCTCTCCATGATAATAATCATCAAAAAAGCTCTGACTAAGCTTTGCCGGTGCACCTTTAAAACTGTCGATAAGCCATAATGGCATCTCTACATTTTTCTGGGAAGCTGCCCACAGCCAGCCAAGATTAGACTGATTTTCCGTATCAATCATAACTCCGTCCATATCAAAGATAATCCCTTTTATCATAACTGCCTCCATTCTACTCCCCAAAATATCAAACCGACATCCCTTGCATACACTTCCCAGATATACGTTCATTCACTTCTTAATCTTACTTCTCTTCCAGATACTTCTTAACATACTGTCCAGTATAAGACTTCTTAACCTTAACAATCTCCTCTGGTGTTCCCTTGGCAATAACAGTTCCGCCGCGGTCGCCACCCTCTGGTCCCATATCTATAATATAATCTGCTGTCTTAATAACATCAAGATTATGTTCAATAACAACTACAGTGTTGCCGCCCTCTGCAAGCCTGTGAAGGATATTGACAAGCTTGTGGACATCAGCAAAATGCAGTCCGGTTGTAGGCTCATCAAGAATATATATAGTCTTTCCTGTGCTTCTTCTTGAAAGCTCCGTTGCGAGCTTGATTCTCTGTGCCTCACCACCTGAAAGCTCAGTTGATGGCTGTCCAAGCTTGACGTAAGACAAGCCAACCTCGTTGAGAGTCTCAATCTTTCTTCTTATGCTTGGCACATTTTCAAAGAAATCAACTGCATCCTCAATAGTCATGTCAAGTACATCATATATGCTCTTATCCTTGTATTTAACTTCAAGAGTCTCTCTGTTGTAACGCTTACCATCACAGACTTCACAAGGAACATACACATCCGGCAGGAAATGCATTTCTATCTTGATAATACCGTCGCCGGAACATGCCTCACATCTTCCGCCTTTAACATTAAAGCTGAATCTGCCCTTCGTATATCCACGTTCCTTCGCGTCCTTAGTCGTTGCAAACAGGTCTCTTATCATATCAAATACACCTGTATAAGTTGCCGGATTAGACCTTGGTGTTCGTCCGATTGGTGACTGGTCAATATTAATGACCTTATCAAGCTGCTCTATTCCGTCAATTCCATCATGGTCGCCTGCAATACATCTTGCCCTGTTAAGCGACTTTGCAAGGTGCTTGTAAAGAATCTCATTAACAAGTGAACTCTTGCCTGAGCCTGACACACCTGTTACGCATGTGACAACTCCAAGCGGAATATCAACATCAATATTCTTAAGATTATTCTCCCTTGCGCCTCTTACCTTAATCCAGCCAGCAGGCTTTCTGCGTTCTGCCGGTACAGGTATCTTAATTCTTCCTGACAGATATGCGCCTGTAAGGGAGTCCTTGCACGCCATAATGTCCGCAGCAGTTCCTGTTGCGACAACTTCTCCACCATTTCTTCCTGCGCCCGGTCCGATATCCACAATATAATCGGCTGCAAACATAGTATCCTCATCATGTTCAACGACAATAACTGAGTTACCAAGATCTCGCAAATGTGTCAGAGTTCCAAGCAGCTTGTCATTATCCCTCTGGTGAAGTCCGATACTTGGCTCATCAAGAATATAAGCAACTCCTACAAGACCTGAACCAATCTGTGTTGCAAGCCTGATTCTCTGCGCTTCACCTCCTGACAGAGTTCCTGTAGCACGCGAAAGTGCCAGATAATCAAGTCCAACATCTACAAGGAACTTAATTCTCGCCTTGATTTCCTTAAGAATCTCTGCACCAATAAACAACTGTCTCTCTGAAAGCTTCATATTCTCAAGAAATTCCTGAAGCTTTATAATAGACATGTTAGTAATCTCATATATGTTCTTATCTGCAATAGTAACAGCGAGTGAAGACGGCTTAAGTCTCTGTCCGTGGCAGGCTGAACAAGGTCTGATTCTCATAAACTCCTCATACTGCTGCTTAGTATTATCAGAATATGTCTCTCTGTATCGTCTTTCCATATTCTTGATAAGACCTTCAAATGCGACATCATATACACCCTCTCCGCGCTGGCCTTTATATTTAACCTTTACAGAATGTCCCTTAGTACCATTGATAATAATATCCTTAATATCATCAGGATAATCCTTGAATGGTGTCTTTAATGAAAATCCATATTCCTCTGCAAGTGCATCAAGAACTGCCCTGCTGAAACTGCCCTCGTCCTTAGATGACTGCCAGCCCATTCCGACAATAGCGCCTTCATCAATGCTGAGACTTTCATCAGGAATAAGCAGCTCTGCATCAAACTTCATAGTATAACCAAGTCCGAAACAGTCCGGGCATGCACCAAATGGATTGTTGAACGAAAAGCTTCTTGGCTCAACCTCATCAATACTTATACCACAGTCTGGGCATGAAAAGCTCTGGCTGAAATTAAGTGTCTCTCCGTCAATAACATCTACAGTCATAAGGCCTTCAGCAAGCTTAAGAGCTGTCTCAATAGAATCGGTAAGTCGTTTCTGGATTCCGTCTCTTACAGAAAGTCTGTCTACAACAATCTCAATATTATGCTTCTTATTCTTATCAAGCTTAATGTCGTCTGTAAGCTCGTACATGCTTCCATCAGCAATAACACGCACAAATCCGCTCTTCTTTGCCTGCTCAAACAGCTTTACATGCTCACCCTTTCGTCCACGGACAACAGGTGCAAGAACCTGAATCTTAGTTCTTTCAGGAAGCGCCATAATAACATCAACCATCTGGTCAACTGTCTGTTTGTTGATTTCTCTTCCACATTTTGGACAATGTGGAATACCAATTCTTGCATAGAGAAGTCGGAAATAATCATATATCTCTGTAACAGTTCCTACTGTAGAACGTGGATTTCTGTTAGTTGACTTCTGGTCTATAGAAATAGCCGGTGAAAGTCCTTCAATACTGTCAACATCAGGCTTTTCCATCTGCCCCAGGAACTGTCTTGCATATGAAGACAGTGATTCCATATACCTTCTCTGACCTTCTGCATATATTGTATCAAATGCAAGGCTCGACTTTCCCGAACCTGAAAGTCCGGTAAGCACAACAAGCTTGTCTCTTGGAATATCAACATCTATTCCCTTAAGATTATGCTCTCTGGCACCCTTTATCCTTATGCAGTTCTTGTAACTGCCCCTTTCTATCTCTTTCTTTAACTTACTATCAGCCATGTTTCTTTCCTTCATAAATATATTTATTAATCTCAATCATCTTGTCACGAAGCTGTGCAGCCTCCTCAAAGTTAAGCTCTGCTGCTGCCTTACGCATGTTCTTCTCAACCTGCGTCTTAACCTTCTCAAGCTCTTTGATGCTCATAGATTCATAATCAACCTTAAGCTTTCCGGAAGCATCACCCGGTTCCGCTGCCTTGCTTATACTTATCAGATCTCTTACTGCCTTCTTGATTGTCTGTGGAGTAATTCCATGCTCATCATTATACTCCTGCTGAATCTTTCTTCTTCGTTCTGTCTCTGAAATAGCCTTTTCCATAGATTCAGTAATCTTGTCTGCATACATGATAACATGTCCCTCTGCATTTCTTGCAGCTCGACCAATCGTCTGTATAAGCGATGTCTCTGTTCTTAAGAAGCCTTCCTTATCAGCATCAAGTATTGCAACAAGGCTGATTTCAGGAATATCCAGACCTTCTCGCAACAGGTTGATTCCAACAAGAACATCAAATCCATCAAGACGCATATCTCTTATAATCTTCTGACGCTCAAGCGTATCAATATCTGCATGAAGATACTTAACCCTGATTCCTGCCTCTTTAAGATAATCAGTAAGGTCCTCCGCCATTCTCTTGGTAAGTGTAGTAACAAGCACCTTGTTCTTCTTGGCAGTTTCCTTATTAATCTCTGATATAAGGTCATCAATCTGTCCTTCAATCGGCTTAACAGTTATCTCCGGGTCAAGAAGTCCGGTAGGTCTGATAACCTGCTCTGTTCTCATAAGTTCATGCTCTGCCTCGTATGTGCTTGGTGTTGCTGATACGAAAAGCATCTGTGAAATCTTGCTCTCAAACTCACTGAAATTAAGCGGTCTGTTGTCCTTCGCAGATGGCAGTCTGAAGCCATAATCTACAAGCGTAGTCTTTCTTGACTGGTCACCGGCATACATGCCTCGAATCTGCGGAATTGTGATATGCGACTCATCCACAATAATAAGAAAATCATCTGGAAAATAATCCATCAGCGTATACGGAGGACACCCTGCCGGAAGTCCTGCCAGATGTCTTGAATAATTCTCTATTCCTGAACAAAAGCCTGTCTCCTGCATCATCTCTATATCAAAATTCGTTCTCTCTTCAATTCTCTGTGCCTCTAGAAGCTTATCCTCACTCTTGAAATACTTCACTCTCTCGGCAAGCTCTGCCTTAATATTCTCAATAGCATCGTCCATCTTCTCCTTCTCAACAACATAATGTGAGTTAGGGAATATCGCAATATGTTCAAGAATGCCTTTAACCTCGCCTGTAAGGGAATCTATCTCACTTATTCTGTCCACTTCATCACCAAAGAATTCAACTCTTATGGCGTCACCTGATGACGAAGAAGGATACACTTCAACAACATCGCCTCTTACCCTGAAGGTTCCTCGCTTAAAATCCTGGTCATTCCTTACATACTGGATATCAATAAGCTTTCTTATGCAATCATCCCTGTCCTTCTCCATTCCCGGACGAAGCGAAATAACCATGTTCTTATAATCAACCGGCGCACCTAATCCATATATACATGAAACCGAAGCAACGATAATAACATCATTTCTTTCAGAAAGTGCCGCTGTTGCCGAATGTCTTAATTTATCAATTTCATCATTAATAGATGAATCCTTCGCAATATAAGTGTCACTCTGAGGTACATAGGCCTCAGGCTGGTAATAATCATAATATGAGACAAAGTACTCAACCGCATTCTCTGGAAAGAACTCCTTCATCTCCCCATACAACTGTGCCGCCAGTGTCTTATTATGGCTTATAATAAGTGTAGGTTTCTGAACATTCTGTATAATGTTCGCCATTGTAAATGTTTTACCAGAACCGGTTACACCAACAAGAGTCTCAAATTGATTGCCTTCCTCAAAGCCCTTTGTAAGTGCTTCAATAGCCTGTGGCTGGTCGCCCATCGGCTTAAAATCCGAATGTAATACAAATCTGTCCATAAAGCCCTCCCTATTAAATGCATTTCCCTCATTATACAATATAATAATCAAAAAGTACAGAACAAACATTCGATTTGTCCTGTACTTTATTCCATACCTCTATATTCGTTATTCTGCCGCGCTGACACTCATTTTGCCATTGAGATACTCTACTGCTGCCTTCAACTGCACATCTTCAGTCGCATCATCCGGAAGCTCCACAATTCTGTCAGGTGTCACTCCCTTGCCGTGAATATCCTGTCCCTTAGGAGTAAAATATTTGGCAATTGTATACTTAACCGCACTTCCATCAGTAAGCGGACGGATTGTCTGCACAATGCCCTTACCAAATGTCTGTGTTCCGATTATCTGTGCCTTATCATAATCCTGCATTGCACCGGCAAATATCTCAGATGCACTTGCACTATTGCCATTTACCAAAACTGCCATCGGAATATTAAGCTCATGATTATCAGAACCTGAATATTCCTGTCTCTTACCAGACTTAGTCTCTGTATACACGATAAGTCCGTTCGGAAGAATATAATCAAGCATATCTACTACAGTCTTAAGAACTCCGCCAGGATTATTTCTTATATCAATTACAAGTCCTGTAATTCCCTGCTTCTGAAGGTCATCAACAGCCGATTTAAACTGCTCTGTTGTAACATCATCAAACTGTGAAATGTAGATATATCCAATATTATTCTCAAGCACCTCTGATGATACAGTCTTAATATCAATCTTGTCTCTTGTAACTGTGAAACTCAGCTTCTCGCCATTTCTCATAACAGTAAGGTTAACATCTGTACCCTTCTCGCCCTTAATAAGGGCAACTGCTACAGAAAGGTCCATTCCTGTAATATCCTCACCATTAACCTCTGTTACCTTATCTCCATTTCTGATACCAGCCTTATATGCTGGTGCATCCTCATATGCCTCAGATATAAGTATTGAACCATCATCAGCCTTCTGGCATACCGCACCAATTCCATAGAAAGAACCTGATGTTGACTCCATCATTGACTTATATTCTTCAGGCGTATAATAAACAGTATATTTATCACCATATGCAGCAAGATATGCCTTAAAAATGTTGTCTGCAGCCTTTTCATCATCTACATCATCAAAGTAGAATCCATCTCCAAGCAGCGAATCCAAAGCATTCAGCTTACCTTCAACCTTAGTTCCGATTCCTTCATTATCACTTGTTCCAACATCCTGAACATATATACGTCCGTCCATTCCAATATGGATATTACCACTTCTTATAAGTCCAATGAATACGCATGACAACGCCAGTATCACAACCAGCAGTGTTGCCACAACACCAATAATAACGCCTTTGCCTAAAGCATGTTTTCTCTTTCGTTCCTGTGCGGCCCCTTCCGAAGAAAAAGGTCTGTTATTATCATATTCCATTGAGTCCTCCTGTTAAGTTGAATTATTTATTTAAAATATGGCATAGGATTAACATATGAACCATTGAGCATTACATCAAAATGCAGATGTGCGCCAAATGAATTACCCGTATTACCCATAACACCAAGCTTCTGTCCTTTCGTCACCTGGGCTCCTACTGATACATTTAAACTATCAAGATGCAGGTATCTCGTATATAGTCCATTACCATGATAAATCATCACATAATTACCCGCTGTTGAGTAATATTCACTCTGTCTGTGTGCAATAACAACTTTACCGTCATAAGCTGCATATACAGGATCACCTGAAACTCCTGCCCTGACCGCTCCAATATCCACACCTTTATGCGGTGAAGTTCTGTCAGATGTATCTCCATATGGAGAAGTTATTCTTGTACTTGTTGTTGGCCATTTGAAAGTTCCGCCATCATATCTGTTAGACGGAGTAACTCCGCTTGCTTCCTCTGCCTTAATCTTGGCTGTTATAGAAGCAATCTCTGCATCGAGCTTTTTCTCGTCAGCTTCGAGCTGTTTCTTATAAGCCACCTGATCAGCCGTATTCTTACTCAAAGCATTAAGCTGGGCAGTCTTCTCATTCTGGACAACCTCAAGTGCATCAACCTGTGCCTGAAGTGCCTCCTGACTGGCAGTCAGAGTCTCTTTATCTTCTTCAAGCTTTACTTTAGAAGATGATATAAGATTAATCGTTGACTGATATTCTTCGAGCATCTGTCTGTCATACTCTGATATCTTATTAATATACTCAAATTTATTAAGCATATCCGCCATACTCTGTGATGATAAAAGTACTTCAACATATGTATAATCATTATGCTCATACATAAACTGGATTCGCAGCTTCATAGCCTCATACTGGCTTTCCTTATCAGCCTCAGCCTGCTCAAGCTTTGCCTGCGTCTCCTCAATCTCAGCTTCAAGCTCTGCAATCTGGGTATTAATGTCATCTAATGACGCTGACAATTCTCCCATCTGGGCATCAAGACCCTGAATAAGAGATGTAAGATCTGAACTCTGTGCCTTAAGCTGAGCAATCTTGTCTTCTGTTTCTTTCTTTTTATTCTGTATATCATTCTGCTGGTTCTGGGCATTCTTCAGATCCGATTTATTATCTCCAAATGTAACCTGTGCAAAACAATACGGTATAAGCAGCATTACAATCATGAGTGCCGCTGTTATTTTCTTTATTAAATTGTTCCGAAACAGTGCTTTCTCCATACAGCCACTCCTTTACCATAATTAAAATGTTTTCTAAAAACAAACAGGGACTTCTGCATCCGTTTGCAAAAGCCCCCAAATACTATCCGAAACTATACATCGGCATGCTTTCTTACAGCGAAGAAACTTCCTATAAGACCAATACCAATTCCAAGAATAACAGCTACCGGAATAAGTACCTCAAATACTTCTGATGCTGGCATAAATGCTAATATATTCTGTAAAACAGAGAATTTTCCAAGAACAAAATTAACAACTCCACCATAAATATACCTCAATATTGCTACCGGAATAATAGCACCTATAAGTCCTATAACGATACCTTCTACGAAGAATGGTGCATTAACAAATGCATCCGTAGCTCCTATATATTTCATGATTGATATCTCATCTTTTCGTACTGTAATACCAATGACAATTGTATTAGTAATAAGGAATATAGATACCGCAAGAAGAACAACAATTACTGCAACTGCAACATAACTTACAAGTCTTGCTGCACTGGCAAGTCCGCTTGCTGTAACCTCTGAACGGTTAACCTGTCTTATTCCATCCTTATTCTCAAGGTACTTAACCAGTGTACCCTGATTACTTGCATCCTTAAGATATACTTCATAAGAAGCTGAATTTGCTAAAGGGTTATCATCCTGAAATCCATATGCAAGCTCTGGATAATCCTTGAAATAATCCCCCTTAAAATTTTCCCATGCCTGTTCTGCAGATACATACTCAACTCTTGATACTTCTTCTCTTTTGCTGATTTCATCTCCAAGCTTCTTAATATCTGTCTCACTAAGACCTTCATCAAAGAAAACTGTTACACACACTTCTGTCTCAGCCTTCTTAATCATATACTGAAAATTAACTACTATAGAATAGAATACTCCAAAAAGGAATATACATGCTGTAATTGTTGCTATTGATGCCAGTGAGAACATCTTATTACGATGGATATTCTTGAATCCATCTTTAATATGATATGCTAATGACCTAATCTTCATAGAAATAACCACCTTTTTCCTGATCGCTGATAATCTTTCCTTCACTCATAGTAATAGTTCTCTTCTTCATCTGCTGAACTATCTCCATATTATGGGTAACTACAAGTACTGTTGTTCCCTGCTTATTAACCTGATTAAGAATCTTCATGATTTCATTAGAATTAGCAGGATCAAGGTTACCTGTTGGCTCGTCGCACAACAATATAGCCGGCTTGTTAACCAGCGCTCTTGCAATTGCAATTCTCTGCTGCTCACCACCTGATAACTCATTAGGAAAAGCCTTGTATTTGTCAAGAAGTCCTACCATGGAAAGCATCGCAAGTACTCTTGACTTAATCTTTCTGTTAGGAGCTTCTACTACCTTCTGTGCAAATGCAATATTCTCATATACATTTCTGTCTGGTAACAGACGGAAATCCTGGAATACTACACCAATATCTCTTCTAAGATACGGAAGCTTCTTTCTTGTTATCTTATTGAGATATTTCTTATTAACATATATCTTACCTGATGTAGGATCTAATTCCTTAAGTAATAATTTGATAAGAGTCGACTTACCTGAACCACTCTTACCTACTATAAATACGAATTCACCTTTCTGGATGTGAAGATTAATTCCATTAAGCGCAGCAACGCCAGTGGAATATGTCTTCGTAACATCTTCCATGATTATCATGTATCATTTCCTCCAAAAATCACTAAAATGTATCTTTACTTTCCATATACTTCATGTACTTAACTACCATAAGAGCAATCTTAAATGTTATTGCATCATCAAACACTCTGAGGTCAAGCCCGGTTATCTTCTGTATTTTATCAAGTCTGTAAACAAGTGTATTTCTATGGATGTAAAGCTGTCTTGATGTTTCTGAAACATTAAGGCTGTTCTCAAAGAACTTGTTAATTGTTGACAAAGTCTCATCATCAAAATCATCAGGAGCCTTTCCTTCAAATATCTCCTTAATGAACATCTGACATAATGGTATAGGAAGCTGATATATAAGACGGCCTATTCCTAATCTGTTGTAAGCAACAACATTCTTATTGCTGTAGAAAATCTTTCCCACATCAAGTGCCATCTTAGCTTCCTTGTAAGATCTTGAAACCTCTCTTATATCATTAACAATTGTACCATAAGCAACATGTGCCGCACTCATCGCCTCAGTGCTTAACATATCAATTATAACATCAGCTGTCTTGTCAAGTTCATCATATGACTCATTGCCTTTAACTTCCTTAACAAGAATTATACTCTTCTCGTCAACTGCTGTAATGAAATCTCTTGTCTTATTAGCAAAAAGTGTTCTTACTGTCTCTAAAGCATTAGTATCCTTCTCGTGCTTAGTCTCAATAATATATACGACTCTCTTAACATCAGTTTCAATATGAAGCTTCTCTGCTCTTGTATACATATCAACGCGAAGAAGATTATCAAGAAGAAGATTCTTAATAAAGTTATCTTTATCGAATCTCTCCTTATATGCTACAAGCAGATTCTGTATCTGGAATGCAGCAAGCTTTCCAACCATATATACATCATCACTTGTTCCTCTTGCCATGATTATATATTCAAGGTTGCCTTCGTCTTCAACCTTAAAAAACTGAAAACCATTAACTGCCTGACTCTCTGCTGGCGAATCAATAAAACTAATCGCATCCGCAAGGCATTCTGAAACATTATCAAAAGTCTTGGCTGCAACATTCTTATCTGCATCCACAATGCACAAATCCACTCGTGAAATAGCCTTAAGTCCCTCTACAGTTGTCTGTAAAATTCTATTAGATATCATTGTTATCCCTTTCTGTCTACCACTTACCTTTTATTCGTACATATTCTATCTTATTGTAAAGCAAAACGGCAAAAAAAAAAAGGGGAAATGCAAATTTATTGCATTTCCCTTTCATAATTAAGATTCATTTAATAATTAGTGTGTGATAACGATTTCTGTTTCCTTATCAAATACATGAAGTCTTTCAACATCCATAGCAAATGTTACTTCATCACCTGGTCTTGCTGTTGTACGAGGATTAACCTTTGCTGTACATGTTACATCACCAATTTCATAGTGAAGGTTAACTTCTGCACCAAGTAATTCGTATACCTTAACTGTAGCTGTGAACTTAGAATCAGCATTCTTAGCGATGAATTCTGCATCATCCTTAACATCTTCTGGACGGATACCAACTACAACTGTCTTACCAACATAGTTGCCATCGATAAGCTTCTTGCTCTTCTCAGCTGGAAGTGTAATTGTAACTGTATCAGAAAGTACAAGGTCAACCTGTGAACCATTAGCCTTAACTTCTGCATCGATAAGGTTCATCTGAGGTGATCCGATGAATCCAGCAACGAAGATGTTGTTAGGTGTATTGTAAAGGTTCTGAGGTGTATCTACCTGCTGAATGATACCATCCTTAAGAACTACGATTCTTGTACCAAGTGTCATAGCCTCTGTCTGGTCATGTGTTACATAGATGATAGTTGTCTGTAATCTCTGGTGAAGCTTAGAAATCTCAACACGCATCTGTACTCTTAACTTAGCATCAAGGTTTGAAAGAGGCTCATCCATAAGGAATACCTTAGGGCTACGAACGATAGCACGTCCCATAGCAACTCTCTGTCTCTGACCACCTGAAAGAGCCTTTGGCTTACGATCAAGAAGGTGCTCGATATCAAGAATCTTAGCAGCTTCATGTACAGCCTTGTCGATCTCTGCCTTAGGAACTTTTCTTAACTTAAGACCGAATGCCATGTTGTCATATACTGACATATGTGGATAAAGAGCATAGTTCTGGAATACCATAGCGATATCTCTGTCCTTAGGCTCTACATCATTAACCATCTTATCACCGATCCATAACTCACCTGAGCTGATTTCCTCAAGACCTGCGATCATACGAAGTGTAGTAGACTTACCACATCCTGAAGGTCCTACGAAGATGATGAACTCCTGATCAGCAATTTCAAGATTAAAATCCTTAACAGCTACGAAACCGTTAGGATATACTTTACAAACATTCTTAAGCGATAAACTTGCCATTATTAAATATCCTCCTAATATAAATGCGCCTTTGCGCTTTTGATGTGATTATAATACACTAAACAGGACTTTTTTACCACATTACATTTTTACAAATCTTTTCCTCGTTTTTTTTGCAAATTTACCATAGCCAGTCCTCTTATGTATAAATTGTACAAATTTACCGCCTGTTTATCTGCAAACATCACTAATGCTGTTTATGTTTTTAATTGTATGTTGAAATAAAAACCTTTTAAATATATAATAAGAAAGAACAAAACGGTATTTACTTTATTATAATATTATTCATGCACATCTGTTATATACGTACACGATTGGAGGAATGATTATGACTATAGCTGGTTTATCTACTAACATAAGTACATCTGGCATAACTAATGATATCCAGATTGCAATGCTAAAGAAGAATCTTGATACAGTTAAAACGGCTGGTGCTGATATCGCTAAGATGATGGAAGCATCCGTTACACCAGAACTTTGTCAGAATATTGACATAAGAATCTGATTCAGTTTTCCCTATGCATGTCTTTAGAAATACAAAGCCCATGTACACAGTTTTCTATGTACATGGGCTTTATATTTTTCTAAAGAGTTCCTGAAAATTCAAGCATTATCATATACATTACGCACACAACAATGCCAACAATAACCGGAGCTGTAAAATAATTCTTTATATGTGATAATTTAACATTCTGAATCTTCATTTTTTCAAGATTTCCATGACGTTTTGCCATTGTTCTTATACATAATACAGCAAGCATCATAAATACTGCTGCTATAACAGCAATCATCGCAATCTGCACAACCGTAATTGCTGTGCTCTGACCTGCCACGCTCTCTGCATTTTCAAATGTTTCAGATACACTGCCATCCTGCGCATACATTCCCGCCATCTTAAGAATCTGTACAATTCCTATTGAATATGTATTTACCGCAAAATGTGCAATAACTGACGACCACAAAGAACCTGTAGCCTCAACCATATATGCAAACACAATTCCCATAACAAATGCATACAACGCCTGATTAATATTGAGATGAAAGCAACCAAATAATAATCCGCTCATTAGTGCAGCACCTGTCATTCCGGCTTTCCTGTAAGAGCCAAAGAATATCCCACGGAATATAAGCTCTTCTACAAGCGGCGGAATAACTGCCAGCAATATAACCTGCATCGCAAATGGATATGTAAGCAGTGTTGTTGTTCCCTCCTCAAGATAATTAGTTGAAAACAACATGCTAAGATTACTTATTAATAATACTGCCGGAATAAGGCAGTATCCTGCAACAAGTGAAAGAATTACATCAACTATGCCTATTCTTTTGTAGGGAATCTCTCTAATAGGATCAATCTTCTGAACAATCATATATATAATTGCAATAAGAAGAATTATCCCTTCTGACATAACATACTGAATCCAGTCAGGCACAGCTATACCTGAATTCTGTGCATAAGCCATAATCGATGCACACACAACAGATAATCCGATATAACCTATTACAAATATAATAAAGAAGCCATTAACTTTTCTTACTTCCATGCAATTGCTTCCACTTCAAGAAGAACATCCTTAGGAAGTCTTGCAACTTCTACGCATGAACGTGCTGGAAATGGCTCCTTAAAATATTTCTTGTAGATTTCATTAATCTTACCGAAATCATTCATTTCTTTAATAAATACTGTTGTCTTAACAATGTTCTCTACCTTAGAGCCTGAAGCCTCAACAAGATTGCAGAGATTCTGAAATGCCTGCTCAGCCTGAGCCTCAACTCCGCCTTCTGCTATCTCGCCTGTAGCTGGTATTACAGGGATAACTCCTGATGTATATACCATATTGTTAATCTCGATAGCCTGTGAATATGGTCCGATTGCACTTGGTGCCTTGTCTGTACTGATTACTTTCTGCATAATAATCTCCTTATTTCAACATATTTTACGTTACAAACGCATTAAATATATTGTACCGCAATCATCATATTCATTCAAGAAGCTATTTCTTAAGAACTATTGAATTCTGTGTTATCTCAATTTTGCCTTCTTTAAGCAGTCTTCCTACAGCTCTCTTGAAAGCATTTTTACTCATATTAAAATGTTTCTTGATAATCTCTGGGTCTGCTTTATCAGTAAATCCCAGACTTCCACCCTTCTTTACTATAGCGTCATATATCTGTACTGAATCCTCGTCCATCTGGATATAAGCCTTCTGCTTAAGGCTTATAACAAGTTTCCCATCTTCTCTTACTCTTGAAACACGTCCGTGAATAACCTCACCGACACTAAGTGGTTCAAACACTTCTGACATAGGAATAAATGCATCATACTTATCTTCAACAGCAACATACGCTCTGTAATCTGGAGTTATTCCTATTATAGTACCTGTAACCGCACTGTCTTTTACAAGTGTCTCTGACTTTTCAAGATACTTGTTAATTCTCATAGTAGCTGCAAGTCTGCCGCTCTTATCTATATAGAGAGCGACAAGATACTCTGAACCTTCTGATACATGTGTTGTCTGTTCCTTGTATGGCATGAGCAGGTCTTTTTCAAGTCCCCAGTCAAGAAATGCGCCAATACCTGTAACCTGTGATACTTTAAGTCTCTTAAGTTCTCCAAGCTGAATCTTTGGCTTATTAGTAGTTGCAATAAGTCTGTCACTTGAATCCCTGTAAACAAATACTGTGAGAGCATCTCCCACTTCAACATCATCTGGAACCTGTTTTTTAGGAAGAAGGACTTTATCTTCTTCTGTTCCAAGATATACTCCGAAATCTGTTACCTTTACAATGTTAAGACACTGTGTTTTTCCTAACTCTATCATAACAACACCTATGCTGGCAGCTTCACCAGCCCTTTCATAATATTTCAGTGCAAGTATGTATGTTGCCTTTCTACGTCTATTCTCATCGCTACTCGCACAAAAAAACCTCTCGTATGACTACGAGAGGTTTCTAGCTGGGCTTGAGGGATTCGAACCCCCGAAGTGCTGGAATCAGAATCCAGTGCCTTACCACTTGGCGAAAGCCCAATGTCGTGACGACATGCTGTATTATACATGAATGTTTTCAGGAATGCAAGCACTTTTTTAAAAAATTTTCAAAAGTGTTATAATCCCTGTCTACTCCGTCATCTTAAGGGTTACTGTACCATCTGCATCAGTACCAAGATTAGGCATCTTCTGCATCTTTTGTGCAGTTCCTATAAAGAACTTGTATTGGTCAAGTACCTGATCCTTCTCCATATCAGATACAGCTTTCTTAATGTCAACATCTTCCATACTGCTTGTTGCAGCAACAAGATTGAATCTGTTTCTGTTCTCAAAATCAAATGCAAATTCTTTAGGATCAGAATGTACAGGTGCTTTGTTAATTTCCTTGTCAGTCTGATTGTGACTGCCAGCCTCCTGTGAGCCAGCTCCTGTCTGTTCTATCTGAACATCTTCTGTATTCTGCAGATTATCATTATGTTTACTGCCTATTGTATAGTTATCATAAAATGAATGAATATTAATTCTTCCTACTCCCATAGCTGACTCCTTTCTGCATAGATTACATCCTTGTTTTATATTTATCGGCATGTTTATCTGATAATTTACTATCTTATTCAACAAATTTCTACATAAATTTACATTTATTTATAAACACTGCTATAAATTTTTTATAAACACCTGCTTTTTACGTTGACCTTACCGCAAGATTAACTTAATATAAAGATACATTTTTATAAGGAGTACATTAATAATATGAACAAAAAGAATTCATTATTCGTAATTACAGGAATCTTCCTTATCTGCACAAGATTCTGGGTTTCCTTTGGCACTGTAAACATTGATATAAGCAATGATATCGTCGGATACATCCTTATATTCCTCGGTATCAATAATATGAAAGAACTTAATTCCCGCTTTAAGAAAGGAATGTTTCTTTCTCTTGCCGGACTTGCCGGTGCAATACTCTCACAATATCTTATTGCAAGAGACTGGCCTGTGCCAGAGACTATGTATTCTATAGCAATAGGTATCAGTGTCGTATTTGCTATATATTTTACCTATTATTATACAGAAGCCCTTGTCATGGAAGCAAGGATACAGGAAAAAACTGCTGTTACAAGAAATTATCAGATAACATGGCTTCTTATGTCTGCCGGAATATTTGTGCACTACTTTGCATTCAAATCAACTATAACAATGTGGTCTATTCTTGTTGAGGCCCTGATTGCTGTAATCACAATCTATTATTGTTTTTTAGTTTTTTCAACTAGCAAGCAGCTTTATGAAGACTGATAGCTTTACATTTTTTAACAAATATAAAGCTGATATTTACATTATTCGTTTGTACCGTAAGGTGGTTGACTTTTGCCAGACGCAGTGTTTTAATGATGTCGTCAGCACGAAAGGATATTAATTATGAAAAAGTTAGAGATTATTATCAGACCTGAAAGACTTGATGATCTTAAGACCATCCTTAATAGCAATGGTGCGCATGGACTTATGATTTCTAATATAATGGGATATGGAAGCCAGCGTGGACATAAGCAGGTTTACAATGGTGTTGATTTCGGTGGTAATCTTCTTCCAAAGGTTAAGGTCGAATCAATTGTATCAGATGAGACTTATGAGACAATTATTGATCAGATAATTGAGCAGATTAATACCGGAGAATATGGTGATGGCAAGATATTTGTTTATGACGTATATGATGCTATCAGAATCCGTACAGGAGAGCGCGGGACAGACGCTTTATAATTTCATATTAATTATTGGTTATCAACGGGGATAACAGTCAGAATTACTATCTGACCGTTATCTCTTTTTTTGTACATAACTTTCGCTATCTGTATCCCATAACCGTACAGATATATAAAATGGGGTCACAGGAAACTACCCAGCCTGTGACCCCGCCCCTTTTTTAGGATTTATTCTTCTTTATTATCTGTTGTATCTTCGATTAAATCTTCTGATTCCTCATTCTCAATAACCTCTGGTTCATCTTTCTTAACCATGTCTTTTTCCAGCTTCTTGAATATACTTGAGAAAATATATGAATCAACATACAGTATCAATGGTATTGTTACTATAAATGCAGTGAAATATATGCATGAGAAATATATCAGTCCAACAGTTGCTATAAGCATAATTATTGTCTGTGGAAGATGATGCATACATATAATAAGTGAATTCTTAAGTGTACCTATAAGCTTATTGTCATATCTTGAAAGCATTGCAAATGAGTAAAGCATTATTCCAACCCATATTGCCATGACTCCTATTACAACAAATATAAACAAAGTTCCTATCTGTGAGCCCTGAACAAGTCCCCACTGTACGCTTGCTCTTAAATCAATAAAAAGAAGAAAGCCGATAACTCCATGTACAATCTCTAACAAAAGTCCCTGTACAAAATTCATCTTGAACGACTTCCAGAAATCTTTGTATACATAACTTTCCTCGTCTCGTACTAATTTTATTCCTGAATAAAATGCTGCTGTAAGCGATGCTCCTATTGTTACAACCGGCAGACAAAATACAACTGTAATAACTGCCAGTATTATAAAGTCACCTGCCTTGGTGAGTCCTCTAAAAAGTTTTCCATCTAATCCAAATCCATTCATAATTATATACCCCTTTGCTTAAACACTATGATTATACAAGACCTGCCATAAAAATCAAAGAATTTTTCGTATATATTTCTTAAATGTTTATAAAAGCTGTTTTTTTGCCACAGCTTTTGTGATAAACTGTTAAACAATAACGATTATTAAGGAGTGTTTATGGCTAAAGGAAACAACATTCACGACGAAATTAAAGAACAGCGTAAAAAGCTTAAAGATTTGTCTTTTTCAGATAAAATCAAATACATATGGAGCTATTACTGGATTCCGATAGTTGGAGTTATCCTTGCAGTTATATTCGCAGTTTCTCTTATTTCGTCCATAGTTAAGAATAATTATGATACAGTATGTTTTGTTGCTGTACTTGATGGCAAGATGACAGGTTATGAAAATGATACTGATATTCTCACAACCGGGCTTACAGACTATCTTGGAATTGACGGCAAGAAAGAACAGGTTGATTTCTCATATACATTTTCACTGAAAGAAGTTGCAATGGATGAAGAAGCTTTTGTTTCTGCCAACAAGCTGTATACATATGCTTCAACCGGCTCTCTGGACGGATATCTTTCTGAACGTGAGTATATTGATTACTTCTGTACTGACAAGGATATATTCTTCTGTGATTTACGTGACATATTCTCTGATGATGAATTAGAGCAGTTAGATGATTATATTGTGTATTTCACTAACACTGCCGGAGAGACATATCCTATTGCTGTAGATATCTCAGAAGCTCCTGTAATTAAAGACAGCGACCTGAATATGAAAGACCCTTGCTACGGTGTTGTGTCATCATCAAAGTATCAGACCAATGCTGCTGATTTTATAAGATATGTATTTAATATGAAGTCATCCTGATATAATTACAGCTTTTTTCTATATATATTCATCCCGTCTGTATCGCCTGCATACAATGTGAAACCCAGTTTCAATGCAAGCTGTATGGACGGGTTATTTGTTTTCTCTGTGCATATATACAATTCTTCTAAGCCGAATCTGTCCTTAGCAATATCCACTATATGGTTCATAACTTCCCATGCCACATGCTTTCCCTGCCAGCTTTTTTTCACAAGATACCCAAGCTCCTGACAATTCTGTCCGTCTATACTGCGGTTTTCAATGCCTGCTCTTGCCACAAGTTCACCTGTTTTCTTATCAAACACAAGCCACAGACCGTACCCGAAGAAGCCATACATATTCTCAATGTATTTTATTGTAAATGCTTTTTCATCCTCATATTCATATAATGGTTCAACATACGGGCAGTCTGAAAGTGTCTGATATAATTCGTATAAATGTGGTAAATCCCCCACTGTCATCTCCCGTATAATAAACCTCTCCGTTCTGGCAATTACAAGCGGCTCATTGTATTTTCTGGCACATACAAGTTTTAACAGGTCGTCATCAATATCTTCCTCATCATATACAACATATGAAGCTTTTCCAAGGTATGCTTCTCCAAGCCCTATATCAGGAATCTCCAGTGTTCCATCAGGTTTTAACGCATCTTTATCATTAATTATTATTTTTCTGCCTTTGCGCATATCAATACATTTTCTCATATATGCCTCTTCATAATTGTTTCTAAAGTTTTAATTTGACTTTTTATACTGTAGTATTTAGAATTAATTACATCACATTTTGCTCATGCAGACAAGCGGGCAATTTAATGAATTTCAGGAGGAATAATATGGCTAATCCAATAGTTACATTCACAATGGAAAACGGCGATGTGATGAAAGCTGAGCTTTATCCGGAAATCGCACCTACATCAGTTAATAATTTCGTTAATCTTGTTCAGAAGGGATTCTATGACGGACTAATATTTCACAGAGTAATCGCAGGTTTTATGATTCAGGGTGGTGACCCTGAAGGAACAGGTATGGGTGGTCCTGGCTACTCTATCAAGGGCGAATTCGCATCTAACGGATTTAAGAACAACTTAAAGCATACAAGAGGTGTTCTTTCAATGGCTCGTTCTATGAGACCTGATTCTGCAGGCTCACAGTTCTTTATAATGCACCAGAACGCTCCACATCTTGACGGAGATTACGCTGCTTTTGGTAAGCTTATCGAGGGTGAAGATGTTCTTGACAAGATTGCAGGCGTAGACACAGATTACAGCGACAGACCTAGAAAACCACAGGTTATGAAGACTGTTACTGTTGAGACATTTGGAGAGGAATATCCAGAACCAGAGAAGTTATAATTAAAGTTCATCCATTGACATCAAAAAGGCGGATACAGTTAATTGCTGTACCCGCCTTTATATTTTTAGAAATGTCCGCCGGAGCCACTGTTTCCACCGCCTCCGCCGCTGCTTCCGCTGCTATTGTTGTGCTCAATATGTCTTGTAACAACTGTTGTATTAATGAACACGTCTCTTCTGTCATTAACCTTAAAGTTATGGTCTTTCGTATATTCTGTGCTGCTTACAGTCATTCTTGCCTTGGCATTATGCATCATTGTAAGAACAGCAGCAACTGCAACACCTGATGCAATAAGAAGCTTAATCCACATTTTGTATGTAAGTTTCTTGACTATACTTGTAGTCATGCACATATTCATGTTCTTGATATACTTAGAAAATGCTTTGTAATAATCCTTATCCGAAAGCTTTTCCTCACATGCTTCTCTTATGTCATCAATTGTCCCCTGTGAAATATCAGTTCCCGCCTTGCCCTGTGTATACATTCTATCAGCTCTTGACTGCATATCAACACCATATATTACGGCATTCTGCGAATATCCGTTATCATCAAGGAATTTCTTAAGATAACTGTCCATCGTACTGCCATCATGTCCTATATTAGTTGTGATAATAACTATATCACACTCTGAATCCTCAGATGCTTTCTTACACTGGCTCTTTAGTTTACTAACCTCATCAGAAGTAAGAATTCCCGCATTGTCATATACATATTCCTTTGATGAATCTGCATACACATCAGCCTTAATACTTAACAGCACTCCCACACACATAAAACATGCCATAATTATGCTCATGAAAGCCTTTATCTTCTTATTAATCTTCATCATATGAACAAAAGCCCTCCAAACATAGTAATGATAAGTGTAACAATGAATATTCCAGCTCCGAAGCCAAATGCTTTCTTTCCGCTTATCGGTCTGTCAGCAACTATCTTTCCTGTCTGTCCGTTAAGCATGAACTGGAAATTCTTCCTGTTAAACCTGTAATTAAGTACCCATATCGGAAATAATGCATACTGGCTTCCTGTTGGACGCATTGTTATGTCATTGTGAATTATATTAACAGATGAATATCCGGTAATTGTTGACATTGCAATGTCTGTTATATATTTGTCAGCTCTTCTTGTAGCTCTCTCCTGTATCTGGTCTGCCGTATAATTATATCTTTCTGAAAGATATCCTGACAGATATGGCATTGAAAATGCAGTTAATTCGTTATAGTTAAATGGCTCCAGCTTATCCATCGCATCATCAGGCATTTTCTCAGATGCATCAGCCGGAATCTTCTCAAACTTTGCAGATATATTTCTGAACACCTGAAAATGATCTGTGTATATATACTCTGTATCACCTTTTCTTGTTGTCCTGACCCTTTCTGCATTAGCATGCATATCTGTCTGTGCCGAATAATCATACAGCCAGTAAGGTACATACAGTCCGCTTATTTTCTCAATTGTTGAATTTCTTGATAAAGCAGATGGTGTGAGTGGTCCTTTCTTACACCAGTTTTTGTAAATCTCTACTGCTTTATCCTTGTTAATCTTAAATGGTATAATTGTTGATGGCTTGAATTCACCTTTAAGTCTGTCCTCCACAAGTGTCGGATTACCACAGAATGAACAAAATGTTGCCGATGTATACTCATCTGCTACAAGCTCTGCACCACATGTATTACAATGGTACATCTTCATCTCTTTGTCATATTCTCCCTGTGTACTGTTCTGTGAATATTTCTCTTCATATTCACGCACATCAATCTGCATTCCACATGACGGACAGCCTAATTTCTGTGTTGTACTGTCAAACTCCATAGCAGCACCACACCCAGGGCATTTGTAAATTGTTGGCATATTCCCCTCCTTAATCCACAGTCGTTCATAATTTATTCATATCTAATTCAATAAGATTTAACACTATGCACATTGTTTCTTCACTTTTGTTCAATATAATTCAATCATAAGAACAAGACATTTTCTACTATATGTTTTTCATAAATCGAGTTGTTAATAAACAGCTCTCCTCCCTCTTTCACCGTCTGCTACTCCGGCAGACGGTGTTTTTTATCCTGCATATAATTATAATACGACAAATGAAGCTATAACTAAAACCACTCCTATTATAATTATTATCTTTCCCTTCTTCTTATCTTTAGCAAGTTTTTCATTATTAAGTCTGGCTTTTTCATCATCAGGCATAATCTGTTCCTCATATGTCATTCTGACATCTCTTGCATCAAAGAATATGTTAAAATTATGTTTTGCCGTAAGATATGTTGCAAGTCCGACAATAATTACAACAATTCCTGCAAGAAAAAGCATGAACCCAATAAATGGCAGATAGCTTGTGCCAGCATGCTCTTCACTATTATAGAAATCCATTGCGGCACTGGTATCAGCTTCAAGTGCTATCCTGTTGATAAAAAATGTTAAATAACCCATACAGGTCTCCTCTCTTTAGATATTTCCTTAGGACATACATGATTATACATCATATTTCTTTGTATTAACACATAAATATCATATAAATATTCCTTTTCATTTTTAATGATATGAGATATAATGTTGTCATACAAAATCGTGCAATGGAGGTAAAGAAATATGTTAGTTTCAGCTAAAGAAATGTTAGACAAAGCTCTTGCCGGCAAATATGCTGTCGGACAGTTCAACATCAATAACCTTGAATGGACTAAGTCTATTCTCCTTACTGCACAGGAGATGAATGCTCCTGTAATCCTTGGTGTATCTGAGGGTGCCGGTAAGTATATGACAGGTTTCGAGACTGTTGCAGCCATGGTTAAGGCTATGGACAAGTCCCTTGGAATCACAGTTCCTGTTGCTCTTCATCTTGACCACGGAACTTACGAAGGCTGCTACAAATGTATCAAAGCAGGCTTCACATCTATTATGTTTGACGGTTCTCATTATCCAATTGATGAGAACATTAAGAAGACAACCGAGCTTGTTAATGTAGCGCATAATCTTGGTCTTTCTATTGAAGCAGAAGTTGGTTCAATAGGTGGCGAGGAAGATGGTGTTATCGGAATGGGCGAATGTGCAGATCCTAATGAATGTAAATCTATTGCAGACCTTGGTGTGGACATGCTTGCTGCAGGTATTGGTAATATTCACGGAAAGTATCCTGCTAACTGGCCAGGATTAAGCTTTGAAACACTTGCGGCTGTTAAGGAAAAGATTGGTGATATGCCATTAGTTCTTCACGGCGGTACAGGAATTCCAGCTGATATGATTCAGAAAGCCATTTCTCTTGGCGTATCTAAGATTAATGTTAATACAGAATGCCAGCTTTCATTTGCTGATGCAACAAGAAAATATGTAGAAGCAGGCAAAGATCTTGAAGGAAAGGGATTTGATCCTAGAAAGCTTCTGGCTCCAGGCTGCGAAGCAATTAAAGAAACTGTTCGCGAGAAGATTAATCTTTTTGGTTCAGCGGGAAAAGCTTGATGATGATTGGAGATATTTATGAGTAACTTAAAGACAGATGAAGATGATGATTTTATAACATCTGCTTCACCTGAAACAGAACCAGACGAAGCGGATTTCGCTTTTGACGCTAAAGAAAAAAAGAAAAAGCGCTCGAGCATAGTAAGCCGTATTATTTTAATTATATGTGCATGCGTTTTTGTTTTTGCAGCAGTCAGGCTTGTATCCATTCTTCTTGAATACAAGAAGGGTAACGATATTTATGATAATATTGAAGGCAACGTCCTTGATGATACACCTGTTAATATTACCATAGGCGAAGATAATCAGGATGTAACAATCCCTTTTGTCTATAATCATCAGGCACTGCTTGATATTAATCCTGATGGTCTTGGTTTTCTTTATGTACCATCGGTAGATATAAGGCTTCCTATTGCCCAGACAACCGATAATGATTTTTATCTTACTCATACATTTGATAAAACTTACAACCGAAACGGATGCCTTTTCGTTGATTATCGAATTAAAGAGGGTCTTAATGCCAGCCATGTTATTATCTATGGACATAACATGGGTTCTGGTGCTATGTTTGGTACTCTTGCCAGATATAAGAATTCTGGTTTCTACCAGACGGAAGGTAATGATGTTTTTTATATATATACAGAAGATGTAATCCGTGAGTACAAGATTTTTACAGTATATATAACTGATCCAATAAGTGATACATTTACATTCAATTTCAGCAATCTGTCCGGTCTTCGCGAATACGCAAAGAATGTCCAGGCTGAATCACTGTACAATACCGGAGTCGATATTTCTAACGCAACACAGGTAGTTACATTTTCAACCTGCACAGATGATTCTAAACAACGTGTTATTGTATCAGGTACATATGTCGGAGAATCAAAGTTAGATAATGGAACATCTTCTGAAGCATCTGTATCCGCTTCAGAATAGGCATTTTAACACTCATATTTCATGCGGGGTTAATTTTTTTAATATTTTCAAAAAAGCACTTGCAAATTTATACAATATGAGTTATTTTATTTAAAGACAGCAGGCTGTCGCTAATTAAATAAGGTAGAACAAAGGCGTTCCATTTATATATTTGTATAAGTATATACTTGGACGCCATTTTTTAGTTTTACTAATAAAAAGATAAGAAAAGGAAGGATGAGGAAGTTATGAGTGAAAGATTCAATGTAGCTGACATCTTCGGCGAGAATGTGTTTAATGACACAGTTATGAAAGAACGTTTACCAAAGAACGTTTACAAAAACCTTAAATTAACAATGGAAGGTGTGCAGGAGTTATCTTTAGCAGATGCTGATGTTATCGCTAATGCTATGAAAGACTGGGCTATCGAGAAAGGTGCAACTCATTACACACATTGGTTCCAGCCTTTAACAGGAACTACTGCTGAGAAACATGATTCATTTATATCAGCACCTAAGTCAGACGGAAAGGTGCTTATGGAATTCTCAGGTAAAGAATTGATTAAAGGCGAACCTGATGCTTCATCATTCCCTTCAGGTGGTCTTCGTGCAACATTCGAGGCCAGAGGATATACAGCATGGGATTGTACATCTCCTGCATTTGTACGCGAAGGTGCTCAAGGTGCTACTCTTTGTATTCCTACAGCATTCTGCTCTTACACAGGTGAAGCTCTTGACCAGAAAACTCCATTACTTCGTTCAATGGATGCCATCAACGAGCAGGCTCTTCGTATTTTAAGGCTTATGGGTAATACAACATCTAAGAAAGTTACTCCTTCTGTAGGTGCTGAACAGGAATACTTCATTGTAGACAGAGAGAAATATTTACAGAGAAAGGATCTTATCTTCTCTGGCCGTACTTTATTCGGAGCTATGCCTCCTAAGGGTCAGGAACTTGATGATCACTACTTTGGTTCTATCCGTGAAAGAATTGCCGCTTTCATGAAAGATATTAATGAAGAATTATGGAAACTTGGTGTATCTGCTAAGACACAGCATAATGAAGTTGCTCCTGCACAGCATGAGTTAGCTCCTATCTATGCACAGTGCAATATTGCTACAGATAACAACCAGCTTATGATGGAAGTTATGAAGAAGGTTGCTTACAGACATGGCCTTGTATGCCTTCTCCATGAGAAGCCATTTGCAGGTGTTAACGGTTCTGGTAAGCATAACAACTGGTCTATCACAACTGATGACGGCATTAACATGCTTGACCCAGGTAAGACACCTCATGAAAACTTCCAGTTCCTTCTTGTACTTGGTGCAATTATGAAGGCTGTTGATAAACATGCTGACCTTCTTCGTGAGTCTGCATCTGATGTTGGTAACGATCACAGACTTGGAGCTAATGAAGCACCTCCAGCTATCATCTCTATGTTCCTTGGCGAGCAGCTTGAAGATGTAGTTATGCAGTTAATCGATAAGGGTGATGCTACAAGCTCTATTCAGAAAGGTAAGTTAAAGACTGGTGCTTCTACTCTTCCAGACCTTAACAAGGATGCTACAGATAGAAACAGAACATCTCCATTCGCATTCACAGGTAACAAGTTTGAGTTCCGTATGGTTGGTTCTTCAGATTCTATCGCTCCTGCAAATGTTGTTCTTAATACAATCGTTGCAGAAAGCTTTAAGGAAATCGCTGATGAATTAGAGGGTTCTGAGGATATGCAGATGGCTGTCCATGATATGATTAAGAAGCTCTTCACAGACCATCACAGAGTTGTATTTAACGGTAATGGTTACTCAGATGAATGGGTAGCGGAAGCTGAAAGAAGAGGACTTCCAAATATCAAATCTATGGTTGAGGCTGTTGGTTCACTTGTTAAACCTGAAACAGTTAAGATGTTTGAAGGATTTGGTGTATTCACAGAAGCTGAATTAAAGTCAAGAGCTGAGATTAAGTACGAAGCTTACTCTAAGGCAATCAACATCGAAGCTAAGACAATGATAGATATGGCTGGCAAGGAAATCATTCCTGCTGTTATCTCATACACAACAGAGCTTGCTAACTCAGTACTTTCAGTTAAGGAAGCTGGTGCAGACGCTTCAGTTCAGGCAGACATCCTTACAGAAGTATCTGGTTACTTAAAGGAAATGAAGGCAGCTTCAGCTAAGCTTGCAGAGACAGTTGCTACAGCAGCTACATTTGAAGGAAAAGCACAGGCTGAATACTTCAGAGATACAGTAAAGGTTGCAATGGACGAATTAAGAGCTCCAGTAGATAAAGCCGAGATGATAGTAGATAAGGAATTCTGGCCATTCCCAAGCTACAGCGAATTATTATTCGAGGTATAATACATAGCTAATTGTTATAAATCACTCTCATAAAAATCTCCAGCATTAGACCGGCAAAGCCAAATCTAATGCTGGAGATTTTTTACCCCTTGAAACATCCACTGTGTAGATTGCCAGTCTGGGGGTATCGGGCTGGCCACAAACCTACACAGGATAACTCAACCTCTCCTCAACCGGATTATCCAGAACCTCCTCCTTAAACTTCTTCATATATATCTTCGCAAGCTTAAGATTGTTATCCAGATAATTACCACAGTCTCTTGGTGAATATCCAGGAATTGGTGTATTATCGTCATAATTAAGAACATAATCGGCAGCTTCTCTTAATACCCCGATAATATCCTCAGACTTTAAATCTCCTGCAAATATAACATAAAAACCTGTTCTGCAGCCCATAGGTCCGAAATATATAGTTTTCTCAGCCCATTCTGCATGATTCCTTAAAAATGTAGCAACAAGATGTTCAATTGAATGAATCCCCGGAGTATCCATAGGTGGCTCTTCATTAGGTCTTGTAAATCTTAAATCAAATGTTGTAAGACATACATCTCCAATATAATCCTTTCTTGATACATATACACCTGTCAGTAAATCAAGATGATTCACCGTAAAACTTGCTATCTTGTTCATTATGACTCCTTCTTTCTTATAAATACTATTCTTTTGTTATCTGTTGTTTCTATTAGCAGTTCTTTTATGCTTGATACAAATTTTGTCAGAGTTGAATATCCATATTCCTTCGCCTTGAATTTCGGATATTGACTATGTATTCTCTGTCCAAGTATTGCAAGCTCAACTCCTGTTGCCTTGCTTGCTCTGACATTATCTATTGCGTATTTAACAACCTGTTCTTTAATATTGTCATCTTCTTTGAGCTTTACCAGTACTGCATTATTAACCTTATATGTCTTGAACCCATCCATCTCATTGATAAATGTGGATAATGAGCTATACCCATAATTACGGACATCAAAGTCAGAATATTTTTTCTGCAAACGGCTTCCTATCTCTCCTAAATCCGTCTGCTTTCCCTTATTATCATTTTCCTGGATAATCTCAATAATAGCATTTTCGATTTTGGAAATTCGTATAATATTGTGTGATCTGTTAGGCCTCTGCTTATTATTAACAGCTGTAATTTCTTCATCCTCCTGATCCTGCAAAAGTTCCAGATCAGTAAATACTGAACATGCTGCCCTGAATGACCTTGGTGTTTTGTTCTCACCCATTCCAATAACTTCCATGCCAGATTCACGCAGCCTGCTTGCCAGTCTTGTAAAATCTCCATCACTTGATACAATACAGAATCCATCCACATTTTTCGTATACAGAATATCCATAGCGTCAATTATAAGTGTTGAATCAGTAGCATTCTTGCCTACTGTGTTGCGAAACTGCTGTATTGGTGTAATTGAATTCTCCATCAATTCTTTCTTCCATTTGCCCGCCTGCGGACTTGTCCAGTCCCCATATATTCGCTTGTACGTTATAACTCCATACTTAGTCATTTCATCTAATATATTAGAAATATATTTTGATGAAATATTGTCCGAATCAATAAGAACCGCATACCTCTTATCGTCCATAGATTCCCCCTTAATATAAACATTACATCTGATGACGTACTATCTTATATTCGTCATTGCTCTGATAATATGGACACTGCTTATATGAAGAACTTAAAAGTCTTGCGTAATCGTCCTCGTCCATATCAACATCGCATACATATCCTTCAATCTCCTCGTCATATACAAGGTTATTGCAGTAATCGCAATTATATTGTGATGACATATTTATTCCATCTCCTTATTATCTGCTGTCTGGCTGCCTGATGCGCCATTGAGTCTTCCCATTTCATCATATCTTTCAAGGAAATTATGCTTAACACCGTACTGCTTATACGCAATAACTGTATCAAGATTAACATTTTCAACACTTCTGAAAATATTCTTCTCAATGTAAGGGCTTACCTTAGTCAGGTCTTTGATAAGCTGCTTAATCTCGCCTCTCTTAGAACCTTTTTCTGTTCCGCCGCATGAAGCACAGCTCTCTGTAAGCCTGCATGCACACTGTATAAATGCAAGATTATTATAATCTCTCCAATGTATTATATCAGCTTCTCTTATAAGATAAAGTGGTCTTATAAGTTCCATGCCCTCAAAATTAGTGCTGTGAAGCTTTGGCATCATAGTCTGAATCTGCGCACCATATAACATTCCCATAAGAATTGTTTCAATAACATCATCATAATGATGACCTAAAGCAATCTTATTGCAGCCCAGTTCTTTAGCCTTGCTGTACAGATATCCTCTTCTCATGCGGGCGCACAGATAACATGGTGACTCCTCTATATCTGCAACCGTATCGAATATCTCTGATTTGAACACAGTTATAGGAATATCAAGAATCTTTGCATTATTAAGAATAACCTGATAATTAATATCATTGTATCCCGGATTCATAACTAAGAATACAAGTTCAAAATTATTCTTCCCATGTCTCTTAAGCTCCTGAAAAAGCTTCGCCATAAGCATTGAGTCCTTACCGCCTGATATACAGACAGCAATCTTATCTCCGTCCTGTATAAGGTCGTATTCATTAAGTGCCTGTGTGAACTTTCTCCATATAGGCTTTCTGAACTTCTTGACTATGCTCCGCTCTATTTCCTTAACTCTTTCTTCACCTGAAAGCTCATTCTCTGCCTGTGCTTCCTTGACATAATTCTCGAACTTCCACTTCATATAAGCGCCCCAGCCGCCATACAGACTGTAGACCTCATAACCCATTTCTTCAAGAATATCTGCCAGATCATCACTGTGCAGACCTGTATAGCACAGAAGATATATAGGAACACTCTTATCAAACTGCTGTGTGAATTTCTCAGGTGTTTCTTCAAGCACCTTAATCAGTTCCTCCCAGTACCAGTTTATGGCTCCGGGATATGTTTCCTTCTCGAATTCCTGCTTGTCTCTTACATCAATCAGAACCTTTTCTCTTTCATCATTCTGGTAATCAATTATTGTTTTCATCATCAACCTCTTCATCCTGCAAATCCTCAAGAATACGCAGTCCTGCCGTACTTGTAACAGGAAGTGAGAACACAATAGTTCCTGCCTTGCTGTCTACGCCGGCTTTGTCCATTATAGCACGCATAATAGCATTTTTCTGTGATGACTTTGCAACAATAAGAATTACTTCCTTCTCTGAAACAAGCGAAACTCCAAGGAACTGCTCTGCCCGTTTCATTCCAACACCCTTTCCATGAAGCACCGTTCCACCTGTTGCACCGCCTTCTTCCGCTGCTCTCATCACCTGTGTATTATATCCATAATTAGCTATTGCAACAATAAGTTCATGTTTAGTATCCTTCAATGTGCTCTCATCTCCTTTCTTATATTCCTGCCCGTCAATTAAGAATCCCAGCTCTCTCTTGCCACCAATACTGCTTAGCGGCATTATAAATGCGATTCCGGTTCCAGGCACATCTATTCTTAACTTACTCTGAAGCCCCTTCTTAACATTCTTCCATGTATCCTCTGTAACAAGTGACATATGGATACCCTTCTCGTCATCATCAAGCCCCAGTAAATCAAGTACATCACTTGATGCTGTTCCCCTGCCTAACGATATATTAGCTGCTTCAACATTATAATCCTTATAGCAATCAACAAAACGCGGCATATTCTTCCTGCTGCATATCGTTACCATTACATATACTTCACTCATATCCGTCACCTCTACAATTCAATAATTGCATCATCTGAAAGCTCTGCAAACATATCCACAACAGGTGTAACAGTCTGTGGCACATTTGCTCTCCTGCTGTCCTTGATTCTGTATATAACACCAAGTATCTGCAAAGTTATAAGAGGGGTCATGGCAACCATGGCAACAACACCAAATGCGTCAGTTACAATATTACCGCCTACTGCGAGACATGCTCCCTGTGCCAGTGGCAGTAAAAATGTAGCTGTCATCGGACCTGACGCAACTCCTCCGGAGTCAAATGCTATGGCAGTGAATATCTTAGGAACAAAAAGCGTAAGTATCAGTGCTATTCCATAACCCGGAATAAGAAAATATAATATTGAGATGCCTGTCAGCACTCTTATCATTGAAAGGCCAACAGATACTGCAACACCTACAGAAAGACTTATCTGCATTGATTTGCCTGATATGCTTCCTGATGTCAGTTCTTCTACCTGATGCATAAGCACATATACAGCAGGCTCTGCCTTAACAATGAAATATCCTATTATCATGCCAGTAGGTACGATAATCCATCTAAATGATAATGAAGCAAGCACTGATCCAAGATAATTACCTGCTGGAATAAATCCAACATTAGCACCTGTAAGAAAAAGTACAAGTCCAATATATGTATACACAAGTCCAACGCATATCTTCATAAGCGACTTCTTATTCATCTTTGGAGCAAATATCTGAAACACTCCGAAAAATACAACTATCGGAAGAAGTGACAGTGCTATTTCTTTCAGATATTTCGGTATCTCATACAGGAACAGCTTACCAAGTTCAACAGAATCGCTTACTTCAGTAATTGCTGTTGTTGTAAAATTACCCTCTGTACTATAAACCATTCCAAGAATAAGAACAGCAAGTATTGGTCCGATTGAACATAATGATACAAGACCAAAACTATCATTGCCGGCATGTTTATCGTTTCGGATAGAAGAAATACCCACACCAAGAGCCATTATAAATGGTACAGTCATCGGACCGGTTGTTACTCCCCCTGAATCAAATGCAACTGCAAGAAAGCCTTTAGGAACAAACATCGCAAGTGCAAAAACAATTGCATAAAACACTAGCAGAAGCGGTGCTAACGGTATTCCAAAAAGTATTCTTAAAAGTGCAGCAACAAGAAATACACCTACTCCAACTGCTACAGATAATATAAGCACCATATTAGGAACTGCCGCCACCTGTCCTGCAAGCACCTGCAAATCCGGCTCAGAAATCGTAATTATAACTCCAAGGATAAATCCAATCGCTATAATCATCCATAATTTCTTAGTCCTTAACATACTTCCGCCAACTCTTTCACCCATTGGCGTCATGGACAATTCTGCCCCTAAAGAAAAAAACACCATGCCAATAATAACCAGCACGGCTCCAACAATGAATTCAACCAGTATACTAGGTGAAAGAGGTGCTATTGTGAAGCCAAGAAGCAACACTATAAGCATTATCGGTACTACCGCACTAACAGACTCCTTTGTCTTTTCCTTCATCTTCTCTCTTACCACTGTATTCTGGTAACTAAATTGTGTCCTTAATAATCCAGCCTTCAATAAAATCTCCCTTCGCTCTTAAATATCAGTTTCGGGTTACATAGTAATATATTAACATCTAATAATTGTACTGGCTACTTAAAATTTTATAAAAAGTGCCCGGATCAGAACACTTTTTATAAATTAAAACTCAATTATAAATTGTCATTTTCTTTCTCTCTGAGCAGTTCCTCATACTTTAACTGGTATGCAATCAGCCGTGGAATGTATTCTGGTGGAGTTCTTCTTGATGCCTCCCAGTCCTCTAATGTACGCACAGGAATACCTGTATGCTGTGAAAATTCTTTTCTTGTCATTCCAACGCTTTCTCTGAGCTGCTTTATTGTCTCTGCTATAGTCATAATATATCACCTCTTAATGCATTTTTATAATTTTAATAAAATATAGCTTTGATAACTGGTTTCATTTCGTCAATCCATTCATTATTAACAGCATCATAATATTTAGTATCTGCATTAACTGCAAACGGAATTCCAGCCTGTGTCAATGCCGATGTCATATATGCTGCAAACTCAGCCTGTTCCTGCACAGAATAATCATTACCTTTATTATAATTTCCTGGCATCCATGCTCCAACCCACACCTTGACACCTGTACTTTCCTGCCAGTTTAAAGCTGTTTTTATTTGATCATTAATAAGTTGTTTTTCATTATCATTACCATCTGTCCATTTTTTCTTTTCATTTGTTTTATCAGGTCCAGATGCGTAAAAATGCCATTCTGCCATTATATAACCATTATGTTTAGATGGTATCACAAGTTCTGAAAGATAATTCGGGTCTGAACGTAATCTTGGTGCTATCATAATTATTCTATATGGATTTGATTCTCTTATCGCATCAACTGTCTGCTCATATAATTGATTAAGCCTATCTGGAAGTTTGTTTATTGCATCCGATGGTTCGATTATTAAATCAAATGATAATAAATAAGAAGTTGATGCATAATGTTGTGCTATTAGCCTCCACCATTCTGTTACTTTATTCATGTTTTCATCAGTAGGATTTTCTTTAAATTCATGTCCCTGATATGCAATAACAGGAATTATTCCATTAGCAAGACATTCATTAATCTGAACATCAAGCCTGTTTAACAAATCTTCTGTTACATCATCTTTTATCCTTATTCTTACATGTTTTACCCCAGCTTCTTTAAAATCCTCTACCATCTTAACATTGTATGATTCCATCTGTTTGGGAAATTCTGACCATGTCACATCCAATCCTTTTCCAAGCATACTTTGATATTCCTCGGGTTTGATTGGAATTTCATTTTTATCAACATACGTTTTATTGTTGTCAAACTGAATTGCTGTATTGTTAGTGCAAGAAGTCTGTAATATAGCTATAATAAAACACCAAATTATAATAACAATCTTTTTCATAGCTGGACTCCTCAAAATAATTGTATTGATATATAATTATTATACATCATATCATATAGAGATTTCAATAAAACTATTAAGCCTTTTTTCCCAGTCCTGCATAGTGAGAGGAATATGCCTTAATGTCATATTCTCAGCAAAATCTAAGTATGCAGTAACCATACGATTCAGCTGTTTCATTTCATCCTGACTCAAATAATTCTTGGCAACCGTAACATCACTCTTCTTAATTTTTCCTTCAGGAGCATCTGCCCAAGTAGTTAATCCCATATACTATCTTGTATGGTCAGCTCTTTCTACAATCAGTTCCGCGTTTCAGGCGCTCGTCCTCCATAACCCAGCCTTTGATGGTATAGTCCTTTGCAATTTGATTAACCCATTTACGGAACTGCACTGCACGCTCAGAATTGACCTTAAATCCAACAGCAATGATCATCTCCAAGGAATAGTGATTTGTACTGTAACTTTTTCCGTCAGCGGCAATTATCCGAAATTTTCGGATAACTGAATCCTCTTGTAACTCGCTATCACTGAAGATTTTTTTACATGATAATTTATGGTGCGAACATCCACATCGTACCTGGAAATCTATATTGATGGATTTAACGATACGGAGATTCAGATAGCGAATGCTTTTCTTGATGTGATGAGATGTAAATTAACAGAGATTGGCTAGTTGATAAGATAAAATGTACTTTCAATTGTTTATATTAAAAACTGCCGTAGGCTTATCCCACGACAGTTTCCTAATTTTATGTATTTACTTTAAACCCTTTGTTAATGGAATTAACATAAGCAGTGCAACAATTCCAACAACTCCAATGACTACGCCCAAAAACATCTTTCCGAATACCATAGAAAAGCACATTCCAACGCCAAGGAGAAGGGCTCCAAAAATTGCAAGTACCACAGTTCCAACCGTCTTTCCACTTAACTTAATAGGTTCCTTGCCTTCCATTCTTCTCCAAACAATCAATGTAATCAATAAAATTACAAGTCCTACGACACCTGCTACAATTCCCTGCCTGAACATTCCCCATTCCTCTATCAATGCCATGCACATTCCCAGTGCAAAAAATACCATACCGATAGTTCCTAAAATCATTGCAACAAAATTACTTTTCTTCATTGTCATTTTCCTCAACTTTCTCTAAAAAACGGTCTACAAATGCATTTTCTACTTTTCTGTAAGCTCCGACGACACCATCCTCGATTCTTTGGTACGCTCCGGTAACTTTTTCTTCCACCTTTTTATATCCGTCTATCACCTTTTGTCCGACTTTTCCGGGCTTTAATTGATATTCCGCCATATTGACACACCTCCTGTTTGTTGTTCTTTGCACTTCATATCTTACAGGAGATATTCTATCTTTCATTTGTTTCACGAATGCTTGAGTTTTGTTTGAAAATTATTAATTATGCTTTTTTCTCGCAATGTTTTTCTTTAGAGTTCTAATAATGTATGATTACATTCAATGCCTCATCCACTTTGGAAGCCTTCTCAATCGCCTGTGGAAGCTGTTCCCATGGATAGACATCTGTGATAATACTTTCAATATCCCATTTTCTGCTTTGCATTATTGCCATAACATCACGCACATCCTCCGGGAAATATCCACCGGAACCGATAATGGCATGCTGCCCATAAGTCATGGCAAGCACATCTATCGGGCGAAGTCCTGCTTTTACGGCAACTACCACCATTCTTGAATTTACTTTTCCCATTGACTGATAGGTTTCTATAATTCCATCTGCTCCGGCTGCATCAATATAAATATCCACATCACAGGTTTCTCCCAATGCCGACATAGCACTACCAAATATTTGCAACGCTTTTGCTCTGAGATTTTCTTTACCATTATTGCAGATTTCAAATCCCAGTTCTTTTGCTTTATTCAATCGAAAATCGGAATGGTCACAAATCATTACCTTATCACATCCAAAGTACTTTAATGCAATTGCTGCCGCTATCCCAATCGTTCCTGCTCCAAAGACAATCGCATTTTCCCCCTGCTGTGGAAATGATCTTCTGGCAGCCCTGCAGCCTACCGTAAATGGTTCAATCAGACATGCTTCTTTAGAAGAAATTTCATCTGGAACCGCATAGATTCCCTTTCCAAGCTCCGCATTCGGAATCAGAACATATTCTGAAAATCCGCCTGTTGTACCCGCACGCTTCGGATCACCCTTTGCAAGTCTGGGATATGGATAAACCCGATCCCCTACCTTTATATCCTTTACATTTTTTCCGACCTGAACCACTTCGGATACCATCTCATGTCCGAACTCGCTTCCAACTGTAATTCTGTGTCCGGTTCCCGGACCATGTTCATATACTGCTACATCTGTTCCACAGATACTTGCGTAAATATTTTTTACGACAATGTCATTTTCTCCTGCCTGTGGTGTCGCAAGCTCTACCAACTCTACATTTTTCTGTCCGTTATATAATGCTGCTCTCATAATAATGAATGTCCTTTTTCGCAAATTTTGTATATTTCATCATACTTTTCTTCAATATATGGCTGAACCTTCTGTGATTTATTTTTCTTTGTTCTCTGATATACGAAATGTGGCAGAATCCAGCCCAGGAATCCCGGTATCGCCAGCAATACACAAAGCCATATAATAGGTGGTTCTGCTGTTACAGCAAATACAGAGCCAGCCATAAATCCTGTTCCTATCACTCCTATTACAAGTGCAGCTGCCGTTGCCACTTTTGTCTTTGAATTTTCCAATGTATCAATTTCATCCATACTCGCTTCAAAATTACGCTGCAAGCGCGTCAGCTCGACCTTATTCACAATCTTCCGGTTTCTTTTCATCTTAATCAGTATCTTTTCACCTGTTCTCTGCGGCGGAAACTTATCATCCACTGTCCATCCAAAATTCTCATAGCAGTCTAGATAAAAGGAAGCTTTATCTTCCGAAACATATATTTCTTTGTACTCAAAAGAAGTAAATTCTCTTTCCTTCCATTCATTCTCAGTCATTCTTTATCACCTCTGATTTCTGATAATGGCATAAACACAGTAAAAGTTGTTCCTTCCTGCGGCTTGCTTTCAACCGTAATATGTCCATCTGACAATTCAAGAACTCTCTTTACCAGTGCCAGTCCAAGTCCATTTCCATACGTTGCATGGCTTGTATCTCCCTGATAAAACTTGTCAAAAATATGTTTCATCACTTCACTATCCATGCCGCATCCATTGTCCGATACTGATATTTGGATATAATTCTCAGCTCTTTTTTGCAAAAGCCTGATTTTTCCTCCATCCGGAGTAAATTTTAAAGCATTGGACATCAGATTATTCCATACCAGCTCCATAAGTCCCGGATCAGCACAGATATATGCCTCATCCTCCATATCTGCTTCAAAATCAATATTTTTCTTTTCCATACTGTCATCAAACTGAATAATGCAGTCACATAACTGTGCACAGACATCATAGGTTTCCGGCATCGGCTGAATGGTCTGTTTTTCCAGCTTATTAAGCTTTAACATGTTCTGGATCAGATTAGATAACCGCTTCGTCGAATCCAGAATACTCTCCACATAATCTGCCTGCTCACTATCTGTGCTGACACATTTTTGTAATAACTGGGCATTATTATAAATAACAGCAAGTGGTGTCTTAAACTCATGGGATACATTAGAAAAGAAGTCCGTTTTTAATGTCTCATTGCTTCCCAGTTCCTCCACCATCTTGTTAAAATCTTCAACCAGAATATCCAGACAGTCAGCTTTGTCCTTCGTATGCTGTGCTTTCAGATATACGGAAAAATCTCCTTCAGCCACCTTCTTTGCTGCTATTGAAACCTTCTCCAGCGGCTCCTGATATTTCTTTCTAAACTGCCAGTTTGTAAAATATGTAAAAGAAGCTGCACCGAGCATCCAGAAAATAAAAACCCCGATAATCAGTTTTTTTGGAATCTGTGCGTAGTCAATATAATTTCCGATTATCTTCATCTCAATTGTGGTAAGTATTGCAAATACCAGAAACGATAATACAAATGTAGATATCGGAAATATTTTCTTTTTTATTCTGCTGTCTCTTTCTTCTGTCACATTAACACCGCCTTATATCCAACTCCACGTACTGTCTTTATCTCAAAGCCGTCACATGCTGAAAATTTATCCCGGAGCTTTGTAATATAAACATCTACCGCACGAAGGCTTGTATCGGTATCCAGACTCCAGAACTCATCCATAAGCTGTGCTCTGGAGAAAGTTTTCTTCGGATATGAAAGCAGTTTATAGAGAATATTAAACTCTCTTGTCGCAACCGGAATCTCCTCTCCGTTAATTTCTGCTGTCATGGCATCTGCATCTAATACAAGATTTCCAACCACAAGCTTTCGCTCTGTCTCGATATTTGCGCGGCGCAAAAGTGCACGTACTCTCATCTCGAGTTCTGCAAGCTCCACAGGTTTTACCATATAATCATCAATTCCAAGCTGGAATCCCTTTTGCTTTGATGGCAGATCGTCCTTTGCCGACATGAAGAGAATCGGGATATGTTTATTAACTTCCCTCACATTTCTTGCAAATTCAAATCCATCAATTTCCGGCATCATGATATCCGAAACAACCAGATCATACAGGCTGTTATACAGTTCATCGTAGGCTTCCCTGGCTCCTAACACGCACTTTGTCTCAAAACCACAGTCATTCAGCCAGGTACATATGGTTTTATTTAATTTTTCATCATCATCTACTACTAAAATATGTATCATAAACACCGCCTCCATTCTATCTTCTTCATTATAGCAAAACCCGGACTGCATTTCTGCTATATTTTCCGTATTTCCTTCGTTGACCGAAACATCATATAAACAGCCATTCCTATCACAATGGCACATATCACTCCTCCGGTACACTCTGTCATGATTTTCTTAAAAGCTGTCTGACTTGCATCTGAAAACTGTGCCAGCATGGCACTTTCCAGTGAAAACATGGATACCATTGCAGTTGTAAGACTTATCACCTTTGCGGCAGACAAAACCGGACTTCCATACTTTCTATACTTCACCAGATTGATAACAGCCGTAATCACCGAATAAAATGCATACATTGCCATCACATAGATCATGTAGCCGGGATATGTAAATCCGTTTTCCTTTTTTACTGCAAGTACAACAATCCCACTTAGTGCTATATTGATTACCAGAAGACTTGCTCCACAAATCCTATATCTTTTTAATTCGGCTTTCTTCCTTATCTCTCCTTCTTTTACTGAAAAAGGTCTGATAAGCGACAAACGCATCCATGCAAGCACAAAATAATATAAAGCCAGTGAGATAAACCATGCCGACTTATAATAAATTCCAAAGGACAGCTTCCATATAACATATACTACATTGATAAGAAAACCCGGATACAAGGCAATCTGTGTACGAAAGGTATGCTCAACGATCAGTCTGTCTATCACTGGAATCGATACTATTTTTTTGAGTAAAGGAGGCAATTCCATATTACATATCATTCGGACAATTCGAATAATCCCTGTTATCGTTATAATCAGAGCATAAGCAGACAAAACATAAGCGACACTTGAAATTGCCACATTTTGTATGTTGTTTGCCAAAACAAAAATCACAAATAGATAGCTTGGTATGGCTATTATGACTGTTTTTACAGGTGTAAGAAAAAAGACTTTTTTTACGAACTTATATAATTGATCCATTCCAAACATCCTCTCGCTAAAAAAGGGTCACTGAACCTTTTTGTCGTATGCATGGCAACTCAAAAATCCTATGCCAGTTACTTTACACTTAGCATAGGATATTTAAGTTTATCTTGTGTTAGAGAATTGTTTCAGAATTGTTAATTTTCTTCTTTTCGCTCTTTCCACACTGCGAATTTGGACGTTACAACAGCGTGTAGCACAGCAGAAGTTCAAAAAGGAGCGTGCCAACCCATCTATAAACCATTTCGGGCTGACACGCTCCATATATACTTTATATATACTCCATATAAGCTTATGAAATTATTCCATCCGAACCAAGAGGCACACACATTCAACATGCACCGTATGCGAAAACTGGTCCACAGGCTGTACCTTAACAGTCTTGTAACCTTTAGCCGCAAGGAGTCCTAAGTCACGGGCGAGTGTTGCCGAATCGCAGCTTACATACACGATACGCTCAGGCGACATCTTGACAATAGTATCAAGAAGCGACTCATCGCAGCCCTTTCTTGGCGGGTCAACGACTACGACATCAGGAGTAATGCTCTTTCTTGCTTCCTCACGCTGAGCCTCGGTTGCAGATGTGTCTGCTGCCAGCCGCGCCATTTCTTCATAAAAATGTGGTACGACCTCCTCAGCCTTTCCAACAAAGAATTCAGCATTATCAATGCCGTTAATTGCCGCATTGTTCTTAGCATCTTCTATGGCTTGCGGAACAATCTCAACACCATATACCTTTCTTGCATTCTTGGCAAGAAACAGAGATATTGTTCCTATTCCGCAATATAAATCCCATACAGTCTCATTACCTGTAAGGCCTGCATATTCAAGGGCTTTTCCATACAGCTTCTCAGTCTGTCTTGGATTAACCTGAAAGAACGAAAGCGGTGATATCTGATATTTAATGTCGCCAATATAATCTTCAATATAGCTTTTTCCCCACAGAGTCTCACACTGTCTGCCAAGAATAACATTAGTGTTCTCCGTGTTGAAATTAAGCATAATTGATCTGATGCATTTGTCTGTACTTATATCTGAATCAAGCGACACTTCTGTAAGACGTCCTACAAGTGATTCCTTTAACTTATCAGACATCTTAGTGCCGTTAATAACAAGACAGACCATTATCTCGTCTGTGTGAAAGCCTGTTCTTATAAGAACATGACGCACAAGCCCTTTTCCGGTCTGTTCATCATATGGTGCAACACCGTTGAGCTCCATCCAGCTCTTTATCACAGCAAGAATATACTTGTTCTCGACAGCACCAATCTTGCAGTCTGTACATGAGATAATAGAATGAGTTCTTCCTGCATAGAAACCCATCACAATGCTTCCATCTTTGGCAGTTCCAACCGGATACTGTGCTTTATTTCTGTATCTGAAAGGCTCTTCCATTCCTATAGCCGGGAAAAACTCATACCCTTCTATCTTACCGATTCGCTTGAGATTATCGTCAACCAGCTTTTCCTTAAACTTAAGCTGTGCCTGATAACTCATCTGCTGAATCTGACAGCCACCGCACTGTCTTGCGACAGGACAGGCAGGAGTCACTCTGTCAGATGAAGCCTCAATAATCTTTTCAAGCCTTGCATAGCCGTAATTTTTCTTGGCTTTAATAATTTTTGCCTCAATCTTGTCGCCGATTATTGCATCCTTAACAAATAGGGTATATCCGTCAACCTTGCCGATACCCTCTCCTCCGGTTCCTATATCTTCTATTACAAATGTTACTTTATCATCTTTCTTAAAACTCATTAGTTGTCCTTCTTATATTAGAATCAAGCCATCTGTTATAACCAAGCCAGTCGTTGGTATCCTTGGCTTCAAGTGCTTCCCTTAATGTCTCAAGCTTTGCATCCATATTATCAGCCATAGATAATGCAACAGCCTCTGCTATTGATGGCTTCTTAGGTGAGCCGTACTCAAGCTCTCCGTGATGTGAAAGTATGCAGTGTCCAATCTGCATTGCAAGCATATCAGGGAATCCGTCTATCTGCTTAACCTTCTCCATAACCATCTCATATCCAATAACGATATGTCCTAAGAAATTACCCTCGTCAGTGTAATCATTCTTAGGAAATTCAGATAATTCCTTAACCTTGCCGACATCATGCAGCATTGCACATGTTATAAGCAGATCCCTGTTAAGAAAATCATAGTTGCTGCTCATCTTGTCACATAATCTTGTAACACTTAAGCTGTGCTCTAACAATCCGCCAGCGAAACCATGATGTACTGTCTTGGCTGCTGATACACATTTGAACTTCTTTGCAAATGTTTCATCTTTAAAGAAAGAATATAACAGCTGCTTCATATATGTACTCTTAACACTGTCTACATACTTCATCAGTTCTGCAAACATATTATCGATATTATATCTTGAAGATGGTACATAATCTGCTGCAACATATTCATTCTCTGATGCAATTCTTGCTCTCTCTATCTTAAACTGTAATGCTCCGTTATAGCTTGTTACCTGTCCTGTTACCGCAACATAATCATTAACATCAAATTCAGCAATTCCGCCTGAATTAAGGTCCCATATCTTAGAGTCAATCTGTCCTGTCTTATCAGCAAGCATTACATTGGCATATTCCTTGCCTGTCTTAGTAAGTGCTATTGATTTTGATTTGCACAGATATACCTCTGAAATTCTCTCACCATCTTTAAGAGTCTCTATATAACGCATAAATCCTTCTGCCTCCGTTAATTAAGTTGTTTTAACTGTACACTTACTGAAAATGCTACATCTGAATAGCCATCTTTTCCCTGCCTCATAGCTGTCACATACATAGCTTCTCCATCAGCGCACTGATATAGTTTCTCACTAAACTGCTGAATTGTCAAAATACTTTGTCCATTAATTGAACTAATTACATCTCCTGCCTGCAATCCTGCATAATAAGCCGGTGAATCAATATCCACATTAGATATGTATACACCACTCGGAAGTCCGTATTTGGCTGCAAGCTCCTCTGTTACATTCTGTCCTGTAATACCACAGTACATGATTCCATGCTCATTAATCATAGTCTCAATCTGTGCCTTAAGGTCAGATATTCCAATGAATTTCGTACTTGTATCTGTTGAAGCCTTAGATACACCAACTACATTTCCTTCAGAATTAAACAATATGGCAAAACCGCCCGCCGTAATGCTTACACTTGTCTCAAAAACCTCATAACCGCTGTCTTTGCTATACTCAACCTTAGAGCCTGCAATTGTTCCATATGACACGCCTTTCGAAGTCTCATAAAGCTTTCCTGATGCAATCACAAGATCTCCCTGATTTACCATATAAGAATTATCCAGCTGTGCAACTGCGATACTGTTACGTTGTTCTGCTGTAAGCTTAGATGCATTAATACTCACAATTCCTATTCCTGAAGCTGTGTTTCTGCATACAAATGCAGCTTTTGTCTGGACTTCATCAGAAAGCCTTACTATATAATTCATTCCAGGTTCTAAAAGGCTTGAACTTGTAAGCACAAGATATGTTGAATTAATATTGGCAACTACAAGTCCTGCCACCTCTGTCTGACTGCTTTCAATTGTCGGAACATCAGAAAATGGCTGTTCAATGTCAACAGCAACCACACATTTATTAACATCCTCAACTTTTGCACGAAGAGCTGCCATAGCAGCCTCATAATTATCTTTCAGATCCTTCTCTGTCAATATATCTGAATATTCTGCAGTCTGGTTATCTGCAAATATGTAATTATCCTTCTGGATATATATGACATTCTTGTCCTTATTCTTTTCTTCAATCCTTTTCTGTAATACCGGATATAAAAATACCATAAACAAAGTTGCCGCTATTACGACAGAAACAGCAAAAAGCAGCAGCTTGCCTATTCTTATAAGCCACTTGTATTTCTTAGCCGGATGAAGAACTACCTGTTCTGTATACAAGTCATACTTTTCCTTATCATCTTCATTAGTTCCCATTTCGGACTCCTTATGTAATTTTCGTCTCTTATGAATACAATTATATCATAGTTTATATTACGATTATGAACAATTTATGACTTACATGTAAATATTTATAAGCAAAATATAGTTTTTTTGCCTTAAATGCTGTAAACTTATAAAGTATGAAAAGATTGTTTTTAGTTTTTGGAGGTCTTTCGTGAATAAGAAATCTTTATCCACTTTGGAATTTTATAAAATTACCGACCAGCTTGTTTCATATGCATGCTGTGACGGAGCTAAGAAAATACTTCGTAACTTAAAGCCTATGACTGATATAACAGACATCAACTTACGTCTCGATGAGACTAATGATGCACTTTCAAGGATTTTTCAGAAAGGCACTGTTGATTTTAGTCAGACTAAAGATATACGTGCTTCAGTTGCGAGACTTAAGGTTGGAAGCTCCCTTAATATATCAGAACTTCTTAATATAAGTGCCATCCTTTCATGTGCAAAGCATGTTAAGGATTACTATGAGCATCGTGAAGATTCTATATCAGGAATGCTTGAAAACCTTGCAACTGTTGATGCTCTCAATTCCCAGATTAAGAAATGTATTATCTCTGAAGATGAGATAAGTGATGACGCAAGTTCCAACTTAAGAAGTATCAGAAGAAGCAAATCAATAGCCAATGACAGAATACATTCTGAACTTAACAAATTGCTTAATTCTCCTACTTACAGGACTTATCTTCAGGATTATGTTATTACCACAAGACAGGGACGTTACTGTCTGCCAGTTAAAGCTGAATATAAGTCAGCATTTCCTGGTATGATACATGACCAGTCATCTACTGGTTCTACTCTCTTTATTGAACCTGCAGCAGTTGTAAAACTCAATAATGATATCCGTGAGTTAGAGCTTAAGGAAGCGGCAGAGATTGAAGTTATTCTTGCTGACTTAAGTGTGAAAGCCGGTGAACATACTGAGGAGCTTCTGTGTAATTATGAAATACTTGTCGAACTTGACTGTATATTTGCAAAGGCGCAGCTTGCCAGACATATGCATGCAAGCCGTCCGGTCATGAATACATCAGGAATTATCAATATCAAAAAAGGACGTCACCCACTTATCGAGCCACATATTGTTGTTCCTATTGACATCTATCTTGGAACAGATTTTAAGCTTCTAATCATCACTGGTCCTAACACAGGTGGTAAGACTGTTTCTTTAAAGACTGTAGGACTTCTTACACTTATGGCACAGTCGGGTTTATTCATCCCAGCTCTTGACCATTCAGACATTGCCGTATTTAAGAATATATATGCTGATATCGGTGATGAGCAGAGTATTGAACAGAGTTTAAGTACATTTTCATCACACATGACCAACACTGTTAAGATTCTTAAAGAAGCTGATGAAAACTGCCTTGTACTTTTTGATGAGATTGGTGCCGGAACTGACCCTACAGAGGGTGCTGCCCTTGCTATCGCAATTCTTAATGACCTTAAGATGCGCGGCGTTACAACCATGGCAACAACTCACTACAGTGAAATCAAGCTTTATGCGCTTTCTACTGATGGTGTTGAAAATGCAAGCTGTGAATTTGATGTTGAATCGCTCCGTCCTACTTACAGACTGCTTATAGGCATTCCGGGAAAAAGTAACGCATTTGCAATCTCTAAGAAACTCGGACTTCCTGATTATATTCTCTCTGACGCATCAGAAAGACTTAACGCGGAAGATGTACATTTTGAAGATATCGTATCTGACCTTGAGCATGCGAGAATTTCTCTTGAGAAGGAGCAGGCTGAGGTTGAAAGCTATAAGGCTGAGATTGCCTCTCTTAAAGAAAAACTTCAGGCTAAGAATGAAAGGCTTGATGAAAGAACTGACAACATTATCCGTAAGGCCAACGAACAGGCTGCTGCCATCTTAAAAGATGCCAAGGATTTCGCAGATGAAACTATCAAAGCCATGAACAAGCACGGAATGACAGTTGCTGAGCTTGAAAAGCACCGTACTGCTGTCCGTGAGAAGATGAATAAGAATCAGGCAAAGTTAAAGGTAGAGCCTGCCAAGGTTAAAGCACACAAGGCACATGATATATCTGAATTCAAGACAGGCATGCATGTAAAAGTTCTTACTATGAATGTTTCCGGTACTGTTTCTGCAATTCATCCAGCCAAGAAGCAGGTTACTGTTCAAGTAGGTGCATTAAGCACTAAGATTGATATCAAGAATCTTGAAATTCTTTCAGACTATAAAGAGCCAAAGGAAGCTCCATCTAAGGCTGCTGGCGGTTCCGGTAAGATTAAGATGAGCAATTCAGCAGTAATATCAACTGAGATTAATCTTCTCGGCTGTACAGTTGACGAGGCTGTTGCCCGCCTTGATAAATATCTTGATGACGCTTACATTGCCAAGATTCCACAGGTCCGTATCGTTCACGGTAAAGGAACCGGCGCATTAAGAAACGGTGTAACCGCTTATCTTCGCGGTGTTCCATATATAAAGAGCTTCCGCCTCGGCGAAATCGGCGAGGGTGATGCTGGTGTAACTATTGTTGATTTCAAATAATTATTATTGGGGGATATTATTATGGCATCTAAACAGCGAATACTTATTGTAGATGATGATGAAAATATTGCAGAACTTATATCTTTGTATCTTACAAAAGAATGTTACGAAACAAAGATTGTGTATGATGGAGAAAGTGCTCTGTCTGAGCTTTCTGTATTCAAGCCCAATCTCATTCTTTTAGACCTCATGCTTCCCGGTATTGACGGCTATCAGGTGTGCCGTGAGATAAGAAAGAATAACAATGTTCCTATAATTATGCTCTCCGCCAAGGGTGAAACATTTGACAAGGTACTAGGACTTGAGCTTGGTGCAGATGACTATATTATCAAACCTTTTGAAACTAAAGAGATGGTTGCCCGTGTAAAGGCTGTGCTTAGAAGATATCACATGCCTCAGAGTATCGGTGTTGATTCTTCTAATGCCAAATGTGTCAATTACCCCGACCTCTCTATCAACCTCGATAATTATTCGGTTAATTATATGGGCAAAAATGTCGAGATGCCGCCTAAGGAACTTGAGCTCTTATATTTCTTAGCATCTGCTCCTAATCAGGTGTTTACAAGAGAACAGCTTCTTGACAATATATGGGGATATGAATATATCGGAGATACAAGAACCGTTGATGTACACATTAAGAGAATCCGTGAGAAAATCAAAGATCATGCCCACTGGAATATTGAAACAGTATGGGGAATTGGTTACAAGTTCGTAACTAAATAAAAAGGGCAGAACAAGGGAGGCAGACTAACATTGAAAGGATTCAGTACACTCAGCAAACACATTTTCATATATATAGCTATATGTGTAATCAGTTTTATTCTTGTATCAACAATATGCTATAAAGCAGATTATAAGCACATATACAATTATTATTCTGACAGACTGTATCTTCAGGCTAATGAAATAGCAAACGAATATGCTCTTGATTATCTTGCAGAATCCAAGCTGAGACGAATAGAACTTGAAATGAAATCATTATCCACATTTAACGACACCAGAATTATGTTCATTACTCCTTCTGGTGATGTTATTCTTGATACTAACAACAGTTCCACGGACAAGAGTAATGAGGACAGGATTTTATTCTCAATCAATGATTTTGACTATGGTGACCTCAAAGGAAAACACGATATTTTATGGGATTTTTACGGACTGTTTTCCGAACCTGCATTAAGTGTTTTTTCGCCTATCTCTAACTCCTTCGAAATTAAGGGTTATGTTGTTATTAATATACCTGAATCTGCCATCGTTGAACGCGTTTATGACACATTTAACACAAATTATCTTACACTTGCAATTGTACTTATTCTGTCATCTGCATTCCTTGTTCTATATTTCTTTCAGGTTCACAGACCTATTAAAGAAATCACAAGGGCAACTAACGAATACAGTAAAGGTAATCTTTCCTACCACGTTAAACCTATGCATAATGATGAGATTGGACGTCTTGGAATGTCTCTTGATTACATGGCTTCACAGCTTAATGAATCAGATAAATTCCAGCAGAAGTTCCTGTCTAATATATCTCACGATTTCAGATCTCCGCTTACTTCTATCAAGGGATATCTGGAAGCTATCCAGGATGGAACTATTCCACCTGAAATGCTTGATAAATATATAGGTATAATGCTTTTTGAGACCGAAAGACTCACTAAGCTGACAAGTAATATTCTTACTCTTAATGAACTTGATCCTAAGTCAGTAAGACTTGATATATCAACATTTGACCTTAATTCAATAATCAGACACACTGTTGAGACATTCGAGGGAACATGCAAGAAGAAGGGCATTAAATTCAATATTACATATGCTAACAGTGTACAGAATGTTAAGGCAGACAAGGGCAGAATCCAGCAGGTTATATATAATCTTATAGACAACGCCATTAAGTTCAGTAAAGAAAATTCTTACATATACATAACAGTCAAGGAAAAGGGCGAGAAAGCGCAGATATCCATTAAGGATACAGGCTGCGGAATTGCCAAAGAAGATATTGATAAAATCTGGGACAGATTCTATAAATCAGACTCTTCACGAGGCCGTGACAAGAAAGGCTCCGGTCTTGGTCTTTCAATAACCAAGGAAGTTATTCAGGCACATGGTGAGAATATCGATGTTGTAAGTACTGTAGGTGTCGGTACAGAATTCATATTCACACTTGAACTTGCAAAATAAAAACACACGGACATGCGTAACCTGTATGTCCGTGTGTTTTATTATTATTCTTTCCAGTTAAGTCTGTGAAGATGTCCCTCGCAATTCATGTGTGAAAAATTATGCTGTCGGAGTGCTTCATAAAGAACGATTGCCACTGAATTAGAAAGATTAAGTGATCTTATATCTCCTATCATAGGAATTCTGATACATGTATCCTCATTATCAACAAGTATCTCTTCTGGTATTCCTGCACTTTCCTTTCCAAACATTATATAACAGTCTTCTTCATAATTAACTTCTGTATATGTCTTATGTGCCTTGGTTGTAGCCATATACACCTTAGCACCCGGATTCTTAGCAAGAAAATCCTTATAATCATCATACTCAGTAACATCAAGCTTATCCCAGTAATCAAGTCCGGCTCTTTTTAACATCTTATCATTAATCTGAAATCCTAATGGTCCTATAAGATGCAGCCTTACGCCTGTTGCCACACATGTTCTTCCTATATTACCTGTATTAGCCGGCATCTCCGGCTCATGTAAAACTATATTAATCATATCCTTATCAGTCACCTTTTACTGCAATATCAAGTTCCAGAACCATGCTACCATCACTAGACATCGGTATACATATATTCCTGGCATATGTCTGCGAAATCTTCATAGCTCCACGGCATAATGTAGGTGGGGTAATATCAATACCAATTCCCTTAGTTGAAAGAATAGTCGCTGCATTACCCATTATCATATTACCAAGTTCACTTATTGCACTCATTGCCATCTCATCAAGCTCTGGAACCGGCATCCCCATCATCATCTTTGATGCAATCTCACATGCCTTGGTAATCTTCATGGCTATCATGACCTGACCTCTCATCTCACCTGTAATACCTATCATAATTATAACTGAATCCTCTCCAAATTCAGTTGTTTTAACATATGGTTTTCCTATACTCATCTCCATCTGACAGGCATCACGCAATATTGTGCCTGCTGCCATCAGAAATGGATTAATATGGTTGACATTAATCTCTGCCATATTCATTCATCTCCCTACTTCAGTGTATTAATAAACTTTTCTATTCTTTCAAGACCTTGTTTAAGGTTGTCAATTGAATAAGCATATGATATTCGTAAAAAACCTTCACCACAGTCACCAAATGCTGTTCCAGGAACAACAGCCAGCTTCTGCTCCCTGAGTAGTCTGTTTGCGAATTCTTCCGAAGATAAGCCAAACTTCTTAATTGAAGGAAATACATAAAATGCACCAAATGGCTCAAAGCAGTCAAGTCCCATCTCCTTAAATGCATGCATGAGATATCTTCTTCTCTGGTCATAAGCTTCAACCATCTTATTAACTTCCATATCACAGTTTTTAAGAGCTTCTATTGCAGCAAACTGGCTGTTAGTAGGTGCACACATAATTGCAAACTGATGAAGCTTAGTCATCTGGCTTATAATTTCCTTTGGACCGCACGCATATCCAAGTCTCCACCCTGTCATTGCAAATGCTTTAGAAAAACCATTAATAACGATAGTTCTCTCCTTCATCCCTGGAAGACTTCCTATTGAGCAATGCTCTCCATTATATGTAAGTGCTGAATATATCTCATCTGATATAACATATATATCCTTCTCAATTATGACAGGTACAAGCTCTTCAAGCTCCTCCCTTGTCATAACAGCACCTGTTGGATTATTAGGAAATGGCATAACAAGTACCTTAGTCTTATCTGTTATACTGGCAAGCAGCTCTTCCTTAGTAAGCTTGAACTCATTCTCTTCCTTTAGTTCTATTATCACTGGCTTTGCATCAGCCATAATTGCACATGGAAGATAAGATACATAGCTTGGCTGTGGTATAAGCACTTCATCCCCTGGGTCACACATGCATCTTAATGCAACATCAATTGCCTCACTTCCACCTACTGTTATAAGTACTTCCTTCATAGGATCATAATGAAGGTTCATCTTTCTTGCAAGGTAATTACATATCTCTTCTCGTAATTCCTTAAGACCTGCATTAGATGTGTAAAATGTTCTTCCCTTCTCAAGGGCATATATTCCTTCTTCTCTTACATTCCATGGAGTATCAAAATCTGGTTCGCCTACTCCTAACGAAATTGCATCAGGCATCTCACTTACAATATCAAAGAATTTTCTTATTCCTGATGGCTGTATGCCTGTTATTTTCTGTGATAATGGGTTTCTCATGGTGTAATCAGCATCCTTTCGTCTTTAGCCTCGTCCTCTATTATTGTTCCATAGTCCTTATACTTCTTAAGCACAAAATGTGTAGATGTGCTAAGGACTGAATCTAATGGTGCGAGCTTCGCCGCGACGAACTGAGCCACTGACTTCATTGATTTGCCTTCTATAATAACAGTAAAGTCAAAGCCTCCTGACATGAGATAAACTGATGTTACTTCATCATATTTGTACAGGCGCTCTGCAATACTGTCAAAACCTAATCCTCTCTGTGGAGTAACCTTAACCTCAATAAGTGCTGTTACTTTCTCTTCACTAGTCTTATCCCAGTTAATGACCGCATTATATCCGCAGATAATATGTTCCTTCTCCATATCCGCTATTTCATTGGCAACCTCTGCTTCAGAATAGCCAAGCATAATAGCCATCTCCTTAAGGTCTATCCTTCCATTCTTTTCAAGAACATCAAGAATCTTCTCTCTCATAACGCAATCCTCCTGCTAATTATATAAATCTGTATATTTCATCCTGTTCAGGAAGCCCTAAATATCTGTCTTCCTCTGTATTGTGAATAATCCGGTTGTTACCATCAGTTATCTTACCAATGACAGCGGCCTCAATTCCATTCTGCTTCATTGTATTTACTATATCACATCCATTTTCACATGTCATTAACAAACATCCCATAGAATCCAATATATATGGATTGATATTAAATAATTCACATATTTCAATTATCTCCTGTTTTACAGAAATATGCCTCAAATCTATATCCAGACCTGTACCTGAATATTCGGCCATATCCCACAGTGCTGCAAATATGCCGCCTTCCGATGCATCATGCATTGCCCCGTCAATATTCTGCTTTATAAATATCTGTGCCTCTTTAGCTATAATGAGTTCTTCATCAGCAGCAAATGCCTTATTAATAACGTCCTCTGGCAAAACATTAAGTATCTCATCCCTTTTGTGTGATATAACAGTTCTAATACCACTCATTCCTATATGCTTTGTCATAACAATATCCTGCCCTGCAACAGCTTTCTGATGTGTCCTGAGCTTATGCCCAATTGCAGTAACAGAAACGACCGGTCTGTTAACATTCGGACATACTGTAGTATGACCTCCTGCAATTCCTACACCAACAACCTGACACTGTCTGTCAAGTTCCTTTATTATCTCCTTAAGACGTATTTCCCTTGATTTCTCATCTATTATAATTGTATTCATAATACAATCAGCCGCACCACCTGCGGCACTTATGTTATTAACTGCCCTATATACAGCCAGACTTCCTGTTGCAGCAGCTGCAAGCGTATCCCATCCCTGACTATGTATATGCGCCGCATCCTGTCCATATGCCGGTTTTGAAGTATTTCCTCTCCTGCCAAGCAGTTTGAAAACAGACCTGTCAAGAATTGTATCAGACACTTTTCCTCTTTTCATATCACTTATCTCTCCAAAAATGTTGCATAAAATTGTTAATAATTCTATACTCTTATATAGCTTCTTCAGTGAAGCAATTCAATATTAAGGTATAAGGTATGCAACCATAGGAACAACCATTGCTACAATCAGTATCAATATAAGTATTCCGGTAAAGCATCTTTTTGTTTTCTTATTATTGAAATTAATCATAATTACCTCCACACAATTAAGCAGCGGGGCTACACGAAAAGGAATATATTCATGCATTTTATACTGCCATATTTTATCATACTCATAATCATCCTTCAGTTTGCCATAAAAAAAAGCACCAGAAATCACAAATCAAGAAATCAGCAATTCCTTGAACGTGAATCAAGAGCCAACCAGGTACGCCGTAAGGACATTAGCAATCTTAATTATATATCAATTCCGGATAATCTTCCACTGATTAATTCCGGTAATGAAACATTTAACCAGTTACTTTCCAATAATTCTGGCATGATGCGTTCATACAACACAATTACAGGACTTAAAGATAAGAAAATACTTAACCTTACCGGAATAAGCAACACTGAGCTTAAGCTGTCATATGGAGCTGCTAATCTTACAGAGCTTACTGAATATGATGACAATTTCACTACACTCATAAAAGCCATCGCTTCATTAGGTCATGCGCTTATTGATAACAACGACACAGCTGATGCTCTTTCATTCCTTGAGTACGGAATCAGCATTGGCTCAGATATATCCTCAAACTACATTGACCTTGCAATAATATATGCTGCAACAGACAGATTTGACGATATCAGAAAACTAAAAGAAAAAGCTGGAATGCTTAAAAGTCTCAGTCGTGATAATATTATTGAGCAGCTTAACAATATGCTAAAATAGCACAGTATGAATTATTTTCCATACTGTGCTATTATTGTATCAATCTGTCTTGACGCCATGCTTTTCGTCATCTCTTCAACCAGAATCTCCAGATTAATATTGTGCTTTTCTACAAGAGCTGCAAGATATCTTCTCTGAGGCGGCGTTATAGGTGAATCTTTCTTTACAACGTATACCAGCTTCGTAGTATTGCTGAAACTATTATCTTCTGGCTTTAATTTTTCTAATTTCCCATAAAGTACACTTGCACTCACTGCATCATCATAAGCCCTGTGTGACCTTCCCGGATCAATATTAAAATACTGGCACAAAAAAGACAGATTCTTATGTTCCAGCTCCGGAAGAAGCCTTCTGGCAATCTTTAATGTATCTATTCCATCATCAGTAATAGTATATCCATTATTGACTGCTGCTCTCTTAAGAAAACTGAAGTCAAATGTAACATTATGTCCAAGTATTGGCCAGTCACCTATAAAACGCGTTATGTCTCCTATAATTTCTTCAATTCTCGGCTTACCTGCCAGTTCTTCATTATGTATGCCTGTAAGCTCTGTTATGCGCTCACTTACACTTATTCCCGGATACACAAGCGTAGAATACTTCTGTGTTATCTGCCCATATTCCACTCTTGCCATTCCAACTTCAATAATTCTGTCAACAGCCGGATTAAGACCTGTAGTCTCGATATCCAGTGCAACATATCTGTTAATCATGTTTTCTCTCTTTCAGGAATATTCTTCCTATGTAATCACCTATAATAGCAAGGAAATTCATGTCGCTCTCTGCCCATTTCCTGTCAAGCTTATATCTTCCATAAGAAATAATATTGTTATTCTTCTTAATATCTCCACCGATAATATATTGCACAGCCTGAACAATTCCATATTCAGAATACACTTTATATACCGCCGGAGCCTTTGTTTCAAAAAAGTTGATGTTATCTATTACAAATATGCCATCTTCCCTAAAGTTGGGAATATAATTATCTTCCTTGAAAAAGCTTCCGTCATCATCTGTCATACGCTGGTCACCATACAGGATATGCTTTGTCAGCTCAGTTCTGTCATATATTGCAATAGTATTAACATTAAATGCTACTGCCACAATATCTATCAGTTCCTTTCTTCTTGCGTCATCAGCTTCCTTGTATTCCCTGATAATGGTATTAACAACCTCCATCTTATGGTACTTGTAAAACACTTTATCATTAAGATCAACAATCCTTCCCATCCCATATACATATTCCCTATGAATATCCTCATGATAAATGATATATCTGTCCTTTCCTTTTTCTTTAGCAAGGTAAAGAACCTTATCAGCTATCTTAAATAATTCATCATAACTCTTGGCATCATTAGGATAAGTTGCTGAACCAATCGAACATGTAATCTTAATATTACGTGGATCATCATGATACAGCCATTTTGTATTATTACGTACTGTTCTTAAAACATTCCTTATCCCCTCGTTATCATTAAGTCCTTCCATAACGATAAACATCTCATCTCCGCCAATTCTTCCGCACAATCCTCTGCTTCCAACTGCATCTCTTAAGATATCTGCAACCTTATAAAGAACTTCGTCACCAAACATATGTCCATATGTATCATTAATAGTCTTAAAATCATCAACATCAATAATAGCAATTGTTACAGTATGTCCCGGCTGTGAATCTATAAGCTTTCTTACATAATCAGTAATAGCACGCTTGTTAAGCAGGTCTGTACCCGGATCTTTCATATCAGATATTATGTTGAGCTCTTCAACTACATGATTATCTGAACTCTCAAGTATTATAATAGTACCTATAACGATACTGTTTCCATATTCATCAACAATCGTATTACCTCTTGCAAGACATTTATCCAGTCTTCCAAGCTTATTAAGAGTATTGATAGTAATCTCCCGCTTGAATAACTTCTCACCATTAGCAAGTGCCTTGCAGAATCCATCAAGTTCTTTTACCTCATTCAGCCCAAGTGCATCAGTCTTTATCTTATCTTCTTCCCATGCATTTAATGTTCCACGGTAAAAAGACAAAGTCTGGTGTCCATCTGATGTCATAAATATATTAAAGTCATCGTTAAGTATATCATAAGAAAACAGGACATTCTCACACATGCCAAGATAGCTAGAATATCTCTTAATCTGCGAATTAAGGTTATCTATCTGTGTAGTAATTAATGCGGCATCAATAATATTAATTTCATACATATGACCTCTTGTCTCAGATACACCGCCATCTGTAATTCTTGTAAGCATCCAGTGATATTCGCCTGTCTGATATAACATTCTTACAACAATATACTTACCGGATTCAGCGTAATCCTTTAATGCTTCTGTAAATCTGCTGACATCATCAGGATGTATATATCTTGTATATACAAAAAGTGCATTATTACCTGAAATCGCTTCAAAATTTTCATCTGCTGTTACAATTGACATTTTCTCATCAATAAGAATGTCTGAATTAACAGTCTCAGCTTTAAACAAATCTACCATAGCTTAAACCTCTGCTTTATAATTGATAATGCCCTCTCCCTAATTTACCTGAATTCATCAGGATGTTCCTTTGTATATGTTTCATACAGATCTGGTCTGTATTTCTTAGTTCTCTCCAGTGACTTTTCATGTCGCCACTTTTCAATATTAGCATGATGACCTGATAAAAGCACCTCTGGAACAGCTTTCCCATTATAATCTGCTGGTCTTGTGTATTGCGGATACTCAAGCAGACCATCTGAAAAACTTTCTGTTTCAGCAGATTCTTCATTATTAAGAACTCCTGGAACAAGTCTTGAAACCGTATCAATGACAACCATTGCCGGCAGCTCGCCTCCCGTAAGAACATAATCACCTATAGATACAAAATCTGTAACTATATTCTCCAATGCTCTTTCATCAATTCCTTCATAATGTCCACAAAGAATAACCAGATTATCCTCTTTGGCAAACTCCTCTGCCATGCTTTGTGTAAATGTATAGCCCTGAGGAGTCATATAAACAACTCTTGGCCTTTTTCCAATGTTCCTTACAATATCCTCATAGCAATCACACACAGGAGCAGCTCTCATAACCATTCCTGCGCCACCTCCATAAGGGTAATCATCCACTTTTAAATGCTTGTCATTAGAATACTCTCTGATATCATAAGCTTTAACGGACATAACTCCCGCTTTAATTGCACGTCCGGTTATACTTGTATTAAGTCCATCCATAATCATATCAGGAAACAATGTCATTACATGAAAATCCATTACTTCACTCCTGCAATTCCATTAAGTAAAAATGCATAATATCCACTCTTAAGATTGTATCCACTGTCTGTATAAGATGATCCAAAATATCCTGAGCCATCCTTGTAAACAGATGCAACATCAATATAAGTTATCCCAAGTGAAGCCGCATTCTCTGAAAACTTGTTGTTAAGTGAATCAATATTAGCCTGTTTAACCTTGCTTGAAGATTCAAACCTCTGGCTTACCGGAAGTACAGAAAGAACATATACATCAGCAGCTGGTACTGCACTCTTGACTGCTTCAATAAATTCCTTCTCATACTTATATATATCATCTACAGATCTGCTTCCATAATTAAGGTCATTAATACCAACCATAATATACACTGAATCAGGTGACTGGGATACGATACTGTCAAGATATCCTGTAAGCTTGTCACTTGTCATTGAATTAGATGCTATAACCTGTGCATCAGGAAGAAAACCAAACTGTGAAATACCGCTTACAACAAAATCACCAATAAATACTGCCTTGCTGTATGCTGATGAAGATGTATAATCCATTGTCTCTGGTGTACCTGAAACAGATAAAGTCCTGCCTGCAGCAGCTGCTTTTGTCTGCTCGGTTACATTCTCCGTAGACTCCTTAGATTCCTGTATCACCGATGCTGTACTCTCCTGCTGTACAGAAGGAGTTGTTGCTTTAGTATCATCCTGCCTGCCGCTGTTCTTATTGCTACAGCTCTTTAACACAATTGCAAATATAATAACTGCCACGACTACCACTGCCAGTCCGGCAATATAATTTCTGTATCTGTTCCACATTCTTTTCTTGCGGTTAAGACTAATCTTTGGTTTATCATTATTAGAATTATATGATTCCATTATAATATTCCTTTCTGTTTCGATGCTGTCTCATTGCATTATAACATTAGTCCTGCCCTTGTGCAAATACAACATACAGCATCACCACTTCATCTTATGAAGAACCACAGCTGAAGTCTTTCTTAATCCAATATCAAGCCAGCCATTCTGAAGGTGATAACCAAGCCTGTCTGTACTGTATCCACCTTCAAATGTAACTAACAGCTGCTCAACATCATCATCAAAACCAAGACCAACTTCCCATGCAGGAATTCTGGCTCTCACCTCATCATCGTTATTATTAACAATAATGATTGCAGCGTCATCACTTGTAAACCTTCCATATGCAACGACATTATATGCTGAATACAGTGACTTATATGAGCCTTTTCTTAATACATCATTCTCTTTATGCATCTTTATTGCAACCCTATGGAAATCAATCAGTTCCGTATCCTCATGTCCCCATGGATAAGTTCTTCTGTTATCAGGATCAGTGAATCCACACACACCTGCTTCATCGCCATAATATACAGTAGGCGCACCTGGTAATGTCATCTGCATAACAACAGCCTCTTTAAACACTGCCTTGTTGACATTATTATTGGCAGCCTCCGGTCCCAGTGTATTAGTTCTTCCAACGGTCCTGTTAGTTCTTGTTAAAAACCTTGAATGATCATGATTAGACAGTTCATTCATAGATATTGCAACACTCTGTCCGCCCATTCTTGCCATATTATGATGCATGGCACCAAAGAAATAGTCTGGGTTACCGTATGAGTCAGGTCTTGCCTCATCACTGTGCTTTTCCATTCCTGTAAGGAACCATGTAACAGGCTCCATAAAAGCATCATAATTCATAATGGTATCCCATTCATCACCCTGCAGCCATTCATATGAATCACCATAATGTTCTGCAAGAATAATAGCATCAGGATTAGCCTTCTTAACCTCTTCCCGGAATCTCTTCCAGAAATAATGGTTATATTCAGGACTATATCCTAAGTCAGCCGCCACATCAAGTCTCCAGCCATCAACATTGTATGGCGCAGAAACCCATTTTCTGCCGATAGACAGAATATATTCTTCAAGTTCCTTAGATCCCTCATAATTAAGCTTAGGAAGCGTATCATGTCCCCACCAGCCATCATATGAGTTATTATCAGGCCACTGGTTAGAATAAAATTTAAAAAAATTGTGATATGGACTTTCATACCTCTCGAAAGCTCCCGGGGCATATTCATCAGTACTGTCTCTGTAAATGTGTTCCTTATCTAGCCACTTATTGAACGAACCACAGTGGTTGAACACACCATCTATAATAACCTTCATGCCTCTTGCATGAATCTCCTGAACAACCTTTGCAAAAAATTCATTGCTGGCTTCAAGATTTGATTTTCTGGTAACTCTGTTAATATATCTTGTAGCATGGGTATTATCCGTGTCACCTTCTTTAAGCACTTCACCCTCATCATGGGCAATAACACCAAAATGTGGGTCAATATAATCGTAATCCTGTATATCATACTTATGATTAGACGGCGATACAAATAACGGGTTAAAATATATAACTTCTATTCCTAGTTGCTCAAGGTAATCCAGTTTATCAAGCACACCCTTGAGGTCTCCTCCGTAAAACTCCCTTATTCCCATCTGAGCAGGATACTTATTCCAGTCCTTAACCTGACAGACATGCTCTCCTATATAATTATATTCATCATCAAGCACATCATTACTCTTATCGCCATTATAGAATCTGTCTACAAATATCTGGTACATAACTGCACCCTTTGCCCACTCAGGTGTCTTAAATCCTGGTGTAATCTGGAAATTATAATACGGATTAAGATCTTTAATCGCCCCAATCTGATTGTAATAACACACCGTTCTGCCAAGCTCTACCTTAAAATAATAATATATTTTGTCGGTTCCGACATTAATCTTAGCCTCATAATAATCAAACATGCTCTCTGATCTTACTCTTGTCATAACATGTTCAACATTATCCACAACCAGATATGCTTTATCTACATTATATCTTCCAGTACGCAGCCTTATGGTCACCTCATCACCTGGCACTGGCTCTGCCGGATTTCTGTAATCACTTGTAACATCCGAAAACAACGCTCTTGGATGTAGCGTTGGTCTTGCACTGCACATATAAAAAAGTCTTTTTTCCCAGGCAGCTAAGTTTCCCATTTCCCCGGTTATTCTCATAGAGAATCCTCCTTAGCATATACTATTCTGATTTTATATCTAAAAGTACATTTTAGCAAGTGAAAAGGATTTTTAAACAGCAAAAAAGGCAGCCATGGGGTGACTGCCTTTTTCAGAGAAGGTATTTCTTTTCGATAAGCATTACTGCTTTATCTATAATGTATTGGGGGTTTTTACATTAATTATAATATCTTATTTCCCACAATAAGTGTTCACAAACATCACTAAATTTATTCGGAAATTTTGTGCATATTTACTATGCAATTGTTGTTCACATAATACCATCATCATCTGTACCGCTTCCATTATCAAAAAGCGCTTCAAATTCTTCTCTTGTTACCTTTTCTTTTTCAAGAAGAAGTTCTGAACTCTTCTCTAATACATCCATATGCTCAGATATTATCTTCTTAGCCTGTGCATAACAGTCATCAATAATGTTCTTAACCTCTTCATCAATGGCTGTAGCAATATCCTCTCCATATGGTCTTGTATGTGCAAGGTCTCTTCCAATGAATACCTCATCTTCATCACCGCTTGCATAATTGATAAGACCAAGTCTGTCAGAGAAGCCATACTTGGTAACCATATCTCTTGCTGTCGCAGTTGCCTGCTTGATATCCTGTGACGCACCTGTTGTAATATCATCAAATATCAGCTCCTCAGCAACTCGTCCACCAAGACTTACAATGATATTCTGTAACATCTTGCCCTTGGTATTAAACATCTCATCCTTCTCAGGAAGTGGCATTGTGTATCCCGCTGCTCCCATTCCGGTTGGAATAATAGAGATAGTGTGTACAGGTCCGACATCAGGGAGTACATGGAAAAGAATTGCATGTCCTGATTCATGATATGCAGTAATCTTCTTTTCTTTCTCTGATATAATCTTGCTTCTCTTCTCAACACCGATACCAACTTTTACAAATGCATAGTTGACATCCGCATTAGTAATGAACTTTCTCTTGCTCTTAGCCGCATTAATGGCAGCTTCATTAAGAATATTCTCAAGGTCTGCACCTGTAAAGCCTGCTGTAGTTCTTGCAAGGCTATCAAGGTCAACATCATCACCTAAAGGCTTCTTGGCTGCATGAACATTAAGAATCTCAAGACGGCCTCTTACATCAGGTCTTCCTACTACTACCTTTCTGTCGAAACGACCCGGTCTTAATATAGCAGGATCAAGAATATCAACTCTGTTAGTAGCCGCCATAACGATAATTCCTTCATTAACTCCGAAACCATCCATCTCTACGAGCATCTGGTTAAGAGTCTGCTCTCTCTCATCATGTCCGCCACCCATTCCGGTTCCTCTTCGTCTTGCAACAGCATCAATCTCATCAATAAATATGATACAAGGTGCATTCTTCTTAGCTTCCTCAAACATATCCCTTACTCTTGATGCACCGACACCAACGAACATCTCAACAAAATCAGAACCTGATATGCTAAAGAAAGGTACTCCTGCCTCACCGGCTACAGCCTTTGCAAGTAAAGTCTTACCTGTTCCCGGAGGGCCTGTAAGAATAACTCCCTTAGGAATTCTCGCTCCAAGATTAGTGTATTTTACAGGATCTTTAAGGAAATCAACGATTTCTTCAAGTTCTTCTTTCTCTTCATTAAGTCCTGCCACATCCTTGAATGTAACCTTATTGGCATCACCACTTATCATTCTTGCACGGCTCTTACCAAAATTCATCATCTTGGCATTACCGCCACCGCCAGCCTGTCTAGTCATCATCAGCATAAGTGCTACAACAACGATAAGACACATACCAAATGGCAGAATAGTTGTCATCCATACACTGTCTCTTTTAACATCCCTTACAGTATATGTAATATTTTTATCATCAAGCTTTTCCTGTACAGAAACAACATCAGATACATTAAGAGTATCCCTGCTTCCATCAGTGAATGTAATTGTAAGTGTACCTGTTGGGACTTCTGCATTCTGACTTATAACAACATCTGTAATCCTGCCGCTCTTTAAATCAGATTCAAAATCCTTATACTTATAATTACTTGTTCTCTGGCTCATCTGTGCGATAACAGCCCAGACAATACCAATTATAATAATCATGAAGAAAATACTTCCAAATCCTCCAGACCTTTTTTTCTTAGTATCCATCACTTCCTCCTTATTAATTATGCCTCTTCGTCAAGGTGTAAAACTCCTACAAAAGGAAGGTTTCTATAGCTCTGGTCATAATCAAGCCCATAACCGACAACGAATTCATCAGGAATGTTAAAGCCATTATACTTAACATCCACCTCAACCTCTCTTCTTTCCGGCTTATCAAGCAGAGTACATATACATATATCTGCCGGCTTTCTCTCCTCTAACATAGGCATAAGTCTTGCAAGAGTATTACCTGAATCGATAATATCCTCAATAACAATTACATGCTCTCCCTCAATGCTCTCATCAAGGTCCTTCTTAATCTTAATCTGACCGCTTGATGATGTCCCGCTTCCATAACTTGACACCTGCATAAAATCAAACTTAACAGGTACAGTAATTCTCTTGGCAAGCTCGCATGTAAATATAATACTTCCCTTAAGAATACAGATAAGTTTAACCTCCTTACCCTCATAGTCTTTACTTATCTGCTCTCCAAGCTGTGCAATCCTTTCATTCAGCTTTTCCTCAGATATAAGCACACTGATAAATGGTTCTTTCATCGTTTCTCTCCTTTGTCAATCTTAATATTAACTCTATTGTATAGTTATATCCAGCACATTCCTTGTTTCATCATCGATAAGGGCGCACTCACTTCTTCTTACCCCGACAGCCCATAAAACTCCCGAATCATCAGAAACAACAAGCACATTATCTCTCATATCGGCAGGTACTTTACGGTCAATGAATTCTTTTTTCAGCTTGCGCCACGTTCCCGCCCTGTTCACAACAATCCTGTCGCCATCAGTACGGTGTCTTATGCAGAGCTTTCCTTGTATTTTATCATAATCAAAGGATTTCGCATAGCAACTATTAGCGTAATTTCTGTTTTTTTCATAATTAGAATGAAGTGAAATTACAATATGCACCTTTCTTAATTCCGTCTTGCCATCATTATTATAATAAATGTTTTCTTCTATGGTAATATTTTCACCTGAATTAAGTCTTTTAAGCTCCTGCGGCGTAAGTACATGTATGAGGTCCGAAGAAACATGTGTCCGAGATGCCACATTTTTCCTGCTTATTGTGATATCCTCATACCCTTTTACCGCACACAGTCCATAACATATATCTACACTGCTGCCAACCTGTTTTCGTATAAGCTCATCTACAGCATTCACATGAACCTTATATATATCCTTTGCTGTCTGTGTAAGTGCATGTACTGCCTTGTAGATAACTCTCTTTCTTATGACCTCATGAAGTCCTGCAAACTCCTCCCCATAAAGCCTTAAAACCACCGTATCTCCCACATATACATGCTTATCATAAGCCTTTTGGGCCTCTGCCTCAATAAAATCAAAATTCTTCTGCAGCTCCTCTGCTGCATAAGCAATATTTTCAACAGTGTGTGCATTAACCTTTTCTGTCATGTACGGAATAACAACATTTCTTAAAGAATTACGCGTATAATCATTGCACAGATTCGTTGCATCAGTAACATATGGCTGGTTAAAGTCTTTAAGTACTTCTTCAACCTCAGCTCTCGTCACTGAAAGCAGAGGTCTTATAATATTATCCCTTACCGGTCTGATTCCACCTATTCCTTTAAGTGAAGTTCCTCGGGAAAGATTCATAAGAACTGTTTCTGCCTGGTCATTCATATGGTGTGCAACCGCAATCCTTGCATTACGCCCTTTACATGCCTCATTGAATATACGGTACCGTTCTTTCCTTCCTGCTTCCTCAACACTCATTCCAAGCTGCTTTGCAAGCCCGGCGGCATCTATATGATACGCCATGAATTCAACCCCCATGCGTTCACACAAGACTCTGGCAAACTCCTCATCATCTCCTGCCTCCTGCCTTATGCCATGATTGACATGCACCACACATAATTCTGTCTGTAGATGCTTCCTCTCTATATACCCCTTAAGCACCATAAGCAGACACACAGAATCCGCGCCGCCTGAAAGACCGACAACCACTCTTTCGCAGTCCGTAAGCATATTATTCTGTTCAATATATCTGTAAATCTTATCTATAATTTCATTCATGCGAGAATTATATTATACGTTCACATAAGTGTCAAACACTCCCAGTACCATAACTGTACAGTCATCAAAAGCCTCCATATTATTATTCTTCAGGGACTCCTCAAGAATCTTTTTCGCAATGCCTGCAGGCTTCTTTACATTTATATTATTAATAATCTCCACCATCTGTTCCTCCTTATTAATTCCAGACAGATTATCAAGCACACCATCACTTATCATTATAATATAATTACCATCATAAAGCTTTTTAGTCGTACAATCGTAGTCCACCTGTTCTAACACTCCCATCGGAAGCGTTGTTGACTTAATAATCTCAACCCAGTTATCTCTTTTTATAAATGTGGATACAGCTCCAAGTTTAATACAGTTAATAACTCCCGCCTGACAGTCAATAATACTCATATCCATAGTTACAGGATTGTTAAATGTAGTTCCCGCAATATACGCAGAATTAATAAGATCAATCGCTGTCTTTTCCTCGAATCCTGCTTCAATGCAGTTTTCCATAAGTTCAATCACCATACGGCTCTCTGCAAATGCCCTTTTACCACTTCCACAGCCATCTGCAATTGCTGCAACCATTTTTCCACAGTTCAGCTTCTTTAACAGGAAGTTATCCCCACTTGTATTCTCTTCCTCTTTACATTTTCTCGCCATACCTGAAAGAATCCTGAAACGATTCTCCTGATAGAACACATACTGGTCCGGTTCTTCATTTATAATCACCCTGTTGTCCTGATTAGAAAAGAATTTTGCCTTAAATACACTGCTCACCGTTTCTCTTAATACACGCTCAGACACACACCCCTTCATAAATGTTTTCGCAGTTACAAGTATCTCACGCCTCTTTCCGTCAACCAGTTTTATATCCTTAACAGATATCCCCATTGCCATACATTTACGCTCAAATTCCCTGCGCTCCTGTTTATCCGGCGCTTTAGCATCAAGATTCATTGCAACACATTCCTCTAATATATCTGCAGCCAGAATCAATTGTCTTTTAAAACCAGTCTGCTTCTGATTAGTTTCTCCATATGCATCTCCAAGATTTCTGAATGTTCTGGCTGTTTCCTGCAGACGGTTAATAGTATAAGTATATCCGGCATCTTTATATGTATTTTTCATTCATATCCACTTCCTTTCCGGCACTACACCAATGTGAAGTATATATGACTGCTTATAAATAAAATGTCGAAGCATGAAAGATTCAAAAAATCTTCCAGCTCCGACATAATATTTGGTATGAATTTTACTTGTTATTAGGCTTAAACACCAGTTCGTCAGGATATATAAGCCCGAATTTATTCTTGGCAATCTCCTCAACGAACTTCTTTGTCTTGACATACTTCTCATATTCAGACAATTCATCACTTCTTTTATTCTCGTCATCAATCTGGGATTGTAACTCTGTAATCTGAGCCTGATAATCAGCATTCTTTTCTTCCAGTCCTGCCTTGCCTCTCCACAGAACAACGCCAAGTGCCACGACAACAATAATTGCAATAATCATTCCTGCCAGCGTTGACCTTCTCTGCTTCTTAAGCCTTTCTGCACGCTCTCTTCTAGATTCTAATTTCATATATTCCTCACCCTTGTGCTTCCTTCTTACCCATATCTTTCCTGCGTTTCATATACATTTTAAGGCTTCTTACTGGTATTGTAATAATACGCACCACATTTTTCAATATAAAACATGCCGGTTTTAGTAAAATTTTTATAATTCTTACTGACCACCTTATATAAAAACTGCTTAAAAACTTAAAATACAGAAATGCCCCCACAGCAATTCCCATAATTATGAATCCGCGGATAATTCCGTCTGCAACCTTAAAGCACATCACAAATACACTTAATCCGGCATATATTCCATATATAATATCTTCCACACTCATAAAAACAACTGTTTTATGCCGTACAATTCGTCTGAAAGCCCTTATATTATCGTATATCCATGCAAGCAGAACACCATTAAAGAAGCTTACCACAAGTGCATAAAGCTCCCAATATATAATCTCATTAATCATCGGAGAAGCCTGTTCATGAACGAATCCTGCTTATTCTTCATGCCAGCCTCCGAATAACATACAGAATCCACTCTGCCGTCAAGGTCTAATTCACCCTTCTCGACAGAAAGCCTGTTAACATGCAGTCCTTCCCCTTTGATTGTAATATGCCCATAATCAGATTCAAGTACAACCTTAACCGGATCAAATGACACTACATCTGTTATTCCTGTAAAATCAATTCTTTTCCTGTCCTCCATATTCAGCCTGTGTGGACGCTTCACCCTTACCTTTTCCTCCATATACCCTCCTTATAGACATTCCGTTATATGAGAATATATGCATGACCACAATATATGATTACAGGTACTTTGAATTAAAGATATTCAAACATTTCCTTTGCTTCTTCTTTCTTAACAGTATCCTTGACATCTGTAACCCTTGCTCTTACATTCTTGTTACCAAACTGGATTTCAATAATGTCTCCGACTTTAACATCATAAGATGCCTTCACAACCTTGTCATTAACCATTACTCTTCCTGCATCACATGCATCGTTGGCAACAGTCCTTCTCTTTATAAGTCTTGATACTTTTAAATATTTATCTAATCTCATGTTCTTCTCCTTAATCTTCTCTTTCTACGACTCCATATGCTTTCCTAAAAAGTTAGCTGCCGTCTTTACCATTTTCTTTTCATTATCTGTAAACTTTGGCTTCATGTCAATAGACATCATAAGCACAGTACCTAAAACATCTCCCTGACATATTATCGGATACATAATTTCCTGCTTAAACTGCGCCTCATCAGTGACTTTCACAAATCCATCCTCTCCTTCACCTGCAGCAATGGTACATCTTCCCTCCATTGCCTGATTAAGCTCCTTTGTGACAGGCTTATTCATCAGATTCTTCTTATCGTCACCTGATGCAGCAATAACCTGTTCCCTGTCAGTTATACATACTGTCATTCCGGTCGCATCCGACAGTGATTCTGCATATTTTCCTGCAAATGTGCTAATATCTCCTATCGGTGAATATTTTTTCAGAATAATCTGCCCCTCAGCATCCGTAAATATCTCCATCGGGTCAGTTTCCCTTATATGAAGTGTCCTTCTTATCTCCTTTGGAATGACAATTCTGCCTAAATCATCTATCCTTCTTACAATTCCTGTGGCTTTCATATTAATAATTCCTCCTGATTCTTACATACTTTCCATAATTTATAATGTATGGGTAGTATGTGGAAAACAGGAAGAATTATGCATCTCTTGTAATGATCTTCATATAGCCTCCAGTTTCAAAAGTTTAAATTTTTTCATTTTTTGAAACCGCTCTGTAATGTTTATTATACTGTCTGCAAACAATATATACGAACTGCTATATTCTCACCTTATTTCCTGCCATATTTAACTGATTTCACAACTGTCTCAATACAGTTAATTGCTAATGCAAAAATAATAATTGCTAGGAACAGCTTATTAAAATGCATAAAAATTTTCGGAATTATTTCTGCATTTTCTCCGAATAACTGCTCAACTCCATCAAAAAATGCAGAATTCATAATTCTTCCGTTTAACAACCAAATGAATGTTAATAAACCATCAATAAGATTGGTAATAATTGTAACAATCATTACTCTTTGGGTATAGCTTCCATCAATAAGTTTCACACTTTCTTTTGCAATACCTAAGATACCAAATGCAAGAATCAGATACCATGTTTGTCTGATGTATTCCAGATTAAAGAGCGGTTCATACACACTGACACCATTCTTTACAAAAGCAATACATATAATCTGCGGACAAACAAGAAATACAAGAGTAAATATAACTGAAAAGATAATTCCAATAATTGAATCTGCTTTTGAAATCTGATTCGTTTTCTGTGGAACAGGCGGCAGATTATCTATCCCATTACTTAAACCTTCCACCTTAATTCCTCTTTTATAGAAGAACGCAAACAACAATGTAACAAATGCAAATCCTGTCAATACACCGCCAAAAATTCCACCTATAATCCTGAATATGGCTATATACCAGATAGTATGCGATATTACTGCTGCCATAATCTGTGCGAGTAACATCCCCCCGATAACACATGCCGTTACAATTTTCAGTACATACACATACAGATTGTAATAAGGCTGACCAATTAAACAATCCTGTGTTTCACTCTTGTATTTCGAAGCAAGTTCTGCCGGAGTTCCCAGTTCTGTCAGAACAACTCTGATATCATGTTCAGTTGGCATAACATCTCCGCATCGTTCCTCTAGCATATCTTGTATTATTGTCTCTAATTCTGCCGATACATCTTTTTTCAAATCAGCCTTCATATATTTTGTAACTGCATAAACATATCTTTCAATCAAATCATTTTTCACCATTTATTCCACCTCCATAAGAGCATTAATTGACTGGGAAAATTTTTCCCAGTGTGCTTTAATTTTTTTATAAACCAGTTTTCCATCTTCTGTAATGATGTAATACTTTCTCGGCTTCGTTTCATCTGTTTCCCATTCACTTTTTAAAAGTCCCTGACTTTCCAGTCTTCTCAGTAGCGGATATAAAGTATTCCCTTCTATTGAAATCCCCTTTCCTTCTAATTCTTTTATAAGTGAATACCCATACATCGGCTTGTTTAGCTGTGCTAACACTACCATGATAAGTGTTCCTCTTCGAAATTCCAGAATCAGTCCTGAAACAATTTCATCGCAATTCATTCAATCTCTTCCCTTCTTAATTATCCAAATCAACAATATTCATCAGATTGTAGTGTGTCACACACACTATCATTTTAATTCATCATACTGTATGTCACACACTATGTCAATATTTTTTTCTTATAAAAATATTGTGATTTACCCGCGATACCTTTATCATATTAATATGAAGTTATATTGGAGGTTCATTTATGAATGGGGTAAATGATTATGATAATTTTGATGGACCAACATCGGCATATGTTAAAAGAAACCGGAAAACCAGTTTTGCATATAAGTTTAAGAAAATGCTTTATGAAAGAAAAAAAGCTGAGGTAGAAAAAAGCATTTCTTTTGACGATAATCATGCAATTGAGGAAGTATGTCAGTATGTTCAGGAACAATGGGGATTTAAGGAAGCTGACAGAAATTCTGCTGAATATAAATTCATGTATAAGCAGATAAAGCATGACATGAATAGCGAAATTAACCTGTTTCTGTATGTGCGTGAGGATAATGACGCACATATGGATATTGAAATAGAAACTACCACTGGTTATATTACAGGCGGCGTGACCGGAAAGAAGTCCTCAATTAAGGAATTTAACAAAATTTTGCGTGACATATTCATATATTATGGTGTCATGCAGGACGACATAATCGAGAAAACCAAAAGATACAAGAATCTTGTGAGTATTCTGATGCAGGAAGCTTAAAAGGAATACAGTTTTTAACAAATAAAAACGGAGTTATATATATGGACACTATACATTCAGACATTTTCCCAGACGGAACTCCTGTTGATGGCTGGTTTCACAATACCAGCATTCCAGAACTCACCAAACTGGGAAAGCAATATATTATTACAGATTATGGTATACATGATGATGGCAGAATATACACTGATAATTTCCAGAAGCTGATAGACCTTGTATACAATGCTGGTGGCGGTGTAATCGTTATTCCGCATGGTACATACATGACTGGAGCTTTATTTTTCAGACAGGGAGTTAATCTATATATTGAAGACGATGCAACACTTATGGGAAGTGACGACATCAGCGATTATCCGGTCTGTGAAACAAGAATAGAAGGTGAAACCTGTCAGTATTTTACTGCACTTATCAACGCTTCTGGAATCGATGGCTTTACATTGTGCGGTAATGGAACGATAGACGGTAACGGCTTACGAAGCTGGAAAGCCTTCTGGCAGCGAAGAACCTGGAATCCCGACTGCACCAACAAAGACGAACAGCGTGCAAGGCTTATCTATATGTCAGGCTGTACCAATGTTACTGTTGCCGGATTGCACATTTGTAATTCGCAGTTCTGGACTAATCACCTATATAGATGTTCTCATGTACGTTACCTTAACTGCCGCATTACAAGCCCCTCTGCGCCTGTCAAAGCACCTAGCACTGACGCAATAGACATTGACGCCTGCACTGATATTCTTATTAAAGGCTGCACAATTAATGTAAATGATGACGCAGTTGCTTTAAAAGGCGGCAAAGGACCATTTGCTGACAACGACCCAGACAATGGTGCTAATGAACGCATAATTATTGAGGACTGCACATTTGAATTCTGCCATGGATGCCTTACATGTGGCTCAGAATCCATACACAATAAGAATATAATAATGCGTCACATCAAAGTCGACTCAGCTTACAATCTGCTCTGGCTGAAAATGCGTCCCGACACGCCACAGCATTATGAATACATCACTATAGAATATGTTCAGGGAAAGATATTTAATTTCATCAACATTAATCCGTGGACACAGTTTTTCGACCTTAAGGGAAAAACTGATATTTCCCCGTCTTCCACAGAACACATTATAATAAGAAAGAACACCTGCACCTGTAATGTTTTCCGCAACATAAAAGAAGCACCTGAACAATACACTCTCGCAGATATTCAAATTGACGACAACATAATAGAAGAAATCGGAACACCTTCCGATAAATCAAAACATACCGGAGCAGAATAACTGCCCCGGTATATTTTATTTTATTGGTATTGAATATGATATCAGCAGGATATGTTAGTGGCGCGGGCTTGATTTATTCCTGTGCTGTGTGGAAGTTAATGCCGCTATATACAAAAGTTCAGGGCTTGAAATCTCGTTCAAGCGAAGCGCGTTTGATTTCCAGCACTGTAAAAAACTCTGTATATAGCGGCATTTACTACCACTAAGCTCAGGAATCATGAAAGCCTGTACCACTAACATATCCTGCGTCATACATATTTAATGACCAATTAAGCTGCTGTCTTCTCAGAGTTCTTCTCGCTCTTTGCATAGCTCTTTACTGAGTTAACTACGATGATTACACCGAGTACGATAAGGAGTATAGCAATTATAAGCTGAAGTCCGTTAGCGATAAATACGCTTCCCCAAGATGTCTGTCCAGCAGGAATTGTAACAGAAGCTGCTAACTTGATAGCCTTAACCATTGCAAGTGTTCTCTGTACAAGTGCTGTAAATGTTACACAAAGCATGATGATAAGAGGAGGGAAAAGCATTTTGTTGCTTCGTCCTGTAACCTTTAAGAATACGCAGAGTGTAAGAATTACAAGAGCGCTTAATAACTGGTTAGCTGAACCAAATAATGGCCAGATATTTGCATATCCAATCTTAGTAAGGATGAATCCACATACTAATGTTACGATTGTTGAGAAGTATGTATTGCAGAATAACTTTCTCCATCCTTCTGCATGTTCCATATCATCTACGCTGAAGAGTTCCTGGAAACTCATACGACCGATACGGGCAACTGCATCAAGTGATGTAAGAGCGAGAGCAGATACACACATTGTCATGAATACTGTTGCAAAATGTACTGGAACACCAAACATTTCAAAGAATCCTGCTACACCGCTACTGAAGATAGCGAATGGTGTCTTAGCTGGAAGTGCTCCGTTAGTAGCAGCTGCACCAGCAACACAAAGAGCAAGTACTGCAAGTAAACTCTCAAGTACCATTGCACCGTAACCAACCTTAAGCATATCCTTCTCGTTTTCAACTGTCTTAGAAGATGTACCAGAAGATACAAGGCTGTGGAAACCAGAAACAGCACCACATGCAACAGTTACGAAAAGAATTGGGAACATTGTTCCAAGCTTTGCATTATTGAATCCTGTATATACAGGAAGATTCATTGAAGGATGTGCAACTACAAGACCAACTGCTGCACCTACAATCATGCAGATGAACATGAATGTTGTCATATAGTCACGAGGCTGCTTCATTAACCACATTGGCATAACTGCAGCGAAGAAGATATATACAAATGTGATATAGCTCCATACATCTTTGCTGAACTCAAGTGGGAAGAACATACCAACAACGAATGCTGCGATAATAAACACAATACCAAGTACTGCTTCTTTCCAGCCTGAAAGATTTAACTTCTTCTGGATAAGACCGAATACTACGGCAAATACCATAAACATGATAGATACCATACCGGCTGAACCATTTGTCTTAGCTGCTGCTGATAAAACTGTAGCACCTTCAGCATTTACTGTGTAAGCATTGAATGTACCTGCAACCATATCTGCAAATGCTGCGATAACGATAAGTGTGAATAACCAGCAGAAAAGTAAGAAAATCTTACGACCAAACTTACCGATGTACTTCTCAATGATCATACCCATTGACTTACCTTCATTTTTAACTGAAGCATAAAGCGCACCAAAGTCTGTAACTGCTCCGAAGAATACACCACCGATGAGGATCCAGAGTAAAACTGGTAACCATCCAAATGCTGCTGCCTGAATAGCACCTGTTACAGGACCTGCTCCTGCGATTGATGAGAACTGATGACTGAAAACTGTCCAGCCATTAGTTGGAACGAAATCCTTACCGTCGTTATATTTAACGGCTGGTGTTTCTGCCTTAGGGTCGATACCCCATTTCTTTGCTAACCAACGACCATAAACCATGTATGCACCAAAAAGTACAACTGCCGCGATAAGCACGATTACTAATGTGTTCATAATGTCACTCTCCTATAAAAATATATTTCACCAGTCAAACGCAGTGGAAGCGGTGCTATGATTCTCAGTGCTTCCATAGCTCGTAGCTCATATGTCAGAACTGCGTTCTGACATTGTCGCGGTGCTCGCACAAAAAAACCTTCGTCGATGCACTAATCCATTACTGGATTATGTGCAAAGACGAAGGTATATTATTTCTACTTCCGCGTTACCACTTTGCTTGCCGGATACTCCGACCACTCTACTGCCACTTGGTATATTCATCTCTTATGGCATGCCCTTTTAACGATGGGTACCGGTTCCAACTACTAGACATCTGCCTGTCTTTCACCAGAACTGCTCGCAGGTGAGGGCTTAATCATTCCTTGCTGCCATCTCTCATCAACTGACGGCTTTCTGTGAGCGGTGATATGAAGAAGTCATTTCCTGTTCTTCGCATTTGACTGTTGATTTGTACATTAAAATATTCCTTTGTTGATAATTTGTCAATAAGAAAATTAAATATTTCTTAAGAATTCTTAAATTTCTTAATATAATTAATAATTTTCACTCTGTTTCCGTTTATATAACCAGATTGTTTTAATATTATTAAGCAAATCTTCTCTTTTGGTTATTTACCTGAATATTATGATTATATTTCTCTATTCTATCATGATTTTATAATCAGCCCACATATATTTTATCAGTCCCTCCTATATATTCATAGAAATCAATCATCCTATAGGTAAATTTTGCTTCTTTTACTGTCAGAGACTATCCTTTCGTCCCGCTCTTAGAAGAAATTTCCTATAAGCTTGCATAATATTATGCTTTGATAGGTTGATTTTCATTCTAACATTATAGTCATATTTATTTTCTACCTATAAGATGTTTCAAAATGCGACTACCTATAGGTATCATATTCTCCTCATTTTTTCTCCCCATATTTAAGATATTTCTGTTGAAAATAGTAAATATTTGCTATAAAATAAAACTAGTTTATTTTCGTGATAAAATACTTCACTAACTTAACAATTTTATATTTTATAGGAGATTATTCTATGAACTACGATGCTAATGTTTTTAAAGCCAAGGCTAATATTAAAGCCCGTCGGATATGGCTTGTTTTCTCACTCCTTTTGACCGCCAATTATGGTACTGATGCAGCTAATGGAATCTATCCAAAAAGCAGCTACATAATATTTGTTGCACTTTGCTGGATACCTTTCTTTATTGGAGAATTATTTTTCAGAATCAAGGGAAAAGCAACTGATGCGTACAGATTATGTCTTGTTATTGGTTATGGTATTTTCTATACATTTGTAATATGCACAACTGATTCTCCGATTTCATTCACATACATTCTCCCGGTTATGAGTCTTCTCGTTCTATATAAGAACAAGAAATTCATGATTAACTGCGGTATTGCTAATGTACTCTCTGTTATTGTCAGTGATGTGTACAGATATGTTGTTCTCGGATGCAGGTCTGATGCAGATATGAAGAATTACCAGTTACAGGTTGCATGTCTTCTTCTATGCTACATCTGCTATGTTATGTCTATCAGACACCTTAATGAATCCGATGGTGCTTTGAATGGAAGTATTAAAGCTGATCTTGACAGAGTTGTTTCAACTGTTGAGAAAGTTAAGACTTCCTGTAATTCTATTATGAGTAGAATTACTGTTGTACGCGAACTGGCTTCAGAGAATAAGCATGGTTCTGATGTTATCATGCTTGGCATGAACGAACTTTCAAGCAATAATGAAGATTTAAGAAGCCATACTGCTTCTTCCACTGATATGACAACTGACATAAGCTCACAGGTAGAACATGTTGCTCAGCTTATTGACGATATGGTAAGCCTTACTTCTGAGTCACAGGAGCATGCATACACAAGCTCAAGCGACCTTGAAAACCTTATTACAACAGCAACTACAATGTCTGAGCTTTCTTCAGAGGTTGAGCATATCCTGCATGATTTTGAATCAGAATTCAAGACCGTTAAAGACCAGACAAGTGCTATCGACAATATATCCAGCCAGACCAATCTTCTTGCCCTCAATGCTTCTATTGAAGCTGCAAGAGCCGGGGATGCAGGTAAAGGCTTTGCTGTTGTAGCTGAACAGATTCGTGCATTAAGCACAGAAACTAAGACCTCTTCCAGTGAAATACAGAGTGCATTAGACCGTCTTGCTGTAATCTCCGATAAAATGCTTTCTTCTATTGGAGAGACTTTATCACTTATACAGGTTACTCTTGACAAGATTAAACAGACAAGTGAAAGTATCAGTCTTATCACATCTGATTCTACTCAGATTGAAGACCATATACATATTATTGATACAGCCATTAAAGATGTTGAATCTGCTAACAAGCAGCTTGTAAGCAACATGTCCCAGGTATCAGATATAGTTGATACCATGACAGAGTGCATAACTAATTCAAAAGATATCAGCAGCCGTATTGTAAGTAAATATGACGAAAGTGCTACTAATATCAATACCATGGAAAATACAATACAGGCTCTTATGTGTGAACTTGGTGTTGGCGGTTTCATGGGTATTGAAGATATTAAGACAGGCATGAAGGCATCCGCAATCCTTAAAGGTACTCATGGTGAAAATGTTGAATATCACGGAACCATTAAGACACATAATGACAACAGCATAACTCTTGAACTTGAGAAGGCACTGCCTGCAGTTAATTCAGCAATTGAATGTGACATGTTAGTAACAGTTGAAAATGTAATATACCGTTGGGAAAACGCTAAGATTGCAGCTGATAAAAAAGCATCTGCAACAACGGGCATTGTTACAATCACAACAAGACCGCAGATTCTTAACCGTCGTAAATATCCTAGAATTGATATGAATAATCACTGTACAATTACAGTAAAGGGTACAGACGAAACATTTGAAGGAAAACTTGATAATCTGAGTGCCAATGGTTTTGCATTTCTCTCAAAAGACAGATTTTTCTCTAATAACAAAGGCAAAATCATTACTGTTTCAATTGATAATTTTGATTTGCCTGCACATTCTGTATTAGAGGGTCAGATTATAAGATGTTCTGATAATGACGGCATCTACATAGTAGGCTGCCAGATGCCAGAGGATAACTACTACATTATGGAATATGTAGAGCAAATGATACGGACTCAAAAAAAATAATAACTAAAATCATAAAATGGAGAAAAGCATATTAATCAGCTTTTCTCCATTTTGTATATACTAGATAACCATCCAGTCTTCGAACTTATTTGCATTTTCAACAATGTTGACAATTCCATCTGCGCCGTAAGTAAATGCCCTGTGAATAAATACATTTACTTCCTCACCCTTCTTTATTGGAGCTTCCTCAACATTTCTTGTTCCGACAACTTCTATGCCGTTGACATTGACAGTTATCTCGACTTCCTTTCCCATGAAAAGCTTGCCTACAACCACGCCCTTCTCAACAGAAGCGGCTGAATCAACTTTCTCATCAAGCCTTGTGATGTTGACATTCTCAGGTCTTAATACCGCCTTAACAGAATCGTCAAGCTGGTTAAAACCTTTAATCTTATTAATCCGGTCAACATGTACCGGATGTCCCATGAATTCCGCCATAAATGCTGTCTCAGGCTCTCTGTATATCTGTCTTGGCGTTCCAATCTGCTCTATATGTCCCTTGTTAGTGACAATAATTTCATCAGCAACCTCAATTGCCTCATCCTGATCATGAGTAACGAATATACTTGTGATTCCAACCTTTGTAATCATATCACGAAGCCAGCTTCTTAATTCCTGTCTTACCTTCGCATCAATTGCTGCAAATGGTTCATCAAGAAGCAGAAGCTCCGGATTAGGTGCTAATGCCCTTGCAAATGCTACTCTCTGTCTCTGTCCACCTGATAACTGGCTAGGGTATCTTTTCGCCATGCCTGAAAGTCCGACAAGCTCAATAAGCTCATCAACACGTTTCTTAATGTCCGATTTTTTCCATTTATTGACCTTTAATCCAAATGCAATGTTATCATACACTGTCATATATCTGAAAAGTGCGTAGTTCTGGAAAACAAAACCTATTCCACGCTTACTTGCCGGCACATCATTAACAACCTTGCCATCAATAATAATATCACCTGAATCCGCAGTCTCAAGACCTGCTATCATTCTTAAGATTGTAGTTTTGCCGCTTCCGCTAGGTCCAAGCAATGCAATAAGCTTGCCCTTCCCTATTCCAAGATTAATATTATTCGAAGCTTTAAATGTGCCATATGTCTTATTGATATTACGAAGCTCTACATATTTTTCTGTATCCTGCTGTAATTCTGCCATAATCTGTTCCGCCTTTCTGTTGTAGTGCGTTTCTATCCTTCCTGCTGCCCTTTCTCTGCCTTAGCTGCCTGCTGTCCCTTGTATTCAAGCACACTTCGAAGCACCAGTATAATAACCGCCATCAGCACAAGAATTGCTGATACTGCAAATGCTCCCGTAAAATCATATCCCTGATACAGAAGCTCTATATACAGCGGCATCGTGTTAGTTCTTCCGCGCAAATGTCCTGAAAGAACGGATACTGCGCCGAACTCGCCCATTGCTCTCGCTGTACACAGTACAATACCGTAGAGAAGGGGCCATTTGATATGCGGAAATGTAACCTTCCAGAATATAGTCCAGCCATTGGCACCCATAAGTGCTGCAGCCTCCTCCTCGTCAGTTCCCTGCGAGGTAAGGACCGGTATCAGTTCCCTTGATATGAATGGAAAAGTTACAAATATAGTCGCAAGCACGATACCCGGAACTGCGAATATAATTCTTACTCCCATAGCCTTAAGATATGGATATATAAAACTCTGTCTACCGAATGTAAGCACATATATAAGACCTGCTATAATCGGCGAAACAGTGAGTGGTAAATCTATTAAAGTAGATATAATCTTCTTGCCCTTAAACTGGAATTTCGTAATAAGCCATGAAGCAAATATTCCAAAAAAAGTGTTGCACACAACCGCAATAAGCGAAACTTCTATTGTCAGCTTAATTGAATGAAGCGCGTATTTGTCGGTAACTGCCGCCAGAAACACCTTTATGCCCTTAGAAAATGCTGTATACATTACATAGCTGAGGGGCAGAATAAGCATCACAAATAAAAACAACACACTTATACCTATCAGAATCCATTTTAACGGACCTGAATCTTTTCTGATGTTCATACACTAACCCCTTTCTATGAAATTCCACTTACAATCTTTGATGTCCTGCTCTGTAACACTGCATTTATAAAGAGAATAATAAATGCGATGAAAAGCATTACAAGCGCTATTGATGTTGCACTTGCGTAGTCATATTCCTGTAATTTTGACATAATCATAAGCGGTGCTATCTCTGTCTCATACGGTGTATTTCCTGCTATGAATACGACGCTTCCGTATTCGCCAAGTCCTCTTGCGAACGACATTGTGAATCCGCCGATAAGTGCCGGAAGTATCTCTGGAAGAATTACCCTGAATACTGTCTGCCTGTTGGTTGCTCCAAGCATGTTGGCTGCCTCCTCGTACTGGATATCCACCTTTTCCAGCACCGGCTGGACAGCCCTCACTACGAATGGTATTCCAACGAATATGAGTGCAAATATAATTCCCAGCCTTGTATATGCAATCCGGATTCCAAATTTGCCAAAAAATGCTCCAAGCCAGCCATTAGTTGTTGTCAGATGTGTAAGTGCTATACCCGCAACGGCTGTCGGCAATGCAAATGGAAGTTCAATTATTCCATTCATAATCTGCTTACCCGGAAAGTTATATCTTACAAGAACCCATGCAAGAATTGTTCCCATAACTGCGTCTATAAGTGCCGCGATTAACGCAGTCTCAAGACTTACTCTGTAGCTTGAAAGCACTCTCGGCCTTGTAACTGTCGTTATAAATTCCGTAAACGACAGCTTTGCCGAGAATATCACAAGGGTACATAAAGGGATAACAACAATGAATCCTAACATTGCAATTGTTATTCCAAATGAAAGACCAAAGCCCGGTATTACTCTTTTTTTCTTTCTTTTCTTCTCTTTCATTCTGTCGTTTCCCCTTCCCTTAATTACTTCTTCTCATATATCTTGTCGAATACTCCGCCATCCTTGAAGTGTTTGTTGATTTTTAATTCCTACTAATTTTATATGTTACTATGTTGCAGATTATATACCTACTAGGTTTATATGTCAATAGTGTTTATAGGATTTCTGGTTGTTTTCCTGATGCCTCTTTTCTTCGGAACGCTTTTTTCTCCGTAAACCTACTAAACATCTTGTTTTCTTAGCTTGCGTAGGTCTTTTTCCTCCTAGTTTCTCTTTTATTCCTTCTCATCCCTCTCGAAAGACCTACTATCCTGCCAATTTTCCCTCCCTGCGTAGGTCTTTCTCTGTCAATATTCTCTTTTACCACTTCGCATTCTCCTCAACAGACCTACTAATCTACATAATTACCATAATTGTGTAGGCATTTTCCAAATATTATCTCATGCCTATAATTATCCTCACCCTGTTCTCTTGACTTCTTGTCTTATCTGTATTACTGTATATAATACAAGTAAAACATAAATCACCTCTTTTTACAGAAAGGAGCTTCACATGGTTATAGAACTTGATTTTGCGAGCGACACACCCATATATGTACAGTTAAGAAATCAGATTGTTAAAGGAATTGGCAAGGGAGAACTTAAAGCTGGTGAGAAACTGCCAACCGTCAGACAGCTTGCTTCTGACGCAGGCGTTAATACAATGACCGTCAATAAAACCTACCAGATTCTTAAAGCTGAAGGTTTTATTAAAACCGACAGAAGGCTTGGTGCATTTGTCGCTGAGAATATTAATATGGATATTGAATTCAGGGAAAAGCTTGAATCGGAGCTGGAGCTGCTGTCAGCAGAAGCAAGCATTACCGGAATGGACAAGGAAGAATTCTTAAAAATGTGCGAAAACATTTATTCCAAAATGAATCCCTGCACAATGTAACACGCCTGTATTCACACATGCATTAACACACACAGACCCACTATACAAGGAGGTTTCCTTATGAAAATCGCAATGTTTATGCTATTCTTCGTATGCAACATGTTCACAGTCCTGATCATGAGATTTGCATATGAATCCAACTACCGATACAACAATGGAATGCTTATCGGAGTCCACATTCCAGGCGACCATGTTAACGATGACGATGTCACCCGACTTATGACACGCTTTAAGAAAAGCATGAAATATTTTCAGAATATCAATGCAGTACTCTCAATAGCCATATGCTTTCTTAATTTTGTGAACATAATCATTTTCGTTATTATGTATACAATCTGGATTCTCGTGTTCGTTTTCGGAATTATGTATATCCAGCTTTCAGCGCATCGGAAAATGTATCTGTTAAAGGTACAGAATGGCTGGTTTGTGGAATCCCAGAAACAGAAGGTCTTTATAGATACGCGTGCCTGTGCGAATGCTGACGCAACCCCCATCAGCTTCAGATACCACATCATCATAATTGCCGCAGAACTGCTGGCACTGATTCCATTCTATTCATGGACGGACAGAGCATATTTTTCAATGATTATTGTATTTGCAATATGTACTGTCATAGTTTCAGTATTCGGGTTTGTGTTCCATATTTATATGAACAGACGACAGAATCAGGCATACAGCCTTAATTCGGACATTAACAACATTGTTAATCTTACTATGAAAAAATACATTGCTTCAGCAATGCTTGTAATGTCACTTCTTAACTTCGTGGCATGGATAACATTTGTATTAATGTGTATTATTCAGGATACTGTTGGAGACTTAAGTTTCTGGATGTACATTATTCTGCAGTTGTTAAGCGGCTGCACACTCACTGTCATTCTTATTCTTGCACGCAACAGAAAGAATGAAATGCTTAAGGCTGACACACAGCCGGTATTTGTTGATGATGATGACTACTGGAAGACTGGATTTTACTACAATCCTAATGACCCGCACCTTTTCGTACCCGACAGGCTGTGTTCGACCAACTACTCGCTTAACTACGCCCGCACAGGTGCTAAGATATTCACCGGAAGCATAACGGCTGTTATTCTTGGATTACTAATATGGACAACTATTGTATTAATTCCATACATTCATGTTACTATCGACATCAGGACTACCAATAGCACTGTAAATGTATCTTCATGCGGTTACACAAGCAGAATTAACATTGGCGACATTACCGAAATTACTCTGATGGATTCACTGCCTGATGACCATTTTTTCAGATATAACGGCGGCGCAACCGACAGTTACCTTGTCGGAAAATTTAAGGGCAATACTTATGGAAAATGCAGTCTCTACATTTTTAAAGATGTGTCTCCTGTGCTTATGATAAAAACTGCTGACCAGACTGTGTTTTTGAATTCCAAGAAAGATGGCGAGATTGTTAATCTGTATAATGCAATTAAGGATAAATAATCCGTGACAAAAAGGACGATAAGAATTAACTTCTTACCGTCCTTTTTTCTGCAATTCTTCTATTCGCGTGACTTGCGCTTCCTTACATCATGCTCCTCATATGCCACACTCACTTTCTTACCACTGAATGCAACCCCGAACATGCCAATCCCAGACACGCCATGCTTTTCAAGATTGGCTGTGTAACTTTTCTGCTGAATCTGTCTGACTGCACTGCCAGCCATCTTCTCAAGCTCAGCTTCCTTACATGCTTTGAATTCTATGATATATCCGTGTCCGCCACGGCTCTTCGGTTGCAGCTCTATGTCAAATCGTCCCTCACCTGACTCCCTGTTAGACGAGATATAATAATTGTCTGACAATACCGCAAGCATTCCAAATACCACCCCATGATAGAAATCCTCATGTGCCGTATCAAACACGCTTGCAGACTGCAAAAGATACTGCTGCAAGGTTTCTGTTAATAAATGTGCATTTCCCGTACGGATTGATTCCGCAAAGTTTCTTAGCAGCGCACCTGTAAATATGCCGTTATATCTGTCAATAATCTCCTTCTGGAACACGCTCTTTATCTCATAATTAGGTATCGACAGCGAGCATATCGGATTGTCGTACAGAGAGCCAATATGCTCTGACACACGCAGATATCCGGCAACCAGAAGGAAGCTGTATATTGTATCAATGTCTCCATTAATCTCAGGATATATGATATCTGTGTCAACAATTGCCTGAACAGTACTGCCCTGCAGCAATCTTAATAAGTTGTCTGCAAATGTGGTATCAGCACTATTAAACAGCTCGCCGATTATCTCATTGCCACTTGTTCTTGACCAGAAGGCTTTGGGAACACATTTGTTATTGAAGTAATTAATAACCGACCACGGATTATATATTCCGGTTCTGCCAAACATATAGCCGTCATACCATTCCTTAATCTCACCCAGCCGGTCAGACACGCCGTAGTACTGCGCCATAGCAGAAACTTCCTCTTCCGTGAATCCAAAATATTGCGAGTATTCATCATCAAGAATTGTATTAACCACAAGATTGTTAAGCCCGCTGAACAGGCTTTCCTTAGCTATGCGGAGAATTCCCGTGAGAATCCCCAGTTCCAGACTTGGATTGTCCTTTAAGACAGCCGACAAAAGATTTCTCATAAAGCCAATCACTTCATCATAGTATCCAAATATATGTCCTTGCTGGATTGGCGTATCGTACTCGTCAATTATCACGATTACATTCCTGCCATAATGCTTTGAAAGCATTGCCGACAGCTTCCCCAGTGCAAACTGATAATCTATTATCGTTGCCTCATCATCAAGTATTGACTTAAGATACTTCTTATCATAGTCACTTAATCTGGCGCTTGTCGTCAGTTCAATATGTCGCAAAAATTCATTCCTTAATGTAAAGCAGAGACTTGCGTACATGTCCTGCCATGTTGACTGGTGGGCGTCTTTAAATGTAAGAAAAATCACCGGGTACTGCCCCTGCTTCTCCTTATATGCTGCACCCGCGCGCCATATATATTTATCTTTAAAATATATTGATGTATCCGTATCAGTCTTTTCAAAAAATGTGCGAACCATGTCCATAGTAAGTGTCTTTCCGAATCTTCTCGGTCTTGTAAATAAATACACCTTACTGTGATTATCTATAATGTCCCTGATAAGCAATGTTTTGTCTACATAATAGCATTCATTCGACACTTCTTTATAAGATGTTATTCCAACCGGGCAGGGACGCTTCCTGTTGTATACAACGCTGTCTTCCCTGACATAAAGATTCCTATTCTCCCTTAAACAATCCGGTCTGTCCACATCGTCAGGTATCATCCAGAACTTGCCTTCCTTATAAGCTCCCGGCAGCTTTCCCTCTGTACACAACTGGTTAATCCTTCTCGGCGTCACGCCCCATCTTGCGGATAATTCCTTCGCCTTAATATATCTAATATCCATAAAGCCCCTCTTTTCTGTGCATTACTGCACATACTGAAATCCGTGTCATGTACACAGATTCCACACCGCCTCTTACTTAATTCACAACATTTATATACATCTATATTATATTCTACGTAATTTTTCGGAAATATCAAGGCATTTTCAGGAAATATTATTTTAATTTTCGGAAATTATATATTTTTCTTTAAATATTATATATTTCCTCATTTACATTTGACAATCCTGCCCCAAAGTATTATAAATATCAAAGGGAATGAAGTACTCCCTTGGGAAACCTAAACTGCTTATTCAAGCTGATGACTTCTACGATTTTATGTCGCAGGAAGCATCAGCTTTTTTTGCGTTCATAAATGCATTTACTATATTTTTAAGGAGGCTTATTATGCTGACATCTTTATCACTTATCTTTCTGGTTGGGCTCGTCATGGGCGCAATCTGCCAGAAGCTGAAACTGCCGAGAATCATAGGAATGCTTGTTACCGGTATTGTTCTTGGACCATATGTCCTTGATTTCCTTGACCCGTCAATCCTTTCAATATCGGCTGACCTTAGAAAAATGGCTCTTATCATTATTCTTATCAAAGCCGGTCTGTCGCTTGACTTAAAAGACCTGAAAAAAGCCGGACGAAGTGCAATTCTCATGTCCTTCATTCCGGCTTCCTGCGAAATCATCTGTTATATTCTGCTTGCCCCTGTAATTCTTGGAATTAACCACGCCGAAGCTGCAGTAATGGGCGCAGTTCTCGCCGCCGTTTCTCCTGCGGTTGTCGTTCCCCGGATGGTAATGCTCATTGAGAAACGCTACGGAACTGCCAAGGCAATTCCACAGATGATACTGTCTGGTGCTTCATGCGATGACATATTTGTAATAGTGTTATTCACAACATTTTTAAATGTGGCACAGGGCGGCAGGGCTAATGTTATAGATTTCGTAAATATTCCTGTGTCTATTATACTCGGCATAATTCTTGGCATAGTAACCGGATTGGGACTGTATCTGTTCTTTGAAACATCATACGCCCGCAAGCATACCGTAAGAAACAGCATGAAGGTTATCATCGTACTTGGCTTCTCTTTCCTTCTTATTGCAATTGAGGGCTGGCTTGAAGGAAAAGTGTCTGTTTCAGGGCTGCTTGCTGTTGTCGCTATGGCATGTACTCTTAAGTTTAAATGTGTCCCCGCCGTATCAGCCCATCTGTCCGAAAAATTTGGCAAGCTGTGGCTCGCTGCTGAAGTAATATTGTTCGTGCTTGTCGGCGCGGCTGTCGATATCCACTACACACTTAAAGCCGGGCTTCCAGCCTTGCTTATGATTCTCGCAGCACTTGTTTTCAGGGCAGCCGGAGTTTTTCTCTGCACCTTAAAGACAAATCTTACATGGAAGGAACGGCTTTTCTGCATAATTGCCTATCTTCCTAAAGCAACCGTCCAGGCAGCCATCGGCTCTGTTCCTCTAGCCGCCGGACTTGCCTGCGGACAGATAGTGCTTTCTGTTGCTGTACTTGCAATCATAGTTACTGCTCCGCTTGGCGCAATTGGCATCGACTGTACTTATAAGAGACTGCTGACGGAGAACAAAACCCACTAAAAGCCATTATACACTCAATATAGTAGGTCATTTCCGTAGTTTATTCATATACTTTCCGGCTTGCGACCTACTATATTGTTAAATTAACATATTTTCGTAGGTCTTTTTCCCACATTTCACTAACAACTGTAAGCAATTTGCGAGCGAAAGACCTACTAAACATATCTTCCTTGATTGATTAGTAGGTCTTATCACTTAAACAACTTATAATATTCTCCGCAGAAACCTACTAAACCAACAACTTGCTCTATATTAGTAGGCTTCATGTACCTGTGCATAGTCAGATTCGCACAATATATTCAACCGCGCAGCATATTCAACAAAACATTTTAATTAATCATATATCTTATCAAATATTCCGCCGTCAGAGAAAAACTTCTGTGTAGCCGCTTCCCAGCCGCCAAAACACCCGATATCCGCCATGTCAATGTCCTTGACAATCCATTTGCCGTCGGAAGGGATTTCCTTAATGTTTCTTGAATCGCTGGAAGACTCGTATTCCTTCTGGATGTCCCTGTTTACAGGTCTGTAGAAGTTCTGTGCTTCAAGTCTCTGCGCATCATCAGTGTACAGGAAAGATAGATAGGCGTCTGCCAACCCTTCTGTTCCATTCATCTGTGTGACCTCGTCAACCTTCGCAACCGTCGGCTGGCACAATACAGATGCGGAAGGAACGACAATTTCATACTCGCCCGGATATTCCTGTAATGCGAAAAATGCTTCATTTTCCCATGCAATCAGGACATCTCCCTGTCCATTCTCTGCAAATGTGGTAGAAGAACCTCTTGCACCTGAATCAAGCACTGCCACATTCTTGTAAAGCTTGGTAACACTTGCCTGAACCTGTTCCTCAGTCTGTCCCTGCTTCTTAAAATAATACCATGCCGCAAGAAAATTCCATCTGGCTCCTCCGGAAGTCTTAGGATTAGGGGTAATAACCTTAACCCCGTCATTAAGAAGATCATCCCAGTCCTTAATATTCTTAGGATTACCCTTTCTTACAAGAAAGACAATCGTAGAAGTGTAAGGCGAGCTGTCATCAGAATAATCATTGATATATCCGTCATCAATCAGCCCTTCGTCCCTTATAACATTAACATCGCCCTCAAGAGCAAGCGTGACAACATCAGCCCCAAGACCATTAGCAACCTCAAGTGCCTGCTTTCCAGAACCTCCATGAGACTGGATAACCTCAACCTTCTCACCAGTCTTACCATACCAGTAATCCTCAAAAAGCCTGTTATACTCCTTATAAAACTCTCTTGTGGCATCATAAGAAACATTAACAAGTTCCGTCTTCTTCTGCCCACAGCCAGAAAGTCCAATAAAAGTCAGGCTGAAAATCATACCTAAACATATTAACTTTTTAAAAAAATGTGTATTCATAATTATAGCCTAACTCCTACAAAATATATTCCAAAACCAAGCAAAGCAGCGAAGCAAGCTTTGCCAAACCCAAGGTAAAGCAGCGAAGCGCCCTTTACCGCACGTCTGCCAACACTTCCAACCCTGAAGTAACCCCACGCAGCGGGAAAGAACCCCAGCAGCACTAAACTTATAAAGCAACGCAGGTGCTTTGGAGCCGCCGGCACTTAGCTCGTCAGGACAGCCTCACAAAGTGAGGCAAATCCTGACAAGCTTAGTACCGCTGCGAGCGACAAGCAGCGAAAGCGTGCCTGCGTTGCTTTATAAGTTCTAGTGCAGCGTCCGTTCTTCCCCCAGCCTACGCATTCTTCTTAATAAACTCAGCCACATCCACAGTAGTGGCGTCAACCTCAGACTCCCAGCCTGCAAGCACTTCTGCGCCGTCAATCTTAAGATCAGCTGCCTTACTAAGAGCAAGAATAACAACAATACCTGCATTTACAAGGTGAGTCACAACATTTGTATAATCCTCGCCTTCTGCCGGAACATACAGATATACATGCTTGCTGTCAAGAAGAAGCTCCTTCTCAACCTTCTTTAAGAAATCAACATTAATCTTGTCTGAAAGAACTGTCTCTACAACAACAGGCTTCTGGTTGTTAAGCTCAGCTCTGAAAGCTGCGTCAACTTCCTTAACATCATCAGCTGTCTCATTAACTTCACGGACAACGCCGCAGGCACTAGTCATATTAGTAACACGGTCTATGAGGATAAGCTCGCCCATAGTCTTGTGAAGATTGAATTCATCAACAACAATTACATCAGCAAGAGAAATCTTGCATACTGCGATTTCATTTTTCTTAAGGAGAGCTGCCGGCTTCTCCTCACCTGTATTAACATCAATAGTATTGACAATCTCGGTAACAACGCCCGGAATAAGTCTTGTTCCAAGCTTTACAAAGAAGTTCTTATTATTAGTAAGAACATCATCGTCCATCCAGAGGATAGTAGCAGTAATCTCAGTTGCAAGCTTTAAGTCAGCACCTGCTGCAAGAACAGAACCTCTTGAAACATCAACCTCACGGTCTAACTGGATAGTAACCGGCTGTCCGATAGAAGCAGTCTGGGCTTCCTTGTCACCGACATGGATACTCTTAACATGAACATGCTCCTTAGTTGGAAGAGTGATAATCTCGTCACCAACAGATACGCTTCCTGCCTCAATCTGGCCCTGGAAACCACGGAATTCATGATTTGGACGGCATACTCTCTGAACAGGCATGTAGAAGCCCTTTTCTTCCTCAGTATCATCAACATCAACCTGCTCAAGATAAGGAAGAAGTGCCTGACCCTTATACCATGGGATATTAGCAGACTTAGTTGTTACATTGTCACCCTCAGTTGCCGAAACAGGGATAACAACTACATCTGCAAGTGAAAGCTCCTTAGTAAGCTCTGCTATCTGCGCATTAATCTCGTTGAAACGCTCCTCACTGTAACCAACAAGGTCCATCTTATTAACTGCAAATACAAAATGCTTAATTCCCATAAGTGCGCAGATTCTTGCGTGTCTCTTAGTCTGGATAAGCACTCCCTGCTTTGCATCTACAAGAATTACTGCAAGGTCTGCAAATGAAGCACCAACTGCCATGTTTCTTGTGTACTCCTCATGTCCCGGAGTATCAGCAACGATAAAGCTTCTGTTGTCAGTTGTAAAATATCTGTAAGCAACATCAATAGTAATTCCCTGCTCTCTCTCAGCCATAAGACCATCAAGAAGAAGTGAATAATCAATCTTACCTTCACGGCTTCCAACCTTGGAATCAAGCTCTAACGCCTTCTCCTGGTCAGCATACAATAACTTTGAATCATATAAAATGTGTCCGATAAGTGTAGATTTTCCATCATCAACACTACCGCATGTAATAAATTTAAGTAAACCTTTCATTCTAGAAGTACCCCTCTTTCTTTCTTCTTTCCATGCTTCCTGCTTCCTCATGGTCGATTACACGGCTTGTTCTTTCTGACTCAACCGCACTTAAAGTCTCCTCGATAATCTCATCAAGAGTCTCTGCGTCTGACTCAACGCCGCCTGTAAGTGGATAACAGCCAAGAGTTCTGAATCTTACCTTCTTCATCTGTGGCTTCTCGCCCGGAAGAAGTCTCATTCTGTCATCATCAACCATGATGATATTGCCGTCACGGTATACAACAGGTCTTTCTGCTGCAAAATAAAGAGGTACAATATCAATCTTCTCTCTCTGGATGTACTGCCAGATATCCTTCTCAGTCCAGTTAGAGATAGGGAAAACTCTCATGCTCTCGCCCTTGTGAATCTTAGTGTTGTAAAGCTTCCACATTTCCGGACGCTGGTTCTTAGGGTCCCATGCCTGTGCTGTATTTCTGAAAGAGAAAATTCTCTCCTTAGCTCTTGATTTCTCCTCGTCTCTTCGTCCACCGCCAAATGCTGCTGTAAAGCCGTATTTGTTAAGTGCCTGTTTAAGAGCCTGAGTCTTCATGATATCAGTGTAAGCTGAACCGTGGTCAAATGGATTAATTCCCTGCTTAACACCCTCTTCGTTAGTGTAAGTAAGCATCTCGATTCCAAGCTTCTTGGCTGTATCATCTCTGAACTTAATCATTTCCTTAAACTTCCATGTTGTGTCGATGTGAAGAAATGGAAATGGCGGCTTCTCAGGATAGAATGCTTTCATTGCAAGATGAAGCATAACTGAGCTGTCCTTTCCTATAGAATACAGCATTACCGGCTTTTCGCATTCTGCTGCAACTTCCCTTATAATATATATCGCCTCTGCTTCGAGTGCGTCCAAATGTGATAAATTACCCATGATATTCCTCCCTAATATTTATTAGATTCCTGTCTGTTGACCTCAAGTGTCTTAACTGTTCCGTCCGGCGAAGTCACCGTCCATGTATTGATGCTTCCATTCTGTCTGAACGAAAGAGTGCTTCCCTTGCCACCGACATCAGCACCTAGAAAGAATTTAATTGCCTCAAAACGACATTCTTTAAGACATGATGTGCAGCCCCAGCAGTCCTTGACATGCTTTATAAATGCTTTTCCATCAGTATCTTTCTTGATAAGGTTGCCGGGACAGGCTTCAACGCACTTCCCGCAGCCAACGCATTTTAACTTATTTATCTGAATGCTCATAGCTGTCGCCTCCTCTCACAAGGTCTCTTATGATTATCTTAATCTCGCCATTCTCCTTGCGGGAGTTGACATATTTTAACCAGTCATCACTCTTAGCCGGATAATCCATATTCTCCGCAAAGCTGTGCCAACGGGTTTCTTTTCTTGCTTTCAAATGTGCTATAACACTTCTGCACACCGTAAGTCTTTCTCTTATCTCATAGATTCTAAGCAAGTCATCTGCATCCTGTGCCGCAAGATTATCAATGCTCTGCTCTAAGAATTTAATCTTCTCATCTGCAAGCTCAAGTCTTGCTTCATTGTACTGATAATCAGTGCTTATGCCGCCTGCGTACTGGTCCATAATCTTCTGCATTGCTTCCTCAGTCTGCTCGATATCAACCAGTCCCTGCTTATTATTAAGAAATCGCTCATACTCGCTCTTCTTTGCAAATGCGTTCTCAGACAATTCTGAATCTGCCACCTCATTTACAACAAAGCCCTTTCCTGAGCCTTCAAGCCTTTCAGCTATCGCCTGTGCTGCAATCTCGCCCTCTGCCAGAGCTCCTGTTACATATTTCTGAGGACATCCGCCTGCAACATCACCCGCTGCAAAAAGCCCGTGAATTGTAGTCTCGCGGTTGTTATCAACCCAGTAACCACTCGCTGTATGACCTCCGACTATGTATGGCTCAGTTCCCTCTATCTCAACATTTTCTTCAGAAGGACCGCCCACTGCCTCAAGCCACTTAAGCGTCTGGCTCGGTGCCATGTTAAGATATGCTTTGTAAAGGTCTTCCTCCTGCTCCTTGCTTATTCCCTTAGTTCCAAGATAGCAAGGACCTCTGCCCTCGCGGTTTTCCGTAACTGTTCCGTAAAGTCTCTGTGAAGTTGTAAGACCATATTTGTTCTCATACACTTCGCCGTTGGAATTAAGCTGCTTTGCCGGAACTCCCTGTGCGATAGTTCCTGTCGGAGCAATCGTATCTTTACATCTTAAAGCAATGAATCTCATCTCAAATGTGGTCATCTCTGCACCCGCATTGATTCCCATTGCATATCCGGCTCCTGTATTGAACGGTGGATACCACATTTTATGTCTTGAAAATCCAGGATTGTTAGGTCTGTAAAGACCTGCCGCTCCGCCAGTAGCCACAAGAACTGCCTTCGCATTTATCTCATAGAACACTGCATCGTTGACATCAAATCCGTATGCACCTTTAATCTTGTTATTCTCTACTATGAAATCTGTTATATTCAGGTGATTGATTACCGTTACATTGTCCTGCTTCTTAACTGCATCTGCCAGTATCGGCTTGATATTCTCACCATTTATCTTAATATTGCGGTTTCCTCTCGCAACATAATCTCCATTCTCATCTTTAAGGATTACAAGTCCTAAGTCCTCCATTACTTTAGTGACATGATTGAGTCTTTCCGACATTGAAAGAAGCAAATCCTCTCTTACTATTCCATCTGCATCTTTCTTACAATAATCAACATAATCCTGTGGAACTCTGCCTTTAGTGATATAAGCATTAATTGCATTAACACCTGCCGCAAGACATCCGCTTCGTACAATGTTCGCCTTCTCAACAATCAGTACATCAAAGTCTTTCTTCTTTCCAAGCGTAATACCTGCAAAACACCCTGCCGTTCCGCCTCCTATAATAAGTACATCTGTGTCAATAATCCTATTCTCCAACCTCCATGTACCTCCTTGCAAAATCTAATTCCATATAAACATAGTATCTTGGTATGTAAATCATTATATTCTCAATTTCCTATTTGTCAATAGGGTTTTTGCAGATTCTTGTATTCTTGTTATCTTGTTATTTGAATTGTGGGGAAGCTGGGTAATGGCTCGGTATTAGCTGAGTATTTGGTGGTATGTGCTGGTTATTCGTCATGGTATTAGATGGGTGTTGGCTGTGTGCCTACTAATCTGCCACTTGCTTCAACTTTAGTAGGTCTTTCACGGATGTTATCCTCTCTCCTGCTCTTTATCTTGCTTAATTTTTCCTACTAATCTTCCATTTTCCTCAACTTTAGTAGGTCTTTCACAACTATTTTCTTCCCATCCGCTCATCTTCTTGCTTGATTTCGCCTACTAATCTTCCACTTACGCTCTCTTTAGTAGGTCTTTCCCAGCTGTTATCCTCTCTCCTGTTCTTTATCTTGCTTGATTTCACCTACTAATCTGCTGCTTACGCTCTTTTTAGTAGGTCTTTCCCGGCTGTTATCCTTCCTACTGCTCTTTATCTTGCTTGATTTCACCTACTAATCTTCCACTTCCCTTAGCTTTAGTAGGTCATCCCCAAAAAAAGAACTTGATTTTATACGAAAAATATATACATAATAAAGTGGAGCAAATATAACACTTAAACAATTGTATACACCATGTCAAAATGGTTATTATATATGTAATGACTAATATATACGGCTGTCACCTACACAACAGCAGATGACAGCCGTATATACCTAATCTCAAGGAGGTTTTATGATAATAGATTTTCATACACATACATTTCCAGATGAACTCGCTGACAGGGCTGTTGGTACATTAGCCCACAGTGGCGGCATCCATAACTATCTTGACGGAAGAGTGGACTCACTTAAAGAATCCATGAAAAAGGCAGGCATTGATTACTCCGTACTGCTTCCCGTGGCAACCAAGCCTAATCAGTGCGACACAATCAATACACTTGCTTTAAAGACTAATGAAACAAGTAAGACAACCGGGCTAATTTCATTTGGGGCAGTACACCCGGCTTGTGAGAATTTCAGAGAAATACTGAACTGGCTCTCCAAAAACGGTTTCAAAGGAATCAAGCTTCACCCAGTTTTCCAGAAAACCAATATAGATGATATGCAATCATTAAGACTTATAGAATATGCGTCATCTCTCGGACTTATAATACTTATACATGCAGGCTTCGATGTGAGTTTTCCAGGCTGCGACGAGTCAAGCGTCGACAGACTTGCCACAATGATTCAGGAAGTAAAGCCTGAAAAACTCGTCCTTGCACATATGGGTGGCTGGGGACAATGGAACGATGTTTCTTCCATATTAGAGGAAGATTACATGAAAAATGTATATCTTGATACCTCATCATGCATCAAGAAGCTCAATCACAACGCAAGCCTTCCAATAGAAAAATTCAAGAAAATGGTCAACATTCACGGTGCAGACCACATATTATTCGGCTCTGACAGCCCGTGGGACGACCAGAAAGACGCAGTAGATTTAATAAAAGAGTGTGGATTTTCAGAAAAAGATACCGATGCAATACTCGGTAAAAATGCGGTTACACTCCTTAATCTATAATTCAATCAGAAAGTTTTGCGGTTATAACCTAAAAATTTTTTACAGTTTTTTTTCGACAACGCACATATTCACCAAACATAAATCAAGCAGGCTGTCCCACATAACAGCCTGCTTACAATTTAACCACCAATAAAACCATCAAAGCGACATGCACAACAAGCATCGCAGGAACCGTATACTTAAAATACCACTTTTTTGTCTTATGTCTGAACATCTGCATTGCAATAAAAGCTCCAAGCGAACCGCCGATTAGCGCTGTAATAAGAAGAGTCGCCTCCCTTATGCGCCATTTGTTGTGTATCGCTTTCCACTTATCAATTCCATACAAAGCAAATGTTACTACATTAATAATCAATAAATATATTCCTATAATCTTAAGCATTACTTTTCTTTAAATGCATAATCCCAAGTCTTAGCATTGCCTGACTTATTTTGCACAATCGACATCTGCCATTTTGCATCATCTTTATTCGTGCTGTCCTTAACAGTATAATATGGCGACTTTCCGCTATCCGACATATAGATTATGACGCTGTCTCCTTTCGCATCTGGTGTATCCATTGTACTATAGAATACGTAAGATGCATACGAATATTCCGTATCAATGCTCTTGCTGCTAATATACTGCGTATTCTCCTGCGGCTTATGCTCTTTAACATACATTTCGCGCTTCTCAATCACAACTTCCGGATACTTAGTCTTAAGAAATTCTTCCGCTTCCTGTGCCGTTTCCTGAGACACCTTTGCTGTGCGATTCTCTTGAACCTTAGACATTACTGGCTTGATAAGCAGTATTACTGCAATTACCACAACAATGAATACTGCAAATGCAATAGCAAGAGTCACCCTTTTCTTAACAACATTTTTATCATCCATAAATCTCGCCCTCCTTTTTCAATGTCTCTTATTAAAAATGTGCTTCTTTATTTACCACAATTATATAACACGAAACTTACATCCAGCTTACATTCACATATAATATACATTTGTACTTGCCAATCTCATGATAATCTGCTAAATTACACAGGCTGTGTTATGACACAGTAACAAATCGTGTGTTCGAGACCTTCCACACGCAAAACAAAACTAAAGGAGATAATTGAATATGAAGAAAAAAGGAATGAGTGTGAAATTCATCACACAGGCCGCTGTAATTGCAGCAATCTATGTCGTACTTGTAGTAATCTTTAACTACATCAGTTTCGGACCAGTGCAGTTCAGAATTGCGGAGGCACTCACAATACTGCCTTACTTTACACCTGCAGCAATCCCTGGATTATTTGTTGGCTGTATAATTGCTAACATCCTTGGTGGCGCAATTGTATGGGATGTAGTATTTGGAAGCATTGCAACACTTATCGGCGCAATCGGAACATACCTGTTAAGAAAGCATAAGTGGCTTGCACCAGTTCCACCAATTGTTGCTAACACAATCATTGTACCATTCGTACTTAAGTTTGCTTACGGCTCAGAGGGCATGTTTGCAATGTTCTTCGTTACAGTTGGCGCTGGCGAGATAATCGTATGCGGAATCATCGGCATGATACTTTTATATGCACTTACACCAGTAAGACATGTAATCTTCGGTGATGCAGAGTAATTCACACAACACATAAAACACAAGGCAGAAGAACTACCTGAGAAATTCAGGTAAATCTTCTGCCTTTTTCAATATCCTTACCCGTATATATTCCAACTGGCTTTCTATATTCCTTAATATGTCACGAAATGACGAAAAAACGTCATGAAATGCATTATCTCTCTTTACTATCCCAAACAATCCGACCATCACTGATAGTAATAATCCTGTTCGTCATCTTAGCAATCCCCTCATCATGGGTTACTATGATAACAGTCTTTCCAGACTTGTTAATCTCTTTAAGAAGCTCAAGCACCTCATGTCCTGTCTTCTGGTCAAGCGCTCCTGTCGGTTCATCGGCAAGTATGATATCTGCATTAGTAACCAATGCTCTTGCTATCGCAACTCTCTGCTGCTGTCCGCCTGACATCTTTCCCGGAAGCTTATTTCTTTCCGATAATATTCCAAGATGTTCCATCTGCTTTAATATAATACGCTTTCTTTCCTTGCGTTTTACATTGGCTGCAAGAAGCGGAAGCTCTATATTCTCATACGCAGTATAGTAATCCATCAGTGCAAAATGCTGGAACACATACCCAATCTTTTCCTTACGCAGCTTATGTACCTGTGAACGGCTTGCTACTGTCACCTCAGTATCATCAAGAAAATACTTCCCGCTTGTAGGGCTGTCCATGCAGCCGATAATCTTAAGAAGCATACTCTTTCCACTTCAACAAAAATATCGTGAACGACACCAATTTGTCGTAAACTGCAATGATGATTATAATTATAGTACTTTCAATTATGTATTAAAAGATATATGGTACGAAATGACTTAAATGCGGCATGAAATGCATGTCATCGTTGATAATCACCTGCCCTGATATACCTATATACGGATTTAGTTCAAAAAAAGGTGAAAAATATAAAAAAGTTATTTTCTGTTAGTTATTAATAAACTTCTCCGCATGTTCCTTTTTCCAGCTTGTATACTTTGCTTCATCATTAATATTGTAACGACCCACATTTACAGTATTAACCCAATTATAACGTGGTTTTTCACTAAAAGTATACTTTATAACATAATTTCCATACTGCCCCTTTTTACTAAACTCAGAATAATCTATATAATATACATCAGTTTCAGTAATCCTTTTAGTTGCAAGAAGCTCACATGATTTATAGTTATCTTCTTTTAATTTATCCAAAAAATCATATAATTCATCACTATTAAATTTCTTGCCGAGTTTCTCTTTAAATAAAGCCTGCGGTACTCCATATACTTCTACTGTACATACCGGACCGCCATAATCTTTAAAATCCTCATACAGTGCAAAAGAATATGCTGCAACATCAACATCAGCCATTGCATCATCACCTGATTTATATTCTTTATCTCCATCATTAATAAGATATGAAAATGCAAAACCAACACGTTCATCACCTACTCCTTTCGATGAATCAGAGTTGTATTTCAATGCAAAATCCGGCGTAGACCATGCATTAACTATCATACTGTCACACGCTGAATTTCCAATTTTGCTTGATGTACCATCTGGTCTTGCCTCCCCTTGTAATTCCTCATCTCTAGCAGAATTTCCTCTTATATACATATCATCAAGATAGTTCACACCTTTTTTCTTCTCTTCAACATATGGATAATATACATACAATCCAGAAGGACTCGGTTCATCATAGACCATAAAATCATTAACTATTGAATATCCATTCTCACTCTTTGTTGTTTCATATTCCTGAAGCACATAGTTTGGCTCAGTCAATGTCTCGTTACTTCCGTGTTGTCCGCAAGACAACAACTGAAGCGACACAGCTCCTAATAATACACATGCTATTTTTCTTTTCATATTCAATTTCCCCCATATAATCGTGAACTCATTTATTTCCCTGATATACATATATACGAATTCCGTTTGAAAAAAGTCGAGAAAATTTTCTACTTATTTCATAAGTCCCCTCCATAATAAAAAAGCTATAACCAATGCAGCCTGTTTTTCACAATCTATATTACATTAATTATAGCTTTTTTTATATATTATCCTAGATAGATGTCACAAAATGACGAAAAAACGGCATGAAATGCATTATCTCTCTTTACTATCCCCGACAATCCTGCCATCACTGATAGTAATTATCCTGTCCGTCATCTTCGCAATCCCCTCGTCATGCGTAACAATTATAACAGTCTTTCCAGACTTGTTAATCTCCTTAAGAAGTTCAAGCACCTCATGTCCTGTCTTCTGGTCAAGCGCTCCTGTCGGTTCATCAGCAAGTATGATATCCGCATTAGTCACCAAAGCCCTTGCTATCGCAACTCTCTGCTGCTGTCCGCCTGACATCTTTCCCGGAAGCTTATTTCTTTCCGATAATATTCCAAGATGTTCCA
>ERZ780030.5-NODE-5-length-122353-cov-6.639381_pt1 | contig 122353 bp, 111 predicted proteins | sample MGYA00511857_ERZ780030 | MGnify/ENA primary metagenome ERZ780030 (study PRJEB29588, sample SAMEA2162530) | human gut metagenome | biome: human gut; feature: human-associated habitat; material: faeces | place: Denmark | collected 2008/2010 ... | reverse complement strand
TTAGCAACACTTCATTTTAGATATTTAACCTGTCTACTTGACAGGGGGCATATCAATCAGGGCGGTTCTTTTTAATCTAAAAGCATATCTAACCTTTAACACCACCAAGTGTAACACCTCTTACAATGAACTTTGAAAGACAGATATATACTATAATTACCGGAACAATAGCAAATGCTATCATCATATATACCTGACCCATATCAAACTTCAGGAAATCTGCACTACGAAGCTGTGCTATTAACAAAGGAAGTGTTTTCTTACTTGCCTTGTTAATAAGGAGTGAAGGTATAAAATAATTATTCCATGATGAAACGAAAGTAAATATCATCTGAACAGCCAGAGCTGGCTTCATAAGAGGCAGAACAATCTGGTTAAATATTCTAAACTCTCTTGCGCCATCAATTCTTGCCGCCTCAATAAGTTCCATTGGAAGCACACTGTCCATATACTGCTTAATAAAGAAGAATACTACAGGTGCTGCAACTGAAGGTACAATAAGTGGTATGTAAGAATTAAGAAGATTCCAGTCTCCCATCATCTTAACAAATCCAAGTGCTGATACCTGTGTTGGTACCATCATTACAAGAAGAATGAATGTAAATGCAAACTTCTTTAGCCTGAAGTTATATGCATGAATAGCAAATGCTGTAAGTGCTGAGAAATACACTGACAGAACTGCTGAACATGCCGCAACAAACAGACTGTTAAACATACCCTTAATAACAGGAATATTCTCATTAGCAAGAACATTCTTCATGTTGACTATAAACGACTTTCCTGGAAGGAACGAGAATCCTTTCTGGATATCAGGGTGTGATCTTGTTGTATTAATAATAAGTACATAGAATGAGAAAAGGCACAAAAATGTTATAAGAATAAGTACTATATAACATAACACTCTCTCTGTTGTAAGTATTATCCTGTCTTTCACTCCAGCATTAGCGCCTTTAATATCAGCACTTGCAGAGGCTTTACCTGAATTACTCATATTACTTCGCCTCCTTTGCTTTTTTCTTCTTAGCTTTTCTGATTCCTGCTGCTTCCATATCCTTTGTTATATAATTAAATACAAATATACTAAGTACTGCTGTTACAATAAACAGAATAACTGAAAGCGCACCTGCCATACCATAATTCTTACTATAAAGATGCTTGTTAAGATACATGATAACCGTCATACTTGTTCTATCCGGATTACCATTACCATTCGTAAGAATCTGAGGAACATCAAACATCTGGATACCACCAATCAATGATGTAATAAGTGTGTATGCCAGAATAGGCTTAATAAGCGGAAGTGTAATCTTTCCAAATATCTGTCTTGAATTAGCACCATCAATTCTTGCTGCTTCAAAAAGACAAGGGTCAACGCCCATGATGGCAGCCATAAGAATAATTGTTGTATTACCAAACCACATAAGGAAGTTCATAAGAGCAATCAGTCCTCTCGCTCCTGCTACCTCCGCAAGGAATCTATATGTAGGCAATCCCATACTGTTAAGCATGTTATTGATTGGTCCCTGATCCGCAAATATTGCGTAGAATAACATGGCAAATGCAGATGCCATAATTAAATTAGGCATATAGATTATAGTTTTGAAAAATCCTGTACATTTTAATCTTAATCTAAGATCTGTAAACCATGACGCCAGAAGCAATGATATAAGAATCTGGGGAATAAATCCCATCAGCCACATTATCATTGTATTCTTCAGATAGAGCAATGTATCACCGTTAAACAGTATGGCCTTGTAATTGTCAAATCCAACGAACTTAGGTCCGACCTGCATAAGTCCAACCATATAGTTCTCAAAAAAACTATTATAAAATGTAGATATCAGTGGTATTAATGAAAACACAATATATACTGCAAAGAACGGTATAAGAAATATGTATCCCCATTTTGCATAGCTTACAAACTTTTTCTTCTTTTTATTCATACATATCTCCATTCCTGCCATATAAAAAGGCACAGCCATATAACATACTTATTATAATGACTGTGCCTTAATGACTAGCAATTACTAATTACTTTGAAAGGTTTGGATATTTCTCAATAGCTGCTTTATAGAAGTTATCAAGAGCCTTATCCTTAGTTACATTGCCATCGAAGTAATCCTTCATAGCCTTCTGGAATTCTTCGTTAAGACCCTGGTCATAAGAAGAAATATTCTTCATGCTGATCTTAGGAGCTGACTTAGCAAATAACTTGATATGATTCTGACCACCAAGGAAATCTGACTTGAAGTTACTGCTAGCGATTTCATTCATACCTGATGTTGTATTAGTGTAATCCTGAGTATCTTCTGTAATCTTCTTCATTGTAGCCTTATCACAGCAAAGTGTCTTCATAACATCTTTTACAAGGTTAGCGTTATCTGTTCCTGCTGCTGCACAGATCCATGTACCACCCCAGTAGTAGCTCTGTGGACCTTCACATACTGCATAGTCGCCGTAGATACCGTTACCAACTTCTTCCTTACCACCTTCCTTAACAGGAGTAGCAAGTGAGTTACCTAAAAGTGTAAAGTTAATTCCCCATGTTGAGTAGAAGAATCCGAATACCTTACCAGAAGGTCCCTGATCTGCTGCCCATGTTGAATCCCAAAGAGATGACTTATTATTATAGCCCTTATCTGTATATTTCTTAGTCTGATCAACCCACTTCATAATGTTATCATCAATAACAATCTTGTTATTAGAATCAACCCAAGGAGCTGATACATTGTTAGAGAATACTCTGTATGAATCATCATAACCTGAAAGCATCTTGTAACCCTTAGCAGCAGCCTGTTCAGCTACCTTATCAAACTTATCCCAAGTTGAAAGTGCTTCCTGAACCTTATCCGGATCATCTGTTCCAAGAACATCCTTAGCAATAGAACGTCTGTAAGCAAAGAGTCCTGGAGTTGCCTGCCATGTTGTAGCCTTAAGTTTTCCTTTGCTGTCAGTTGCGATATCCTTTGTGTACTGATACATATCCTTAAGGTCATCATCTGTAAGGCCTACATCTTTTACATCAAGTGTGTAATCACTATTAACATACTTTAAAGCATAATCAGCTTCGATAAGGAACATATCAATCTTATCATCTGCTGCTGCATCCTTCTGCTTTAATAATGCAGCATCAAGAGCATTCTGATAAGCGTTGTTTTCGTTAGGAGTAATTACCCAGTTTACCTTAACATCTGAAGGAACATTCTTATAATATCCTTCAAATCTGCTCTTAAACTCTTCGTTCCAGCAGTAAATGTTAAGTACCTTACCCTGTTCCTCAGGCTTAGTATTAACTGCTGCCGAACCACCATCCTTTGATCCACAACCTGCTAATGTGGAAAGCACCATCATTGTACCAAGTGCCAGACTTAATAATCTCTTTTTCATAAAAAACCCTCCATAAATCTTAGACGACACCTTTAGTTTCCTATCTTTCTTATTGTTTCCCCTTCGATTAGTTCCGCATCTACAACAACCCTCTTTACTATCGTTGCCCTGGGATTCTCTATAGCACTTATAAGCTCATCTGCGGCAATCCTGCCGATTTCCCTGGTATTCTGACGAATTGTTGTAATCTTAGGATTTAACATCTGCGAGAATCTTGTTCCATCGTAACCTGCAATAGACACATCCTTCGGACTATGCAATTTCATATTCTTAATAGCATTCTTTCCACCAACCACAGATAAATCATCCGGATAAAAAATACATGTTGGCGGTTCCTTTAATTTTAACAGCTCATATGTAAGCTTCTCAGCTTTTATTGAATCAAGATAGGTTGATTCTTTAATGTATTCATCTGGAATTTCTACCCCTAATTCACCCATTGTCTTATAAAAGGCTGCCAGACGTTCTTTCGTAACCTCTGATTCAACGTTTCCATAAATATAAGCTATCTTTCTGTGTCCCCTGCTGTACGCGTAACGTACTAATTCACTCATCCCTTTCACGTTGTTAGAATTGACCGATGTACTGCCATTGAAAATGTAGTCGATGGTCACAACTGGTAATCTCCCGTTAACCATTTCATAGATTTCAGGATTGCTGAAATCCTCACAAGCTAGAAGCACGCCATCAAAATTCCTGTATAAACAGTGTTCGTAGAAAGTCATCTTCTTAGAGTGATTGCTTACAAATGTAATATCATACCCCTTCTTCTCTGCTTCATTCTTAAAACTCTCAAGAACCTCGGCGAAATACTCATGTGCAAGACCATTATTAAGAAGAACTCCTATGTTATATGAACGGTTCGTCTTAAGTGCTCTGGCTGCTGAATTCGGATAATATCCAAGTCTGTTAGCTGCCTCTTTAACTTTCCTGCGTGTCTCTTCACTGATGTCACTATGGTCATTGAGAGCTTTACTTACTGTAGCAATTGAAACCCCACATTCTACAGCAACATCTTTCATAGATACCATAGATTCATTCCTTTCATGCATTACTTAATCGTTTTCGTAGCTTTACTATAACCCATATCAGATATAAATGCAAGCACTTTTGTAAATTTTACTTATTTTTCTATAAATTATCGTATTTTTTGTGCATTTCTACCAATTCTTATTCAAATTCGAAATAATCATTGATTTAATTCAAGCCTTAAAATATACTTATTACTATAAAATAAATATTAGAACTTGTACCTTGATGCACTTAATCGTTTTCCATAAATTATATGTGTACAGGAGGTATAATATGCAATTCGGTTTTTTTGATGACATCAATAAAGAATATGTCATAACCACACCAGAAACTCCATTGCCATGGATTAATTACTTAGGCTGCGAGAATTTTTTCAGTCTTAAGAGCAATACCGGCGGAGGATACTGTTTCTATAAGGATGCCAAGCTGCTCCGACTCACAAGATATCGCTATAATAATTCTCCTTTAGATAACAATGGTCACTACATTTATATTAAAGATGAGGATACCCTATGGAATCCTGGATGGCAGCCATCCCAGACGCCAGTTGAGGATTATACATGTCGTCACGGACTTGGATACACAGTGATATCTTCATCTAAGAATAACATTAAGGCTACACAGACTGCTCTTGTTCCTATTGGAGATAATTGTGAGCTTGATAAACTCACTATTAAGAACACAGGAACTGCTGTTAAACATTTATCTGTATATTCTTATATAGAATTCTGTTTATGGAATGCAGTTGATGACTGCAACAACTTCCAGCGTAACTTCAGCACAGGCGAAGTTGAAGTTCAGCCGGAGATTAACATTGGCGGTGCTGCCATGTCAGCAATATATCATAAGACAGAATACCGTGAGCGGCGTAACCATTATGCTGTTCATGCTGTAAACACCGCTGCCAGCGGTTTCGATACAAGCAGAGAAAGCTTCATCGGTACATACGGAAGTCCTGCAATGCCTAAAGCTGTTAAAGAAGGTACATCTTATAATTCTATTGCAAGCGGATGGTCACCTGTTGGGTCTTTCAGAATCGATATTGACCTTGAGCCGAGCGAGGAAAAAGAATATGTATTCATTATAGGATATGCAGAGAACCCTGATGATAAGAAGTGGGAATCATTCGGAATCATTAACAAAGAACCTGCATATGCCCTTCTTGAAAAATACAACACTCCGGCAAAATTTGATACAGCTCTTGCTGCTTTAAAAGATTACTGGACTCATCTTCTCTCGTCTTATATTGTTGACACAGAAGACAAGAAGCTATGCCGTATGGTTAATATATGGAATCAGTATCAGTGCATGGTAACATTTAACATGTCAAGATCTGCTTCATATTATGAGTCTGGAACCGGACGTGGTATGGGATTTAGAGATTCCTGCCAGGATTTACTTGGCTTCGTACATCTTATTCCTGATTCAGCAAGACAGAGAATTCTTGATATTGCTGCTACACAGTTTGAGGACGGAAGTGCTTATCACCAGTATCAGCCATTAACTAAGAAAGGTAATTCTGATATTGGTTCTGGCTTTAATGATGATCCTTTATGGCTTATTGCAGGAACAGCTGCATATCTTAAAGAAACAGGGGATTTCAGCATTCTTGATGAAAATGTAGCATTTGACTGCGATGCAGGTAAGGCACAGCCGCTTATGGAACATTTAAGAAGATCCTTCAATTATACAACTACTCATCTTGGACCGCATAAGCTACCACTTATCGGAAGAGCTGACTGGAATGACTGTCTTAACTTAAACTGCTTCTCTTCTGCTCCGGGTGAATCTTTCCAGACTACCGGACCATCAGAAGGGCCTGTTGCTGAATCGGTATTTATCGCTGGAATGTATGTAAAATACGGCAATGAATATGCAGACATATGCCACATAGCAGGTCTAACAGAGGAAGAAAATGCTGTACGTTCCCATGTTGATGACATGTATAAAGCTGTTCTTGATGCAGGCTGGGATGGTGAATGGTTCCTTCGTGCATATGATGCCGAAAGTCATAAGGTTGGTTCACATGAATGCGAAGAAGGACAGATATACATTGAACCACAGGGCTTCTGTGTTATGGCAGGTATAGGTGTCAAAGAAGGACTCGCACAGAAAGCTATGGATTCAGTAGAAAAAATTCTTGATACAAAGTACGGAATTATGATTTTACAACCAGCTTACAGGTCATATCACCTTGAACTCGGTGAGGTGTCTTCTTATCCGCCTGGATACAAAGAAAATGCTGGAATATTCTGTCATAATAATCCGTGGGTATCTATTGCAGAAACCGTTGTTGATGATAAGAACAGAGCATTCGAAACATACAAAAAAATATGTCCGGCATATCTTGAAGAAATAAGTGAGATACACAGAACCGAACCTTATGTATATTCACAGATGATTGCCGGCAAAGATGCTGCAAGATTTGGTGAAGCCAAAAACAGCTGGCTTACAGGCACCGCTGCATGGACATTTACAAGTATATCTCAATATATACTTGGTGTAAGAGCTTCATTTGAAGGACTCACCATTGACCCTTGTCTGCCTGATTCTATTAAGAATCTGACAATTACAAGAAAATTCAGAAATGCTGTATATAACATTACTATCAGCAATGAGAAGCACAAAAGAGTTTCTTCTCTTATTGTCAATGGCAGTGAAATTGCAGGAAACACAGTGCCTTTCGACGCTGACACTAAGGAATTCAATGTAATTGTTAATATCTGATATTTAAGGAGAATAATTATGTTTGATAAGAACTTTTTATGGGGAACTGCCTCAAGTTCCTATCAGATAGAGGGAGCCTTTGCCGAAGACGGCAAAGGCGTTTCTATCTGGGATACATTTTCTAATAAGCCAGGCAATATCGCACACAACGAAAATGGTAATGAAGCCTGCGACCACTATCACCGCTATCGTGAAGATATTGTACTTATGAAAAGCTTAGGTATTCAGGCATACCGCTTTTCAATTTCATGGACACGAATCTTTCCAGATGGCATTGTAAAGGATTCAGACGGCAATGTGAATTTCAACAAAGCCGGACTTGATTTCTACGATAATATTGTAAACTGTTGTCTTGAAAATGGTATTGAGCCTTTTATAACACTCTATCACTGGGATCTGCCACAGGCACTTGAAGATAATGGCGGATGGCTGAACAGACAGACAGCTTATATATTTGCTGACTATGCAGAATTTATATGTGAGCATTTTTCTGACAGAGTCGTTAATATCGCAACTATCAATGAACCACAGATAATCTCAGGTCTTGGATATATGAATGGACTTCATGCTCCCGGAAAGAAGCTGGACTGCATCAGCGTGCTGTCAGTCATACACCATCTTGCACTTGCACACGGTCTTGCTGTTGCCAAGATGCGTGCCGTTGCAAAGCAGCCAATAAAGACTGGTTTTTCAAGCACTGGCGACTTGTGTTTTCCTGCAAGTGAATGTGATGAAGATATTGATGCTGCAAGAGCTGAAAGTTTCAAGATTGTTACCGGAAACATGACATTTAACCACACTATATTCTGCGATATGACATGCCTTGGCAGGTATCCCGATATTGCAGGTACAGGATTACATCTTGAAAAAGGTCTTGAAAAAATCGGACATTATAAAGAACTCCCATTCGTTAAAGACGGAGATTCAGAACTGATGCACCAGCCTATAGATTTCTTAGGAATCAATGTATATAACGGTCACGAAGTAAGTGTCACAGGACATATAAAGAAAAAGCCTGGAAGTCCAAGAACAGCACTTGGCTGGCCTGTAACCCCAGGAGTTATGAATTATGGTATAAGATACATGTATGAACGGTATAATCTTCCAATATACATATTCGAAGATGGACTTGCCTGCAACGATATCATAAGTCTTGATGGCAAAGTCCACGACAGCAACCGTATCGACTTTCTGACAAGATATCTCACAGAGCTTGAGAAAGCCTACAAAGCCGGTGTTCCAATACTCGGCTACTTCCACTGGTCATTCACAGATAATTTCGAATGGCACAGCGGCTACGACCCAAGATTTGGCTTAATCTATGTCGATTACGAAACCCAGCAGAGAATTCCAAAAGATTCTGCGTACTGGTATTCTGATTTAATTAAGAAGTCATCCAACTAAATATTGGTATTCATAAGTGTGCATGACGCCGTGGCATCTGTATATATGACATGTTCTCATGGATTCCTGCATCTAGTGTGAGTAAATGCCGCCATCTATAGAGTTTATTACAGTGCTGGAAATCAAACGCGCTTCGCTTGAACGAGATTTCCAGCACTGAACTTTTATAGATAGCGGCATTAACTCACACACGATTCGGAATAAATCGAACATATCATATATACAGACGCCACGGCTGTTATTCATTTCATATATGGCAATTCATTAGGATATGCACTATATAGAAGTACCTCGGCGGTTGTACGCCCTCTTGCCCATAACCCAATTTAATCATTCCTACGATTATTAAAGTACACAAAATTATCAATTGCATCGAATATATCAGCAAAATTCTCCCTTGGAGCTGCGTCTATGTACGCTCTTAATATTGCATTTTCTTTCTCACCCTTGTAACGTCCGTAGAATATGTCATACAGGTTGTGTCCTCTGACATATTTTCTGATATTCTCCATGTTGTCTATGATGTCCTGTCTTGTCTCAATTGTTATGTTCAGTTTTTCTAACATATTCTTAGTGCTGACAAGGCGGTACAGGTATTCTTTATATTTGGCATATAATATATCATAGAACTGGTCTACACTTTTTACAACGCCTATCTTAGTCATTATCTCAGGATCAAGAAAATAATTCTCAAATGAATAATATTTTAATATAAGCACATTACGGTCTGTTACTCTTGGCAGATTGCCATAATCCTGCTTTGCACGCTGCTTATAGTAGTTGGTAAGCTGGTCTCTTAAACGGTCAGCATCCTTACCATCTCCATCTCTTATCATAAGGAACTCATCCTTAAGATATAATGTATTTATATATTTCAGATTGGCATAAGTCTTGATGTTTGTACAACTGTTAGTTGCAATTATCGCTATACGATTGAGATTGCCATTCTCATCTATAACTTCTGAATAATATTTCTCCAGAAGTAGCGGCAGACGGCTTCTGTCCTGTTTTCCTTCCACTATAAATACAAAACTCACATTCATAAGGTCATTAGCAGCATACCCAAGATCATCTAATATATCATCAATATCCGCCTCCGGAGTAGCAACTGTATTATTATCTCTATCGTTAATCACCTGACGAATCTGTCTTGTAGTAAAGTTAAATAACATCTGCGGTGAATGCGTGCAGAATATAACCTGATTCTTTCTTGAAAGCTTGTACAGAATTTCACTTGCTATCTTCTGTAACTGAGGATGAAGATATATTTCCGGATCTTCAATCAGAATAATGTATGGCACAGTACTTCCATATTCCGCATAGGTTTCAAGCAGTGATAGAATGTAGATACTGTTCAGTCCATCAGAAAGGTCATTGACATCCCCATCAGTGTCACGCATTTCATTGTGAACAATTGTATCAACATGCATGAGTTTTTCTGCATCAAATGTAATCTGATAATGAATTCTTTCTCCTATGCCACCATTGTTCTTAAATTTTTCATTAAGTTTGTTCTCAAAATTAGCAAGATTAAAATTAAACAGCTTATACTGCATAAGTCTCGCTGTTTCTAATAAAGATAACTGTTCCGGTTTCTTGCGGTTAATAATTCCTATGCAATTAAAGCACTGATTACACATCTTATGCTTATCAAATATACACACGTTATCTTTAAGGTCTGCATATTCCGTTCCACCCTGCAGCATGATAAGATCTTCCTGAATTGATGACTTACGTCTCTCGTGGTCAACATAGAATATTCTCGGAAGGACTGTTTTTATATAAATATTGTTCTTCTTAACTCCGTCCCTGTACTTAATCTTACCATCACGGCTATATACATATTCAAATTCAAGAATACCATCCTTTAACGATGGAAGTTTATTGCAAAAATCCTTATACCACAAGTCATAATGCTTAAAAGAACTGACCTGTCCCTTCTGATACAATACAGCCAGATCCTCATCTTCAATACTGATGCGAACTGTAATGCTTATATTACCTTCGTTATCATTGAAATCTCTTAATGAAACTTCATAATCCCCGGTAACCGCTCTTATTGCGTCAAGAACCACACTCTTTCCTGCATTATTTCTGCCAACAAGAATCAGTACATCTTCAATATCATTAATCTCAAGTTCTCTGATTGATTTAAAATTTCTGATTAAAAGATATTCTATCCTCATACCTGTCCTCTGCCCCCTGATACATTTCTGCCAGCATATATTCTGGTGTATTATCATTAAATGTTGATATTCCTTTACCCGTATTAGGATTCTTTTTGGAATATACCATATCCACAATGAATGCAACTATCAATGCCGCACACACTGCACCAACAACCCTCAGTTTAATCTTTCTGAAGAAATTATCAAGAAGCGGTGCAATAATATATACGATTGCAACTCCTCCAAGTCCAAATACCAAAAGACCTTCTGCACATATTCTTCCATTAAGGTTAAGAAAATACCCGTTATAATTCCACCATCTTCTTCCGCAGCTGATTTCCAGATACAGCGATGTAAAATATTCAACAAATCCGCATAAAACTACTGATGCAAAGAATTCCACAACAGGCTTATTTCTTAATTTTTTAAGACATATCAGTATGAGTATCCCACCTGAACCATATATAGGAAGCCATGGCCCATGAAGAACACCTCTGTTTACAAATGTATGTGACGATATCAGATGAAGCGTAACCTCCCATATCCATCCCACAAAACATAATGAAAAGAATATCAGTATAAGCGATGGTATTGAATAATTACGCATATACACTGTATTTTCAAGGTCAACTCTGTGTTCCTTAAGATTGAAAAGGCGGACAGGATAGGCTTTTCCAACTGCTTCTGCTTTATTCTTACTCATACGAAGCATTTCCTTCTTTTTTTCTTCAAATTCCAGCTCTGCCTTGCTGTTAATAAGTATTATGCCAAATGTGTTGGCTAAAAATACTCTTAATTTCTTCAATCTTCTTATTCTCGAATTGTGGTAATCATCAAAATCCATCTGTGGCTGTGGGCTATCTATAAGTTTAAACACATCTGCATATGCATTTTTAAGCTGCTCTTCTGATGGTCTTTCATACAGATATGAATCATTAAGCCACTGAACCGCCTCTGGTTCTTTTTCAAGATATACTGCTCTTACATTTGCATAGAATTCTGCATAAAATGCAGCTTTATAAGGATTCACAAACAGCACTCCTACAACTCCTAATGTTGCCATTCCAATCACTGTCCAGCCAATGAATGATAATCCATACAGAAATGCCCTCCATTTGTAGCCTTTCATCATCTTTCTTGATAAGGTTATAGCCTCATTTGCCTTCATATCAGGATTCTCCGCGATAATGTATGGCACAAGCATGTAAGAAAAATGCTTCACAAATATACCTACAATTGTAAGTGACCATAATATTTCATATACATTATTGACAATAAGCACCCACGATGCTTTCATCCATCTTTTTACCCGGAGAAGAAACATGAACTTTCCAGGTGGAACAGCATCATATGTGCGCGTTTCAAGCACTATTCTTCTTGATATAACAAGATAAGTTTTCTTGATAAAAAATGTTATAAACACATATACCATAAGTGCCGCTATAAGAAGTATAAGCACTACTGCTCTTCTTGAACTTATGACTGATGATAGTGAATCCACAAATGTAAATACAATTCCACCTGATGTTATAGCATTAACTAAAGATGCAAATACTCCTCTTGTTCTGCCCAATACCTTGGTTGAATTGTCTTTGGCCTCTGAAACCTTCGCATCAGACTGCGTCCTTCCAAAATCATCGTCACCCGTGATTACTGCGCCCATTGCCTGAACCACAGAACTTACAACCGAACTGTTAGCGACAGTATCAACATTTGCTTCAACCGATGCTGCACCCTGAATTTCATTGTTAACTGTTCCTAAACTTTTAAAGGCTTCCATTGTCTCTGTAAATTCAGAGCCAATGAAAGCCGCAAAAAGGCAGACTGCTACTAACAGCCAGTAATGTTTTTTTAAGTTCTTCTTAGCATTTTTAGCAAGTTCTTTTCTCTTAAAATCCATATCCCAACAATCTTCTTTACTTATTAAGTACAGTCTTGCGTACTACTCCAAGCGGATCTTTAACCATAAGTATAACAATCCATATGATAAGTCCGAAAGCTACCACTGATAAACCCAAAAATGCGTCATTAAGCATATCTGATGATGCCGGAGTAAAATACTCTGCCCCCAGTTCAATATATTCCACAACTGCATCTACCATCCACATAAGTGATGCACCCCAGTACATAAGCGCAAGTGTTCCAAGTTTTAACTGCGAACGCTTGTCATTAGTATACCATATAATAGTAGTTATAACCGCTGCGAATACAGCTATAAGTAATGTCATAATTATCTCTCCAATCCTTTAACTTCTGCTTCCTTAGCTGCTTTCTTTTCTACTCCGGAAGCTATTGCTACCATGCCGACCCACACAGCTGTAACAACCACTGCCATGCCAACACCGGCAGTTGCCATCTCTTTAAGCATCTGCACAGCATCCTGAGCATTACCTGCTGCTGTTAAGAATGGAAAGAAAGGAGTAACTTCTCCATGCCATACATGCTCGAATGCAAGTAAAGCTGTTCCTCCCCAAAGCATATTATTAAGCCATCTTAGCTTTCTTGAAAATGGAAGCACCTTTTCTTCCTTAACTGCTTCTACAGCTCCTTCTGTCTCGCACGAACATATTTCCTTCTTCTCTTTCTTTTCAACAATCTTAGTTATCGCTGTTGTAACGATAGCTTCAGTACCTGGTACTATAAAACATGCCATATTAAATTCCTCCTGATTCACGATGCATTTTCATGTCCCAAAATGCATATATTTATATGTATTTTACCTATTTCACATTGGATTGTCAAACATTGTAAAATATACATTTTCACATATATTTTCTCTTTATTCCCTCTGCTGAATATGATATAGTAAAGCAGATGAGATTCACTTTGGAAAGGAGATGTTCTTATGAAAAAGAGCTTTAAAAGACTGTTAAGCTGCATATTTATAATAACTTTCTTCCTTGTTGGCATGTGCCTTGACAGAGCCAATGTATCTGTTCCTGAAGTGGACTCTTTTTCTGTATCAGAAGCTAAGGTATTCGCTACGCCTGAGCCTTCTGTCAGTGATACCATGCCATGTACAACTGAAATGCTTGGACTTGTGAGAACATCAATCACCAATCTTACAGCAGACAGAAGCAGTTCCCGCAATGTATTACGCATATTCCAATTCTTACTTTGCGGTCTGTGTGCAGCTATCGGTATCAGTATCTATTTCAAATCGACAGGCGTAATGCATGATTCTATCACATGCAGCACTACTGTCACTCTTAATTATATCCATCAGACTGACGGCAAAAAATAACAGATTATCATTAAATCAGAACATTTTCTGGTAATACATTATTTTTATATATTATTAGTAATATTAAACAACTATGTGAAGAGGCAATAAATATGAATATTTTAATGATAATCGGTATTATTCTGGGTGGAGGTGTATCTGTTGCATCCACCGTTGGAATAACTGTAGGTATTTTCGGGACCATTGTATATAAATTTTACAGAAAGCTTCGTTTCGGAATATCTATGTTTGACTAAGTTTGAAAGGATGAATAATAATATGTTAGGTAATATAACAGTAGGTATCGTCATTGTTCTTGCTGTTGCTGCCTGTGGACTTGGTGTGTGGCTTGACAGAGCCAAGTCAGACAGCCAGGACAACAACACAGATGCACAGCCTAAGAATTAAATGATAAAGGCGGTCACATCAGATTATGTTCTGATATGACCGCTTTTCTTACCATTTTTACACGCTTTCACGGTATCTGTTTAGCAAATCTTCAATTCTCATATTAATATTTTCAGGAAATGTTGCATCATTTCCGATTTTAACCCACAAATCAATGTTCTTATATTTCTTCTCTCCCATTGTATTATGTCTGTCCTGCTTCGAAGATACTTCTATCTTTACCATTGCACGCTTCTGCTCAAGTATCGGAATAAGCACATAATATAATCTGTCATCTTTAAATGATATGTATCCCGCTTCTTTTCCCGAACGAGTCATTAAATACAGTCTGTGCTTTTTTATTCCTGCCGGAAACAGCTTCATTCCAGCTTTGATAAATCCAGATTCAGGTAACATTTCAAGCATTGCTCCGACATAAAATACATTTGCAGCATCATCAATTGATGTAAGAATATTTCCCAATGTATCTGATGTTGCAGTAAACTGCTGTGCTAACAGATATGCAAGTTCTGCCTGATATATGATTTTGTATTCTGAATCATGCACTCTTCCTGTTTCTTCATCAATTCTGTTAAGAAGTTCCTCACTACATTCATATATACTGCGCAGAAACAACCTAAAATCCTCATCTGGCATCCACATATATCTGCCTCGTGCAACCTTAAATCTTCCAATGTTGTTGCCATTGTAATCTTCAGCATAATGATACACATTGCGTTGGCAAAAGGCATGTTCATTCTCTGGAGCTGTAAAATCATATTCTTCATTTTCCTGATCAGTGCCATAATATTTCTCATCATATTCGGAATATTTATAATCATATTTATAGTTACTCTTCAATGATTCCTGCCCAGTCTGATTGAAAAGAACAGTATATGCTTCATTAATTTCATATGCACTGTATCTATATACATTTTCTTTGTTTGATTTATCTCTGTTTAGCACAGCATCCGGATGCACCATATGCATAAGCCGTCTGTACCGCTTCTTCAATTCCATCTTAGTAATATCTGATCTGACATCAAATATTTTATATGCCTGCTGAACCGTCATAAATACTGTATTCCTTCTACATTTTTTCTAAGTTATCATACACCATTTTTAAAAATTTTACTATTTTTATTATTCCTGTTGACAGTTATATTGTTATAGTGTACTATTGTGCTAGTGCACAGGTACGCGTCATGTGCACATTACCTATTACAGGAGGAGGGATTATGGACTATAAGGCTAATATACCAATTTATCTTCAGGTAATCGATGATATTAAAAAAAGAATTCTTACCGGTGAGATTAAGCTTGGCGACAAGCTTCCATCAACCAGGGAACTTGCCGTACAGTACACGGTCAATCCTAACACTGCTGCAAGAATATACAATGAACTTGAACAGTGTGGTCTGTGCTATACCAAAAGAGGTCTTGGCACATTTGTATCAGAGGATGTGCATCTGATTGATACATTAAAGGCAGAACTTTCCAGTGAAATGATTGAGACTTTCGTTTCCGGAATGACAAGCCTTGGTTTTTCTAAAGATGAGATTATTAATCTCATTAAGAATTATCACGAATAAAATATGGAGGGATTTAATTATGCTGCAATGTAAAAATGTTACTAAAAAGTATATGAAGATGACTGCCGTTAATGGTGTTTCCATCGACTTCATGCCTGGCAGAATATACGCTCTGCTCGGCTCTAACGGAAGCGGTAAAACAACTTTAATGAAGATGATAGCAGGTCTGGTAAAACCCACTTCCGGGGACATCACTCTTTCAGGTGTTCCAATAGGAGTAGAAACTAAGAAACACATAGCTTATATGCCTACTGAAAGTTATTTTTATAACTATATGAGCTGTGCTGATATTGGAAAATATTATGCTGATTTCTTTGAGGATTTCTCACTTGACCAGTACTACAACTATCTTAATGAGATGAAGCTTACGCCTGACATGAAAGCCAGCAAGATGTCATCAGGAATGATGGCTAAACTTAAGCTTGCTGTTAATCTTTCAAGAAATGCATCTGTTATTATGCTTGATGAACCACTTAACGGTGTTGATATTGTTGCAAGAGAGCAGGTTATCAATGCGGTAATCAGCAAGGCTTCACCTGATAAGATTATCATCATGTCGAGCCACCTTGTTGATGAGCTTGAAGCTGTTATTGACTACGCAGTATTTATCAAAGACGGTGTGATTGTTTCACAGGGAGATGCTGAAAATTTACGAACAGCTTCGGGCATGTCAATCGTTGACCAGTACAAACGCATTTATGCATATTAAAAGGGGGAATCTTCAATGTTAAAATTAACAAAATACGAATTGAGAAAGAATCTTCTCGGTATAGGAATCGTGGCAGGTATTATCTGTGTACTTCAGGCTCTGTTTATGTTTTTCTGCCTGACTGAAAATCTTAACTATACAAGCCTTTTCGGAGGACTTTTAATAATAGCTGCCTCTGTAAGTTATTTTATTGTATTTATATTTGGAGTTGTAACATATTATAGAGAACTTTCAAGCAAAAGCAGTTACCTGATATTCATGACACCTAATTCATCTCTTAGCATAATTACATCAAAGCTGCTCTATACACTGATTATTGGAATAGGAATTTCAGCAATATTCATCGGCTTTGGAGTTCTTGATATATTCATGATGGCTGGTGTCTTTGGTGACCTGGCTGACGCACTCAAGAATTTCTCAGAAATGTTAAAGATTATGGGTATTGATGTTGTCAACATAATTATTAATATTGTAGCTGGAATAATATCATTCCTTATAACTTTCTTCTTCCTTATATCACTTGCATACTTTGCCATAACACTATCTTCAACTGCCTTGCAGAACAAGAAGATTAAAGGATTTATCTCAGTTGTATTATTCTGTGTCCTTGCATATGCAACAATTAAGATTTCTTCTTTGTTGCCTGAACTTTATAAGAATCCAGACAGCTTATCCCAGGCATTAATGTCAAGCCTTCCAGCTACCATATTCCAGTTATTAATGGTGGTTGCATGCACATTCGGAAGTGCTGTGCTTCTTGATAAGAAGGTAAGTCTGTAATCATATTCTTATTGAATGAAATGTTGACTGTTTACATTTTTTTGGGATGATACATTTCACTGTCTCTGGATAAGTGACAAAACCTACCAAAAGCTTCATGGTATTTAATTGTGTAGGTTTAATTCTTACAAATACATATGAATTTTACTTAAAAGACCTACCAACTTGATGTTCTCATCGAATATAGTAGGTCTTTTTATAATTATTCTATTGTTCAAAGACAGATTTCATCTCCAAAACACCTACTAAATTTCAGATATCATTCTATCTAGTAGGTTTCCAGACCTTACATGCCATACATCTCACAGCCAATTGACCTACTAATCTCCTAATTCATCTCTATCCAGTAGGTTTTCAACCTGCAATTCAAGTCTCTTACTCTTCCACATAATCAAAAGCAACAGCTTTCATGCGCTCCTTGAACAGCTTGTTAAACACTGCAATTACACGACCAACGCCAATCATCGAAAGAATTGTTCCAAGTCCAAGACCAAGAAGTATATGTCCAGTAAAGAGTCCTATTAAAAATGTTGTGCAGACATTGAATATATCAAAACAATTCTTGCAGAAGCCCACACCCTTGCCGGTTCTGCCTTTAAGCCTTGTAGTATCACTTATTGCCTGTACAATTCCATCTCCCGGATTAGGTATAATTCTCATATTCAGTGACATTGCTGCTCCTATTCCTGTCAATAATACAGCAAGCAGCAATACTACAATCTGTAATACAATGTTGTTATGTACAGATGGAATAAGTGCTGAGAACACATTCAAGAAGCGGGTAAATACTATACTTACCGGTATCTGTAAGGCATCTCTTATAATATACATTCCAAGATACTTAGCTTCTTTTCTGTCTGTAAGATACCACACAGTATGCATTATCATCTCAATCAAAACAAAGATAAAATATACAATCATCGTCATATTGGCGAAGTTAAATCCTATGATATGAGATATCGAATATGGCACTGAAATTATTGGTGAAACACCAAGATTAGCTTTCGTATTAAGCATAATTCCAAGTGCAAGTATCAGTAATCCCAGAAGATAAAACACCCATCTGATAATAAGTTTATTTCTGCTCTTCATTCTTAATTGCCTCCCAGAGGTTTTTCTCAACTTTGCCTGCCATAACAGATAGTGTCTGCACCTCTTCTTCACTGAATCCATTATATATAACATTATCAATTCTGTTAAATATCCTGATAACTTCATCAGCCTTCTGGCTGCCATAATCAGTAAGTAACACATTCCACGACCTTCTGCTTGCCGGATTATTTTCTCTCTTTAACAGACCATCCTTTTCCATTCTGTCTAATGTTCTTGACATCGTAGTTACATCCATAAGGCAAGCATCCGCCAGCTCTTTCTGATTCATAATCCCATGTTCTCTTAATTCCTTAAGAATTCTTGGCTGCCCCTGGCCAACTGTAAGCCCAAGTTCAATAAAAAATGGCCTTATCAGCCGTCTTCGAAGCATTTCAATATCAAAGAACACATTTTTAATTTCATTATCCATAATTACATTTCCCCTCTTAAGCACTGATTTCATGCGGTATACAATACTTTCTAATCAAGCTCAAACTGTCCTGTATACAACTGATAATATCTGCCCTTCTGCTCAAGCAGTTCATCGTGACTGCCTCGCTCGATTACCTCGCCCTTTTCAAGAACCATTATGGCATTAGAATTTCTTACTGTCGAAAGTCTGTGAGCGATAACAAATACTGTTCTTCCCTCCATTATTGCGTCCATGCCATTCTCAATAAGCCGCTCAGTTCGTGTATCAATCGAGCTTGTCGCCTCATCTAGAATAAGCACCGGCGGCTTGGCAATCGCTGCTCTCGCGATAGCAAGAAGCTGTCTCTGTCCCTGCGAAAGATTGCTGCCATCAGCAGTAAGCATCGTGTCATACCCCCGCGGAAGTCTTGTTATAAATGAATCAGCATTAGCAATCTTAGCTGCTTCCCTGATTTCCTCGTCAGTTGCATCAAGCTTTCCATATCTTATATTATCTGCAATAGTTCCTGTGAACAAATGTGTATCCTGAATTACCATTGCAAGTGAACGCCTCAGGTCGTCTTTCTCAATATTCATTACATCAATGCCGTCATAAGTAATCGTACCTGACTGGATATCGTAAAATCTGTTTATAAGATTAACAATAGTAGTCTTTCCCGCTCCTGTCGAACCAACAAATGCTATCTTCTGTCCTGGCTTTGCAAACAACGAAATCTTGTTAAGTACCCTCTTTTCAGGCACATATCCGAACACAACATCATTAAATCTTACATCACCCTTAAGCTCAATAAGCTCCCCTGCCGGCAGCTTCCATGCAAAAAATCCTGTCTTATCAGAAGTTTCTGTAAGGGTATTATCCGCATTTTTAATGACATTGCACAAAGTTACTTTCCCTTCGTCAGGCTCCTCTGCCTCATCCATCATGTCAAATATTCTCTCAGCTCCCGAAAGCGCTGAAAGTATGAAATTAACCTGCTGTGTGAACTGGTTTAATGGCATGGCACTCTGTCTTACATACACAAGATATGCAGATATGCTGCCAAGGTCCATGATTCCTTTTATTACAAATATGCCTCCAACGCAGGCAGAAAGCGCATAATTGAAATATGACAGACTTACAATTACCGGGATAAGCATGCCTGAATATGCAAGTGCATTAGTCGATTCCTTTCTAAAGCTCTCATTCATCTCACAGAATTTTTCAAAATTCTTCTGCTCATGGTTAAATACTTTTTCAACCTTCTGACCTGCCATCATTTCTTGAACAAAACCGTTGATATTGCCAAGCTCCTTCTGCTGTCTGTGATAATATTTCTTGCTGCGTTTACCATTGTATTTGATAAAGATGAACATAAGAATAAGAAAAACAACAACAATAATAGTCAGCCTTACACTTAATACCAGCATCATAGTTATAGTTCCAAAAAGTGTAAGAAAGCTCTGTATTACCATGGCAAAACTATTGTTCATTGCTTCCTGAACCGTATCAACATCATTAGTGAAATGACTCATAATCTCACCATGTGTATTATTATCAAAATATTTTAACGGAAGCTTCTGTGTGTGCTTAAAAAGGTCCATTCGAATCTCGCTTACTACCTTCTGGGAAGTATGCACCATAAGCCTGTTGTAGCCAAGCGTTGAGAGCGCACCGCACGCATACATGACACCCATTCCGCACACAGCAATGATAAGCCCCTTCATATTGCCTGGCACGATAAAATTATTAACTACAGGCTTTATTAAAAATGTTCCCATAATTCCTGCACCTGCACTTATAAATACAAGAATTGCTATAAGCACGAATGCCCATTTATAATGACCCAGATATGAAAGGAGATGCTTAACAGTCTTTTTCGTATCTTTAGGTCTTTTATAACCAACATACTTAGCCATTAAAGATCAGCTCCTTCCTTCTGTGATTCATATATTTCCTGATATATCTTATTAGTCCTTAACAGGCTTTCGTGTGTTCCGATTGCGTCCACACGACCGCCGTCCATAATAATTATCTGGTCTGCTTGACACACTGACGATATTCTCTGTGCAATTATAATCTTAGTCATATCAGGCAGCTTCTTTGCAAGTGCATTTTTTATCTTTCCTTCTGTTGCAGTATCAACCGCACTCGTTGAATCATCAAGAATAAGAACCTTCGGCTTCTTTAATATTGCCCTTGCAATACATATTCTCTGCTTCTGTCCGCCTGATACATTAACACCTTCCTGTCCCATCTCGGCATCAAATCCTCCAGGAAGCCTGTCTATGAATTCATCAACACATGCTATGCTGCAGGCCTCTTTAATCTCATCCAGAGTCGCATTTTCATCACCCCATCTTAAGTTATCAATAAGTGAGCCTGAAAACAGCGTATTCTTCTGCAATACAACTGAGATTGCATCTCTTAAATGTCTAACCGGATATTCCTTAATACTAATTCCATCTATCTTAACCTCACCCTTACTTGCATCATAAAGTCTTGGAATAAGCTGGATAAGCGTCGTCTTTGATGAACCTGTCTGGCCGATTATTCCGACTGTCTGTCCTGCATTAATGTGAAATGAAACATCTGACAGCACATATTCTTTGGCAGTATCCTTATATTTAAACCAGACATGGTTAAATTCAATCTCACCATTCTTAACTTCAATGTCCTTTACATTCTCATCAGTTATATCAATCGGCTCATCAATTACCTTCATAATTCTTTCTGCAGAAGCAAGTGACCTTGTCATAAGAAGGAATACATTTGACATCATCATAAGAGAATTAAGAATCAGAAGAACATAGCTCAAGAAAGAAGTAAGCTGTCCAATCATCATCTGTCCTGAATTAATCAGTCTTCCGCCAATAAGTAGAATACCAAGAATTGTAGAATACATAACGAACTGCATAGCAGGCATGTTAAGTACAGCTATTCCAAATGCTTTCTCTGATTCGTTTTTCAGATTATCATTAACATTCCTAAATTTTTCAATCTCATAGTCACCACGCACATATGATTTAACAACTCTTACTGCTGTAAGATTCTCCTCTATACACCTGTTTACAAGGTCAACTGCTCCCTGCATTCTTCCATATCGTGGACCAACATTAATGATTATTATGATGAGCAGGACTGCCAGAACTGGCAGTGCTACAAGAAAAACCAGTGCCAGTGTTGAATTAATCTGGAATGCCAGAGTCGTTGCAAATATCAGCATTACCGGACTTCGTCCAAATGGACGCATTCCTGTCGATACAGCATTCTGAATATTAGTTACATCACTTGTGAGTCGTGTAACCAATGACGAAACACTGAAATGGTCTATATTAGAAAATGAATAAGACTGAAGTTTCTCGTACTCAGCCTTTCTTATATTAGCACCCAGTCCCTGACCTGCAAGTGCAGAAAATCTTGAACTTCCCACACCTAATATAAGTGCAGCAACTGCACATACAGCCATCTGGATACCTTTGTTTATTATATATGAAACATCTGAATTGGTCACACCTATATCAATCAGGTCAGCCATCAGCTTGGGCACCATAATCTCAAGCACAACTTCAACACCTATACATATAAGCGCCAGCCATGCGTATTTCTTATATTCTTTCATATAAGAAAAAATTCTTCTCAACATTACTTGCACCTCCAATTGTTGTATATGCAACTATTGTATTTTCAAGTTCAAGCAATGTCAAGAAGACATTTTTATAATTATTTTACATTTTTCTTATATACTATATAAGAAATTACTGATGTAATTGCTTCGGTAATCCAAAAAGCATGCCATACACCAACTGCACCTGTTATCCTTGACATAACGAATGCAACCGGAATTATTACCGCAACATATCTGCATACAGATATGATAAGTGATGGAAATCCTTTTCCAAGTCCTTCAAGTGCCCCCGCTGAAGTCACTGATACAGTTGACACAATAAATCCGGCACTTATTATTCTTAACGCTGTCTCTCCTGCATTTATTGTGTCTGGATTACTTGTAAACAGACCGATAAGTGAACCCGGTATTGCGAGACAGAGAATTGTACCTGCTGCCATAATAGCAAATATAAGCACCATCGATGTCTTATATATCTTTCTTACTCTCTCATGCTCTCCTGCTCCGTAATTATATCCCATAAGTGGTCTCATTCCCTGCACAACTCCGTTGGCTGGCAGATAAAGGAATGTCTGCAGCTTGTAATATACTCCAAGCACGAATACATACACAGCCGAGTACGCAGCAAGTATTACATTAAGCACCGATATAAGAATAGATGGAAGTGCAAGGCTTAAGCTTGCCGGCATACCGATAGAATAAAGTCTTTTTGCCATCGAACGTTCTATTCTCATCTCCGATTTTCTGAATTTAACCGGAATAGGCTTAACAATATATATTATGATATATAGCACAGCTGCCGAAGTCTGACCTATTCCTGTCGCAAGTGCAGCGCCCTCAATCCCCATTGCAGGAAATGTGCCTATTCCGAATATCATCATCGGGTCAAGCACAATATTAACTATACAGCCTGTCATAAGACAGACCATAGAAGCATTCATTCTTCCAACTGCCTGAAACACCTTCTCAAACATAAGCTCAATTCCAAGCATTATTGAAAATGCAAATGCAATATTGGAATATTTAAGTCCCAGTGAAACTATCTCTGCGTCCTTTGTAAACATTTTTAGAAATACCGGCATGCCTGCTACGCATATCACAGTAAGCACAACAGCATGTATGCAGCTTAGGAGCATGCCCTGACTGGCTGCTTTATCTGCCTGCTTCTGGTTCTGTGCGCCCATAAAAAATGATATAACCGCATTAATTCCTATTGCAAATCCTATCATAACCGAGCTTATAAGATTCTGTACTGGAAATACCAGTGACAGAGCGGTCATCGCATTTTCACTTATCTTAGCAACAAAGAAGCTGTCAACAATATTGTACAATGAATTAACCATCATAGATATTACCATTGGAAGCGACATTTTTAATAACAATGGGAGTATCTTCTGCTCCTTCATATATGTCTGATTCATATTAATATTCATCCTTTCCGCAAAAAAAGAGCCAGCAAGTGGCTCTTTTTCTTATAATACACAATAATATTTAATTATTCAACCAGATTCTTTCTCGTATACATAAGCAGTTCCATTATAAGTATCAGTGGCATTGTGAATATGCACCATACTGATTCTCTTAATGCTTCAAGCATACAGATTTTTACTATCGTTCCCCTTCTCATCCCCAGGCCATGAAGCAGCTTATATTTTTCTTTTCTGCGTTCAATCCTGTTTCTTACAATGATTGCCATTATAAGAAGCTGGATTACAACTGACGCTGCTATTGTTATTCCATATTGAAGAATATTGTTGATAAGCTGTGTTCTGTATATATTCTTGGCATCAACATTAGAATTGTAGACAAGATCATTATTTTCAAAATATACAGAGAGTTTATTATTAGTTGCTGAAAATGCTGATGACAGATCATACTGTACGCTTAACTGGTTATAATGCAGACCGAATTCAAGATCTCCAGTCATCTCATCCCCCGTCATTCTCTCCATAAGGTTTCTCTGGTTATCAACTGCCTGCTGTGCAAGTGACATTCCTGCAAGTGCCGTATAATAGCCATAATCAACCATTATTCCGTTAAAATCCTCTCTTACATCATCCGTAACCTTTATAACTGCTGCAACTGTTGGTGACACACATGCCCCGAATAATACTTCATATCCATCAATAACCTGCTCCCTTACAGGATTTTCTGTACCTGTGCCTCCTGCCATATTTCCTCCTGAGCCATAATAGTGGGCATGCAGATCAATTTTGCCTGAATTATTGTATTTATCGAAAAATGCTTTATCATATGGATATACATATCTTCCATCTGCAATGCTCATTGGAACATGGAAACTGGCATCTACCGGCAGTTCATAATAATTGTAATTAAGAGTATCTCCTGCTTTAAGCGTATCATCATAGCTTCCATCAGGTGCATCCTGTAAGAATACCACAACCTGTCTGCCATTGACGAAATCATCATAGTTTCTGTACTCTTTATCAATATATTTTTCAAGTTTCTTATAAAGTTCTTTGGTCGGATTAACATATTCCGTAGAAAATATATAACGATAACCATAATCTGTAATCGGTGTATCTCTTGAATTAGACATGTCTGGTGATATCATATCCAGCCCCATCTTATGATAATCCTGATTATCCCAGAACCATTTTCTTTCTGATTCATAAGCAGAATACGATATTGATTTTATTCCGCTTATATTGTCAATTTCTTCAAGGAATTCGCTAGTAAAACCGCTGAGCAGATTAGTGTTACCTCTTTTACAGTACCTACGCCCATAGTGAATATTTATCCTATCTAATTCCAGTAAATCTTCATCATTATATTTAATTCTCATGAAGGAATTATTCATTTTGCTTTTTAATTCATCAAAGCTTATATTAAACCTGTTTCGTTCTTTCCATGCTTTATTAAGAAGCTGGCTTCTTTCGCTGACGCCATATATATCATCCTGTTCAGGTATATTATAATATCCTTTTATATATGAATAATAGTACAGAGTCATTTCATACTCAGAATCTGACGGATCAAGGTATCCATATATATCAGGAAGTTCATTATTCTTCTTATAGTCAGCATATGATTTTCTTATCATTACAGCTGAGAACACAAGTATTCCACATATGCATAATGCAAATATCCTGAGTCCTGCAATCATAAACACCCCATCATTTTGCATCAGTCTCTGGCTGATTGTCGAAGCAAGATTATATGGCTTCATGCGTGACTGCTTTCCTTCCATATTGGCAGATACAATTTTCTTATTCTTACTCTTAACATTACCGCCTTTATTTTTTTGCCACTGATTAGCAATCAGACCTGCCAGCTCTTCTACAACAATTGCCGCAATTACGGAACACACGCTTTTTATTATTATACCGGCAGTGATTTTATAGAAATGAAAGCCATTATTAATCTCTAATCCCTTTCCTATTGCCTGACCTGTGAGCAATGCCAGAAGGAGTCCTGCTATACCTGCCGGAATAATTATAAGTGCATTCTCGATGATATACATTTTCCGCATCATGGACTTATCCATGCCAAGTCTTCTGAATCTCTGATATGCCGTCTTTCTTCTTCCCCTGTATTCAATAAGCTGGTACGAAAGTGCAAGTATTCCAATTACCATTACAACTATATACATGTATGCATACACGGCCGCCGAATTCCATGGCTGATAATCATATACTGCCGAATTGTATTCTGTCTCTGTCTTTGCATCCTCTTTAATCTTCTTATAAACAATAGCATAATCTGATGCCCTGACAGATTCTTTCAATGAATACAGATATGAATTCTTGCATTTTGTATTAAATGCTGAAAGCGCATTTTCAGTTACAACAGCTCCTGGCATCTTCTTACCGTATTTCCATATGCTTGTATAATTGGCAAATATACCTGACAAACGGAACTGTTTTTCGTGTCTTGCCTCATTGTTGTATACACTGTTTTCCTCGCAGTATCTGATTGTGATTGTCTCTCCTATCTCGCCTGTGTATCCCAATGACAGCAATGTATTCCAGTCCATTGCTATCTCATCATCTTCCTGTGGAAGATGACCTGCATTCAGTTTAAGCCTTCCCTGTTTAACAAATGCTTCGTCAAAGCTTCCAAGTATGTACCCTGTCATCTTCCAGTCTTTATTAAACATATCCACACATGTAACTGCCTTGACCGGCGCATTAAGATAAGCATGCTCACTTAAAGAATTATTAGGTTCTTTCGATGTCACTTCACATATAAACCAGTCCCCGAATCTTGATTTATTGGAAGACATCTGCCACTGATACATATTCTCCTGAAATATAAGTACCGCTGTAACAAAAAATACTGCCGCAAGCGTAGTACACGCTGCTTTGATAATCTGCGGCATACGCCTTTTTATACTCAACAGAGTAATCCCAAATACCGACATACGCAATCCCCCTTTCGTATGTACTTCTATGCTACTGGCACACACCATCTACAATAGTAATTATCTTATCCGCATAATCTGCCATCTGTCTGTCATGCGTAACCATAATTATCGTCTGATTGTGCTTCTGGCTTGCCTTGGATAACATCTGTGCAACTGTTCCTGCACTTCCCGCATCTAGATTGCCTGTCGGCTCATCAGCAAGAATTACAGCCGGATGTGTAATCAACGCTCTTGCTATCGCAACTCTCTGCTGTTCACCACCTGACATCTGCGATGGAAACTTGTTCTTGCAATGAGATATTCCAAGTTCTTCAAGCAAATCATCAACTTCCTTCTCGTCAGGTTTTTTACCATCTATAAGAATCGGCATAACAACATTTTCATATGCTGTGAATTCTGGAAAAAGGCTGTAATCCTGATATATATATCCTATATTTCTTCTTCTGAACTCTGACAATTCCTTGTCCTTCATTCCTGTTATCTTCTTTCCGGCAATAATAACACTTCCGGTATCCGGCTCGTCAACACTTCCAAGAATCCTCAAAAGTGTTGATTTACCTGAACCACTCTTTCCTATTATTGCTGTAAATTCCCCCTGTCCAAACTCAAGTGTGCAGTTCTTGAGTGCCGGAACATCAACGCTTCCGGCATGATAAGTTCTTTCAATGTTCTCCGCTCTTAACATAATCTCGTTCATAATATACCCATCCCTTCTATCCATATTTTTATAGTTTCCTCACAAATCCAGTAAACATCAGCAGTTCCATTAACAATAACAATGGCATTGTAATCACGCACCATACCGATTCCCGAAGTGCCTCAAGCATACATACTGAAACAATCTTTCCACGCCTCATTCCCAGACTGTGCAAAAGCATCATTTTTTCTTTTCTTCTGTTAATACGGTTTCTTATAACAATTGCCATAATTAACAGCTGCATAACTATCATTGCAATAATAGTGATTCCATACTGCAGTATACTGTTGATAAGCTGTGTTCTGTATGTATTCTTGATATCAACATTACTGCTATAAGAGATATCGTTATTGTTGAAATACACACCTATCTTATTATTGGTTGCTGAAAATGTTGATGTCAGGTCATACTTTATGCTTATCTGGTTGTAACACAGTTCAAAATCCATATCACCGCTTAACTCTTCTCCAATAAGTCTCTCCATAATATCTTTCTGTCTGTCAACCGCCTGCTGTGCCATGTTAATACTTGCAATTGCGGTATAATAACCAAATGTCGGAATTATTCCATTGAAATCCTCCATAACCTCGTCAGTAACTTTGACAACAGCAGCAACCTGTGGAGCAACGCATGCATCATAAGCTGCTTCGAGCTTTTCCATAAGCTTATAATCAGGATTAAAATCATGTGTATTGTTGTAATCTAATAAATACCTGTTATATGCTTTATCATAAGGAAATATTGAAAAATATGAAGAATCAATTATATTACTCTCATCACCATACGTATTCTCATCTACTCTGTAATAATTATAATAAAGTGTATCTCCGGCATTAATAGTGTCATCATATCCACCCTCTGGCAGATCTCTTAAGAATAAAACCACCTGTTTTCCTTCCTTAAATGCTTCATAATCAACATACTCTTTATCTATATATTTCTCCAGTTTGCTGTATAGTTCTTTGGTTGGCTGTGCATATTCTGTAGAAAACAAATACCTGTCTCCATAATCAGGAAGATGCTCTTTATGATATGAACTTTTTTCAGGATGAAATGTAAATGTCTGCATCTTTTCATAATCCTGTGAATCCCAGAACCAGCTTCTTTCTGATTCAAATACAGAATATGACACGGAATTTATTCCATTAATCTCCATCAGCTCGTCAATAAATTCCTTAGAAAATCCTTCCAGAATATTATTATTAGGATCTTTTAAATATTTACTCTGCCCCATATTAATAAAGCCAAGTGACCTTCCTATGCTGTCACTGTCATTAACCTTGATTGCATCATTCCAGTCCCACATATTTCCGGCTTCAACTAATTCCTTTATCTTATCAAAATGTATGTTATATCGTATTCTCTGCTTACTGACATACTCACTCATATCATTCCTGCTTGTGATTTCACCAGTATAATTCATTGACTTCAGCGGCAGATTATTATAGTCCTTAAGATAATACCAGTAGTTCATAAATAATGCCGTTTTATCCTGATTAACATCAATATATCCATATATATCCGGCACACTGTCATTGCTCTTATATTCTTTAAAAGCATTTTGAATCTTCAAAGCAGAAAATATAATAACTCCACATATACATAATGCAAAAAGCCTTATTCCGACAGCCATCAAAGCCCCATCTTTTCTTATAAATCTTGAACTTACAGACCTTACAAGATTATGCCTGTTCATACGGCTTTTCTTATAACGCATATGTACCGGTCTGCTTACCCATTTCTTGGACACTGCTTTCTTTCTATAGAAATGTATGTTGGATATTATTCCGCTAAGTTCCTCAACTATAACTGCAATCACCACCGAACTGGCACTTTTAATAATAACCTCCATATTCACCCTGTAGAATTCATAACCAGACTTGGCTTCAAGTGCCTGTCCTGTAAAGTGTCCTACTGCCAGTGCAAGCAGAATGCCAATAATTCCTGCCGGAATCAGTATAAATGCGTTCTCTGTTATATACATTTTACGGATGCCTGCTTTAGTCATTCCCATCTGGCTGAACATATTATACGACTTGCGTCTTGTATTCCTGTATTCAATAAGCTGGTATGACAATGCGAGAATTCCAATAACCATGACTACAACATACATATACATGTAAACTGTTGCTGACTTCCATGGTGAATAATCATATACTGCCGCATTATATACTGTCTCGCACCTTATGTCTTCCTTTATCTTCTTATAAACATTTGCATATTCACTTGTTCTTATCGAATCCTTGAATCCATACAGATACAGATTATCAATTTTATAATCAAAATCGTTTAACTTCTCATCTGTAACTAATGCTCCTGGAATCATTTTCCCGTTCTGCCATATATTTGTATAATTCTGGAATATTCCTACTAATGTATATGTTTCGATTCTTTGATCTGACTCATAATTAATATTATCTGCACGATAATAATATATTGTTATCTTCTGTCCTAACTCCCCTGCATATCCAAGCTTTAACAATGTATTCCAATCCATTGCAATCTCATCATTATTCTGTGGCATACGGCCTTCGTCAAGTTTTAATCTGCCCTGCTTAATGAAATCGTCTGTCATGCTTCCTATATGCAACTTCGTCTCATTCCATTCACTGTCATATAACTCCACACTGCTTTTCGCGCTGACCGGCTCACACAGATAATTATGTGTGCTTAATATTTCGTTAGCTTCTTTCTTACTTCTCTCACATATGAACCAGTCTCCGAATCTTGACTTATTGGATGACATCTGCCACTGGTACATATTCTCCTGAAATATAAGAACCGCTGTCACAAAAAACACCGCCACAAGTGTTGTAAGCGCCGCCTTCCATATCTGCGAGAACCGTCTCCTTATACTTTTGAAAGTAATCTTTAAAACATTCATTCAAGTACCCCCTGTAAGATTTATGTATATACCTTATTACCATGCTTATACATTATCATGCGAACCTTACAAAAACCTTACAGCCAAATATTTTTATAAGACTTCGCAGTTCTTTGTCCATTTTATATGTGTAATGCTGGTATAAGTGTCTATAGCACAAAATTTGAATATGACGAGCTGTGCAGGAGTTAATGCCGCTATATACATAAGGTCAGTTCACAAAAGCTCGTTCAAACGAAGTGCGTTTGCTTTTGTGGACTGTAATAAACTTTGTAGATAGCGGCATTTACTCCTGCTAAGCGATGTCATCCTGAAAGTTTTGTGCTATAAACACTCATACTGACAGGGGATATATATGATATGGACAAACAACTGCGAAGTCTCTCTTAATTAATCTTCCACCGGTAGCCGATTCCGCGGATTGTCTCTATATAAGCTCTGCCGTCCTCACGGTTTCCAAGCTTTGTCTTTAGCCTGCTCACAGTAACTGTCAGCGTATTATCCTCTACAAATGTTCCGTATCTGTCCCACATTTTCTGAAAAAATGTATCTCTTCTTACAATAAGTCCCTTGTTGTTTATAAGTATCTCTAATACATGAAATTCTGTCGGAGACACACATATCTGTTTATCTGCATGAATAATTGACTTATTCTTAAAGTCTACTGTAAGAGTTCCATCTTTATAAATGTCTGTGCCACCTGATATTCTTCTAACATTAGCCATTATTCTTGATACAAGCTCCGCAACCCTGAACGGCTTCACAACATAGTCATCACCGCCGCAGTCAAGTCCTTTAATAATACTGTCTTCATCATCACATGATGTTAAAAATATTATTATCTGACTTCCGTGTTCTCTTATCTTCCTGCAGACATCAAATCCATTGCCATCAGGCAGATATACATCTAACAAGAATACATCTATTACAGCTTCTTCCTGTTCATATATATTATTAAACTGTCCTACGCTTGCCGCTTCCACAACTAAATATCCTTTTTCCTGTAATATTCCTGCAAGCTGCTGCCTTATAAAATCATCATCTTCCAATATAAGTATCTTGGTCATATTCCCTCCCAGACAGTACATTTTCTATATTGTAATGCACTAACCTTACACATATCTTACAATTCAGCCTTTCTCTTAAGAACATATCTTGGTATCTGTACCCTTATAACAGCACCCTTTCCGTCCTCGTTATTACGCACATCTACGGTTCCATGATGTGCTTCAATAATGAGCCGGGACAGGTTAAGTCCTATACCGGCATGCCCTGCGGCAGCACTTCCCGTTGTCTCAAACCTGTCAAATACATACGGTATCCGGTCCTCTTCAAATCCACTTCCATTATCCTTAATATTGACTATACATTTGTCATCACGGCATGCAGCTTTAACTTCAACCTTATCGCACAACTCGCTGCTGTTCTGTATTATATTGATAAATGCTTCTCTTATCCATTCTTCATCAGCATTGATGCAATAGTCTTTGTCATCACATTCCACCGTTATATTGCAGTCATTCTTAGGAAGCTGGTTCACAACATCACAAAGCATGCTGTTCACATTAATGTCCTGCTCTGTCATGATTATCTTGCCTGCTTCCATTCTGCTTATTGTCATCAGCTTACTTATAAATGACCTGATTCTTTCAATCTGTTCAAAACATCTTTCAAGAAGCTCCCTGTTCTCACCGCTCTCCTCTAATCTGTCTAATGCAAGACTGAGTGCAGTAAGAGGTGTCTTAATCTGATGTGCAATATTCTCTGTAAAATTCTGCAGTTTCTCATTACGCTCAACAAGAAATCTTTCATCTGCTTTCTGTTTTTTCTTTAATTGCTGGTTCTCTGTATCTAGATTAATAACATATGAATAGATATCATTATGTCCGATTTTTACAATCATCCTTATACATGCTGCCATTACAACTGCAATTATAATTATTCCTGCCACTGCAATTATCCACTGACCACTTCTATAATACATATATGATGCACCATTCTCTGTATAGCCGCACTCCTTGACTACGTTCTTATACTTTGATACATCACTCAATGAATACCTGTTATAAAACATCATATCTATCAGATATTCTCCTGATTTTTCATCTATGTTATACAAGCCTGCTGCCAGTGCCCTGAATTTTAATTCATAAAATCCAGTCGTAACAGCAATTATAAGTATAGCAATTCCTGCCATAACACAAAAAGCAGCCATCATCTTTTTTCTGATGACGGCTACTTTCCTTGTTGCTATATGTTCTATATCTTTTTCTTCCTCTATTAATACTGTATCTGACATAAATCCCCCTTAACTACATGCATTAGTTTCTGGAAGTATTATATCATTTTATTCTGTTAAAGCATATCTGTTAATTAAAATGAATTGATTGATGGCCTGTTGGCAACAGTTTGTTGACCAAAGCCCACTAAACTCCTGTGAATTCTCGATTTCGTAGGTATATTTTCCAACTTAATACGTTGATTTCAACCATTAAACCCACTCATTCATTATCCAGATACATTTTAGTAGGCTTTTCCCATCAATTATTCTCTGAAAGAGCCACATCTCAACTGAAAAAAGCATACTAAACTTGATATATTTGCCCACTTAGTAGGTTTCTGCCTCAAAAAGCCAGAAATACAACTCACATCACGGCAAGCTCATATCTTACTTCTTCCCTTTCTGTGTCAGCAGAACTGACATTATCAATGAAGTTATCGGCACTGTAAGTATTATGCCCATTGTTCCTGATATTCCACGCATTATCTCAATTGCAACCGAGTACATGTTAAGAATCTGGTGCATCTGGTATGAATATGCGTATATTATCATGACAAGTCCCAGACTTCCTCCTGCATAAGCAAGAATAAGTGTGTTAGACATTGTTCCTATCATATCACGTCCAATATTAATTCCTGCATGGAATATTTCCTTTGCTGATATGTCAGGTCTGTTTTCTTTAATCTCATGTAATGATGATGAAACTGACATTGCAACATCCATTACTGCTCCTAACGATGCAATCAGTATTCCTGAAAACAGCATACCGCCTATGTCAAGCTTTGAATTCTGACCTACATATATTAGATTCTCTATATCATCAACATTATATCCTGTTACATGTCCAAAATGTCCGAAAACAAGTGCTATAAGACCTGATACAACCACTCCGGCTATTGTACCAAGCATAGCGCCAATTGATTTCTTCTGAAAATCTGCCAGCAGGATAAATGTTATTAGCGTAATTATGACAACTGATAATGTAGCTGCAATAAATGGTGAAACACCTATATACATCATCGGAATATACATCATTACTACAACTGCAAATGTGAATATAAGCGCGAGTACTGAATTGAAACCTTTCTTTCCGCCAACCAGCCACATAAGTCCGAAAAATGCTGCTAATAACGCAATTATCTCCGGTTCACGGTCATAATTATATACATTGGCTGAGAGGTTTCCATTATATTCACTTATATTAGCTATTACCCTTGTTCCAACCTTACAGTTGGCTCCGTACAGATATCCGTTAAGACTGTACGCTTTTACTTCTTCTCCCTTGTGGCTTCCTGATTTAATACGTAAAACAACCTCCTGGCTGTCGCCGCTTTCTAAGTCAGCGACAGCCTGAAGGTCTTCATTATCATTCTGTATAACCACTGCCTTAACAAACTTAGTATTGTCTTTGGCAAGCAGTGGTTTTCTTTCTACACTGGTGTAGAATAGAAACATCGCAATCATAATAAGTGCCACAACAAGGTATTTACCAAATGTGTCTATTATCTTTCGCAAATGTCTTCCTTCTTTCTGATTCCAACTATAACAGCACCGATGCCTGCTGCTGCAGCAGCCATACAAGCATATACTCTTGCAAGCATGTTATCTCCTGTCTGTGGAGCTTTGCCATTATCTGTAGAAGAATTATTGGTTGATGAGTTATCTGCTGATGAACCTTCTGCCGGTGCAGATGGTTCTGTTACAGTATTGTTATCTTCCTGTACAGTAAGTGCATTAATTGCATTAACAACTGCGGTTTTTGCGTCCTCTAATGCCTTGGCATCAATCTTAGGTGCATTCTCTGACTTATAATCTGCAAGCTGTGCCTGTGCACCTTCCTGTGCCTGAATGTATATAGTCTTGTCCAGAAGTGTTGATACACCCTTCTTAAATCTATTAACACTCTTTCCGCTTTCAGATGTTGACTTGTCTGCTGCATTCTTTACAGAACCATATCCTGACACTCTGTCAGTATCCTTGCCATAATTATTTACGATATCTGCAAGCATTGGGTCCTTGTCTGTTGTATATACTGCCTTAATCTTCTTTAATGCTGAAAGAGCATCCTTAAGAGAATTCATGCTGTCTTCTGTATAATTAACCTCTGTGCCGTTAATTAAAGCTTCTGCATTATTAATAACCTCATCCACTGACATATCTGTATTAGTCTTATTGATTGTAAAATCATCAGCATATTTATTACCATTGTAGTCATATGTCTTGATGGTAAGTGAGCCGCTTGAAAAATCAATTGTTGAGAATGATGGGAGACATGCATTAGTTCTCTCTGCAATGTAGTATGGTGTATAGTTAAGCAGATTGTAGTACTTAGAACCTGAGCCTGAACCTGTTGTTATATAAAGAATTCCATCCGGATTAGTTACTGAACCGCTGCTTATATCATAGTCAACTACATTTCCATCAAGAATCTGATAACTTCTTGAAAATGTGTGGTCATGTCCTGTAAGACAAATATCAATGTTAAATTCATCCATTAATGGTGCAAATACAATTCTGTTAGTAGCAGCATCTGTATCTGCATGTGGCTGTCCTGAACCATAGATATCACTATGGAATATTACAACCTTCCACTTTGCATCAGGGTTGCTTGCTACAGCTTTTTTCATAAATGTTCTGTGTTCCTCCTGATTACGGTTATTGCTGTTTAATGATATGAATAACACATCTCCATAATTGAAATAGAAATCGCTTCCTGCTGCTGTACTTCCTAACTTATCCTCTGAATTAGGATTGTTAAAATGTGCTGAATAATCTGCACCAGCCATATCGTGGTTACCAATTGTGGCAGCGATTGGGAGGCTTCTGAATACTGATGGATAAAGATATCCTGCATACTCACTCTCTCTTGTCTTTTTATCATCATCCTTAGCTGCACCAGACTGGTTAATCTGATCACCTGCTGACAAAAGGAATGATGCATCTGGACATGTCTTTAATGCCTGCTGCATTGTCTTGTTCCAGTTGTATGCATCTCTTGCAACACTGGCATCATTAGCTGATTTATCTGAACTGCTTCCTGAAGCACCAACCTGAGGGTCACCGGTAAGAATAACTGAAAACTTATCAGTTGCCTTAGTTGTGTAATCATATTCAGCAGACCATACACTGTCATCTCCTGTGTAATTGTCTGTGTACTGGTAATGATACTGTGTGTTCTCTTCAAAGTAATCAGCTATGTTTACCTTATTGGCTGCACTGTATGACTTTCCCTGCCAGTTCTCAGCACTGATAGCCTCTGCATTACCTGTTACAACCTTGGCTGATGACTTTGAACCATCCTTCCATACCTTTACTGCCGGTGTTCCTTTTCCAGCTGAATACCATGAAAAATTAAGATCTGCCGCATCTGAACCTGGAGTTAAAGCTATATTTTCAGTCTGTGCATAAGCTTTTTCTCCTCCCTGCCATACATTAGAAAGCCAGTTCTGGAAATCAGCAGAATTATCTGTATCCTGCTTGAAGGTACTCTGACTTACATCCGCCTCACCATATGCAAATGCATTAATAAGTGGTGCCTGACTTACAAGAACTGTTGACATTGTAGCAAGTGCTGCACCTTTTCTTAATAAATTCTTACTTCTCTTCATTTTTTCCTCCACATAATGAGATATATTTATTCGTATACTGTTGTACAACGAATTATCATTACTATATCCCTATGTGGTAAACTTACAATAATTGTACTGTAAATCTTATGTAAAATTCTTGTTGTAAGCAAAAAATAAGACACAGATGTTTAATGTCTGTGTCCGATTTTTTCAATTTATTTATTTTCAAGCTTTGTAATACATTTATCCAGCGATGTTGCAAACCAGTCTATATCGTTCTCTGAAAATACCATTGGTGGGCGAAGCTTTAAGATATTGCCGTAATGACCTATAACTGATGTAAGAATATGCTCATCTCTTAACATCTCTATTACATTCAACGCCATATCCTTATCAGGTGTCTTATTACCATCATTCTTTACGAATTCAAATCCTAAGAACAAACCTGCACCTCTTACATCACCTACTGATTCATGGTGTCTCTCCTGTACCTCTTTAAGTGCCTTAAGAAGTGCCGCACCTGCTTTCTTACAGTGTTCCTGAAGATTCTCATCCTTAATATATTTAAGAACAGCCTGAGCTGCAGCTATTGATACAGGATTACCACCAAATGTATTAAAGTAAGGAAGCTTGTCGCTGAAGGCTGCAAGCACATCCTCCTTTGCAGCAAGTCCTGAGATTGGAATTCCGTTACCCATAGGCTTACCCATTGTTATCATATCAGGAACAATTCCGTGTCTTGCAAATCCAAAGAATGCCTGTCCGGTTCTTGCAAATCCCGGCTGAACCTCATCTGCTATAAATACTCCGCCATTCTTATGTACAACATCTACTGTTGCTTTTAAGAATCCTACAGGGTCAGGATATATACCATCTGATGAGAATATTGAATCAGCAAGGAAACAAGAAAACTTATATCCTGCCTCATTTAATTCATCTATAGTCTTTTGCATCTCTGACGCATACCATGCTGTGAATTCTTCTGGTGTTCCACCATGACGGTAATAATCTGGTGCTGTTATAAGCCTTACATTAGGAAGTAATGGCTGACCGGCTCCAAGTGAAGGTGAACAGCCTGATGTTAATGCACTTGTTCCGTGGTAGGCTTCCTGTGTGATAATTATACCGGTACCACCCGTATAGGCTTCTGCCACACGAAGTGCAAGGTCATTAGCTTCTGAACCTGTACACATATACATTATCTTATTAATCTCATCAGGCATAAGTGCAAGCAGTTCTTCACTGTAATCAAGAATTTTTTCATGAAGATATCTTGTATGTGTATTAAGCGTTTTCATCTGTTCTGTAACTGCATTTACAACAGCAGGGTTACAATGTCCTACACCAGCTACATTGTTATACATATCAAGATATTTATTACCTTCATCATCCCACAGATAATCTCCTTCTCCACGGACAATGTTAAGTGGCTTTCTATAAAAAAGTCTGTAAGCACCTCCAAGGTATTTTTCTCTCTTACTAATCATTTCCCTTGTTTTAGGACTTAACATAGATGCATATTCTTCCTTAAAACTGTTAGAGTCCATAATACTTGATTCTGTTGCCATAATTTTCTCCATTCTGCAAAAAGAAAAAGCACAGAACCTCTGATTTCTCAGAAATTCTGTGCTCCTTTGCACTGTCATACAGATTCATTCTGTCTGACATATATAATAGCAACATTTGGTTATTTGTCAATTTATAATCAAATGCTTATTAATCATATTTCTTATTTATCTTAAGTTTTACAGATAATGCTATTAAAGCCACGACAATAATACCTGCAAGAACCCATACCCACACAGGAACATTCTTAATGTTATAACATCTTACATTAATCCACATCTGATTAATTCTTGTTGTCTCTTCAGCATCAAAATACTGCATAATAGCACTTCTATCCATAACCTCCTGCGTAGGATACTGTGCTGATAACTGTCTGTATGTCTGTTCTTCTGGAACTTTAAGTACATATCTTTCATCATCAGAATCACCTGAAAAGAAATATCCAAGAGGATAATCTACAACATCTGTATCACTTTCATCTGCTCCATAGTTCCACTTTACATAGTCGAATACAACATCACTGTCACCACCTGATATAACTGATGTATATCCAATATAGCTCATGTTTCTTACAGCATTTTCAGGTTTTGACAGAAAGTTAATAAAGCTCTGTGCTGCCTGCTTTTTCTCTGAATTGCCATTAATTCCAGACTTTAACATTACCCAGCCGTCAAAATAAAGGTTAGTACATTCTTCAGGTACTGCAAAATTAAGCTGAAAATCATCCTCGTCAGCCTGGTCCATAGTATATACAGCATCTCCAGACCACTGATAACCTGCGACTACCTTTCCTGTTATCATATCAGTCTTGGCACTGTCAGTCTCGAATGAATAGGCATTATTCTTAACTGACTGAAGATACTCCTGAATCCTGTCCACATTTGCCTCAGAAGTATCATTCATCTCCTCGGCAAGTTTTTCACGATAATCAGGACTGTTTATAAATGACGCTGACTTTAACTTGTCTGACTTAATTGCACCAACAGCTGCAAACATGGAATCTCTTACATTATCCTTAATCGTTATCTGACGTCTGAATTTGCTGTTATCAATTATCGTCCATGTAGATGCTTCTTTTTCTGTCACCTTATCAGGATTGTACACGATTCCTGTTATACCCCACATATATCCTGCAGCATAGCGGCTCCATGACTCACCATTAATCTTATTCTCGTCAAATGTTTTCTTGATAAATGGAGATACACCCTTAGCATAGTAATTATTAGCAATCGATGTATCATAGAAATCATCTGAAAATGGCTCAAGCCAGTCCTCTGCCATAAGCTTCATTATCATATATTCTGAAGGACAGATTACATCGTAATCATCACCCAGAGTAAGCATGTTGTACAGTTCCTCGTTAGTTCCAAGACAACTGTACTGTACCTTAACTTTCTTGCCATAATTCTCATAATACCAGTTCTCAAAATCAGTAATTATCGAATTCTCACCCTTTATGCTTCCGCTCTCAAGGTCAATTATATCATCATCACTCCAGTCTCCGGTATCAATATATTCTTCCCAGTTGCACACACGGAGTATGATTGTATCGTCTGCAGCCACCGCTGTAAGACGGTTTGTATTAAACACTCCTGTTACTGCTGCTGTACCGCTTACTATCATTAAAGCTGAAAGTATTAACGCATTTATCTTTCCAATAATCTTATTCATCAGCTCCAGCCTCCTCTCGTACAGCTTTTCTTGCTGGTGCAAGATTAATTGCTATCTCAACTACAATAACAATAAGGAATATTATTGTAGATAAAGCCCACAAAGCAGTCTTAATATCAGTCTGTGAACCCTTGGTTGCATTAACAACATAAGTACTTATTGTGTCAAATGTTGCAGGCTTAGTGTATGTTGCAACGAAATAATCATCCAGTGATAATGTAACTGCCATAACAAATCCTGATGCTATGCCGGAAGCAATCTGAGGTATTATTATCTTAAAAAGTGCATACACAGGTGTTGCACCAAGGTCAAGTGCTGCTTCATACAGACTTGGATCCATCTGTTTTAATTTAGGAACAACAGCCAGATATACGAACGGTGCACTCAGTATAACATGTCCCACAACAAGAGGAATATACGTATCCTTACTGACACCTAATACAACTACAAGAAGAATACAGATAGAAAAACCTGTAACTACATCTGCATTGACAACAGGAACCTGATTAAGAACTGACATTGCTCCTTTTACTTTTCCCTTTGAATAAAATGCACCTATAGCACCTGTTGTTCCAAGTATTGTTGCAAGTACAGCACTTCCAACAGCAAGCAGCACAGAACCGATTATCATATTAATAAGCTCCGGAGTCGTAAAAAGTGTTACATAATTATGCATTGAAAATGCATGTATTGCTCCTATATTAGCGGCATCCGTAAAACTGTATACTGCAAGCACAAGAATTGGAATATACATGAACAAAAGGACAATACATATAATCATATATTTCAGAAATTTCTTCATTATACAAGTCCTCCTCTTCCAGCATTTTCTGATTCTTTATCACCCGAAACCAGAGTGACAATACATATAATAACAAGAAGTATCAGTGCTATCATTGAGCCATTGTGCCAGTCATATGCACTGAAATAACTTCCAATCAGACTACCCATAATATATGTGCTGTTATAAAGCATATCAAGAACTACATAGTTAGTCATTGCCGGAAGAAATACCATTGACACACCACTGACAATTCCCGGAACAGACAATGGCAGTATAACCTTGATAAATGTCTGGAAATTATCCGCACCAAGATCCGATGCTGCTTCAATAACACTCTTATCAAGCTTTGAAAGCGTTGTATATAACGGAAGTATCATGAATGGAAGAAAATCGTATGTCATTCCTATTATCGTATTGATAAACGGATAATACGCAAGATTTCCCTCAATCATTGATAATATCTCTTTAAGTGCGGTAATTCTTAATGTGAAATTAATCCACATAGGCATAACAAAAAGCAGAAGTATTACCGCTTTTCTCTTTAACTTACTCTGTGAAAGTATATACGCTACAGGATAAGCAATTATAAGACAGACTGCAGTTGCAACAAATGCAAGTACAAGACTGTAACACAGAGTTCCAAGTGTATTAGGGTCTGTAAAAAAATTCTGCAGATTAACCATGCTGAATTGTCCCTGTCCATTAGTAAATGCATAATATACAAGGACAAGCAGTGGTGCTGCAACAAATAATATAAGAAACAGCCCATAAGGGATTCCAAGATATTTGCGTGAAAAAGACATATTTCTATCCCCCTACTTCTTCAACTGGAATTTCATCTTCTCTTCAGGCATGATAAGACCAACCTGATCATCCATATTCCAGAGATATTCATCATCTACAATAAGGTCATGTCCATACTCAGTTCTTATTACATAACTGTAATGGTCACCCTTATAGATAAGATTAATAATCTTACCTGATACAAGACCTGCTGTTACATCATCGCTCATTTCAATATCATCAGGCTGGATTGAAACAACAACCCTGAACTTTGAAACATCTACATTTTCACCGTTCTCATCAACAAGCACTCCATCTGACATCTTAGTCTTAGGAATAACCTGTGTTAAATCACAGCTTATTATCTTGCCATTAAAGTCGAGCGTATAATCTCCATTAATTGTTGTAACAAAACTTGTGGTATGGTCCTCTGCAAGCATTACATGAATTCCATCAGGCTCAAGCTGCATTCCTACTGTATCACCGACATGATAACACCTGGTAGTTCTTATTATCATCTCATACTTTCCGGATTCAACAGCAACCTCGTAATGCATTCCCTTGAATATAACTGAAGTAACTTCACCAACAACAGTTCCATCCTCCGGCTTTGTAATAATTACATCTTCCGGTCTTATAACAACGTCAACTAAAGTTCCCTCTGGAACATCATCCATTCCGACAAACTCTCCGCCACAGAATCTTACTTTCATGTGTCCTGTCATAATACCTTTGAAAATATTGCTCTCTCCAATAAAGTCAGCAACAAAAGCATTCTTAGGCTCATTATATATATCCTCAGGAGTTCCTATCTGCTGAATCTTACCCTCTGATAAGACAACAATCTTATCAGACATTGTAAGTGCCTCTTCCTGGTCATGTGTTACATATATAAATGTAATTCCAAGCTGGTCATGCATATTCTTAAGCTCAATCTGCATCTCCTTACGCATCTTTAAATCAAGTGCCCCCAGAGGTTCATCAAGCATAAGAATTTCTGGCTCATTGACAAGTGCTCTTGCAATTGCAATTCTTTGCTGCTGTCCGCCTGACAACGTAGATATCTTTCTGTCCTCAAATCCTTCAAGGTCAACCATATCAAGAACATGCTTAACCTTTTTTCTTATTTCTTCTTTAGGAAGCTTCTTTAACTTAAGTCCAAATGCAATATTTTCATATATATTCATATGTGGAAACAGCGCATAACGCTGAAACACGGTATTAATCGGTCTTTTATTAGCTGGAAGCTGTGATATATCCTCTCCGTTAAGAAGTATCTGTCCGTCTGTCGGAAGTTCGAATCCTGCTATCATTCTTAGTGTGGTTGTCTTTCCACATCCTGATGGTCCTAAAAATGTTACAAATTCCCCTCGCTTTACTTCAAGATTAAAGTCATCAACCGCCTTAAATCCATTATCACTATATACCTTACTGATATGTTTAAGTTCTATTATATTTTCTGATTTACCAGACATATCCAACCTCCGCAATTAACATCCTTCGTTACACCGTCCAACAACTATGCAACCACTTCCTATTTAATATCAAAAACGGGTACAAATCAAGTAAATTCTTGATTTGCACCCATGGTTTTTTCATTATGTAAACAACTGGCAAATATATGTTTTAAGGTCTGTGATGAAGCTCCTGGACAGTCTTTCCTATTTCTTCCCTTATAGTCTGTCTGTCTTCCGGAATCTTCTGCATTCTTGCAAGTAAATCCGCTGTATCATGCTCAGAACCAACTTTTCTTAACGACTCACATGCTGCGAATACAACATCATCATCTGCATCATCAATAAATCTTAACAGCAAGTCCACACTGGTCTGATCATCACTTGCACCAAGAGCCTTAGCTGCTGCAATCTTTTCTTCTTTACTTCCTGTAATTACTTCCTGTATAGCATACCAGTCATGGTGCTTTACATATTTCTCCATTTTTTCATCTAATGTCTTTTTCTTAAATAACATACCGATGCCTTCTTTCATCTTTTTCTATATTATAGTATTGCATTTTCGATATGTAAAATGTATATTTAATATGTCACTTATATCATAATTATATATTGGAGAATTACTATGACCTTAGATTATTACAGAATATTTTACTATGTTGCAAAATATAAGAGTTTTTCAAAAGCAGCCCGCATGCTCGACAATAACCAGCCTAACATAACCCGCTGCATGAATATATTAGAAAGTGAACTTGACTGCAAGCTGCTTAACCGTTCTCATAAAGGCATCACTCTTACACCTGAAGGAAATACATTGTATTCTCATGTATCAATCGCAATGAAACAACTTGAAGACGCTGAGAACGCCATTATCAAAAGCAAAAGTCTGTCCGGTGGTACAATATGCATAGGAGTAAGCGAGATTGCTCTTAGAATATTCCTTCTTAAAAAACTTGAGAAATTCACAGGACTTTTTCCCGATGTCAAGATAAAGCTTACCAACCACTCTACTAATCAGGCTGTCAATGCTCTAAAAGCCGGTCTGGTAGACTTTGCTGTCGTAACCACACCTGTCAATTTAACTGGCGATATAAAATCTGAAAGTCTATGCTCATTCCATGATATACTTATTGCAGGTCCAAAATACAGTCAGCCGGATAATAAAATAATTCATCTGGAAGAATTGCAGGATTATCCTTTCATAAGTCTGGCAGAAGGTACCGGTACACATGACCACTACACCAAATTCTTCTATGACAACAATCTTCACTTTAACCTTGACCTAGAGGCTTCAACTACAGATCAGGTTCTTGCAATGGTTCAGGCAAACTTAGGGCTTGGCTTCTATCCGGAGGAACTTGCCTCTGAATATATAATGCGTGGTGAAATATTTCCTGTAAATCTATACGAATCCGCACCTGACAGAGATATTGTTCTTATACGTGAATCAAGACATACCGAAAGCATTGCAGCCAAAAAACTTATTAATTTCTTAAAGCATACAACTGATTAAAATGTCTTAGTTACACATTCAAGTGTCGCACAGTAGCCTGTATTATTCTTGCTCTTATACATGGCACTGTCGGCATGTCTGTACAGTTCATCAAAATCAATATCCTTTTCCCCTTTATAAAACGCTTCACCCATGCTTACATATATCTTCTCATCTCCCATCTCTGGAATTCTTATGTCCTTAAGCTTTGCAAATACTCTCATCGTGAAGCTTTCAGCATCTTTAGTTTCTGTTATTCCCGGGATGAACATTGCAAATTCATCACCTCCCAGGCGCATGCATATATCATGTTCCCTGCATACACTCTGAAGACTTCTTGCAACCGCTATAATTACTGCATCCCCGACAACATGTCCATATGTATCGTTAACATTCTTGAACTTATCACAATCAAGAAGGCACATAAGCCCCTTAGTTCCTTCCTTAATAAGGTCTGTAATTGCTTCCTCTCCGCTTCCTCTATTTCTTATTCCCGTCATAAGGTCTGTTTCTGAAAGATATAAAAGCCTGTTCTCCTTACGTTTCTCTGCATCGATAACTTCAACGGCATATACAACATGCCACAGTTCTCCGTTGCTATCCTCATCTACCCTTATGAATCTTTCACGACACCATCCAGAGTAATTTCCAAGGAATTCATGAACAATCGTAGTCTTGTTCTTCATTCTCTCCGGAAGTGTTGATATATCAACAAATTCAAGTACACTTTCTACATACTTCCTGGAAGGAAGAATCTTCATTACACTATTTATCTGTTCTGCAAAAGTATGCTCGCCTTTTATCATATTATCCCTTATGAAATCTGTTGACTTTATTTCATGAAATTCCCCTGTCTTTAAATTGATAATATGCATTGACAGATATATTCCGGCAAGTGCTGAATATGCACTGAACATAGCCTCACGCTTGGATTTTTTAAATACATTTCTCTGTTTTAATAGCAGTACTAAAAATGTGCCTATCATATCAAGAAAGCGCGAAATCTCGTCCATCTCACTTTCTGGTGGATTGTCAACACCAAAGAAGCCATATATCTCGTCCTTATATCTGAATGGACTTACTGCCAGGCTCTTTACATTCTGAACTTTGAGCAGTTCATATGCTGCAGGATATTCATCCTTAATCTCCTCAATATCCTTAGTACTAATATTTCTTCCATCATTAAATGATGTATACCACCAGTCTATAATTGACATATCTACATTCTGAAGAAACTTTATCTGAGGCTCAATCCCATCCGCACACCACTCATAAGTATTATTAGTAACCTTTTTTCTAATATTATCTTCAAATATGTATATTCTTTCAGACCCGATATGTTCTCCAAAAAATCTGATAAATTCATTAATCTGATCATCTGGATTTTCATAATTCATTGCTGCCTTCATTGCTTTATTCATAATTGATTCGTACTTTTTCGTCTTCATATGCATCTCCAATTCAATACATTTATAACTAGCAACATAGTAACATATATTGACAAAAAACGCACCCTTTTTCACACATTAAAATTGTGAAAAAAGTGCGTTCTGATATTAAACAAACCGCATTCGCCGCTAATAATTCTCTACATAGCCTTAATTGCATTCACTGTTATATTGTACTGTTTCTCAACTTCTTCAAATGCTTCCTCAGCTCCTGCAAGTTCTCCTGCACGAAAAATCTCTGTAATAGCTGAACTCGCCTTATAAAGATTATCAAACCCAAGATTTAAGCATACTCCCTTAAGTGTATGTGCTGCCCTGAATGCTTCTTCTACATTTCCAGCAGCTATAGCCTCTTTAAGATTGGCGTAGCTGTTGTCATCTAAAAATTTCAATACAAATTTTTTAATAAAAGCCTCATTTGGAAATCTATTCAAAGTATTCTGATAATCTGCTCCCATCGCATCATAGCATTCTTTAATTGTCATGTGCCTACCTGCCTATATATTGTTAAATTATAACTATGCATATAATGATAAATGATATCACGATTAATATAGTATTGTCAAAGAATGATTTAATAATAAAATATAATTTCAGATAATTATTTTACATATTCGCAAATATACTGTATATTAAATATATTGCTGTCTGGCAAAATATATGCGGGGGAATTGTTTTATGAAAAAACGAGATTCTTTTAACAACAAATGGGGATTCATCCTTGCCTGTATCGGCTCTGCCGTTGGTATGGGTAATATCTGGATGTTCCCAACAAGAGTATCAATGTATGGCGGTGGATCATACCTGATACCATATTTCATATTCGTTGCACTTATTGGTTTCACTGGTGTTATCGGAGAAATGAGTTTTGGTCGTGCTACTAAGTCAGGACCTGTTGATGCATTTGGATATGCATGCGAAACTAAGAATAAGAGAAAGCTTGGTGAGGCTATCGGCTTTATTCCAGTACTTGGCGCACTTGCAATGGCAATTGGTTACACTGTTGTAATGGGCTGGATTCTTAAGTACATGATTGGAGCTTTTACAGGAAAGACACTTGCACCTGCTGACACAGAAGGCTTTGCTGCTTCATTTGGAAGTATGGCAAGCGCATTTGGTAATAATGTATGGCAGATTGTAGCTCTTGTTATTGGTATTATTATCCTTATGTTCGGTGTCGGACGCGGAATTGAAAAGGCCAATAAAATCATGATGCCTGTTTTCTTTATTCTTTTTGCTGTACTTGGAATATATGTTGCTTTCCAGCCTGGTGCGATAGAAGGCTACAAATACATTTTCAGAGTTGACCCTGAGGCATTTGCTGACCCTAAGACCTGGATATTTGCTCTTGGTCAGGCATTCTTCTCTCTTTCTATTGCTGGTAATGGTACTCTTATATATGGCTCTTACCTTTCAGATAATGAAGATATTCCTGCTGCTGCCGGACGCGTTGCGCTGTTCGATACTATAGCAGCCATGCTTGCAGCACTTGTTATCATTCCTGCAATGGCAACAACCGGTGCCCAGCTTAATCAGGGTGGTCCAGGGCTTATGTTTATCTTCCTCCCGGCACTTTTCAAATCAATGCCAGGTGGATACATAGTCGCAATTATATTCTTCGTTGCTGTATTTATGGCAGGACTTTCTTCTTTAATCAACCTGTATGAAGCACCTATTGCAACCATTCAGGAAAAACTGCATCTAGGAAGAAAGGCATCTTGTGCAATAATCGCTGCAATAGCACTTATTGTTTCAATATGCATTCAGGGAATTGTTTCTGGCTGGATGGATATACTTTCTATCTACATCTGCCCACTTGGTGCAGGTCTTGCCGGAATTATGTTCTTCTGGATATGTGGTAAGAAATATGTTGAAACTCAGGTTAATACCGGACGCGATAAGAAGTTCACTGACAAATTCTATCCTATATGCAAATACATTTTCTGCCCTGTATGTTTCCTTGTTCTTATACTCGGAATAGTACTTGGCGGAATCGGCTGATTAAGATATTATAGTAAAAGGAATCCTGTGAGCAGGGAGATGTTGCCTCTCTGCTTATAGGATTCCTTTTTTATTTCTTATATTTAATTATGCTATTCCTATCTTTTCTTTTATGTTACGGACATCTGTTTCTAATATGTTCATTCTGACTGAAAACATTTCCTTACTATTCTCAATCACCATGTAATCATCAAATCTTCTTATAATATCTGTATGTCCTTCTGCAACAATCCTTATATTATTTCTGATTTCATTTTCCAAAGTCATCTCAATTCCTGAAATCTTTGATTTTGTCTGTTCCATATCTTCTTTAAGGTTTGATACATCTTCTTTTAATACCGATACATCGCTCTTCAGCTCTGTTACTTCACTCTTTAATTCTGTTACATCACTCTTCAATACCGATACATCTTCTTTAAGAACTGCTACATCACTCTTTAACTCTGTGACTTCACTCTTCAATTCTGTTACATCGCTTTTCAATACCGATACATCTTCTTTAAGAATCGCTACATCTTCTTTAAGAACTGCTACATCACTCTTTAGCTCTGTGACTTCACTCTTCAATTCTGTTACATCGCTTTTCAATACCGATACATCACTCTTTAATTCTGTTACATCACTTTTTAGTACCGATACATCACTCTTTAATTCTGCTACATCTGACTCTAAATTGCCAACTCGCACATTTAACTGTGCAACATCTCCTTTTATCTGCTCAACACCACCATATATGGCGGCAAGCATCTCTCTATCCGTCATCTCCACCATTAAATTCCTCCTCTTTGTTATTGTAATCCCCTTTGCGTAATGCAAGTCTATCATATGTTATTACATCACGCAATACGAATATGTGTTTTTATTATATTTTAATATTTATTAGAATTAATATGATTTAAATCTGAATATTTCACCTCATTTTTACAAAAATATCTCCTCAAAAGCAGCAATTACAAGCTTAAGAGTTGCTTCGTCCATATCAGAATAATGTATTACAAGTATTCCGTGGTACTTATCCGCGTCAGCGAAACAATACTCTGAAAGGCAGTTAATAAGAATCCCTTTCTGCCTGACTGCCCATTTAATCTCAACATCACTTAGGGAAGTTTTCACATGCAGCAGAAAATGTGTTCCCGCATCATCCTGATATATCGTACTTATCTCACTAAGCCTTGATTCGCGAAACATCCTGCATATCTTTTCACGGCGTCCCCTGTAATCATTGACAAGCCGCTTAATGTGACGCTCAAAGTATCCCTTCTCAATAAATGCTGCCATTGCATACTGTTCAAAGCCCGACACCGTACACGAATAAAAATTCATTGTTGATATATATTTTTCCATCAACTTTTCCGGCAGCACCATATATCCTATTCTAAGCGAAGGAACCATTGTCTTTGAAAATGTGTTCATGTATATTACTCTGTGGCTTCTGTCCCTCGACTGCATGGACGGTATAGGCTTGCCCTGCATACGGAATTCGCAGTCAAAATCATCCTCAATTATATATCTGCCCGGTTCCTCTGCTGCCCAGTTAAGCAGTTCCTGTCTTCTTGCAACCGGCATAACAAGACCTATCGGAAAATGATGCTCAGGGCTTACATGTGCTACATTTATACCTTTCTTTCTAAGTTCATCAACCTTCATGCCCTTATCATCAATATTAACATAATCCCAGTCCACACCATTTTCATCATATATCTTGGTAATCTTGCGGTATCCGGGATTTTCAACGCCAAACTTCGCATCAGGTCCTAAAAGCTGCAACAGCCTGTTATACAGATATTCCGTTCCCGCCCCTATAATAATATGGTCTGCTGAAACCTGCATTCCACGATATCTGTTAAGATGGTCTGCTATTGCCTCTCGAAGCTGCAGCACGCCATTAAAAGGCACAGTCTTAAGAAGTGAAGTGTTGTAATCGGTCAGAGTTTCTCTCATAACCTTAGCCCATGTTGCAAATGGAAATTTATCATACTGTATATTATTGGCAGTCAAATCTGCAAGATAAGTCTCTTCCTGAAATCTTTTCACAGGAGCAGCATACGATGGCGCGCTACCTGTAACCACGGCAATCTTATTAACATAGTAGCCGCGTTTTTCTTCTGAACGGATATACCCTTCCAGAAGAAGCTGCTCATATGCATTCTCCACCGTCTTGACACTTATCTGCAAATGCTGTGAAAGTCCACGCTTTGATGGCAGCTTCTCATCAGCCTTAAGCTTCCCGTCAGCTATATCTTCCTTAATCAGTTCATACAGATATTCGTACATTGTTTTGTTTCCGCGTTTATCTAAATCATATGTAAGCATATCTGGTCTCCTATTATATATGTATTTTGGATATTTATAAGATATCAGTTTTAATTATAATAAGGTCATATTCAAAAAACAAGGAGGAAAATCTCTCTCCTCACCTGAAGGGTTCGGATTTTTCTTCGAAAAACAAGGAGGAATAGAAATACTATGGGAATCTATGCTATTACTGGTGCTTCAAGCGGTATCGGTGCTAAAACTAAAGAATTGTTAATAAAACAGGGGCATAAGGTAATTAATATCGACCTTAAAGACGGCGACATCTGTGTAAACCTTGCATCTCACGAAGGCAGACAGTCTGCTGTTGAGCAGTTACATACTATGTGCCCTGACGGACTTGACGGAATGATATGCAACGCTGGTGTTTCAGGTGCATGTGGTAATCTCGGACTAATTATCTCTCTTAACTACTTCGGAACAGTAGCTGTCGCAAATGGCGTTTACGACCTTTTAAAGAAGAAGCACGGAAGCTGTGTTGTAACTGTTTCTAACACAATTTCACAGGGTGCAGGCCGTAAGGATATCGTTGATCTTCTTAATAATATCGGTGACGAGAAGCGTGTATTAAGCCTTGTTTCATCTATGGACAGCACCAATCTTTCAGTTGGAAACAGCCTTTATGTTTCTACTAAATACGCACTGGCAAGATGGGTACGCCGTGTATCTGCAACATGGGCTGCCAATGGCGTCCGTATAAATGCTGTTGCTCCCGGTAATGTACACACAGCCATGACTGCAACAATGAGCACTACAGCAAAGATGGCTCTTAATGCCCTTCCTATCCCAACCAAGTACGGTCAGGAGTGCCTCATGGCGCCAGAGGAAATTGCTGAGGTTATGGTATTCCTTGCTTCAGATTCAGCAAGAGGCGTCAATGGAAATATCATGTTCGTTGATGGTGGTACAGACGCATTATTAAACACAGAGAAAGTATATTAATTAAGGAGGGCATTAAACATGACAGCAATTGAAAAATATGTAGAAGCAATGGAAAACAAAGATTACGCAGGGCTTGCCAATCTCTTTTCTCCAGACGGAATAATCAACGATTATTGTACTAACTCAGCAGCCCAGAACGAATATCATATATATGGACGTGAAGCTATCAACATGTTCTTCCGTAACAAGTTCGGCTTCCGCAAATACTCTATCTTAGATGGCGAAGTTGTAAATTCTACCCAGGCAGAATTCATTGCTAACTTCGGCGGTTACAACATCATGGCTATCGCGACAGTCCGTGAAGTAACAGAAGACGGGCTTATCAAGAGACTTACTGTAAGACCTAAGTAATATGGCTTATTATCATATAAACCTATAAAAACCTACTAAAGACCTGCCGGCTTATTTGCTAGTAGGTCTTTTAAAAAAACTGTGTGTTTTGCTGTTGCCATACCGCCATTTCATTCCACTCTGAAGTCCAATCCACAAAATCTCTCGCACCAGCCTGCTCACTCTGCCGGCTCTACTCTTCCACCTGTATCTGGCATACCTTCATCGCTGCCAGTGCATTAGCATGCGACTCAGGTGTAACTCCGGCACAGCATTTTGCATCAACAGATATTACCACTTCCGGATTAACAGCCTTGATTGTCATGGCATTACTGATAACACAGATATCTGTGCATACGCCTATAAGCTCGACCTCTGTATAACCATTTTCTTTAATCCATTCTGCAAGTTCAATCGAACCAAATGTAGGCTTTTCAAAGCTTCTTACCGCCTTGATTCCTTCAAGCTCAGGTATCAGCTTCCAGCCATTATCAGGCTTTATGCAGTGTTTCACTGGAAGATTCCTTCCCTCCTGTGTATTCATGTAATCTTCCGTGTGAGTATCGAGTGTGTATACAATATCAGCATTTCCTTCTGCACTCTTGACCTTCGCTGCCACTGCAGGCACAACTGCCTGACACTCTTTATTGCCTAAAGCTCCTGTAATAAAATCATTTTGCATATCAATAACTACTAATAATTTCTTATCCATATCAAAACCTCCAACTCATTTCAATCATCTAAACACCAGCTGCACAAGCAGCATATAACATATCGTTCCGCCTGCAATAGAGACAAGCATCTGCTTTTTCCATTTGTGAAGAAGAACTGTCACAATAATTGCAATCAGCTCTGGCAGACCATAGCTGTAGCTTGTTACATTAACATTTTTAAGGCAGTACACAATAAGCATTGAGAATATAGCTCCCGGAAGCACCCTTCCAAGATAAGTTATGTACTTTGGTGTTGTCCTCTTTTCATTAAATATCATAAACGGAAGAAAACGCGTTGCCATAGTTCCAAGAGTACACATTGCAATCGTAATAATCTGCTGTGTTATCGTCATTGTGCCGCGTCCTCCTTCAAAGCCCTCTTCTCATCATATTTTCTTAACATCGTAAGCATAACAACAATCACAACCATAGTTGGTATCAGAAAATTGTCTGCTCCGAATATAAGAAGGCAGACAACACTTGCAATCATGCCGATAAACTCACTCATGTGATTCTTTTCTTTCGACCACTGTTCCATGAATATAACCACAAACATTGCAGTCATCACGAAATCCAGTCCCTTCGTGTCAAATGTTATGAGATTGCCAAGCAGTCCGCCAAGCGTTGCACCTCCAACCCAGTATATCTGGTTAAACAAAGTCACCCAGAAATAAAACCATCCACGGTCAACATCTTCCGGAATCTCTGCCGAATAATTCACGCTGAATGTCTCATCACACATTGCATATATGAGATAGAATTTCTTCCAACCCATATTCTTGAACTTGTCAAGCATTGCTATTCCATAAAACAAGTGCCTTGCCTGAATCATGAATGCCATAAGAAGTGTCTGTATTGGTGCAAATGCTGATAACAACATGCTTACTGTAACGAATTCAAGACTTCCGCCAAATATAACCGCACTCATAATCATCGGATACACAAAACTAAACCCCGATACATTCATATATATCCCATATGCCATTCCCAGAAACAGAAAGCCTGCCAGAATCGGAATAGTATGTGGAAATGCACATACAAGTGCCTTGCTGATAACTTTTTTCTTACTGCCGTCCATTGCTGCTAAATTACTCCATCTGTAAATATATTCAAATCTGTATTTTAATACAGATTGACCTGTTTTTCCACAAGTCTGCTGCCTTCATACTTAAGCTTTATCGAGAAAAATCTCTTCTCCCCCGAAAGAAGAAGGTTCAGAAATACCCTGTCACCCTCCCATGTCGGAAGTCCGGGAACTTCTTCTTTATCAATCCAAGCCAGTTCTCCTTCGTCACATTCAATAAGCTCACCTGTAAAACCATCTGCCGTAAATACACACATAAGCTCTGGCTCACATTCATTACTTATAAATGTTACAAGCCCGCGGAATCTGTATGAAGTAAGCGTAAGACCTGTTTCTTCCTTTACCTCACGCACAAGACATTCCTCAGGAGTCTCCTGATTCTTGGCATGTCCACCTACTCCAATCCATTTACCTTCATTAATATCATTATGCTTTTTCACTCTGTGAAGCATAAGATACTTCCCATCCTTCTCTATATAACATAAAGTTGTAGTTATCATCAGCTCTGCCTTTCATGTCCGATTTTTTCAATCTCGTATTTCCCGCATACTATATTAATAACGCGTTTTCTTATATTTCTGCTTCTGTTCATACATTCTGCTATCAGCAGCATCCACTATTTTTTCAATATCATTACCATTCCCAATCGAATACCCGACTGATGCTGACAATTTCATTTCACTATTTACATTTCTTGATTCCATGCATTTTTTCCAGTTATTAATAATAATCTTTACATCATCTTCTGTTGCATTATCAAGAATAGCAATGAACTCATCTCCACCTATCCTGAATATATTACCAGAACCTTTCACCGATTCCTGAATACTTACTGCAACATTTTTAATAAGGCTGTCACCTGCTTTGTGTCCATATGTATCATTAGTCGTCTTCAATCCATTAACATCCCAGAAAATAACTGCAATATTATCAAGATGATGGTAATAAGAGTTCATCATATCAAGATACTTGTTCTTATTATACAGCCCTGTCATTTCATCAATCTCAGACATCTGTTTAAGCTTTTCTTCCCTGACTGCACGGTTCTGAATTATATCAGAAATGTGGATGACCATAAGCAGAACAGCAAACAGCATCATACTTCTTGGCACAATGAAATACATAAACAGTGTGTAAACCGGATTCGGATTCACATTTACCGAATTAAAAATCTTACCTGTCGTATCTACATATGTGCTTAGTGGACTAGCCGTAAGCAAAGTCATATTAGCATCACACAAGCCAAAAAAATATCCGATGTAAACACTTACCGCAATACTTATTACACTTAATATATAAGTATAATAAATCATTTTTCTCTGTCCATACTGAACAGCATAGATTATAGGAAGAACCATCATTATATACACATGATATGTAAGTTCACATGTCTGCACACATATAGCAACAACAATTCCAAACATAGCAAAATACTTTGTAGCTCTGTTACCAGCGCCAAGTATTTTGCATATTAGAATTGTAAATATAGTAACCGCCAGAGAACTCCACAGACTTGCCGCCATTAACTTAGTATCAACAATAAATACCCCCGCATGATTCAGTATCCATGTAATAAATGGAATTATCATCGTCATGCACTGACATTTTATTGAGAAGCGGTTAGCACTCTCCTCATACTCCTTTAACTGGAAATTATCCATATCCCCTGCTCCTTCTTTAACTCTTATCTGCAGTCCGTTTCCTTTTCATCTGACTCATCAAGGCTTTTGCAATACAGATATTTGTATGTTGCAAAAAGGCCTGCAATTGCAGCCACCCCAGCCAGTACCTCAAAACCTGATACATGTCCTACTATCATCTGTCTTGAAATAGCAAAAAGCAGAACTTCAATAACCGTACCCGGAGTATGAGTGCAGAGCATCTTTACAAACTCAACTCCAATTGCAAATGTCATAACTTTTTCAAGAAAATACTCAAGCGTGGCGTTATCATATCCTATCCCCATCACGCTTTCGACAATAAATTCCCCTGCAAGAAATATTATAACCATCAGTAAAAATGCAGATAATACAATCTCGATATATGATGCAGCCTGCTGCATTAATTTTCTTAATTTCATTTTCATAGGGTAAACTATCCTTTCAATTAATTTTATATATAGTGCCTTATTTAAGCATTAATTATATCTTATTCTTAATAATTAAGCAATTGTGCCCCTATCGCTTTCATTAAATAATTTAATATAATTATATAGTGAATGTGCATAATTTCATTTGACTTTCATAGTGTTTTTTAGTAAACTTTAACAAGTTGGTGTTTTGAAGTATGATAATAAATGACGCCACATTTATTATCTCTACAGGCACGCGTAACGGACATAATTTTTTAACGAGGAGAAAAACATGGAAGCTTTATTAATTCTAGTCATCGTTGCAGCCCTGCTTGCGCTCGGTTATGCAGCATTCAACTTCATCGGTGTTAAGAAACTTGATGAAGGAACTGACCGTATGAAAGAAATCGCAGCAGCCATAAGAGTTGGTGCTAACGCATTTATTACATACGAGTACAAAATCATTGCAGTAGTAGTTGTTATTATTGCAATCGCATTTGCAGCTATATTCACTGTCCAGTATGGAGAATTCAGCTGGGAGCCATCTGTATGTTTCATGATTGGTGTTATCATGAGTGCATCAGCAGGCTGGGTAGGTATGAAGATTGCTACTTACGCTAATGTAAGAGTTTCTAATACAGCCCGCAACACTAAGAACATTGGTTCAACACTTAAGGTAGCTTTAAAAGGTGGCTCAGTTATGGGTCTCTGCGTTGGCGGTTTCGCACTTTTAGGACTTTTCCTTGTATACATCATATTTGGATTTGGTCTTAACATGCTTGACATTGAGGCTCTCCGTGGTGCTCATGTATTCACACAGTGTCTTTCATGCTACGCACTTGGCTGCTCTATTGTTGCTATGTTCAACCGTGTTGGTGGCGGTATATATACTAAGGCAGCTGATATGGGAGCTGACCTTGTTGGTAAGACAGAAGCACACATTCCTGAAGATGATCCAAGAAATCCTGCCACTATCGCAGATAACGTTGGTGATAATGTAGGTGATGTTGCCGGACTTGGTTCTGACCTTCTTGAATCATTTGTTGGAGCTATATCTTCAGCAATTATTCTTGCAGTAAGTCTTTACCTTTCAAATGTAGCTAATAACCTTGAAGTTTCAGACGAAATGCTCTCTAAGATGATGTATTTCCCACTTGTATTCGCTGCAATCGGACTTATCGCATCTATTCTTGGTATCGCTTATGTTCTCTTAAAGAAGGGTTCTGATAATCCTCACAGAGATCTTAATATCTCAACATGGAGTGCTGCCGGAATTACAATTATCGGCGGATTCGTTGCTACATATCTGTTATTCAATGGCGAGAATGCAGATATTCTTAAGGTTGCAGGATTTAACATTGGTTTCATATCACCTTGGATTGCTGCTTCACTTGGCGTAGTGAGTGGTGTTATCATCGGTGGTATCGCAGAATACTATACAAGCTATGATTACAAACCAACACAGACAATTGCACAGGCTTCTAAGGAAGGTGCAGCTTTAACTATTACACAGGGTCTTTCAGTTGGTATGAAGTCTTGTATGTACCCACTTATTGTTTTAGGTATTACAACTTATGTTTCATACGCAGTTTCAGGCATGTTCGGTATTGCTATGGCTGCCGTAGGTATGCTTTCATTCGTATCAGCAACTGTTTCTGTTGATACTTATGGACCAATCTCTGATAATGCCGGTGGTATTGCAGAGATGTCAGAGCTCGAACCTGAGGTAAGAGAAATTACTGATAAGCTTGATTCCGTTGGTAACACAACTGCTGCCATCGGTAAAGGCTTTGCTATCGGTTCAGCTTCACTTGCAGCACTTTCACTTATGGTTAGTTTCCTTTATGCATTCCAGCCAGAGGGAAGCAGCCTCGACCTTAACTTCACTAACCCACTTATTCTTGCCGGTGCTTTAGTTGGTGGTGCTCTTCCATATCTGTTCTCAGGTATGCTTATTGAAGCCGTTGCCAATGCTGCCCGTAAAATGGTTGAAGAAGTAAGAAGACAGTTCAGAGACATTCCTGGTATCCTTGAAGGAAAGGCTAAACCAGACTATAAGACATGTATTGAGATATCTTCTCAGGGTGCATTAAAAGAAATGCGTATGCCAGCTATCATCTCAATCATCTTCCCTGTAATTGCCGGATTCCTTTTCGGACCTTACTTCGTAGGAGGACTTCTTATCGGTGCTACTCTTTCAGCTATCATGCTTGCTATCTTTACAGGTAACGCTGGTGGTGCATGGGATAACGGTAAGAAGTACATTGAGTCAGGTGCTATTGAAGGACAGGGCAAAGGCTCTCCAGCACATGACGCAGCCGTTGTTGGTGATACTGTAGGTGATCCATTAAAGGATACTGTAGGCCCATCTCTTGATATCCTTATCAAGATTATGTCTACTGTTTCACTCGTTGCAGCAGTAATGTTCTATAACTACAATTTACTGTACCTTATCTTTGGTATAAGATAATATTCCGTATAAAGGAGTTGGGGCGACAGACCATAAAGGTCTGCCGCCCCTGTTTTTATGTATATTTATTTTATGAATTTGACATTAGGATATATTGCCTTCTTGGCTTCTTCTTTTTTCTCATTGAATATAACCTTATTCTGTTCAAAGAGGTTATCTCCATTTGCATCAATTGATACTATAAGCGGACCAAATTCTTTAACCTTACAGCACCATAATGTTTCTGGCATACCAAGCTCATCCCAGTGATGCTCAGCAATTCTTTCAACCTCTGTTGCTGCTACTACAGCACATCCGGCAGGGAATACGCAGTGGATAGCACCAAATTCCTTACATGCTCTCTCTGTATTAGGACCCATTCCACCTTTTCCTACAATTACTCTTACACCTGTCTGCTTAGTAAATTCGTATTCGAATTTCTCCATACGCATTGATGTTGTTGGTCCTACAGATACCATCTCATAATCATTCTCTGTTCCTTCAATCTTTCTTACGATAGGACCTGCATGGAATATTGCCTTGTCCTTAATATCATAAGGAAGCTCTCTTCCATATTCTACAAGTCTTCTGTGTGCAACATCACGGCATGTCATTAAATCTCCGTCAAGCCATACAATCTCACCAATCTTAATATCCTTTAAGTCCTCTGCACTTACTGGTGTAACAAGAACCTTTTTATCGCCTCTGATTTCTACCATTTTCTAATCCTCCTATGCGTTCAGGTCTATTGTTGAATGTGTATCACATACTGCATTTAAGTCTTTATCAAATATTACATGACCTCTTCTGTGTGACCAGCAACCTACATTTACAGCTACACCAATTGTTGATGGATGTCTTGCTGTATTTTCAATATTAACTCCCATAACGGAGAATTTACCGCCCATACCCTGAGGTCCAAGTCCGATAGCATTGATTCCGTCTTCAAGTAACTGCTCCATCTTAGCTGCATTTTCATTCTCATTATGTGAACCGATTGGTCTCATAAGTGCCTTCTTAGAAAGAAGTGCTGCTGTCTCAACAGATGTTGCAACGCCTACGCCTACGAGAAGTGGAGGACATGCATTAAGTCCATAGCTTGTCATCTGGTCAAGTACGAAATCTGTTATTCCTTCATAACCTGCACCTGGCATAAGAACCATTGCCTTACCTGGAAGTGTACAGCCGCCGCCTGCCATGTATGAATATATCTCGCAGTGGTCGTCATTAGGAACGATATCCCAGAATACTGTTGGAGTTCCCTTACCAACATTTCTCTTAGTGTTGTACTCGTCAAATGTTTCAACAGAGTTATGTCTTAATGGTGTTGCAAATGTTGCCTGTACAACAGCTTCCTTTAACAAGCCCTCAAGTTCATTAATAAGTGGGAAGTTGGTTCCACATTTAACCCAGAACTGTAATACACCTGTATCCTGACAGCTAGGTCTGTCAAGTGATACTGCAAGTCCCTGATTCTTAGTCATTGTCTCATATAAAACCTTAGGAAGTGGTGCTGTTTCCTGGGCTGCAAGCTCCTCAAGCTTTGCAATTACATCATCTGGTAACTTCTTACCGATATGGCCAACAAACTTAGCCATCTTGTCTGTCATCAGCTTTACGCTCTCTTCTTTGTTCATATAAATACCTGTTCCTTTCTTCTACCTGCATGCTTTATAATGCAGACATATATTTACTTTTGCTGACCCATTCTTCTCCTATGGATAGAACGGATATAATATTGGTAACAAAATCATACACAGCACAAATGATACGAGTATAAGCGGAAGTCCTGATTTTACATAATCCTTAAACTTATATCCGCCAACGCCAACTACCATTGTGTTAGCCGGCATTCCGATTGGTGTTGCGTATGCACATGATCCTGCAATAACTGTAGCAATTACTACTGCTCTTGGATCTGCGTTAAGGCTCTCTGCCAGTGATACGGCAATTGGAACCATAAGCGCTGTTGTTGCTGTATTGGACATGAAGTTCGTAAGTACACATGTGACTACGAATATCACAAGCAGAAGAACTATAGGACTTGGATTAGAACCCATAATTCCAACAATCTTATCTGCTATAAGTATTCCTGCTCCTGTTTTTTCAAGAGCACTTGCAAGTGCAAGTGAACCACCGAATAACAGTACAACCTTTAAATCAATTGACTTCAGCGCTTCCTTCTCAGATATAACACCTGTAAGAACAAGTATTACTGCTCCGAGACATGCTGAAACCTGTATCTTAATTCCTATCTTGTCCTCAAATATCATGGCAAGAATAACAAGAATTAACACGATAAGTGACATTGCCTGTTTCCATTTTGGAGCATTGCTGAAATCTCTTGTCTGCTCTGGTGCATCCTCTGTAATAACCTTCTTATCTGGAAGAAGCCTGCAGCCTATTACAATGAAATAGATAATTCCACATATAAGCATTGGTATTCCAATCGGTGCATACATGAAGAAGCTTGTTGAAAGCCCTAATTCTTCAAGAGCATTTACACCCATAAGATTTCCCGGTGCTCCAATTATTGAAAGGTTTCCCCCAAGTGCTGCTGCAAATACCAGAGGCATTAACAGACGGCTTCTTGAATATCCTGATTCATCTGCTATTCCACAGACAACAGGGATAAGTACTGCTGCTGTTCCCGTATTAGAAAGAAACCCTGACATAATTCCTACAATTAACATTATCGCAATAATAAGTATCTTTTCAGATTTGGCAAATTTAGTAACAATACCTCCGATTTTATTAGCCATACCTGTTTCAAATAGTGCCTGTCCGACTACGAACATTCCGACACACAGTATTACATTGCTGTTTACATATCCTGCAAATGTTTCCTTTACCGTAAGTACGTTGGTAAGATTCAGACCAAGTGCAACTATTGTAGCTGTAAGCCCCAGCGGAATCTTTTCAAGTATGAAACTGACTACAGCAAACAATAAAAACAGTAATGTTATTGTGGTTTGAGACATAACGTTCCCCCTTTCACATATTATTAATTAACTTTCTGTCCGGACTCATCTTTAATGTAACTAAAGTATAATTCTGTTCTCGCAAAAAAACAATTTAACGATTTTTATGTTTCAATAAAAAATTTTTATGCTAAAATATATGTATAAAATGCACTGATTTTTGCAACATTTAACAGGAGGAAGCGCGCTATGACACTTAATCAGTTAAAATATTTCTGCACTGCATGCCGCACCCGCAGCATAACCAAAGCCTCAGAAGAGCTTTTTGTGACGCAGCCTACAATCTCGATTGCCATTAAAGACCTCGAGGCTGAATTTAATATTATTCTTTTTGCAAGAAATGGTAATCATCTGGAACTAACAAGTGCCGGTGAGACATTTTATGAAAAAGCTAAAGACCTGCTAAAACACAGTACAGAAATGCAGAATGAATTCTTAGAATTAGGCAACCGGGTTCCGGTTCTTAAGATAGGAATACCACCTATGTTCAGTACAATCTTTTTTCCTGAAGTACTTAATGCATTTGAACAGAATCATCCTGATATCCAGACAGAGCTCGATGAATTCGGCTCTGTGCGTGCATGTGATCTCGTACAGGATGAAAAGCTTGACCTTGCAATTGTTAATATGGAGCAATTTAATATAGATAAATTCGAAAGCTGTATTCTTGCTAAAGAACAGCTTATGTACGTTGTCTCTAAGAAACATCCTATGGCTAAGAAAAAATGTATGACAATTGAAGACTTCAGAGATGAGAATCTGCTTATGTTTAATGTGGACTCTGTGCAGAATGAGCTTTTGAAAAACAGATTTGACCAGCTAAAGCTTAACCCGAGAATTATTATGCGAAGCAGCCAGTTATATACTGCATTGAAATTCATTGACAACGGAAGCTGCGGTTGTTTCCTTTTCTCAGATATGCTGCCTCATTTCAAGCAATATAAAGGAATTCCCCTTGAACCACCGATTGATGTTAATATCGGAATCGTATGGAAGAAGGGGAATTTCTTGAGCCACAGTGCCCAGTTATTTATAGATTTTGCGATGCAGTACTGCTCAGAAAACATTACTACTTAACAAGTGCTTCCCAGCGCTCCTTTGGAATTGAACTGCTCGTCACAATACATTCAGGGTCTGGTGCAATGACATGCCTTACAACTTCAAACACCGCCTGTGCATCACACAGCAGGCTCTCTGCGTCACCAAATGTCACTTCACGCACAGCCTTACAGTCAAGAAATGCCTGATTAAGCTTAACGAAATCCTCTGATATGTGAGGCTGGTCTGCGTTGTAATGCTTTCTCATATATGAATCCTTAATGCTGCCATCAGGCATTACAATCTGTAACTTCATCGGCTTATCTGATAATCTGTGTGGTACATTAAGTACCTCTTCAACACTATGAATAAATGTATTGCGCTCATGTCCTACTCCAACAAGCAAAACTTTTCCTCCACAGCTTCTTAACCTGTCATAACAGCCGCCGGGTGTACACGGCGTATTGTTGTTCTCCTCCCCTGCAAGATATTCTGCCGCTTTCTTTCCAATTCCTGCCATGCTGTGTGTAGGATGTAGTGACCTTATTACTCCATCTCTTTTAAGAAACATATTAGTAAGCAGTCCGACACATGATGGTGTTTCTTTAGGATTATATACCGGTGAGTCCGCATTTATATTCTTCCATGTATGTGTTGGAAGAAGTAAAAGTCCATGTCCGAAATATTCAATCAATGCATCAAGTACTGTATCTGCCCCACCTTCAACTTCACCGATAGATTTCATTGATGAATGAATAAGAATTGTTTCCTCGCCTGTTAAGCCCATATTCTCTACCTGCTTCTTTAACTGTTCTTTGGTATACATATTAGTCCTCGCTTTTCACATATCACTATAGTAAACATATTATCACATTTATCCTTGAAATATCCAGTAAACAATGCAATAATTACTTTTGAATAATTTAATTGAAAGGAATTAATTCATCATGACTAAAAGACGATTGACTCGCAGACAGCGTCAGGTAAGAAGAAACCGTATTATTCTCGCCTGTGCAGCGGCTGCTTTACTTATCATTATTATTGTAATAATATCAGTTTCTATGAAAGGCTGTTCTAAGTCTAAGAACGCAGATAAGAATGGAAAATCTACAACTGCTAAGGTTGAAGAATCAACACAGACAAAAGAAAATGAAAGCACCAGTGAAGAAGTTTCATCAACTGATACTAATACTGATACTTCATCTGCAATTATGTCAGGAGAAGTATCTTCACATGCTTCTTCTAACAGTTCTGAATTCGCACCTCCTGTAGTTCCATCTGGTAATACAGTTTCCAAAGGTACTACTTCTAAAGGATTCCGGATTCAGGAAATTAATGGAGCAACTTATATTGACGGAGTACTTATTGCCAATAAGACATATGCTCTTCCTCAGGATTTCATTCCCACTAATCCTGACCAGCCTGTTAATGCAGACAGAAGCTCAACATGTCTTGACAAGACTCTTATGAGTGCATGGAACACTATGTTAAAGGATGCAACTGCTAAAGGTCTTAATATATATATTGCCAGTGGATACCGTTCATATAATTATCAGGTTAATGTATATAACAGATATGTTAAAAGTGATGGTGCTGCTGTAGCTGACACATATTCATCAAGACCTGGCAACTCTGAACATCAGACTGGTTTATGCTTTGACCTTAACACTATTGAGGACAGCTTCCAGTACACTAACGAAGGCAAGTGGGTTAATGATAACTGCTACAAATACGGCTTCTGTATCCGCTTCCCTAAAGGCAAAGATTCTGCTACCGGATATCAGTATGAATCATGGCATCTTCGTTATGTAGGTGTCGACCTTGCAACTAAGTTATATAACAATGGCGACTGGTTATCTCTTGAAGAGTACTTTGGAATTACCAGTGAGTATCCTAACTAAGATTAAAAACCCACTAAAACGCATTGACTTGCTGTTTTAGTGGGTTATTTCTCAATTTGCAATTCTACAACCATTGGAATAAACCTACACAATTGAATAAAAGTAATGCATTTGTAGGTTTATGCCAACTCAATCGTTCTTTATGCCTGACTTCAGTACTTATCTTTAATTGTAAGATGATAAAGCAACCTTAATCAAAGCAAAAAATCAAATTCTATTAATAAATTTTTTTACAATCACCAGACATATCAGAAGCTCTAATGGCATCAACACTATAAACCACAATGATTCCCTAATACATTCATACATGCATATCTTTACAAGCTGCTCTTTCTCTGCACCTGTGTCAGAAAGCAGTTTCAGCCTGCTTCTGTACTTTTCAAGGCGGTTCTTTACAATTATCATGCTGACTATCATATATATTATAATTGTTGCAAATGCTGTTACGCCATATGACATAAGACTTTCTATTGTACGCTGTCTTAACAGATTCTTTTCTTCAGAATATGATATGGTATCAAAGCCCGCTGTTTTCAGATATGAACAGACCACATTATCTGTTGCTGCAAATGAAGACTTAAGATTATATCTTATGTTAAACTGATTCGGTCTTAACTTCAAAGTAACATAATCTGGCAGTTCATCAAGAAACAGATACTTTTTCATTACATTATTCTGATTATCCAATGCTTTCTGTAAAAGCTGTGTAGAACCAATTATCGTATACTGTCCGAACTCAGGCACATAATACTTAAGCTTGTCCCTTATCTCATCAGTTAATATTATAACCTTAGCAACATTAGTACTGGCTGCCGGTTCCAATAATGAATAATATGTATACTTGCTATACCATGAACCCAGTACTTCACCTTTACATGAATGATTCTCAAATAATTCTTCTTTTGATACTTCACCTCTTTTATATGCCATATATAAATCATAGCTGGCTTTTCTGTATTCATAATAATCCTGATCAAAGTCATCTGTATTTAAATACATATTATAATAATCTGTTGGATCATCATATGTGTGTCGAAGATATTCATCAATTGTTTCTATAATCTGTTCCCTTGAAATATTATCACCTATGTATTCATAAATATCTTTACTATCTATTCTATATCTATATTCTGATATAAGGTCAGTGAAAAATTTATTACATGCTACAGTGTATTTATCCATGTAGAAGGATTTTATATTATAAAATGGATTTCCCATATAATAATTATTAAGGTTAAGTGTAACACCATCTTTCATAGTATCATCATATTCACCATTATTATCTGCATCAAGAAAGACAACACTCTGTGTTCCTTCTTTTAATGCATTGAAATCCAGCTTACCGCCAGCATACTCATTAAGTATATCGAATATTTCTTTATCTATGTCAACATACTCGCCTGCAAACACATATTTTCTGTTTTCACTGGAGCCGCCTTCTGTCTCCCTTCCTTCACCATTCACGGTAATATTAATGTTCATATTATCCCATGTAAATGATCTCGTAGTTTCATAATATCCATATGAGATATTATCTATTCCTTCAATCCGCTTCAAATTATTAATAATATCATCATTAGCAGAATTATATAATCCGCTCCTGCCTGATTTAACTCCTGAAAAATAATAAGGACGTGCACTATGACCATCTGCTATATTAAATTCATTACAACTAGGAATTACTCTACTGTCCTCAGTATATCTCATTCCATTTTCAATCTTTATTAATTTATGTAAAGAATCATAATATATACACGGAACAGTTGACACATTATCAACCATGTAATTAACACTATCCGATGTGCTGCATTGCTCTTTATAATTACCATATGATGTAACTATTCCTATGCCACACAATACTGTTATAACCGCCATAACAAATGAAAATGCCCTTACCAGAATATTAACAATAATTCCATCAGTTCTCATTAATCTTGTTGCTGTGCTGGTTATAAAATTCTTTTTCATAAGATTACTGGTAACCTTAATTGTACGGTTACTGCCGTATTTTTTCTTATGACAGCCAGACAGCAATATGCTGATTATACTTACCACTACTGAGATAACCAGCATTATTATTACTTTTATGTATATATCTTTATCTATTCTGAAAAATGTAACTCCTTTTGTATGTTCAAGTACAAGACATATTACTTTTCCTGCTCCCAGCGCAATGCAACTTCCCACTATTGCTGACATTCCAAGAATCACTACATTTTCAAGCAAAGCAATTACTACTGTCTGTGCACTTGTTGCTCCAAGAGATTTTTGAATAAATCGGACATTGTTTCTAGACCTGTTATATATAATAATCTGATATGTGACTGCTACAATTCCAATAATCATAATGAGCATATACATGTATCTGTTTACTCGTTCATTATCCCATGACTGATAATCATATACACCGCTGTTATAAGCTATGTTGTTCCTTATGCCACTTTCACTGGCAATAGACTGATACATTGTATTATAGTCAGTCTCACTAATGAAATCACGCAGCCTGTATGCATATATATATGTTATCTCGTCTGCTATTACATCAGCCTGCGTATCTGTGACTATCACGCCTGGCAGACGGTTTCCGCTCTGCCATACATTAGTATAACTATTAATTATCCCGCAAAGTGTATATGTCGTATCATCAATAGTCAGAATATCCCCTATATTCATCCCCTGTCCAAGCTCTATCAATGTATTCCTGTCAGCAGCCACTTCATTGTCCATCTCAGGCATATGTCCCTGTTCCATTGTAATGCTTCCCATTTTTATGAATTCATCTGACATTGTACCAACCATAATCTTATCAGTTGCAGAAATAGCTTCTATTGTGTTGTCGGAATCTACAGAAAGCGGTTCTATACTTCTGACAGTTACTGCTGTCACTGCCTGTTCAAGATATGGGTGATTCTTAATCACATCATTTTCACTCTTATTGGTGCTATTATAAAACATAACAAACCAGTTACCAAAATGCTGTTTATTAATAGCTGTCTGCCACTTCTTCATATTTCCCGAATATAACAGAACTCCTGTAACAAACATAAATGATATCATTACCACCGCAATAACTCGTGCTACTTCTCTCCAGCGTCTGCGAAGTCCCTTAAATGTCAATGCAATAAGTTCGCTGTTCATACACCAACACCCCCTGTCACATTTCCATCTGTGATTGTGAGTATACGGTCTGCATATTCTGCCATCTGCCTGTCATGTGTAACCATAACAATAGTCTGCTGGTACTTGGATGCCGCAAGTGTAAGCATTTTAGCAACTGTTTCTGCACTCACCGCGTCAAGATTTCCGGTCGGCTCATCAGCGAATATAACTGAAGGATGGGTAATTAATGCCCTTGCAATTGCGACTCTCTGCTGCTCACCACCTGACATCTGTGCAGGGAATTTATCCTTACAATAATCTATGCCAAGTGATTCCATTAATTCAATAACTTCCTCCTCATCATCTTCCTCACTGTCAAGAATTAACGGAAGTATTATATTTTCATATGCTGTATATTCAGGAATCAGCTTATAATCCTGATATATGAACCCAATATGCGTGCGTCTGAATTTTGCCAGTTCTGAATTCTTAAGATTACTTATGTCTTTTCCTGCTATGTACACCTTTCCTTCGTCTGGCTTGTCCATTGTTCCAAGAATTCTTAACAGAGTTGACTTGCCTGAACCACTTTTGCCGACAATCGCGGTAAATTCTCCCTTTCTTACCTCAATATCACACCGGTTCAACGCATTAATCTTCACCTGTCCTGCTGTGTAAGTTTTGGATATACCTTTTACGCTTAATATTATGTCCATACGTCTCCCCCTCTCATCCCCGATTTCTATCTGGGATAATTATATCTTACAAAACTTACACCCAGCTTACATGGACTGATATTTTGTCTTTAATCTGTACATCGGAAGCGTCGCAACAAACTCAGCTCCGCCATACTTTTCACTGTTTCCTGCCTTTATGCTTCCATGATGTGCCTCAATAATAAGCTTTGACAGGTTAAGTCCGATACCTGCCTTAAAATCCGCCGCACTGCCATTAGTCTCGAATCTGTTGAATATGCTGTTAAACTGCTCCGTACTTAACCCTTTGCCATTATCAGCAATCGTAACTACACAGTCATCATTCTTTCTTGTTACATCAACATATACCTTAGTATTGTCATCTGCTAAATATTCCGCACAATTGTCTAGAAGATTAATGAAACACTCGACAATCCAGCCTTCATCTGCATACATACACAATTTTTCGTCACCATAATCTGTGGTAATTCTATTTCTGTCTACAACACTGCTGTTAATGCTTTCCTGAAGTATTGCCGCAACATCAACCTCATCACTTGTCATGACAACCTTTCCTGCCTCAAATCGGCTTATATCAAGCAGCTTCTTTATAAATGTTTTGATTCTGAACGCATTACCTGTGCAATCAGCTATCTCCTTACGCCGCGGATTGTCATCACATTTTTCCTCAAGCATTTCCAGTTTCATAGTTATAATTGCCAGCGGCGTCTTAATCTGATGTGCTATATTTTCAATAAAATCCTGCATCTTCTGATATTGCTCTTTATTATAAATGTGTTCGTTATCTAACTGCTTAGAAAGCCTCTCGTTATCTGCATATACATCGCACACTTTCTTTACAAAACCCTTATGTCCAAGTCTGTAACAGTTATATAATCCTGAACCGAGTGCAATTAAAAGAACCACTATTATTGCAATTAAAGCATACATTTCCCCATTAAGTCTGCTCATATACGAAAAGCCATGGCTGCCGTATCCGGCACTTTCCATGGCTGTCCTACCCGCTCTGATATTGTTATCTGTTATCCCTGATGAAAACATTTTTCGTACAAATGCTTCACCGTATGCATTATCCTGTAAATACAATGCACCTGCCAGTACCTGCTCTTTAAGCCTGTAATACACTATAATTCCAGCTATAACAACCGCATTAATCAATCCATATATAATAACGAAAACAGTCTGCCTTTTTCTGAATACAGACAGTTTCTTCTTAACCGTGTTATCCATACATCCCCCTGAAAGTTATTAGTCAATCCACCTGTAGCCCACATTTCTGATAGTCTCTATGTATTGCTGATGTTTCTCTCCATATGTTCCAAGTTTTGCTTTTATTCTGCTCATTGCAACAGTCAGCGTGTTATATTCCACGAAATTACCGTGAATATCCCATATTTTCTCATATATAGCATCACGCCTTACGACTTTTCCTTTATTCTCTATAAGTATTCTTACAATATCGAATTCATTAGTCGATATATTTAGTTCATCACCCTGACAGCTTATCTTATATCTGTCAAAATCGACGACAATATCCCCCTTCTTATAGATATTTCCTGCATTGAACATGCTTCTTCTTAAGTTGGCACTTATTCTTGAAAGCAGTTCCTTCGTATAAAACGGCTTTGTTATATAATCATCTGCACCTATATCAAGCCCTGTAACTATCTCTTCCTCATTATCACATGAGGTTAAGAATATAACCGGCACTTCGCTTGATTTTCTTATCTTCCTGCATATGTCAAATCCACTTCCATCAGGCAGCTTGACATCTAACAGAAACATATCAATCTGTGGATTGCCAATATATTTATCCGCTTCATCGCAGCTTCTGGCAGTAACTATCTCATACCCCTTCTCAGTCAGCAGCATTTTAAGGCTTTCACATAATTCCTTCTCATCTTCAACAACAACTATCATAATTTCCGTTCCTTTTCACATATCCTGTCATACTGCTTATACATTTTCTGCACCTCGTTTTCAAGCAGATAGTAATGCTTGATGTATGGAACAAGAAGGATAAGTATTGCAATTGCAAGGACAAGCAGAGGCATGCTTAATGCAGAGTCTATCGCCCCAACTATCACATATGCGCACACTGTCAGCAGCTCCAATATTGCAAATGTTATGGTTACAATCAAATGCACAAGCCTTTCATGCTGAAAGAATGCCACCTGTGTAAGATGCTCCTGCTTGATGTATTTCCAGTCGCAGTCTTCTTCTGACTGTAACAATGAATCTATGTATTTTCTGTATGTTAAAATACGGTTTTTCATAACTATCACCTTCCCGATATCGCACTCTTAAACCATCTTCCCGTCTCAGACAAATCACCATCACTCCAGCCGCTCTTGGCACTGCAGCCAGATGATATAAGTGCTGATGTCTCTGCCTTATTGCTAAGACTCCATGCAATAAAACTCAGCTGATTGCTGTTCATGAAGTCAAGCCACTCGTTGGCAGATGCATAATCTATTCCACCATTGCCTGATGCGTCACATATACTACATTCGCTGATAAACACTGGAACTCCGGCATTAAGTGCTGTGCTTATCTTATTTCTTATATTTTCTTTATGTGTTCCTGCATAAAAATGTACCACATACATAACATTTCCATCATCAAGCGTATTGCCAACAACGCTGTCAACATCCTGTGACCATGTGTTAGTTCCTACAAGTATAAGTGCATGATCGTCAAATTGTCTTATTGTGCCTATTACAGTCTCAGCATATGGCTTAATGTCTGAATTCCAGTCTGCACCTACAGGTTCATTACATATTTCATATATTACATTGTCGTGACCTGAATACTTAGATGCCATTTCTGCAAAGAAATCACATGCCTCCTGAGTATGTCTTGATGGTGCATAATTAAGCACATGCCAGTCTATAATTACATACATTCCAAGCTCTGTTGCATAATTAACTCCATTATCAATTATCTGCTTTAATGAATCTTTGTCCCCACCTGAAAGATATCCATTATATTCTTCAGGGTACATAGCAATTCTCACTACATTTGCACCCCAATCGTCCCTTAAGGTTGCAAATGCATCATAATTAACATAGTCTGGAAACCATGATATTCCGTGTGTACTTACCCCTCTTAGCTGGATAATGTTACCTGATTCGTCAGTTAATTTCGTGCCAGATACCTGAAGTCTTCCTGTTGGAACTGTTGTGACTATGCCTGCATTGCTTCCTGTATCAGAGTTATTTCCTGAATCATTTCCAGAATCATTTCCACCCGGCTGTGCTGTGTTCTCATCTGATTGCTTCGTATCTTCCTGTGATACTGTTGACTCTTCACTTGAATCAGCAATTTCTTCTCCCGCTTTATATGCCTTTCCATCATTAGCAAGCACTATCTCCATTCCCGATTCCAGCTTGAAATCAAGTGTATATTTCTTAAGCTCCTCCTTAGACGCGAAACTGATAATAAAGCCCACATTATTCATCTGCGCCTGACTCTCAATTATCTTATTATAATCAACCGGCACGACACTCCATTGTAAATCCGAAGTATCAACTGTACAATTCCAGCTCTGCTCCAATGTAGTGCCATTGGTAGTATTAATCTTAAATGTCCAGTCTGATATCTTTACATCCTCCTTATTATCAATAATAAGGTCGTACTGTGCATAAAATCTGCCATTGCCCTCCCATGAATTAGACTGCTTAAACTGCATTGTTACAGATGTCTGTACCTGTTCGCCCGCATCTTCCTTAGCTGTCTCTGTCACAGAACCAGTCTGTTTCTCATTATTCACCATACTTTCTGCATTAACATTTTCCTTATGTTTCCCTGATTTTGATAATACTGCAAATGTAACAGCTAATCCTGTTACAATTATAGCTATAACTATTATTATACATAATTTCTTTTTATTCATCATATGTTTTCCCACCCCCTTTTTTTATTATAGCAAAATATACAAAAATACACCATATCCTGCATTATAATCAGAATATGGTGTTAAAATTATCTTTTTTCCCTGTCAATATATTCTTTTTTAGTTACAAGACTCTTATATGCAGGACGTATTATCTTATCTGTAGTTATTAATTCTTCCAGTCTGTGTGCACTCCAGCCAACTATTCGGGCTATAGCAAATAAAGGTGTATATAACTCTCTTGGTATATTAAGCATATCATATACAAATCCACTATAGAAATCTATATTAGGACTTACTCCCTTATATATTTTTCTCTGTTCTGCAATAAGCCTTGGTGCAATTTTTTCAATATTATTATATAAAAGCATATCTTCATTGCGTCCCTTATCTGTTGCAAGCTGCTCCACGAATCCCTTAAACACTTTCTCTCTTGGATCTGAGATAGAATATACTGCATGTCCCATACCATATATAAGACCTTTTTTATCAAATGCCTGCTTGTTAAGCAATTTATCCAGATATGCAGCTATTTCTTCTTCATCTGCATAATCTTTAACATGCTCCTTAATATCATCCATCATATTCATAACCATAAGATTAGCGCCACCATGTTTCTTTCCTTTTAACGATGACATAGCTGCAGCAATAACAGAATATGTATCGGAACCAGAGGATGTTACAACTCTTGTAGTAAATGTAGAGTTATTACCACCACCATGTTCCATATGCAACAGTAATGCGATATCAAGAACCCTTGCTTCCAAATCCGTAAAACATGTATCTGGTCTAAGCATTCTGAGGAAATTCTCAGCTATAGATAATTCCTTTTCTGGTCTGTGAATATACATGCTCTGATCCTTCTCATAATGATTATAAGCATGATATGCATATGCTGCAATCATCGGAAATGTTGCAATAAGCTGCATACTCTGTCTTAACACATTAGGTATATCCAAGTTATCTTTTTTCTTATCATATGAACCAAGAGTCAGAATACTCCTAGTCATTGAGCCCATTATATCCGCTGTAGGAGCCTTCATTATAACATCTCTTGTAAAATTAGTTGGCAGCTTCATACACTCTGACAACTCGTCACGGAATTCCTTTAACTGGTCATTGTCAGGAAGTTCTCCAAACAAGAGCAGATATGCACCTTCTTCAAAAACATATTTTTTTCCCTTGCTTCCTGCAACAAAATCTCTTATATTGTATCCTCTGTATGACAATTCTCCATCACATGGACGCTTTTGACCATCACGGTATTCAAAAGCCTTTATGTCAGATATATTAGTAAGCCCTGTCAATACTCCCTGACCATTTTCATCTCGTAATCCACGCTTTACGCCATACTCCGAATACAGGTTCTTGTTAATACTATCATTGTTTTCACAAAGAACCGCCATTTGCTCCATGTAATTATCAATACTGTTCATTCCCATTACCCCTTTCCTGCTACTCATTAAAACTTTTTATATTATTCATTTTCAGATAATATATTATTAAACTTAAACATAAATACTATCGTTGTTACAATAGCCGCAATAATATCACTTACCGGCTCTGCAAGAAATACAGCAAATACTTTATCTTGAAAAATCAATGGTAATATGAATATAAGCGGTATCAACAATATAAGTTTCCTTAAACATGCCAGTATAAGACTGACTTTTGCCTGTCCCAACGCCATAAAACTCTGCTGGCAGCTTACCTGAAATCCCATGGCAAATATTCCTGCCATATATATTCTCAATGCCCATGCTGTATAATTCACAAGTACTTTGTCACTTGTAAATATGCCGGCAAACAGCTGTGGTGTAAGCATCATAATTGCCCAGCTTATACATGTGAATATTACACATGCTTTAAACTGCGTAAAAAATGCTTTCTTAACCCTGTCATTATTCTTTGCTCCATAGTTGTAACTGATAACTGGCTGTCCACCCTGACATATTCCCTGTAACGGCATAACAATAAGCTGATTAGTGCTTGTTATAATTGTCATTGCTCCTACCGCAAGGTCTCCGCCGTATCTGGAAAGACTTGATGTAAAGCTGATTGACAAAATACTCTCTGTAGATAACATTACAAATGTTGATATTCCGAGTGCAAGACACGGTCCGATTATCTTCGCATCAAGTCTTAGATTAGCTTTCTTAAGACGAAGGATTGTCTTGTTACCAGTCAGGAAATGCAGAATCCACACAGCTCCGACAGCCTGACTAAGCACTGTTGCCAGTGCTGCTCCTCTTACTCCCATATTAAATACAAATATAAATATAGGATCCAGAACAATATTAATCACTGCACCAATTACTGTAGTCAGCATGCTGATCTTAGCAAACCCCTGTGTTGTGATAAACATGTTCATTGCCATAACAATCAGGACAAATACGCTTCCGAGAATATATATTCTTGCATATGACAGAGCATATGGAAGCGTTGCATCACTTGCGCCAAACCATCTTAAAAGCTGTGGTGCTGATACATAAAACACCGCCGTCAATACAACCGCACATATAATTATAAATGTAAAACAATTTCCTATAATTCTCTCAGCTGTATCATTGTCCTTCTTTCCCATAAATATTGCTGCCCTTGGTGCTCCTCCTGAACCGGCAAGCATTGCGAATGCATTAATAAGCATAAGTATGGGAGTGAAAAGTCCGACCCCTGTAAGAGCATTAGCCCCAATACCCGGAATATGTCCTATATATACACGGTCAACTATGTTATACAACAGATTAACAACCTGTGCTACAACTGCGGGAATTGCAAGCGAAGCAAGAAGCTTTGTTATATTTCCCTCTCCCAGATTTCTTGTCATATTATTATTCTTCATAATAAACCTCTTAGTTCTGTTTAATTGCCAGATGACTTCATCACATATACTGACCATTAATTTATTTAACTATAATATCATTAATTATTTACATAGTATATAGATTTTTATCTGTTTACGAAATTTTCATAAATATCCACATTAGCAACATGCCTCACAAGAAGCACATAAAAGCTGCCACACATTTACTATAAAGTGGCAGCTTTTGTATAACATTTTTATTATACTGATTTATTTTGTCTTATAACCAAATTCAGGAATTGCACTCCATCTGTTACGGAAGTAATGAGCAACCATCTTTGGTTTTCTGTCTCTTGTGAACAGTCCCTTCTTATTACCTTGTACTCTTAACAGGCTCTGGCTTGTTGCAAAGTCTGCGAAGTTCCATGCCTGTTCACCTACAACAAAGTCGAATTCATCAAATACTTTATTATTCATCTCATAATATTCTACCTGATATTCTTCTGTATACATAACAGATGTTGTGTCATGGAGTCCGCTCACTGTATCAGCTCCATATTCTGTGAACATAACAGGCTTTCCAAGTTTGCCCCAGTCTGAGAGTTCTTTACGAAGTCCAGTCTCTGACACCTCAAGATCAGGACCACCAAAATACCATCCATAATATCTGTTAAGACAGATTACATCACTTAATTGAGATGAGCAGTCTGTATCAGCAGTTGTTCCCTGAACACTTACTAATGTACATGGTCGTTTCTGAGGATCTGATTCTCTTGCAAGATCATATAAAGGCTTAAAGTAGTCATATGCACCTTCTGCTGCTGAATCAGGTTCGTTAGCTATGCTCCACATAACAACACATGCATGATTCTTATCTCTTGATATCAAATCACGGATAACATCCTTATGATGTTCCTGTGTCTGCACTCCATGCTCCTTATCAAATGTTCCTATTCTCTCTCCACCAAAATTAGCTCCGCCGCCGAACTGAAGATTGACTCCTACTGCTGTTGTTTCATCGATAACAACAATACCTTCTTCATCACAAAGTCTCATCATCTCCTCACTATAAGGATAATGACTTGTTCTGAAGCTGTTAGCATGCTGCCACTTCATAATTGATATATCCTTTGTATTCATAGGAAGATTTATTCCACGTCCATTAGGAAATGTATCTTCGTGCTTTCCGTAACCTTTAAAGTAAAATGGCTTTTCATTAATTAAAAACTTTGTGCCATCTACTCTTACACTTCTTACACCATATGGAAGTGTATACACATCCTGTCCTGCTGTAACCTTTATCTTATAAAGATAAGCATTTAATGGCTGCCATAATCTTACATTACTTATCTCAAATGTGCCTTCTGACCCTTCTGTTTCTGAAAGCTTTGTGCCTTCTTCATCAAATAATTCAACTTTACATGTTATATTGTTGTTATCTTTTCCTTTAATTTCAACATTATAATTAAGTACTGCCGATGGTTCTTCTTTTGTGAAATCAATGTCAGCTGTAACTGTAATATCATTGATATATGTCTCAGGTGTTGTATAGATTTTTACAGGTCTTGTAATTCCACAATAATTAAAGAAGTCAAAGTTAGGATTGTTCTGTGGTTTGTCAGATGCACCTGCACCCATGCCCCCCATCATTCCACTCATCATGTTAGCCTTACCACCAACTGGCAGAGTTGTGTAATCAATAACATTATTAACCGCAATGGTAAGGAGATTATCACCATCCTGTAAATGATCATTTAATTCTACTTCAAATGGAAGAAATCCTCCTTTATGCTCACATATCAGTTTGCCATTGAGATATATCATGGCATAATGTGTAACTGCTGCACAACGTAGTACAATTCTCTGGCTCTTTACATATTCTGGAACTGATATATTTCTCTGATAAAATACCCATCCATAATGATCTCTGAAATCTGTCCCCTCCTTAAGATCATTATAAGAAGCTGGCACAGGCATTGTATCTGCATCTTTCAAAGGTTTCTCATACCATTTTTCTTCAAAACCTTTTCCGTTATCTAACTTAAAATTCCAAACCCCGCTTAAATCGCTTAATAATCTTGACTGTGTTAAAACTGGATATAACATAATTAATTCCTCCTGATTTATATTTATAATATTTTTACTGCTGTTCCTTAGCTGCTCTAATTTCTTTTAACTTAGCTGCATTTGCTTCTACTCTCTTTTTATTCAAAGGATATAAGAATATTAATGCAAGCAATAATAATGTCATTCCGGCTGCCGGCATAAGACATGTCACATTGTAGATTCCGTCAATAACCTTAGGATCAAATGCTGTAGCTGTTGTATAACCAACAATCGAAAGAAGTACGCCCGCTAAACCTGATGAACATGCCTGTCCTAACTTTCTTGCAAATGAATATACTGAGTAAATTGTACCATCCTGACGTACACCATTCTGAACTTCTGATTCATCGATAACATCCGTAATCATAGCCCATATAACCATGTTAAACATTGAAGTACCGATTGTTGCTATAATTATTAAAGCTATCCAGATCCATACATTATGAGTGTGAATTATAAATAATGTTATAAATGAAGCTGCACTGATAATACATCCTATAACTGACAATTCTTTCTTTCCAATTTTTGATGCAAGCTTTGTAATAAATGTTGAAAGTAAAAGTATTACTATTGTTCCTGAAAGACTTGCAATCGACATTGCTTTTATATTGCCAAAATAATTTGGATAAATATATGCGTTCATGTTACTTAATGATAACTGTGCAAGTAAAAATACCAATGCACATACTATAATGCCTATTAAAGATCTATTATGGGCAAGTTCCTTTATAAGCTCTCCAAACGAGAATTTCTGTGTGTTCTGTCCAACCTTAACTCTTTCCGTTGTCATTTTGTAGCAAAGCATATAGCAGATTACGGCTCCTATTGAACATACCAAAGCACCAAGCATCATTTTCTGACCGGATAATACTGAATTTCCTGCTTCGTCTGTATAATATACTACAAGTGGTAATACAACACCTATCGCTGTCTGAGCAAGTGTAGCTCCTATTGTTCTCCAGTTAGAAAGAGAAGTTCTGTCTGTCGGATTGTCTGAAATCGCTGATGCCATTGAACCATAAGGAATATTAATTCCTGTGTAGCATATACTTCCCCAAAGAAGGTAAGTGAAAAACATCCAGAAAATCTTAAATCCCATCGGCATATCTTTAAACCATGTCGCATACATCAGAAATGATGCTAATGCAACAGGACCGCACATTCGTCTGAGCCATGGTGCAAATTTGCCTTTCTTTCCCGGCCTGCTCCTGTCAACTATCTGTCCCATTGTTACATCAGTTATAGCATCAACAAATCTTGCCGCCATCATCATAAGACCGACCAGTGCTGCTGAAACCCCCATAACATCAGTATAAAACTTCAACAAAAACATAGCTGATAACAAAAAAGTAAAATCGTTACCGAAGTCACCAAACATATAACCAAGCTTGTCTTTTATACCAAATGGCTTCACCTTTCCATTGTTATCTGTCATAATAAAACCTCCATCACTTTATTAAATATTATAGATATTTTTTCTTTAAAGACCGTCCTTAAATATTATGTGCACTATTGTGTGCTCTCTTTTCTATGTCTTTATATTAACCTATAAATAACATACCCGTTATTACAGATTTTAGTATATCTAGTATTATTTTTACCCATACATTTTTTATGGCAAAAATTGTACTATAAAAAACCAAACCGATACTAACATGTCAGTATCGGTTTAGTAACATGTTAGTATCAGTCAGCATGACATGTCAGTTTATTTTTATGCTTTGAATTTTTGTTTTCTTCTGTTATTATAATATAGTAATAAAAACTGATAGAGATTGGAGGTTTATATGGACTATAAAGTATATCTGGACTACACCATGGAACTATTATCTAAGATAAAAATCCCATCTTATATAATTGACACACCATTTCTCTGGGATGACAGATATGATGGTGAATTAAGAAAAACTATCCTGAATGATGCATTTTTAATTAATCATAAAGAAACATTTCAGAACTTTATTAACTGTTCTGACAAAAATAATACAATTCTTCTGATGCATGACAGTTTTGCCTGTGATTATATATATATTAAATTGCCCGACTCAAAAAAGGCTTTCTTTGCCGGACCTTTTTCATTTGAAAAGTTTACCAATCAAAGAATTGTTGATTTATGTTCATACAATTCAATACCACCAAGATTTACTGATTTTATGCAGCTTTATTATGCCGCACTCCCGGTATTTGCAGATGAACGATGTATAGAAGCAATAATAAACTGTTTATGTAGTAAATTGTGGAACAGCTATACAATTGAGAAAAAGCATTTTCTAAATAAAAATGCTTCTGAATACATGTACAATGATTATACCCCCGAACCGACAAAGCAATCCATTGAGGTTCTAGAACAACGCTATAATGATGAATCTCTTCTGATGGAATATGTTGCTCATGGTGATTTTGAATCAATTGACAAGCTTGCTCATCTTAATTCATCTGGAATTAAGCCCCGCCTGTCAGATTCAATCCGCGATAGAAAGAATTTCATGATAATTCTTAATACCCTTTGCAGGAAAGCTGCACAATCAGCATATGTTCATCCTATTCATCTTGATGAGATATCACGCAAATTTGCTATCAGGATAGAATCCTGTACCACAATTGCCCAGCTTGAAACCCTGGAAAATGAAATCACGCGTAAATATTGTCTGCTTGTTCAATCTTATTCTTTAAGAAAATATAGCAAACCTGTCCAAAATATTATTAATTATATCTCGTTTAACCTCACTGATGATCTCAGCCTTAATACTATTTCTGCTGAATTTGCTTTAAACAGCAGTTATGTATCTTCTCTGTTTAAACGTGAAACCGGCTCAACGCTCACTAATTTTGTTAATAATAAACGTATTGAACACGCTATCTACCTGCTCAATACAACCAAGCTTCCTATACAGGACATTGCTGTACAATGTGGAATTACAGATGTTAATTATTTCACCAAGCTTTTCAAAAAAATCAAAAACATGACTCCTTCTCAATATAGAGAAATGATTCAATAAATAAAAACAACCATCTGGATACTTATTGATTTCCGGTATCCAGATGGTTGTTTTTAATTGTTTTCAAAATAATCAGGATAAATTATTCTTAACTTATCAATCTCATTAAAAATTCTGTTAATATGTCCTTTAATAACACGAAGATACATTCTTTTATCTTTTTTCCTTATTGCATCTATAAGCATCTCATGTTCCTCATTAGTTTTAGCACTAATAGAACTATTAAGTTCTGCTAAGAAACGTATTCTGTTATAATGACTCATCTGCATTTTAATTATATTAGCAGCAAGCTGTTCTCCTGAGCTTTCATATATAAGTTCATGAAAAGCATTATCGATTTCAATCCTTGTAACTTTTTCATTACATTTATCATAATTAATGAGACGGCTGTTTAATTCTTCCATCTTATCAAGCATCTCATTGCTGACATGCTCAAAAACCGGGTCTACCATCCCCACTTCAAGACTTTTTCTGACAAACCATTCCTGTTCGAAACGTCTGCAATTAATACTTGCAACATACGTGCCTGACTGAGGTATTATTTTAAGAAGTCCCTCCTTTTCAAGATTAACAATTGCCTCTCTTGCCGGTGTTCTTGAAACATTATACCTTACAGCTATCTTCTGTGCACTTATTGAATCCCCAGGTACAAGCTTGAAATTCATGATATCGTATTTTAATTTTTCGTATGTGTCTTCGTTTAATGATTTTTCCATAACCCTGCGGCCTTTCTTATACTATGAGCCTGCTTGTTATATATATTAAAGGTATTTTTTAAGTGTATTTCTTACAGCACCCTTTCCTGCTATCTCTTCAACAAACATCTCTTCTATTTTATCGCCAATTCCTGCTTCATATAAATTTATACCAAATATATTGGCATTTGACAATAAATTCTTAAGCTGTCCTGTATAAGATGATATGTCACCTATTTTTATACCTGATAAATGCTTCTTTAATTCATCCGCCATCGGATCTGGAGATAATTCGAAGCTTTCGCCATTATCATCAATTCCAAGAAGATATCTGCACCATCCTGCAATTGCCAATGGAATCGCTATTAATTCTTTGGCACTTCCGTCCTTTGCAACATATGACTTAATTGTTTCGCCATACCGAATTCCTACCTTTTGTGAAGTATCTGTCGCTATTCTTTGCGGTGTATCAGGCATAAAAGGATTAGGTATTCTTACATTAAGAACTTCATCAACAAACTTCTGTGGTGAAATAATCTCCGGATTAATTACCACAGGCATTCCCTCAGATAACCCAATTCGTCTCACAAGCTCTGAAAGTTCCTTGTCTTTCATTTCATCAGCAATCAGATTATATCCTAATAAGCAGCCATATACTGCTAAGGCTGTGTGTAACGGATTAAGGCAGGTTGTTACTTTCATTCGCTCAACCTTATTAACTGTCTGTCTGTCAGTCATAAACACACCTGCTTTTTCAAGCTGAGGTCTGCCATTAGGGAACCTGTCTTCTATTACAAGATACTGTGGTCCTTCAGCATTTACAAATGGTGCAATATATGTCTTCTTAGATGTTATCACCGGACTCATATCCTCAACACCTGCTTCCTCTAATGCTTTAGCAACACTATCTGCTGGTCTTGGTGTAATTTTATCAATCATAGACCATGGAAATGATACAAGCTCTTCATTATTCACATAATCAACAAAATCATTACCAACAAATCCTTTTTTACTCCACTCAGTTACCATCTCGGTTATCGAATTTCTAAGTTTCTCTCCGTTATGTGAGCAGTTATCCATTGATACAACTGCAATCGGTGCCTTACAGGCTTTAAAACGTTCATACAAAAGTGCTGCTGTTACTGCCATTGCTGATGTTGCTTTTTCTGGTCCATTATCAATGTCTTCCCTGATAAAAGAGAAAAACTCTCCTTTAGAATCCTTCAACGCATAACCTTTTTCTGTAATAGTAAATGACACCATCTGAAGCCCAGGGTCAGCAAATATCTCCTTTAATCTTTCCCATTCCTTCTGCGAATATGATTGTGCCTTAATAGCTTCTGTAAGTGAACCAAGTACCTTTTTTTCTGTATTTCCATCCTCCTTCAATGTAACAGCCATAACAAGATTATCAAATGGCTTATATATTTTATCTACTACATCGAAGTCAAATGTTTCAACACATGTAATGCCTTTATCTGAAACTCCTTGTTCTAATAATGAATCTGCAATTCCACCAATGAATATCCTGAAAATATTGCCAATACCAAAATGTACCCATACAGGTGACTTTTTTGTATCCTCTGCAACCTTTTCAACATCATATGAAGGCAGCTTTATGCCAGCCTTTTCCCAATCTGTCGTATTCTTAATACCATTTATTGAAAGTTTCATAATATCCTCCATTATGTCATAAAAACCCAATGTTAATAATTACTTTGATGATTTATCAATAGCTTCCCATAAGCCATTAAGGTATGTTGCACCTAAAGCCCTGTCATATAAACCATAACCTGGCATAGCCACCTCATCCCATATCATTCTTCCATGGTCTGGTCTTATAATGCCGTCAAAACCCGTATCATATAATGTTTTCATAATCTTATACATATCCATAGAACCATCAGATGATAAATGTGCTGCTTCTTCAAAATCCCTAGGTGAATTATATTTAAGGTTTCTCACATGTGCAAATGGTATTCTTCCTCTGCACGCCTTGATAATCTCACAAATATCATTATTCTGGTTAGAGCCAAATGAACCCGTACAAAGTGTTATTCCGTTATATGGTTTATTTACAGCATCAAGAAGTTTTGTAACAGAATCCTTACCTGTCATAATTCTTGGAAGTCCAAATATAGGCCACGCAGGATCATCCGGATGAATCCCCATCTTTATATCATACTTCTCACATACCGGACCAATTGCTTCCAGAAAATATACCAGATTATTAAACAGCTTTTCTGCGTCAACATCTTTATACATTTCAAAAAGTTCTTTTAATCTGTCAAGACGCTCTGGTTCCCATCCTGGCATTACGAATCCATTAGACATCTTTGCAACTGATTCCTTCATATGCTCCGGATCAATCATATCAACTGTATCCTGATTATATGCAAGCACCGTTGAACCATCAGCTCTTTCTCTTGCAAGTTCTGATCGTGTCCAGTCAAATACAGGCATAAAATTGTAACATACCACATGAATATCCGCTTCTCCAAGAGCCTGCAGAGTCTTTATATAATTGTCAATGTGCTCATCTGCCTTAGCTGTGCCAATCTTAATATCATCTGACACATTAACAGATTCAATACCAGCGATTCCCAACCCGGCATCTTCAACAATCCTTTTAAGCTCCGCTATTTCCTCTGGAAGCCACCGCTCCCCAGCCTGCTTACCAAAAAGCGTTGTAATAACATTCTTTACGCCTGGAATCTGTCTGATCTGCTTAAGTGTTACGCTGTCGTATCCTGGTCCATACCATCTCAATGTCATATCCATAACAAAAATCCTCCTTTTACATAACAACATTATTATTCTGTACCATATTTGCATAATTATTTGCTATGTGTATACTAACATGTCAGTTCTAACATGTCAATGTATTTTTTGAGTTTATTTTGTTATGTTTTTCAATTTATTTTGATATCTTTTCCTTCTGCTTCACCATATTGACATGCGTAATTCCCATCACCCTGTCATAAAACATCTGCCGTGTACTGCTGAACAGACATAATATGAAATCTATCGCAAAATATGCCGTAACCATAAGGCACAATAGACATACTGCTATACTGACAGAGAATCTCCAACCATCAGCCTTAAGTGCCACATGATAAAGATTATATGCATATACAGGAGAAGGCAGGCTTAAAACATACAGAATAAAATATCTTCCCATAAGCCTGAAAACATTCACTCTCCTGTGAGTATCAGCCGCAATATTCTCAGCTTCGTAATCAGCAGTCTTGTTATCAGTTTTCTTACTATCTGCCCTCACTAGTCTTATATTAACAAGTGCCTTGCCTATAGTTCTTCCCTTAGTAACTGCTGTAACTATTGTAAATGTAATAACTATATATACAGCTATGACAACCAGATATCTTACATCGTACACAGCATTCATAAACTTTTCTTTATCTATTGCAAAAAATACGGTAACCGGAGCCATTATCACAAGCATATCCAACGCCCATGCTATTATTCTCCTGAATTCCGACACAATCTGTCCTCTGTTGTAAGCAACCTCATCCATTCTGTCACGCTTTGGAAGCATGAAAACAACCGCCGGCATAACCCAGAAGCCCACCATTCCTCCAAGTGTGTTACATATCAGGTCGTCCACTTCAAAGAATCTGTATGGATAAGGATATATTCCATACAAGCCTGACAACTGCGTAAGCTCAAAAAACAGGCTGTAGCAGAATGACATTATAAGCACCTGCCACCATTTTCTCTTAAAATAGTATCTCAGATACACACCAAATGGCACTAACAGCAGAATATTGAAAGCAATCTGCCAGAAATCACCACATTTGAACAGATTAATATATGTTGCCGGATTCGATAAAGTAATATTCACAGTAGCAACAACTCTTCTTACTGCGTCAAATGGCACTAACAACATACATGCCGAATCCGGTGTCACTGAATCAATCGGAGGCAGCGGAAGCACTGTCATAAAATATGAGGTAAGCATGTAGAATATAAATGTGTACACAACCCCTGTTCTTATTACAAGTATCGAGCCATATTTATGATATTCGTATATTATGTACGGCAGTGTGAACAACACGGCAAGAACCGGGAACACATAACATGCCGAAATTATCGGTTTTAAGTATATTTCCATTTTTTATCTCCAATCAACATCTGTGGCATTCATTGCCTTTTCTTTAAGTGTCGCAAGTCTCTTAATTGCTTCATTAAGTGTATCGTCCTGTTTTGCGAAATGAAATCTCACAAGATTATGCACATCTTCCCTGAAAAAGCTTGACCCCGGTACTGCTGCCACACCAACGAATTGTGCCATCCATTCGCAGAACTTCACATCATCTTTAACTCCGAATTCACTCACATCAACAAGCACATAATATGCGCCCTGTGGGTCTGTGTATTTTAATCCCAGCTTCTTAAGACCGCCTACAAATACCTCTTTCATATGTGCATAATGTGCTGCAAGCTTCTCATAATAACCATCACCAAACTCTAATCCCACAACTGCTGCCTCCATCAATGGTGCGGCTGCACCAACTGTAAGGAAATCATGTACCTTCTTAACTCTGTCAATTATCTGTGGGTTAGCAATAACATAACCTAATCTCCAGCCTGTTATTGAGTATGTCTTAGACAGTGAATTGCACACAATTGTTCTTTCTCTCATGCCCTCAAGCGCCTGCATATAAATATGCTTATTAGGTGCATACACAATATGCTCATACACTTCATCTGTAACAACATATGCGTCATATTTCTTAGCAAGTTCAGCAATTGTCTGCATTTCCTCCATTGTAAACACCTTACCGCATGGGTTGGAAGGATTACACAGAATTAATGCCTTAGCGCCCTGTCTGAATGCATCTTCTAACTTTTCCTTATCAAAATGAAATTCTGGTGGAACTAATGGAACATATATCGGCTCTGCGCCTGAAAGAATTGTATCTGCACCGTAATTCTCATAAAAAGGCGAGAATATTACAACCTTATCACCCGGATTAGTAATACTAAGCATTGTAGCCATCATTGCCTCTGTACTTCCGCATGTGACAACAATCTCTGTCTCAGGGTCAATCTTAACACCTGAAAAATGTTCATATTTCTTAGCAACTGCATCTCTGAAATTCTTAGCTCCCCATGTCAATGCATACTGATGAGGACCTTCGCCTGCAACTCTTGCAAGCCTGTCTGTTATAGCCTTTGGTGGCTCGAAATCAGGAAATCCCTGCGATAAATTAACTGCACCATATTTATTAGCAACTCTTGTCATTCTTCTGATGACAGAGTCTGTAAAATTTGCTGATCTGTTACTTAACTCTTTCATGTCAATGTGTCCTCCATTATTTAAGTATTTTCATAATTTCAATGCCATTTATTATATCACTGTTCACAAAATTCTCACAAACTTTCCAACTCATTTTCACATTTCCCATTTAATATTAACAATGTCGAAAGACAACAGACAAACTTTTTCATAAAAAAGATGGCTGTCTAATCTCCCAATACAGCAGCCATCGGATGTTTGAAAAACATTTTTCCCCCTCATAAAGAGAGCCGGGATATACGAACTTCAACCCCATTGTCAGTCCGTATATCCTGGCTCTCTTATTTAATCTGCTATATATTCTTTCAGTTTTTTCTCACTATCTAATCTGCACGCAACTATAGTAGACATTATCATGTATTTTACCACACCTTTTGCAATATGCTCCTCGTAGCGGCATTTCATATCGACAGGATATCCCGATACAAGAAAATGTATCTGGTACTTATCCTGATTTCTTGATATAAATGCACTTACATACAGCCCATTAAACACTGCCGTAACTATTTCATCATCAGTAACAGGAATGTTTATCTTATAACCTGGTGATGAAAATGAGACTTCACCATCCCTGTTATGGAATCTTCCGTCCGCAATCTCTGCTATTGAATATCCGCCAACATGATTCATCATCGCTCCAAGCACTGGCATTTCAAGGTCATTCTCAATTATATAATTGTAACAATCTGTTGGAGTATTAAACATTTTCCTTCTCCATCTCTTCATTAATAGTGTCTTCTGAGGCTGCCATTGCTGCAAGAGTCTTCGTCAGAAGTTCATCAAGTCCCCAGCCAAGCTGCTCTGCTCCACGCTCAATTACCTCTCTTGAACATCCTGCAGCAAAGCCCTTGCTCTTATATTTCTTCTTTAATGACTTAAGCTCCATGTCCTTAGTACTCTTTGATGGACGCATAAGTGCTGCTGCCCATATAAGTCCTGTAAGCTCGTCCGCTGCAAAAAGCACTTTTTCCATCTCATGCTCAGGTGCAACATCAACTGTAATTCCATAGCCATGAGAAACTACTCCATGAATTATATCCTCTGATACGCCGCCCTCTCTGAGTAATTCTGGTGCTTTGATACAATGCTGTTCAGGATAAAGTTCAAAATCAATATCATGAAGAAGTCCAACGATTCCCCAATACTCCGCATCATCGCCATATCCTAATTCGTTGGCATACCACTTCATAACAGCCTCAACTGTTAATGCATGCTGAATGTGAAATGGGTCTTTATTGTACTTCTTAAGTAATTTAAATGCGTCATTTCTTGAAATATGTTCCATTGTTAGTTCCTCCAATATTGCTGTTAGTTAATTACTATATTTCGTAATCCATGCATGACCTTACTGCTGTGTAAGGTCTTACCTTGCTGTCCGCTACTGTCACATGCTTAGGATGTACTGCATATCCCTTTAAACTTTCAACATCATCAAATGTTGTATCCAACATTACATCTGCTGTTGAGCTTGGAAGGCACTCTGTTCTTACCTTTACCTCAACGAGCCCCGGAATCTGTCCTGCCAGTCCTTCAAGTCCTTCTTTGATTCCTGCCTTAACCTGCTCCTTTTCTTCACCTGCAAGCTCGTCCTTTAATTTCCATAAAATAATGTGCTTTACCATATTGTACGCTCCTTATCTGAATAAATATTGATACTTGTTCATCTGACTGTATATGATTAACTCCACCCTTTTTCTTTCTTCCGGTGGATACATATCTGCGTTATTAACTATATCGCTTACATTCTTTTTAGTAAATAGAAAATGCAGATTCTGTCCGTATAAATTTTCGGCCACATCAAGCTGCTCATCAAAATTCTGACTTACGCTCTTGCTCTTAACTTCTGATATCATCTGATATATATCCTGTTCCATTGGATAATCCATTGTTGTATCTGACAGAAGCCCTGCACCATTATCAAACACCGGACAATATTTATAATCACCTTTTCCATTCATCAAGACAGCAATATTATGCATATGCCTGTCCTCATTTAGGAAAAATGCGTCTATTGTAAATAGTCTGCATATATACTCACCCCAATTATTAAGACCTGTTATATTCTTTATAGCATTTACAAGAAATACAAGCCTTTCCTTCACATCACTCATATGCCACAAAACACTTGTAAGACTTTCATTATATACATTTTTAAATAGTCTCTCCAATGTAATTATCTGCCAGTCGCCATCTATAAAAGTTCTGCTCCTGACACCATTATATATCTGTCTTTTATATTTAATCTGTTCTGGTTCATATAATACATACTCGTCTTCATTAAGATTAGTATACTTTAATAAATGTGATATAACATATTCCGCTAACCCTTCATATCCGGTATAATCAGCTTTATACCATGTACCTTCGTTTTCCCATTTTAACTGGTTTCCCTTAGATGACTGTCTGATATTGGTTCTTATATTCTGTTTAAAAAGTTCAACCATAAACATTCCTCCATCATCTACTTCTCTATTCTTATCCAGAAATCGTCCTCTGCCATACGCCCCTGCGTCTTTTCTATTATCATAAATGTGTCATAAAACGGAAGTCCGATATCTTCCAGCACAAGCTTCATCTTATCTCTTGTTCTTGGAAAACATCTTGACTCAAGAAATTCCTTATAGTCATTGTAATCAGGATTTTCATTAACGCCAAATGCACGAAACATCAGCTTGTCTGTATAATTCTTTATTCTCACAAGCTGCTTTGCGTCATCAACATCTATCAGTGTGCAGATGTCATCCTTATACATATAAAACATTCTGACAGGAAATTCTTTCTCCGGTATTATCAGTCTGTTCACATAATCAGGATAATCATTAATCATCTTAGAAAGTAAAACAATTGGACCTGTAATCTTAGCATTTTCTTTTTCCCATCGTTCTATTGTCGGTTTCGATGTTCCTACAAGACTGGCAAATTCTTTCTGTGTCAGTCCAAGATTCTTTCGCAGATTCTTAATATCCTCAGATGTAATATAATCTTTTAATGCAAACATTGTGTCACTTCCTTTCAGTCCTTGATAAATAATGACTTTTCATAACCCAAGTGTACCATGTACACATTTTATTGTAAACAAAAAGTCGTTAAAATAATGACTTTTATCCATAAAAATCTCATCATTTTAACGACTTTATTCATATAAAAATATTTCTCACCTAAATCAGATAGCCTCAAGCGCCTGTGCAATATCCGCAATCAGATCCTTCTTATCCTCAAGACCACATGAGATACGGATAAGTCCTGCTGGAATTCCAGCGGCTTTAAGCTGCTCATCATTCATCTGTCTGTGTGTTGATGTTGCAGGGTTAAGGCAGCATGTTCTCGCATCTGCTACATGAGTTTCGATAGCTGCAAGCTTTAAATTCTTCATAAACTTCTCTGCAGCCTCTCTTCCACCCTTTAACTCGAATGAAACTACTCCGCAGCCGCCATCTGGCATGTACTTCTTAGCTGTCTCATAGTACTTGTTAGAAGGAAGTCCCGGATAATTAACGAATTCAACCTTATCCTGCTTCTCAAGAAATTCTGCAACAGCCTGTCCGTTTTCAACATGTCTTGGCATACGCACATGAAGTGATTCAAGACCAAGATTTAATATAAATGCATTCTGTGGAGACTGTATACAGCCTAAATCTCTCATAAGCTGCGAAGTACATTTTGTTATAAATGCGCCTTCTTTACCGAACTTCTCGGCATATGTAATTCCATGATATGATTCATCAGGTGTGCAGAGTCCAGAGAACTTGTCTGCATGTGCCATCCAGTCAAACTTTCCGCTGTCTACAATAGCTCCACCGACTGCTGCTCCATGTCCGTCCATATATTTAGTTGTTGAATGTGTTACAATATCTGCTCCCCATTCAATTGGTCTGCAATTAACTGGTGTTGGGAATGTATTATCGACGATAAGTGGTACACCGTGTGCATGTGCTGCATTTGCAAACTTCTCAATATCTAATACTGTAAGTGCAGGATTGGCAATTGTCTCACCAAATACTGCTCTTGTGTTGTCCTTGAACGCTGCATTAAGTTCTTCCTCTGTGCAGTCAGGGTCAACAAATGTTGCTTCAATTCCCATCTTCTTCAAAGTAACATCAATAAGGTTAAATGTTCCTCCATATATAGAAGACGATGCTACTATATGGCTTCCAGCTTCGCAAATGTTAAATAAAGCAAAGAAATTAGCTGCCTGTCCTGATGATGTAAGCATTGCTGCACTTCCACCTTCAAGGGCTGCAATCTTAGCTGCCACATAATCATTAGTTGGATTCTGAAGTCTTGTGTAGAAATATCCACTTGCTTCAAGGTCAAAAAGTTTTCCCATATCCTCACTTGTATCATACTTAAATGTAGTAGACTGGATTATAGGAATCTGTCTTGGTTCACCATTTCCAGGAGTATAGCCTGCCTGGACGCATTTTGTGTTAATTGAATAATTATCCATATTTCCCTCCGGCTTTATATGTTTACATGACATGAATTATATCACAAACTCAAAGCATATAACAGCACATTTTAGAAATCGGGCTACACATTTATTAACATAATATGTTATGATATCAATTATGCTATTATCAGTTTTTAATAATATTGTATAATAATTAAGAGGTTTTATTATGAATAATCAGTCAGCGACTATGAACACAAAAGATAATCCGCTTGGATATAAAAAAGAATCCACTCTGCTTGTTGGTTTTGCAATTCCATGCATTATTTCAATGCTTGTGACAGCGCTTTACAATATTGTCGACCAGATATTTATCGGTCAGGGAATCGGCATGCTTGAAAATGCTGCGACTAATATTGCATTTCCACTTTCAACAACATGTACAGCTATATCGCTTCTTCTCGGTATAGGAAGTGCGACTAATTTCTCGCTGTATCTTGGTGCCGGTGAAAAGAACGAATCTGAAAAATATGCCGGCAATGGTATTGTGCTTATGGCATTGTTTGGAATATTTCTGTTCCTTGTAACCACTATATTCTTAACACCTATGCTTAAATTCTTTGGTGCAACTAAAGATGTACTTCCTTATGCAAAGGCATATACAAGAATCACTGCGTTTGGCTTCCCATTCTTAATTGCAAACACTGGTATGAGCAAGCTTATTCTCGCAGATGGAAGCCCACGATATTCTATGATATCTATGCTTGCTGGTGCCATAGTAAATACTATTCTTGACCCATTGTTTATCTTTGTCTTTAACATGGGAATGACTGGTGCTGCTCTTGCAACAATTACAGGCCAGATAATTTCATTTTCAATCAGTCTGCGTTATATGTTTCATTTTAAGACAATTAAACTTAGCAGGGAAAGTTTTATTGTATCTGCTGCCCACTGTAAGAAAATATTTATTCTTGGAGCAAGTGCCTGCTTTAATCAGATTGCAATGACCGTTGTACAGATTGTTATGAACAATACGCTGTCACACTACGGCGCACAGTCTGTATATGGCGGTGACATTCCTCTTGCCTGCGCTGGAATTATAACTAAGGTTAATATGATTTTCATGTCATTTGTTATCGGAATATCCCAGGGAACACAGCCTGTTATAGGTTTTAACTATGGTGCAAAGAAGTACGCCCGTGTAAGAAAGACTTATCTTCTTGCACTTGGTGCAGCTTCTGCCCTGTCTTTAATCGCATTTGCATTCTTCCAGATATTCCCAAGACAGATTATCAGCATATTTGGTAACGGAAGTGACCTGTACTTTAAATTCTCTGAAAGATATTTCAGAATATATATGTTTCTGACAATTGTTAATGGCATCCAGCCTGTAACTTCCAATTTCTTTAACTCAATTGGCAAATCACAGCTTGGTGTATTTATGTCGCTTACAAGGCAGATTATTTTCCTGCTGCCGCTTATCATTATATTTCCTATATTCATGGGAATTGACGGTGTTATGTATGCCGGACCTATAGCAGACGCTGCCGCTGCTATCGTATGCGGATACTTTACTATAAGAGAATTAAAAGAATTAAAAAAGCTGGAAATCGATTTAACTAAATGTTAAAATATAAGTTATGCGTGTATTCGTATATTTAACGGATTATTTTTTTAAGGATTTTTAACATGGATAATTTTAATGCTCGATATGAGAAAGAACTTGCCTATCAGGAAATTACCTCGAATAAATACACTCTTTACACCATTCTTCTGTATGTTCTTCCGCTTTTATTTGCTGGACATTACAGAAAACGTTCTGTGCTATGGTACACATATGTATTAAGTGTATTAATGCTTTTTGTAAGTTCGATTCTTAATTATTATTACGGAATAATGGATACCAATCTGCTTATTGCCGGAACACACCAGCGCAAATGGTATCTTGACCTTATAGCAAACGGAGGAAGCTTTACATATAATGCAAATCCTGTATTTATAATACTAATCTTTGCATGTATACCCCGCAGTATGATACTGCTTGTATTTACATTCATGATACAGTATATAGTTACCTCCAGCCTGCATGATGCCGCAAGAATTGCCCAGCTTACATATCTTAAAGAAACCGATTCTTTAACCAGGCTTTTCAACAAGAATAAATACAACGAAATGGTATCAATGTATTATCCTAATGTAGATAATATTACTGTTATTTTCTGGGATCTTAACAACCTGAAAATTATTAATGACACTTATGGACATGAATATGGTGATAAAGCACTTTCCGCACTAGCTTCTATATTATACGCCAATTCAGATGAACAATGCCGCCGTGTTTACAGATTTGGTGGTGATGAATTTGTCATGATAATTGATAACCCACATAACGGTGAAGCTGACCGAATAATATCTGCTGTTAAAGATGAACTTGTGAAATGCAGTTATGATATTTCAATAGAAATATCAAGTGCTGTCGGTGTTGCATCCGGCAACGGAAGTGATATTATTGAAATAGTAAAAAATGCTGACTCAGCAATGTACGCTGACAAACAGCTCTACCACCATCGGTGATTGTGAAATACTGTATATGCGTTGATTTATGCCGCCAGCTTAACTGCTGGCGGTTTTTTCTGATTTTTGGGGACGGGTGGTAAATCATGGCTTTATGAGAAAAGGCTTCCTATAAGAAAATAAATATATCTCATCTTATAGGCTGATTTTCCCTCTTACGCTGTCTAAAATGTGGTTTTGAAGTTGAATTTCCTATAAGGTTCATGATTATAATTACTTTATAGGTGTAATTTGCAACTAATATAGTAGTTGATGTGATTTTTGACCTATAAAGGCTTTAGATTCGCGACTACTGATAGGTATCATGTGTTTTTCTGCCAAGAATCTTAGACATTCCTGTTGCCACAAAAAGATATACAACCATATTAACTACTGATTTAAGAAGAAGTCCTGGTGCTGAAGCTAATCCTGCTGCAAAGCTGCCTGCTATTATTGCACCAAATACAACATATCCTAATGTCATGAAAAGTAATGTAACAACTGCACCAACAATTCCTTTTACTGAAATAACCTTACATCTGTCAAACTTACTTTTCATATTGCCAAATATTGCACATGCTATTATTGGCATGATTGTCTTTATTATAAGTGTTGGAACTGCCCATACTGCAAATCCAGTTAATATATCTGCCATCGCAGAACCAATTCCTCCTGCGAGTGCGCCAACAACTGGTCCGAAGAAAAATGCACATATAAGTATTACGCTGTCTCCCAAATGTGCATATCCCAAAGGAATAGGAATCTGTACCACCATTGTTGCAATACATGTAAGTGCCATAAATACTGCTGTTATACACATCTGTGTTACAGTAATATGAAATCCTTCTTTCTTAATCCCCTGCTGTACTAACTGTGTCTGTTGTGCTTCCATTTTATCTGCCTCCTATATCAACATACTTTAATTGCACATAAGAATAACAGATAAAGTGACATGTGTACATTGTCATTTTGAGTTAAATTTATATGGTCAGATTAAGTTATTATTACCCTTCTTTACATAATAACATCTGGTTCCATATATTGTTTTTGTTTTATTCAACCCATTATGTACAATTGTTTTACTAAAATTATATCTTGCTATATTTATTATCCCTCAGTTAATCTTATTCTCAAAATCCTGTAACTCATGAAAAATCCCATCTATATAAACAGTTGTATCTTCCACTCTATACAACATAAAATATCTATGGAATTTAAAGGATATCCTTCTATATCCTAAACTTCTCAATTTTTCGTTATCACATAATTTTAAACTTCCTGCGACCTCTGCTAATATATCTTTAGTATATTCAAAATCATCAAGGAGACTTCCTGCTGCCTGCTGATTCTTTTTTTCATATAATGTGTATTCAATATACTCTTGCATATTTTCTTTAGCATCATTAGTAACAACCACTTTATATGCCATACTTTGTCCTCATATCTGCAACAAAATCACCTGCTTCTGAATATTCTCCATTCTTTGACTGATCTCTTGACTTTGCTAATCTGTCAAGAACTTCCTTTTCCGAAATAGCAATGTAAGGATTAGCTGCCACTTTCTTTATCTCAAATGGAAATCCATTATTAGCAACTGCCTGTGTTAAAAACATTCTTATAGCCGTTGTAGTATCTGTTCCTAATTCTTTAAATAAATTATCTGATTTAATCTTCAAATCGTCATCCACTCTTACTTGAATCGTACTTGACATAAAAACACCTCCATATTCATATAGCATACTATCTTAATGCTATATCATTACAAATGTAATATATCATAATGCATTATATTTTTCAAATATTTATGCTATAATAAACAGACATATTACGCACCACAAACAAGGAGTCACATTTTATGAAACCCAAATCAGATTTAAGCAGACAATTATATGAATTAATGCTGCAAAGAGGTTATGAGGAAAATTTCTGTGATATTGTCACTAAGAATCTCAATACTGATTTCACTGCCAGCCGCATGATTGGTTATCTCTATCATTACGACCACCCTCCTGTTGAGGAGATAGCTGATGAAATGATTTCCATTCTAAGCGACAGAAAACGTATCATGCAGAAAAAAGAGCTTGAAGAAACTAATGCCAGGTGGAACGATTTTCTGCTCCACGGCTTTAACGACGAAGAAGAGGAAGAATAGACTGAATCTATTCTCCCTCTTCTTTCTTAATCAATTCATCCATAAGCTCTTTATAATCTGAGGCTTCAAGCGGAAGTTCTACTTTTATGCCTTTGCATGCTGAATAATAGGCACTGGCACACAACATGAGAGAATTAATTCCCTCACTGCCCTTAACTGTCAGATAAGACTCATCACCTTTAAGCACCGCATTTGCAAAATTTTCAAATAACTGTGCATATGGCTCAGATGCCTTCTCGAACTGTATAGTTTCCTCTGCAAATGTCATATTCTGCCTTGAGTTGACTTCTTCGTTCTTGATATACTCACATACATCTCTGTGTTTTGTAATAGTGAGCGTGTCGTCTTCCAGAAGAATTCTTGCCTTCGTTCCTATAATCTCAAGTCGCTCTTCGTGGCAGGCTTCGCCTGTGGATAGTATAAATGTGCCTGTCTTTCCATTGTCGTATTCCATAACAATAGTAGCCTCATCATCTACTATAAAGTCGTTGTATTTTCCAAATGGAATCGCTGCAAAAAGCTTCTGTGGCATTCCAAACAGGTACTGATACATATCAAGAATATGCTGTCCCTGATTGATAAGTGCTCCACCGCCTTCACCTGCAAAGCTGCTTCTCCATGAGCCAGATTTATGATAGTATGAGGTTCTTAAATATCGTGAATTAATAAGACATACCCGCTTTATATCTCCTAATTCACCATTGTCTATCATCTGCTTAATCCTGATGTATTTAGGGTAAAGCCTCTGGTGAAATATCATTCCATATATTCTGCCACTTTCACTGGCAGCCTTCTGCATTGCAAGTGCCTCGCCAATATCTGCCGCAGCCGGCTTGTCACATAACACTGCTTTTCCCTTTGCAAATGCTTTCAAAGCCAGTTCTTTATGAGTTTTATGAGGAGTTGCTATAATAACTGCATCATAACATGATTCTCCTGTCTCAAATAATTCTTCTGCACTCCTGAATATCCTTGCATTATCACCATCAGTATTGACAAGTGATTCGCCCCACTCAATAAGTTCATCTCTTCTTATAACCACAGCTGATAATTTCATATGCGGAACTTCTCCCGCTGTTATCATTCTGGCATATTTCTTTCCAACACTTCCTACACCTATAAGTGCCACCTTTAACAATTCTTTCTGCATACCATGTACCCCGTTTCATTATATTAACTATGCACCACTTCTCCTATTTCCACAGCCTTCTTCAGTAAGATGGCGGCATACGCATCTGCAAGGGCATCCTCCATACTATATGGTGCAGACGCATTTCCTCTGCTATACTCTGCCGTATTCTTCATCATCACTGCGATTGCTGTTTCATCTTCTGACAGACCACACAATCCAAATTCCGGCTCATATATAATTTTATTATTAAATGAAATTTTCTTAATTTCACGAATCTTCTCAAAATTAGGATTAGAGTTTCCTGTATTAATCACATGGGAATCCGTTATGATTCTGCCAGTCTGACCTTCATTATTCTCATCAAGATAATATACACATTCATCAATAAGTTCGCCTCTTACACCCTGAACTTTAAGCGTATTCTTTCTGATTGGTGACCTGTACTGCTCCGAATCAAAATCATACCATGCCACTTTCCCTCTTTCAAATTCAAATGTGGCAACGCATCTTTTCTTTCCTGCAATCCTGCCATCAGTGAACTTATCATATCTTGTAAGAGTCTGCGTTGTCGGGAATTCGTATGTCTTGGCTGAAACTGTATACTTCTCTCCCGGATTAACTCCAAGAAATGCTCTTATAAGACTTATTCCATGATAATCATGCGCCAGTGACACATTTGCACAGCTGACATCACCAATAATTCCTTCATTAATAAGCTTTAATGATGCTTTAATATTAGGATACTCCCTGTACTGTTCAGCAACCACCTGTTTTTTACCACATTTGTAATAAGAATACAGTTTATTAAGCGAATCCATATCAAGTGCCGCCGGAGTCTCTGATAAAACAGTTATTCCACGGTCAAGCCATTCCATTGAAACATCACATATGGCGTCCTTCTTAACAGCCACAACTGCAAAATCAGGTTTATATGCCACGCATTCTTCTATAGATGTAGTTGTATGTATCTGATACTGACCGGCAATTAAGTCCGCTTTCTCCTGCGTCCTGCAATACATCGCATCAATACAGAATATTTCAGGCAGAGCCTTTGCTACGCGTACATAATATAAGGCCCGCCAGCCTGAACCGATTATAATAAAATGATATTTTGCCATGTGTGCCTCCCATTTGTTATATCTATTCCTCATATTCCGTCAGAGGCCAGCAGCCTCCATCAGTAATACGATAATAGCTATCTGTATCAGTGTCAACCATTAACACTGGTATAGAATTCTTTTCCTGTGTCCAGACATATTGCCGCAAGCCTTCCACCCGGCAGATATGCGCCACAGTCAATATCAATGTGATTATTCTTTCTGTACACATAGCCTGGTCTGGGATTGTCCTCAATATATCTTGTTGGTGTATGCCCTGTGACAGTTATTACATCGTCAAAATATCTGACATCATAATCCACCCTTGACCATACAAGCTCATCAAGCGAATAATCATCAATATCCCTCTTAATATCGAAATTGCCAAGCCCTCCATGCACAAGAAGATACTTCTGCCCATTAACCGCTACCTTCTCGTACCATGAAAAATCCGACACATAGTCAAGCACATCTTTTCTTGTCTCATTATCCAGCTTACTCAGCTCATCAGTGGTTGCAATCCCGCCATTTCTCTGCCATGCATAAAGCTTCTGGAACATATCGTCACTAAACTTTTCTGCAAATTCTTTGATAGAATTCTCATCTTTTACTTCATTAATAAGAACCGACATACATTCCAGCATCATCTGTTCATGGTTGCCTGCTATAGGTATAACATTTGGCATCTCCATCATCTTAAGGAGCGTCTTTACCGGGTTCTTTCCTCTGTCAACAACATCTCCCAGCACATACAATATATCTTCATCCGAAAAATGTATCATATCCAGCAGTTCCATAAACTTCCAATATTCACCATGAATATCCGATATCACATATGTCGCCATATATTCCCTCCGTATGTTATTTATTAAGTATTTCCTTCAATGTGCGTGGCTCATAATTCATATAAGGCATCATACAACCTACATTGTAAGCCCTTGCTATATCATAACACTTCTCTGACCGCATAAGCATTTCCATATTCAGCTTGCTTAAACATTCCTGATAGAATTCATTTTCATAAGTATTATGAGTATGTCCATACAAATGTATTGTCCCCCTGTGCTGTCCATTCCACATAAGTATAGGATAATGGCTTAACACAAGCTTGTATGCATCTTGGTCTGCATAGTCAGTAATTTCCTTATAATCATATATCTCTTCAAATATATTCTTATACCTCATATCAGAAACATCATCATGATTTCCTTTAATAAGAACTTTCCTGCCCTTTAACTGTGCGACTAAGGCTATCAGCTCCTCGTTTGTACCCCGCATGGCAATATCTCCAAGAATATAAACTGTATCACCATTTGTAATCTTACTGTTCCATTTTTCTTTCATATACTGGTGCATTTCAGCTAATGAATTAAATGGTCGGTTATCAAAATTATTGCCTTCCTTTGTCACATTTTTATGGAAGAAATGCATATCACTAATATAGTAGTTCATTCGTGTTCCTCCTTTTTTATCAATCCTGTACCTGTCTTAATATAGACTCTGCTGCCTTCTTTAATTCTTTGTTCAGTTCCTTATCCTTATTATCAACAATTGAAGCTATATCATAATGATGACACAGCCAGTATGCCATTCCCTTGCATGACGCATTTACACGGATATCAACTGTTGTATCCGTTTCTTTCAAAACATTTATCTCATACGAAAAATCATCTATCAGTCTTGAAAAATACTCCCTGTCTATCCTGACAATATAAGGTCTTAATTCACCGCCCATCATATAAGGGTGATTCAGAATATATACTGCTCTCTCCAATGGTATATCAAGGTTATCAAAGCCTATTCCATCACTTTTTCTCTGTTCCTTTACTCTTAATCTGGTCATAAGGTCAACACTGTATGTATACACTTTCCTGCTGTCCCTGTATCTTACCAGACAGAAATATCTTCCATTATTGAGCATAAGTCTTATAGGAATCACCGTTCTTCTTCCCTGAAAATGCAGATAAACATTTTTATTCTTAACATCATACACATTCCAGTCAAATTCTATGTAATTGTCATTTTTAATGGCGTCAATTATAAGCTGGCAGTTTGCCAAAACATCTGTATTCTGTGCATATCTGGTCTGTCCGAAAGAAGCATTTGCATAAGGTGTTATATCCTTCAGATTCTTCCCTGATAAAGTCTGAATACGCCCGGCTAAGTCCATTGCTCTTTCATTATTAAAAATGTTACTGTACAACACAGAATCTATAAGAAATTTAAACTCTACATCGGTTATAATGTTATTATAATAATAATCTGTCTTGCGGTGCTCATTGTCATATGTCCTGTATCTGATTATCTTCTGTTCATCAGGCAGATTAAGCTCTGAGTCCGTCAAATCCTTTAACGCCTTCCTGACCTGCTTATCTGTAATACTTTTATCATATTCCCTATGCATATAAGTAACGATATCAGTAACCTTCAGCGTTATTGCTGCCTCTTTGGAACTGTGTTCCTTTAATATATTAAGCACATTATACTCAATACTCATATTTCACCTTTAATTATTCTTTCTTATAATTACATTTTCATTAATAATTCCTGTATTTCCTTTTTTGTTCTATCTTTTTCTAATGCTGTATACACACTCATTCTCATATCCGAAATAGCACATGCCTGTTCTCTGTCAAAATTATATTGTTCCATTAGCATCTCCTGAAAACAGGCTTTATCCTTTGCACTATCCACCAGATACATAATCTGGTTATGATGTTCCTGCGCCCACATAACGGCAGACAAAATGTGGATTCGTTGTTTTATTTTTTCTTTGTGTGTAGCTGTATTATAATCTGATAAATACTGTTTATCGTATGTTTCCACAAGATAGTCGATGTAATGTTTCCTTGCATCACTTTCTGGAAGCTGGATTCTCTCAATATATATTGGATTAACATGCGAGTGTGAAAATTCTCCAAGATAATCATATCCTCTGAATATCACATCAACACATATCTGTATATCACTGTAATCACCCTTTTTGACTTTAAATTTCTCATACTCTTCATCTGTAAGCCCAAGTATTACTCCGATATTCCCTTCATGTTTCCCATCAACAACTCTTACTATATCCCCATGTCTGAAATTATGTGGAATATCAAATTTTCTATAAAAGCATTTCATACCCGATTCGTGCCAGCAATTCTCCGAATCCGGTATTTCATCAATCGCCTTATTTAAATCCACTATCAATTCTTTATCTGATATGGTTTCTTTCAACTCTTGCACTGCCTGTTTTTTCTCTGAATTTTTTAAGCACTCATGATTAATTATTATTTCTGCCTGTTCCACATCCGAAAATGTAACACTCTTGTCTTTAAGAAACTCTCTTTCATCTTTAGATGGTACAAATCTGTCTATAAAATTTTCTATCATCAGACACCTCCAAATATTATCCTGCTCAAATCTTAGCATATTCCCTCATACACCGTTTAGCTGTTTCCTCTGTATTGCGCTCTCCTTTCTAAAAGCAATAATCATTGAGCGCTTCCATGGCTCTCCTATAAGCTGCATCTTCCTCTTTGTTCTCCATATGTGGTGGCAGTTCCATCTGAAGATGCAATGGATTACAATGCTTATGATCCCAGTACTCCGACTTTATTGGATATAAAACCATAGCCTGAATATCTGAATAATCAACTTCCCATTTTCTGTCTTTAATCTCTTGAAGATAATCATTCCAGTCATCTTCCCCAAATGAAAGTATTCCATATGTTCCATCTACTATATCCTTCACTGGAGTACCTGCTGACTTATAACAAAATGGGATTTCAAAAAATGCACCTTCAAATCTTTCCGGTCTGAACGGATTTACTATGTCTGCTTCCTCTTTTGACAATTTATTTTCATACTCTATTCTTTGGATGATCTGCTTCTTAAGTACAATATCTTTAGTAGTGTCTCTTAATAAAGCCAATGCCGTGAGCTTCTGCTGTCTGTTTTTCATTGGGTCATTCCAGACAAGAGTTGCTGTCTGGGAATCTGTGAATTTATAATTAAGTTCTTCTAAAAAAGCCCTGTAGTCATCTGACATAGTTATATCAATCATCAACATTCCTCCATTGATTAATGTAAAGTTCTCCCATTACTGATTTTCTTCGTTAAGGAGGCTCTCCGGTTCTCCTTTTATACGTCTCCAAGTAATAAGATCTTTATCGTTCAAATCTCCTTCTATGACTATCGGAAGCTTCCCAGATGTCTGTATCTTCCAGTACAAAGTATCCCTCATTTGGCAATTCCCACATGTCCGAGGTCCAAGCAGCCCAAAGGAACCCATTTTAGGCGGGTAATCCCATCCTCTATTGAATGCATCTTCGTCAGTCAAAAACTCCTTCTTTCCACACACTTCACAATAGTGCCAAAACGGTCGTGTTTTCATACTCTCCAATAACGCTTTATATTTCCTTGATTTATCATCTTCTTTTTCTATTCTCTCTTTTTCGTCTGTAATCTGTTTTCTTGCATCTATCAGGAACTGCTCATCCAAAGGCGGATCTAATCTTAATTTGATGCCGTCTTCTGACACCTCATAAATTGAATCAAATCCTTCAATCGGATTCGGAAATTCTATCTCTGAAATATTCATCTTAAAAGAGCCACAACCCTCTTTCAAATTTCTTATTCTAATATTTTTCTGCCATCTCTCATCACTTGGGCACATAACATATATTTCCATTTCTGCATCAACAGATTCACGTATCGCATCAACATAAACAATTCGACGCTTTGCTTTAAAAAATGTCTGTTCTACGACAACATCTCTTCCACATTTCAGTTTTTCGATGATATCGTTAAGAAGCATATCATTAGCTTTCATCAAACATCGGAATTGAACTCCTATAGGCATCATTTCCTCAAATCCAGATTCTTTATATGCATTTTGTTGATAGTCAAAAATATTTAAAACATCAACATCCTTATCAGCAAAAAAATGTTCTATAAAATGTGTTTTACCAGAAGCCATCGCTCCAATCACAAAAGATACTTTTGACATAAACTCCACTTCCCTCCTATTAATCTAACTTCTTTTCACAATGAATACTTTTCATTCAACGCCTTTATCTTAATTTTTATATCTTCCCGCAGACTTTCCGGCTCAAGAACTTCCACAAGTTCACTATATTGCAATGCCCAGTGTGCCATACCATAAGGTGAACACTCCACCCTGACGATATCGTCATATGGTGGCTCTTTTTCTGTTCTTATGTATGTGAATGAATCTCCGAACCAGTCATGTAAAAATGTATAACCGGGGCGGACTCTCTTTTTCGGATTGTCTTCACATTTTTCACTCTTAATTCTTAGTGTTACCGGAACCGGCTTATCAAAAGACATATTAAGATGTTTCAACTGAAAATCTTCTGACCATTTTTCTGGAAGATTTGAAACATTTTTCTTTGGAATACGTGGTATTCCCTTAATATGAAGCCTGTCATTCCTTCCCGGAATCTCTATATCCGTCATAAGGTCAATCCGCCATATAGACATATCAGGCTTGTAATCTTCATACTCTTTAGCCGCCAGCAGATAGTATTTTCCACCACTCGCAACAATATAGTATGGGCTAAGCTCGTCTGACTCTTCCCTTACCGGCTCCAGCTTTTTCTCATAAGAATAGCCATTGAATCTGAATTGTATTCTCACATTATCATCAATTGCTTTCTGTATAATGGCAAGATTGTCCTTCAGCAGTTCCCTATCTGCAAGCTCCGGCTCCTGAACCTTACATATATGTCTCGGCGTTCTCTTATAAAATACCGTAGTCATATTGTCCTCAACCTTCCTGACAAGCTCCTGCGCCGACTTGGAATCCAGTGTCCTTGTTGCCATAATACCCTCAATAATTGAATCAACCTCTTTCTCAGAAAATGTTCTGTTATAGTAAAGGTTCTTTATTCGCATTACATTTGCAATATAAGAATCATCTTCATCAGAATCATCCCGTTCATATCTTTCCTTATCACCGTAAAACTTCTTGAAATCATCAAAATACAGCCTCCACTCAGCCTCTGGCTTATAATCACTTCCTCCATCTTCCAGATTCATAATATTTGCCATATCTTTTAAAAGCCTGTTAATAGTCTCCTTATCACCAATATACGCATTTATATTTTCATCTTTCCTCATCTTTGCAATACTGGTAGGGTGTCTTCTGTCTGTATTCTTTCTCAGATAATCCCACACCTTATACATACGCTCAAATCGGGTTGGTTTCTGAATCTTTCTCTTTGCCATATGTCACCTCGTGTTAATCATAATATATTGTATTCTCTATTATAATAACATTTAGGTAGGTTTTTTCCACCATTTATCAAAATTTATTAATTAATATAAAATTCTTTCATGTCATTTAACCTTATTGCCCCCAGTGTTCCCTCTTTACCATAACATTTATAACCAGCGCCACAATCTATGCGTATAGTCCGTCCTGAAGGAGACACCCATATTCTCCTGTTATCAGTTACAGTATGCCCCACAACCGATACAAACTGCTCATGTTCCTCCACACCTCTGATAAAATACTCATAATGCCCGTCTCCCATATATATCTTTCTTTTATCCAACATACGCTCAGGCGTCAGAAATGTCTGTGCATGTGCTATCTGATATTTCCTGCCATTAATGGTGAGATTAATATAATATGGCTTTTCCTGTATCCATTCAGCAAGTCTTAACATATCAACAGCTGTCAGCCGCTTCTCCATAATAGCCACTGTATTATAAGAAATATATTCTCCAGTTTTTCTATGTACGAATTGTTCAATAATCTGCCTTGCAACCCAGACATCATGATTGCCCTGTATCACCTGTATATTGGGATATTTTAATATTTCAAAATACAGCTCAACTGGCTTATCTCCACGGTCAAATATATCTCCATCAATAATCAGCAAATCATTCTCATTAAACTGTATCTTCTTTAACAGCCTTTTAAATCCATCTGCATAATTATGAATATCCGAAACCACATATACATTTCTATTATCATCTATTGTAATATCCATAAATATGTGCCTCTCATTACATTTTTAATAAATCCTTCAGTGTATCAATCCCGCTAAACTTTCCTTCAATTTCAATAATTCTCTGTTTGTCTTCTTTGATATGTGCAGCTTTTATATCATACATATTCATCTTTTCTATGTCTGATAAAGTTATGTCTGCCTCTTTTTCACATTTATCTGCTATCTTCAAATGTATTACTCCTGCTTAAAAAAACTATCATAAAACCGTTCAAATTCGTCGATTAATTCATTTATTTTTTTACGGTCATAAAATCCCTGTACTTTCCAAAACATAAGAATACTATTCAATTCTTCTTTTCTTTTATCTATAAATCCCCTGCACAACTGCCCATTAAATATTGCACTGTCATCTTCAGCGCAGCTAAAACACGCCATATCTTCATGCAATCTGGAACAATCACTACAAGTAAGTTCCCTCTTTTCTGGAATAAAATGGCAGTTATCTTCGATATTTACAGGAAACCATGAGCTTGGATATGAGCATATTGCCGAACCTGTTTCACTCGTATTTGCTATATTGGTTTTGTATTTACAATTTTTACACTTCAATTTATCAGCCTCTTTTTGCATTTAGTTCTGTCTTGGGTTGTCCGAAAGCACCAACACCATTCTTTTCTTATGGTCAGAGATTCTCTCCATTCCAATGCCATACACATACATGTTGTCATATTTTTCTGGAATGTTTTCTCTGCACTTATATGATTCATCTGACCAGTCCAGCTTATTAACAATATTGAACTCACCTATAACTTGTAAATACGGCTTTAGATCTTTAAATGTCAGATTATCACAAATGTTTCTCTCAATATTCCGTGGCTTATCAGATAATACTATCTCTAACGCTGGCTGTATTGTAAGATTACTCATAGATATACTTACCTCACCATTTGGTTCTTCTGGTTCTGAATAGATATCCTTCGAAAACTCCACATCAGTCATTCCTATGCCATAAACATATAATTCATCATATTCTGAAGCCGGAATATCGGATAACAACAGATAATTATGATAATGCCCATCTAAAAAGCAGATTGATAATCTTATGTTTCTTGCCAGAAATCTTCTTATCTCTTTAAATTTAATTGCCATTGTGATTCTCCTTATCTATAGACATTATTTCCTATAACCAGCAATATTGCATTATCTCAATAAATAGTCCGCCTGCCTTAATAAAATTATCCGTTATTTGACCTTCATTATCTTCAAGCCATTCATACTCCAGTAAATACATTCTGACAGCCGGATTAAATTTACTCATCATTTTTCCGATAAGAGGATATCTTGTTATGTAATCAAAATGTGTATCCAAATAATAACCATACCTGATAAATTCCCCGGTATTTTCAATAATCCAATCCACCGCCTCTTCTATGGTGTATTCTTTGCCTTCAAATGTTACAGTAGCCATAGTATCATCATGAACACTATTATCCTTATACATTCGCATATGTGAGTATAACCATTCTGCAAATGACATATCCACATTAAAAATGTCTCGATAATCAAATCCATATCGATATCTTTGACGCATTCTGTACAGCTTTTTCTCTGTGACAAAATTACCGCCATAAATTCTTCTCGGTACTCCGAGCTGGCTTATATATTGATTTCTTCTTTTCATTAATATGTTCCTTTTATGTTTAGACAAGATGACCTCTCGTCTATTATTATAATATCAGAGAGGTCAGTTTTTCTTTTTATCTGTTTAATTTTATATTTTAAACATTCCCTTTAAAATTGCATGATCTGGCAATCCATGAATATTTAAATAATCATCTTCTTTTTTGCTCCCATAGCCGTTTTCTTCAATAACAAATCCCCAATCATATGTAGCATATGGACTTTTTTCTGCATCAATATACCCATTATAAATAGCCCCAATATTCTTTGAAACAATCCAATCTAATCCACTAGTTCCTCCTCTTCTATGCACATAACTATAATATCCCTGATACACTCTTGGACCATAAACATCAGAAACTGGCAATAATTTATCTGATAAGTTACTGTAGTCCGCATTAAAATCACCAAGGCATATAAATCTTTGGACATTTTTAAAATAATTTTTAAGATAATTAATTTGTTTATCTTTGGTATCACTTTGTGTTTTTATTCTTGTCCCAATAATACTCAATTCTTTATTATCCATCATAATATTTATCTGTAAAAATTCTGGTATATTTATATCACAAATATCTTTAGTAACAACGGAAATTAATTTATATTTAATATCTCTTCGCAAACTTGGTTATATCCAACAGAGGTATATGGAGAACAATACAAATCATACTCTTTCATTTCGTCTTTAAATCTATCCCAACCTTTTGAAGCACAAAATTCAACTAGGACAAACAAATCCGCTTCCTTTAAATATTTAGTTATGAACATAGGTATCTCATAGTTAATCCCACCCCTAGCATTTAAATTCCATTCTATGTATTTTATTTCTTTAGTTCCAAAATCAGTCATATTTACTTGTATGATAATTAGGAAGTTAATTATCACACGTTTCCTTTCTTTTAATATCGTGGTTCAATACAATTCAGATACTATGGACTTTTGATTTTTTCCTGTAGCTTGACTACTCAACTGGAGTGTATTGCCGCTACCTTTATCTGAATTGTTTATCAGCTGGATGTTGCCGGAGTGTTTTCACTCAGAGTACTTATTTCTATCAAGTCTACGATGATAATCGATGGTGGACATCATGGTATCAGACTTTAGGAAAGGGAGGTACAACCTCATGAAAATTTATGTAGGCATTGATATTGCCAAACTCAACCATTTCGCCGCTGCGATTTCTTCCGACGGTGAAATAATTCTTGAACCGTTCAAATTCACAAACGACGCTGATGGCTTCCAACTGCTGGTCTCTAAGCTCGACTCATTCGACAAGAACAGCATCATCATCGGTCTTGAGTCAACGGCACACTACGGTGACAACCTTGTTCGATACCTTGTTGCTGAGTTTTACCAAGTGTGTGTGTTGAACCCCATCAAAACCTGTCAGATGCGTAAAAACAACATTCGCAAAACTAAGACAGATAAGGTCGACACATATGTGATTGCTAAAACTCTTATGATGCAGGATGACCTCAGATTCGTCAGTTTTTATGATCTTGATATGATGGATCTTAAGGCCTTGGGGCGTTTTCGTCAGAAAACCATAAAACAACGCACCCGATTGAAAATCCAACTGACAACCTATGTTGATCAGGTTTTTCCGGAAATTCAATACTTTTTTAAATCCGGTCTGCATCAGAATGCTGTCTATGCTCTTTTAAAAGAAGCACCTTCTCCAAAAGAGATTGCTTCCATGCATATGACTCATCTGGCAAATCTGCTCAAAGTGAACTCGCACGGACACTTTACTAAAGAGCAGGCCAAAGAATTAAGAGTTCTCACACAGAAGTCTGTCGGTGCTAACGACAGCGCTATATCTATTCAGATAACTCAAACCATTCAACAAATCGAGTTACTGGATAGCCAATTAGAAAAGATTGAAGCTGAGATGACGGATATCATTAAATTCAACGATTCTGTCATCATGACCATTCCTGGTATCGGTTATATCAATGGTGGAATGATTCTTGGTGAAATAGGTGATATTCACCGTTTCTCCAATCCAAACAAGCTGCTTGCTTTTGCAGGTCTGGATCCTTCTGTTTATCAGTCTGGTAACTTTCAGGCTAAGACAACAAGGATGTCCAAACGTGGCTCTCGTGTTTTACGATATGCCCTTGTAAATGCAGCTTGGAACGTTGTCAGAAACAACGCAACCTTCAAGGCTTATTATGATGCCAAGAGGGCTGAAGGCCGGTCTCACTACAATGCACTTGGTCACTGTGCCGGCAAGCTTGTCAGAGTCATCTGGAAGATGCTCACTGACAAAGTAGAATTTAACCTCGAATAAGAGGTCTGTATACCAATATCGATAGATTTTGAAAAAGCACCCTAAGGGAGCTCTATTAAAGTTACCCTTTTTTACCACCGATATGAAAAAGAAATTTTTTGCTAATTTATGGTTGACTTTTCATAGCTGGTCTCCTTATTTAATATTATCTAAAACATATTCTTATAATTAACCACTTTAAATTTTTTCATACACTGCTGCTTTAGTATTATCAACTGTTCTAAAAGCTAATTTTCCTGTTTTAGTCACTGCTCGCCTAACATCTTTAAAATCTTTTGTTTTTTGCAAACGTATATCTTCATTAATACTCCTCCCCAGTCTAGCTCTTTAAGCCGATGAAATAGAATGTGTTCCATTTACAGTTGTCACACTTAACTCAGCATAATACGGAACATCTCTTAATGTGAATTTCTTACCATGTTCAAGTGTATTCTTATAATCAATAACCGCCTGTCTAAGTTCACTATATAGTTCAACATAAGATTTTTGCGGTACACCATTTAATTCGTTTTTAAAAGAATTTTCCAAAAAATCTGATATATAAGCCGATGTTGTGATACCTATAGCTTCTGCTTTCTTGTCAATTATAGATTGTAATTCTTCTGATATAAATATAACATTTTGCATTTTTATTTCATATTTTTAAGGAGTATCTCTAAATGACTCTAATATTGCAATTATTTCCTCCCTGTCTTTATCTGTAATTTTATCACTTGGCTCTGACCTAAAGCCTGCTGAATTAGGGCATTCAAACATAAATGCCATAGCATATCCAGCACTTCTATAATCAAATTTATCTCCAACAGATTTTTCAGCAGATGTTACTGCATACATTTCTGCCCCATCGTCATATGTTATTGTCTGACCTGTTAGTGCATCCATATTACTTGTATTCTTAATTTTGATAATCCAGAAATCTTTTCCCGGATTATATCTTGACTTAGATATCCTGCTCATAGCTGCACTTGTGTACTGACTTCCAAAATCATACATATACTTATAAACTATATATGGCAATGCATCATAACATACTTTTACCCCATTTTCATTCTGTAATATCACACTCTCCCCATCATTGCCGACCCTTTCCATAATAACAGTCCAATTATCCGGATAGTCAAAATAAAATGTTGTCTGCTCTGGAAAATATTCCGCCATTCTCGTCTTATATGTATGAAGTGAGCCTGTCTGGTTTGCATTAGTTTGCTGCGTCGTCTGCTCCTGTGTTGGTGCTTCTGTACTTGCCTCACTTTCCTTTGGCTTATCATTTTCTGACTGCTCATTATATGTACATTCATCCACAAACTGTTTCGTGCCATCAGCAAGTATTTCATAATGAAGTGATTTACTTTTTGCAAATGATGCAAATTCACAATCCTTACTTATATTCATTGTGCAAAGAAGTGACTTCTTATTCTTATATTTGACACTCTCATTGCCAGCTCCAAGCTTAAAAACAGGGGCGTTGATATTAACATCAGAACATATCTGTCCATTTGGTCTGCCTGTTCGTTTTGCATCCGCTTCTGCACCCATATCAAGTTCTGCGTCTAACAGCGGTATGGATTTCATTGTCACAAGCATTGGCGCTGTCCTGAAATATAAGCCCATTTTTCCTTCTGCCTCAATTGATGTCTGCATAGACGAGCGAAGCCCCATTGTTCCATTCACGCCTTTGCCTTTTTCATATGACACTCCGGCATGAAACGGTACTTCTACTTTAAGAGTAATTGAACCATCTATTGTTGGAACAATATATAATGCTACATTTACTGCAACAAGATGATTACCAATCGGTGCAGGTGTCTGACATAAAAAGATTCCGTCTGAAAAATCCCCTTCAACTCCGATTTCCCCTGAAATCTCTGAATCAATATCAACACCGACAGAGGCATATTTTAATCCGTTCTTAAGTGTATATTTAACCTGTGCACCTACATTTATATTATTAACATCCCATTTTATAGAAAAATTCTCACATTTTTTTTTAAGCTTCTGCTTAACAGGAAGCTTGTACTTTGTATGTGTGTCATTATCTGTCAATGTAACTTCAAGTTCATTATCATCATTTACCTCTGCCTCTATTGCAAATCCCTTGGAATGAATATTGCCAGACACATCTGCTGCCATCGTAGTTACTGGATTTCCCGCTGACACCTCCACATTATCAAGTCCATAATAACTAATAATATCGTCAATGCCTATGCTTACCGAATCTGAAACTATCAGAGTATCAAAGACATCTTCAATCTCTGGGTCTTCCAGTGAAAATGTGCCATTACCCATATTCTCACCGATTTTCTTTGAAACCTTGTCGCCCTTATAATCGAATACAAATGTGTCACCCTTTTTGAGATTTCTGGCTGCACTGTCATCTAAAGTTATAATATTGTCATCTTCCTTATAATCTTTAATGTCGAAATATTCGAGCTGTGATATATTTTCCTTATAAGAAACATTTTCAATATTATCAGGCCAGAATTCTCCATAATACAAATCATCAAATTTATCAAGAATACCATCAGCCTCTTCGTCTGAAAATCCCTTATCAAGTGAATCTTCTGCTATCAGGTCTTTATCAATTGCAAGTTCTATGTTGGTATTGTCTGATATTTCATCATCAGTTCCAAGATATATCTGCATTTTGCCTTCACCCATTGCGCGCATCGAAGTAAGTGCCATAAATCCGCCTGACGCTATGTCGCCATCACTAAATTCATCACTATCTGTAATATAACCATTTTCCTTAGCCGCTTTTCTGTAATCCTCGACTTCAATGCCCATCTTGTTGCATAACTTCTTAAGCCAGTCATAGCATGTTATATCATCATTTTTAGTTACCACTGCCTTACACGAAACATTTATATCATTACTGCTTTTCTTCTTTGATGAAACACCCATTATAACGCCTGCAGCTATTGCCGCAATAACTATTACCGCTGCTGATACGCCAATTATTATTTTCTTCTTCACAATGTATCCCCTTATGTTTTATATATTATTTTTTATGAAACCAGCCAATAAAGTTTCCTGCTCTGTCAAATGCTTCAGTAGCTACTGATGAATCTGAACCGCCGTCAGCAAATGAACATATTATGAGAAGAATTATTCCTATTACAATAATTGTCACAAGTCCAATTGCCAATCCAATAATATTTTCCAATATCAGAATTGCAAGAGGCATGGCTGCACATGTAATTGCGGCACTCTTTGCAAATGAAAATATTGCACATCTACCCTCACTTATCATCATGACCACAATAAATAACACCACAGCAACTGCAGCAATTATTGCAAAAATCTTGATGTTATCTCTTATACTGTTAATCCATTTATCAATAGCATTTGAAAAACCTACTTCATCTATTTCTTCATTATCATATAATTTCTCAAGTGAAGCGTACAATTTGTTATATTGATTGTATTTAACAAGAGCCCATATCACAGAAACAGCTATTAATATAAAATCTATTATAGCAAGTATCCATTTCCATATCTTTCCTTCAAAGAAAAGCATTATCAGGGCAAGTACTATCTGGACTATGAATATTATCCCAAGTGCCTTATACACTCCGTTATTAGCTACCATATGTACTGTTCCATTTGTAAATGTATCTCCAACGCCAGCAAAAAATCCCTCTTCTGAGTTCTTGATTGTTGCTATTGCATGCGGATATCCGCCACCTGCTATGAACTTAATATATGCAACCACTGACATTACACCTATTACTATACTAAATATCCATGATACTGTTTTAGATAATGTCTTTAATGGGGCTTCTATAAATGACTCCCCATAATCATCAATTAAATCTGTTACCCATTCTATAAGTCTGTGCATTCTGTTTTCCTCCTCGTATTAAACATTTTATCTATTCCTTTGATGACGCTTTATAAACTATTTCTCCCCCTTTCCTGCTAATCTCATAATTTCTATGACCTATACTGTAATTAGCCGACATCTCTTTTATTTCCGATAAATATCTGTCAACAGTAACAAGTTTTTCTTCCATTTCAAGCTTGTTCAGGTCTGAATCTGATTCGTCAGACAATATGGTGTCTACCTTAACCCCAAACAACTCAGAAAATCTGCACAAAGTATCCACTGATGGCACACTCCTGCCACATTCTATATTTGAAATGGCAGAAGCTGTCAGCCCAATATCCCTTCCAAGCTGTTCCTGCGTAATTCCACGCTCAATTCTTAACTTTGAAATATTAATACCTATCCTATCTGTCCTCATTCCTGTTTTTCCCTATCATCATGTACCAAGTTATTATATAATCATTTCTAAATTACCAACATTTTCAAATACTCATAGTCAAACACTTTCCGTGTGATTTTCGTATCTGCTGTATCCTTGGTTTCTTTTGTCATAATCATACAATTTGATATTTCCCTCAGAGGTCAATAAAACGCATTTCTAAATTTTTTCGAAAAAAAAAGAATCCCTTTCGGAATTCTTTTCACCACGCTTCATTTGTTATATTATCAGCATCATTGCAAATGTCTTATACTTCAATATACACCTCTCCCTTAACCCTTCTGTCATATATCTCACCAAGCCACCTCATAATAATCCCCTTTGGCTTTTCAAAAGGTGTCCTGTGACTCAGCATGAATTTCTCCGCTTTAATGTTCTGTAATACATTTATTTCTTCTTTTAATATGCCTGCATTGTACAAGTTATGTCCGCATTTCTGCATAGCATATAATGCATCTCCAAGAAAGCACCACTCTTCGTTTACTTCCAACGCAACACAGCCCTTTGCATGGCTTGAAGGCAGTGGAAATATGTGAAGTGACACATCTCCATCCTGAATATATATGTTCTCCTGTACAATCACACCTTTTTCCGTATGTCTATAAGTGTACTTTCCCTGATATATTTCATTGTAGGCTATATCCGGCAGGCCGCCTGTATGGTCTTCGTGAAAATGTGACAATATAACATTAACATTTCTTCCATCACGGAATTGTTCTATTACCTGCGGAATATCAGGATGGTTGCCGACATCATACAGCCACAGTGCTTCCTTCCCCTGTATCATCACCACATTTGCAGATAGTGGATTCTCTGTTGGGGATATATACGATATTAAATTATTTAGTCTGATAATGTTACATTCATCCATTCTTTACTCCAAAAACTCCACATGCCCGTCCTCAAGATGGTACACAGCCCCGATAACCTCAAGCCCCTTTTCCTCAAGCAGCTTCATATCTGTGTTCTCCTCTATCACCTTAACACTGTGCTTTACATTAAGACATGTTGCAATATACTCGTCTTTCTCTTCCTTAATAGCTTCCCTGATATCATCAATAATATACTTGATATGTCCGTCGGGATCATGCTTTATTGCCGCCTCAACTGCACCGCAATGGTTATGTCCAAGCACAACCACCAGCTTGCAGTCAAGATGGTCTGCTGCATATTCAATACTTCCAAGCTGATGCGAATCCACTACATTTCCTGCCACGCGGATAACAAAAAGTTCCCCTATTCCCGCTGAGAATATTGCTTCCGGTACCTGTCTGGAATCCGAACAACACAGAACAATCGCATATGGATGCTGACCATTCTTTAATGTATCCACGCGCCTTTCCAGCGAAACATCTCCTGGATTGCTTGTAGCATTAATAAATCTTTTATTACCCTCTATTAATCTTGACTTTGCTTCATGTGCTGGTATTGACATATTATAATCCCGCCTTTCACAACTTACTTTCCTACAGTTTATTAATCTTTAAGCAGCCACGCAATCTCTTCCTTATAAGGAGGCTCTTTCTTATCAGTTCCTTCAACCGCAACCCATGGGGTCTCAAGAATCTTAGGAACATCTAAGAATCTTTCATCATGGACAAGTCTGTGAAGAGTCTCATATCCTATATTTCCTTTATCAATGTTGGCATGTCTGTCCTTATGCGCTCCAAGCGGATTCATACTGTCATTAATATGAAATACTGCTATCTGGTCAAGACCAATCACTTTGTCAAATTCTGCAAATACTTCATCATAATGATTAACTAAATCATAACCAGCATCATTAACATGACATGTATCAAAGCACACTCTCAATCTGTCCTTCTTGTCAACGCCATCATAGATTGCCTTAAGCTCTTCAAATGTCCTGCCTATCTCGCTTCCCTTGCCAGCCATTGTCTCAAGTGCTATATATACATCATCGTTGTTCTGGTTAAGCACTGTATTAAGTCCTTTGATAATCTGTGCGGTTCCGGCTTCAACTCCGGCATTGACATGGCTTCCTGGATGAAGCACCATTATATGGCTTCCCATGGCAGCAGTCCTTATAATTTCTTTTTCTAGAAATTCAACAGCAAGCTCATAAGTCTCCGGCTTAATTGTATTTGCAAGATTGATTATATAAGGTGCATGTACAATAATCTCCTCTATCCCATGTTCCTTAGCATACTTCCAGCCAGCTTCTATATTAAGCTCACTTATTTCTTTTCTTCTTGTATTCTGTGGCGCACCTGTGTATAACATAAATACATTAGCCCCATAAGAAACTGCTTCCTTCGCAGATGCAAGAAACATTTCCTTACCTGCCATTCCCACATGACTTCCAAGCTTTATATTTGACATATATGATTCCTCCAATATTTAACCTGTATAATTTATTATCTGTCCGGTTAGAAAATCCAAACGAATTAATTTTAATATTGCAATACTTATGTGTCAATGCACATCATATGTATACTTACATACTGATAAATGTCATCACCACTTTCATTCATTTTCAATCAAATTCATTCATAATTTATATTTATTGTATTGACATTTAAACAGCATATTGATATAGTACTAAAGTACCTATTTTATGGTACTTATATAACAATTATTTTATAAGGTGAGATATGAAAAAACACAAACACAGAAAACATATAAAAACAATCTATACTGTTATTGAAAGCTGTCTTCTCGTTATTCTTATTGTTCTTGTTGCAATAATGATGGTTCTTATAGGAAAGCTACAGGGAACTGCCAGAGTTATTAACTATACCGGTCTTGTCAGAGGTGCTACTCAAAGAGAAGTCAAGCTTGAAATCACTGGTAATCCTAATGATGAACTCATTGATTATCTTGATGGAATTTTTGAAGATCTTAAATATGAAGATGGCGATTATAATCTTGTCAAGCTTGATGACAATGATTATGAAAAAAATCTTGATACACAGATTGCTTTCTGGATTCTTCTAAAGAACGAAATATATAAAGTGCGTGAATATGGTTATGAAAACACTGATATTGTAAATCTCAGTGAAGAATACTTCCAGCTTGCTGACCAGACTGTTTCTGCTGCTGAAAAGTATTCTGAAAGAATTGCCGACAATATAAGATTGTTTGAAACATTCACTGCAATAGATATGATTATTATAATAGTATTTATAATTAATCATTTCATTAATGCAATTGTAATCACCAAAAAGAATAAACAGCTTGAAAAGCAGGCATTTCTTGACCTGCACACAGGTCTTCCTAACAAGAGTAAATGTGAAGAGATATTCAGAACCTCGCAATTTATTACTGATTCTACTGCATGTATTATGTTTGACCTCAATAATCTTAAGAAGGCTAATGATACACTTGGTCATTCCGTTGGTGACCAGTTGATTCTTAATTTTGCAAGACTTTTAAGAAATGCTGTTCCTTCTAACGATTTCGTTGGGCGATATGGTGGTGATGAATTTATTGCCGTAATATATAACACTACTAAGGATAAAGTTATAGATATTCTCAGACAGCTTGACAAAGAAATATCCGAATTTAATGAACTTGGAAAAGCTTTTAAGATAAGTTATGCTCATGGTTGTGCATTTTCTTCTGATTATGAGAATTGCACATTAAGGACTCTTTTTGATAAAGCAGATAAAAATATGTACAATAACAAACAGGCAGAGAAAGCTGGCAGATAGCCGCTTTCTCTGCCCTTTTTAATATTACATATCCATCAATTTATTTATTATTATTTCTCAAGTGATTTTATGGCAAATGTATGATAGAATATAAAAATGACTTTACTATATTAACCTAGACATTGTATACATGGAGATAAATAAAATGAATAATTATAAACGCGGACTAATAACCGGCATACCAATTGCACTCGGATATCTGTCAGTTTCTTTTACCTTTGGAATTATGGCTGTATCCTTTGGTCTTAGCTGGTGGCAGGCCGTTCTCATATCTATGACAACAGTAACCTCTGCCGGACAGTTTGCAGGAATCGGCATTATGATTCATCCAGGACAGTACATTCAGATGCTTATATCACAGATTACTATTAATATAAGGTACTCTTTCATGTCTATATCAATCGGACAGAAAGCTGACAGCCGTTTCAGTGGCATATACCGCTGGCTTCTCGGTTTCTTTATAACTGATGAAATATTTGCAGTAGCAACTAAAGAAGACGAAATCAAGCGCAGCTACTTTGCAGGACTTGCTACCCTGCCTTATCTGGGCTGGGCATTAGGCACATTTATTGGTGCTATTCTTGGAAATATTCTTCCAGACCGCCTTATGAGTGCTTTAAGTGTTGCAATCTATGGAATGTTCGTTGCCGTGGTTGTTCCAGAGATGAAGAAAGCTCGTCCCGTCCTGATTGTCGTAATCATTGCAATTATACTTAGCTGCTTATTCTACTACATACCGCTTCTTTCTAAAATTTCCAGCGGTATAACAATAACAATTGTTGCTATCACAGCTGCCATTATCGGTTCAATATTCTTTCCGGTATCTGATGAAGCTGATAACAGCAATAATTAATCTTATTGGAGGAACTTATGAAAAACAGTATTTTCTTTATATATCTGCTTATACTTGCAGGCACAACCTACCTTATAAGAGTTATACCTTTCACTGCAATTAAGGAAAAGATTAACAACCGCTTTGTCCGTTCTTTTCTTTATTACATACCTTATGCAGTTCTTACAGCAATGACAATTCCTGCAATATTCTATGCAACCAGCTGGTGGGTTGGTGCAGCTGCAGGACTTTTGACAGCCGTAATATTTGCTTTGAAAGGCAAAGGTCTTACAACTGTTGCTGTAGCGTCATGTGTAGCAGTATTTCTTGTTGAACTTATAAGATTCTAATAATTCATAATAGTAATGAAATGGATTTTAATTCTTCTTTCCAATATATGATTCATATAAACTGTAATCACTATTAACAATAAGTTCTTCTGGGAACTGTGTATCTTCTATAACCTTATAGGCTCTGTCAAATTCACATATTCCCTCTTTTATATGTGCATCACTTCCTATAGATATGCAGACTCCTAATTCCTTACATATGTTAAGCATCTTAACATCATTCTCAAAAGCTCCCTGTCTTGGGCCATCCGGATTCAATGATGTATTATTAAGTTCAAGAAGCACATGCTTTTCCTTAGCGGCCTTTACAAGCTTTTCATAATCGACAGGATACCTTGAATCATCAGGGTGTCCTATAATATTAACATATGGATTATCCATTGCTTTAATTAATGCATTCGTATTCTGCTCTATACTTCCGGGCTTGATACATGGAATATGAAGGCTTGCTATTACAACATCACAGCCCTTAAGTCCATATTCTTTAAGATCAATATTTCCATCATAGTCCATAATATTAGCTTCACAACCCATATATATCCTGACACCACATTTTTCTCTTGGAATTATCTTCATATTAGAAAAATATAATATACCTGCGCTTCCCGGCATCTTGGGTGCATGGTCAGTTATCGCAAGGTGCGTAACTCCTATACCTGCTGCGTAAGCTGCCATCTCATCAATTGTGTTATATGCATGACCGCTTACAAGTGTATGAGTATGTGTGTCTATTGTGTATTTCATAATTAAAGCTCCTGATTACCTGTTCTTTCTTTCACATAATTCTCCAGAACATTAACAGTTTTCTCTATTCCCAGAGGACTGCTGTTGATACACATATCATAATATGTTGCATCTCCCCATTTACCTTCTGAGTATCTGTTATGATACTGTTTTCTTGTTCTGTCGTGTCTACGCATTTTAGTATATGCCTCTGATTCGGATAAGTCAAAATGCTCCATAACTCTCTGTATCTTATGCTCCTTATCACCTGTTACAAATACGGATATAAGGCAGTCATAATCCTTAAGTACATTCTCTGAACATCTGCCGACTACTACAAATGATTCTCCGCTCTCAGCTTTCTTACGGATATAATCAAACTGAAACTGGGCAATAATCTCTTCATAAGAATTGGTGTGATTACCTACACGCCTCGACAGGAGACGGTTTCCCGGCTTTTCATCATATTTGTGAAAATCTGACACATCAGCATTCATCTGTTCTGCAATCTCGTCCAACATGCATCTGTCATAAAATGAAAGTTCTAATCTGTCAGCCAGCTTCCTTGCTATCTCATGTCCTCCGCTTCCGAATTCACGACTTATAGAAATAATCAACTGTTCTCCCATAAAACCCCCATTTCTGTACACATTTTGTGCACGAAGAATTAACAATACCTTACAAATATGCACACCATAGATATAAGCACAACTATTATAGTTGCCGGAACAGCTGTGCGACAATACTTACCCCAACCAATCATATAACCATTCTTAGCTGCAACTGATGTTCCGACAACATTAGCAGATGCACCTATAGGTGTTGCACTTCCACCTACATCAGTTCCCATAGAAAGTGCCCACGCAAGAACAGAAAGGTCAACCCCTTGTGTCGCAGCCAGACTCTTAATAACCGGTACCATAGTTGCTGCAAAAGGAATATTATCAATAAGTGCACTTGCAAATGCTGAAATAATAATAATAATTGCAACCATAAGTTTAAGATTACCTTTGCTCACACGGCCTATAAATGCAGCAATAATCTCTAATATTCCCGTCTGTTCAAGCCCACCTACAACGATAAACAGTCCTAAAAAGAACAAAAGTGTTTTATAATCAATAGACTTCAACATATGTAAAGCCTTCCTGCCTGATACAATAAGTGAAAATATTGCTATAACAAGTCCTATAAATGCAACCGTAAGTCCTGTCAGTGCATGCGTTACAAGCAATACAACCGCACACATGAATATAACGCAGCTTAATGCAAAATCCCTTCTGTTCGTAATAGTCTCTGCCGGACTTGGCATAGATTCAGCCAGTTTATCAATATCCGGTGACGATTCCAGTTCTTTTCTATATGCTATAAGAAAATAAACCACAATAAATACCAGACTGATTACTGCAATCAGTCCTGTATGGGTAATAAATGTTGAAAATGAAAAATTAAGTGATGTACCAATAATTATATTAGGCGGATCTCCGCACATTGTTGCCGAGCCGCCCAGATTAGCACAGAATATCTCTGATAAAATCATTGGCACCGGGTTAAACTTTAGCAGCTTGGCAAGCTCAATAGATACAGCTGCAAGAAACAATATAACCGTTATACTGTCTATAAACATAGCCAGTCCAAAAGACATTATCATAAATGTAATAAACAATGCTCTTGTACGATAGTGTACAGCCTTAGCCAGAAGCATACACAGCCATCTGAAAAATCCGGCGGCAGCCATAACCTCAACCATAATCATCATACCCGCAATAAATATAATGGTCGACCAGTTAATCCCTGTTACTGCCTCTTCAGCAGCTCCGGACTGATACCAGAAACCTGATGTAAAAATGCTTCTTAAATTAAGAGTACTAATAACCGCCTCTGGCGACTTCATGATAATTCCAAATACCCCAATCAGCGTCAATGCCCCACATCCAAGCGTCACATAATGCCTCTCTATCTTATCAAGAACTATCAATACAAACATAGAAATGAAAATAATTAATGCCAATACCTGCTCTGCTAACATATTAAATAACCCCCATCACATGTTAAATTAATAACAAACTTTTAACTGTATTATACAAACATATATAACTAATAGCAACATTTTTCCATTTATTCTGTCCTTTATTAATACAAAAAACACCATAAGAATACATTGCATTCGCTTCTTATGGTGCTTCTGTTTTAAATATTATATTGTATCAGCAAGTCAACTATTCCAATTACTTAATAAGACTTTCCTTAATCTTAACAACTGCCTTATGGATATTAACAGGCTCATCCATTGTACAATTAGGGCGGTGGATATCATTAGTAAAGTATACTGTAAATTCACCAGGATGTAATGTAACGAACTGCTCATTCTCTACTGTCTCATAAAAGATATTGTCTTTACCAGCTGGCTCTTCACCTGTAACTCCTGGAAGAAGTGGTGCATATCCCTGAACTTCTTTTCCTGTGAAAAGATACTGGATATCAATATAATTTCTGTGACTTTCTGCACGCTTATTCTCAACTGGAGCTGTTGTCTGATCCTGAATAAGAACAAAAATGTTATCTCCATCAAGTTCATATCTTCCTACTGGAAGCTCAGCTGTCTCTGGCTTTGCAAGAAATTCAAGTGCAGTATTAATAGCTGCTGGGTACTGGTAGTTACCTTTTTTTGCATTAAGTGATGCGTAAATCATTATTATTTTACCTCGAATCTGTTAAAATTTTATACACTAAATATATCATTATCGATAAAAAGTTTCAATATTTTTCTTAATATTCAGCCTTTAATGTTCAGCTTTTAATTAAGCCTTTTAATTCATATCTGATTCCACATATGCCTTGTTCAAAATACATTACACCATCTTCTCAACAGCCTTTACCCATGCGTGGTCAGGGTCATCACAAGGTGTAAGCTGTCTTGTATCAACACCTGCCATTACCCAGAGATGAAATCTTCTCATGTTCGTATCTCCTTATAAATAGATTTAATATTATTCTATTATCTCATTGGTGTTGTATCAACAGTTATTTTCAATTTCTATGCACTTCTGGCCAGTCCTCAAATCTTCCGTTCACAACTGCATGCATAATTCTGTCTTTAGTTCCCGGATTATCTCTATTAATCTGCTCCATAAGCTGCTTGGCATATTCCCTCTTAGTTGAACCATCAACCGGACAGGTGTTCTTAACAACCTTGATTCCCTGATTAATCACAAAATTAGCCACACCCTTTTCCGGTGCATACATCATTGGCCGTATAACCGTAACCCCTGCCTCTGGCAGATATGTAACTGGTGGAAATGCGTAAAACCGCCCTTCATATATAAGAGACATTAATGCTGTTTCTATAAAATCGTCCTTATTATGTGCATATGCAATCTTATTGATTCCAAGCTCTCCAAGCCTCTTATACATTGCGCCTTTTCTAAGCTTCGCACACAGTGAACATGGTCTTTCGTCTTTATTATCCTCAAAGACAATCTTCGCAATCTCTGTATCAACCTGTTCATATGGCACATTTATACTCTCACAGAACTTCCTCACTCCTGTAAAATCCATTCCCTCAAATCCAACATTACAGGTAATTGCATACAGTTCAAACTTCTTCGGATAAAATCTGTTAAGTATCTTCATTGCATGCAACAATGCAAGCGAATCCTTGCCACCTGATACTCCTACTGCAATCTTATCGCCTTCCTCTATCATGTTGTAATCTTCTATTGCCTGTCTTATAAGGCTTAATAATTTCTGTTGTTGCATAAAATATATCCTCTGTCGTAAAAAAATAGCCACCATCTCATCTTCAGTATCAACTAAAATCCATTCTCCCTCCCCCAGTTACACTATCATATATTAAATTGTATAATATCCTTATGTGGATTAGTCTGTGACAATCCAACCCTTACTATTTTCCCTTTTATTGGAACAAAATGTGTCTGTAATACTCTCATTGCCATTATCATCTGTTCTTTTTCAAGTTTCTTTCCCAATGTTATGTGTGGAAACCAGTTATATGGTTTGTAACAACGATTAATTGTTACATCTTCTCTTGCAGAAAATATATCATACACCTCATTGGAAAGATGCATTAAATATTCGTCCAGAACAGGTGTAGCATACATAACATACGGCAGAAACTGCCCGATTGAAAATATATTTATCTCTCCTGCACCTATTTTATTAAGCTTCATGAATTCTTCCTTAAGATTATCAGGTTTTCTTGTTTCGAAGCTTGAAATTGTCAGATGCGGAGGAACATTATTCTCAATCATATAAGTATTACCTGTTTCTTTTGCAATATTATCAATTAACCTCTGCAATCCCTTTGTTACATGTTCATCAAAATATGCTGATATAAGATACATATGCCGCTTCATTATTATTAATCACCTATGCCAAACTCTCTGGCAATTCTACATCTATTACTATTTTTCTTTATCTATGTGTGAAGCAATAAATTTCCCAATGATTGCAATTATCAAAATAGAGACATAAAACCTCGGATCACGATGTTCTCCATGTAAAGCAAACCAAATAACGATTGAAAATACTACTATAGTGTATACTGGCAAAAAGAATTTTTTCATAAGTACTGCTCCTTTATTTGGCAAATCCGAAGTTAGCGATTTCTTTTTCCGGTATTCTCTGTCCCACGGATTTCCTCATGATAGAAATAATCTACGATCACCGGATGTCCCTGCGGGACTCTGCCATAAGGCATTTCATTATCCACAAAGGGACAATCATACTTCTTAGCCATTTCCTCAGCTTTTACTTCAAGTGCTTCAAAGTAGCTGCGGTTATGCTTGTTATAGATCTCGTCGTAAAGTGGTACAAGATCAGGATATTTTCCGGCGATATAATCCATAATTGTCTTTTTGAAACCGCCTCGAAGATTGAGATTTTCGAGCCAGAACAGATCGCACTGATCCTTTACCCGCTCAAAGATTGCTTCAAAATCCGTGATACCGGGGAATACCGGGGATACGAAACAGACTGTACGGATACCTGCCTCATATACCTGCTTCATAGCCGCGATACGGTGCTCAATGCTCGAAGCAGAATCCATATCGTTCTTGAAATTTTCATCTAGTGTGTTGATCGACCATGAAACGGTTACACGTCCAAGCTTCTTCAACAGATCAATATCCCGTACCACAAGATCCGACTTTGTGCAGATCAGAATATCTGCGTCACTGCCGATCAGCTGCTCCAGAAGTTTTCTGGTATTCCCGAAT